>DGYMJ06203__coassemble_653_pt1 | contig 18673 bp, 13 predicted proteins | sample DGYMJ06203__metabat2_high_PE_015 | metagenome-assembled genome bin DGYMJ06203
CTCGACCTCGGCCACTACGAGCGCTTCATCGACGAGAACCTCACGCGCAACTCCAACTTCACCACGGGCGCCATCTACCAGAGCCTGATCCACCGCGAGCGCCGCGGCGACTTCTTGGGCGGCACCGTGCAGGTGATCCCGCACGTCACGAACGCCATCAAGGACAAGTTCCGCCGCATCGAGGAGCAGACGGGCGCCGACGTGGTCATCACCGAGCTCGGAGGCACGATCGGCGATATCGAGAGCCAGCCGTTCGTCGAGGCCATCCGCCAGTACCGCAAAGACGTCGGGCCCGAGAACGTCTGCTACATCCACGTGAGCCTCGTTCCCTACATCGCCGCCGCCCACGAGGTCAAGACCAAGCCCACGCAGCACTCCGTCAAGGAGCTCCGCAGCTTCGGCATCCAGCCCGACATCATCGTGCTGCGCAGCGACCACGAGATCGACGATTCCATCCGCGCGAAGATCGCGAGCTTCACCGACGTGGACGTCGACTGCGTCTTCACCAACGAGGACTGCGCGAGCATCTACGATGTGCCGCGCCTGCTCGCCGACCAGGACTTCGACCTGCGCGTCTGCGAGCGCCTGGGGCTCGACCCGCGCGAGCGCCACATGGAGGACTGGTACGGCTTCTTGTCCAAGCAGGACCATGCCAACCGCCATGCCGACCGGGTGAAGATCGCCGTGGTGGGCAAGTACACGCAGCTGCCCGACGCCTACCTGTCGGTCATCGAGGCCCTTCACCACGCGGGCATCTTCTTCGACCGCCATGTGGACGTCCAGCTCGTCGACGGCGAGAGCCTCGATGAGGCCAACGTCGACGAGATGCTCGGCGACGCGTCGGGCATCCTCGTCCCCGGCGGTTTCGGCAAGCGCGCGTTCGACGGCAAGATCTGCGCCGCGCGCTACGCCCGCGAGCACAAGATACCGTATCTGGGCCTGTGCCTCGGCATGCAGGTGGCGGTCTGCGAGTTCGCCCGCAACGTCGCCGACCTGGCGGGGGCCAGCTCGTCGGAGTTCGATCCGGATGGCCCGCACTCGGTCATCGACCTCATGGATTCCCAGGAGGACGTGACCGAGAAGGGCGGCACGATGCGCCTGGGCGCCTATCCGTGCAAGCTCGCCGCCGATTCGCTCGCGCACGAGGCGTACGGCGAGGAGCTCGTCTACGAGCGCCATCGCCATCGCTATGAGTTCAACAACGCCTATCGCGACCAGCTTGAGCACGCCGGCCTGGTCATCTCCGGGGTGAGCCCCGACGAGAGCCTGGTCGAGATGATCGAGCTGCCGCGCGACGTCCACCCGTGGTTCGTGGCGACGCAGGCGCACCCCGAGTTCAAGAGCCGTCCCACTAAGCCGCAGCCGCTGTTCCGCGAGTTCGTGCGCGCATCGGTCGCACAGCATGAGGGGGTCGCCCGCACCGAGGTGAACCCCATCAACCCGGTCGAGCAGTAGGGCGGCAGGCGCTATGGACGGACGGACGCATGCGCCGCGCGGGTCGCGGCGGGGACGCGAGGGCGCATCGCCCGCGCCGCGGACCCCGCTCGAGCGCTGCCGCGACGAATACCTCGGGCACCTCGCCGTCGAGCGCGGGCTCTCCCGCAACACGCTCGACGCCTACCGCCGCGACCTCAACGCGTACGTGTCCTATCTGTCCGAGCGCGGCATCGACGAGGCCGATGCCGTCGCGCGCCGCGACATCGAGGACTTCATCGCGGCGCGGCGCGAGGCGGGCTACGCCTCGTCGTCGATCAACCGCACGCTGTCGGCGGTCAAGGGGATGCATCGGTTCCTGATGCGCGAGGGCATGAGCGAGACGCATCCCACCGCCGGCGTGCGCTATGCGCGCCAAGACGACCGCCTGCCGGAGTATCTGACCATCGAGCAGGCGACGGCCCTGCTCGACCAGCCGTTTCCCCAGACCGATGCCGGCGTGCGCGACCACGCGATCCTCGAGGTTCTCTACGGATGCGGGGTGCGCGTCAGCGAGCTGACCGGGCTGGACGTGGGCGACCTGTATCTCGATGACGAGTTTCTGCGCGTGAGGGGCAAGGGCTCCAAGGAGCGGCTCGTGCCGATCTCCGGCACGGCCGAAAGCGCCCTGCGCTCCTATCTCGCCGACGCGCGCCGCTCTCTTGCCGCCCATGCGCGCAGCGGCGTCTCGGCGGCGGTGTTCCTCAACGCGCGCGGCGGCCGCATCTCGCGCCAGTCGGTGCACACGATCGTGGAGCGCGCGGGAAGAACGGTGGGGATCGAGGGCCTCCATCCCCACATATTGCGGCACTCGTTCGCCACCCATATGCTCGCCGGGGGAGCCGACCTGCGCGTGCTCCAGGAGATCTTGGGGCATGCGAGCATCTCGACGACGCAGGTCTACACCCATGTCGACCGCACCCAGCTGCGCGAGGTCTACCTGGCGGCCCATCCGCGCGCGTGAGGGCGCGTCCGCCATGGGGGCGGGCGCATCCGGCATATCCGCAGAAACAGAATCGACCGGCTCACCTTGGGCCAAAACCCGTTCATTCATGAATGAACGCGGCCCGTTTCGGCGTTTGCCCAGGATTCGTTTTTCTGACCCACCTCTTCATTCATGAATGAACGGGCCGGCTGTCGTCGTCGCGCGATGATGAACGGGTCGACGAGGACCGACCCGGCGCGGGGGACGCACCCGAGGGACCGCCCTGGGGCGCGCATCGACCACAGCGCCGGCGCCCCCACGGCGCCCCCCACTTCCTCCCACCGGTGCCCCGCGGGCGCGCACATCGCTGCAAAAGCGCGAGACGCAACAACAAAACACCTGGTCAGAGGCCTACTTTTTCTCCCACCGCGCTGACCTGCGGATTCTCGATTTCGTCACAACTTCGCCCCCGCCGGATAAATCGGTTCAACCTCAGCTTGAACGTTATGCTTTGCCGCCCCTTCGGCGAGGGGTGGTGGCTTTTCATGCCCAAAACACAAGATGTAGTGGTCGGGGTGGTGGCGTCCTGAAACCTCTCAACAAGGTCGGGTGGGTTGGTGGGAGCCGGTGGGGGAGAAAGTGGGAAAAAGTGTTGCGAAAGGGTTCGAAAGTCCATAAGATTGAAGACGTCGACAGCGGGGTGGCTCCCGCACAAGCCCACGAATCGCCTAAGGGGGTGCGGCGGTGTATCTCACCGGTACCTATGATCGAAACCTCGATGCAAAGGGCCGTCTGTCTCTACCGCCAGCCTTCCGCAAGCAGTTCGACGAGCAGGTGCGCGTGCTGCCCGCTCCTGAAAAGGAGCTCGACGCCCTGTACGTGTTCACCGAGGACACGTTCAAGGCCTGGCTTGACGATGTGTTCCGCGCAAAGGGCGGCTACGACCCCACGAACGGAGAGCATCGCATGGTCAGGGAGGCGCTGAACGGTCAGGCGGCTACACTCGATATCGATTCGGCCGCCCGCATCAGCCTTCCTGAGCCGTATCGCGCTCAGGCCGGTCTCGATCGCGAGGTCACGATCGTCGGCAACGGCGACCGCCTGGTGATCTGGGACCGCGCGAAGCACGAGGCGCGTCAGGCCGCGGTCAAGAACGTGCTGGCGAACTTCTTCGATTAGGGAAGCGGTCCGGAGGAGAACACGAACATGGAGACGGGATCGTTGACATACGAATATCGGCATGAACCTGTCATGCTCAACGAAGTGCTCGAGCAGCTCGCCTTGCACGAGGGGGAGGTCGTGTGCGACTGCACCCTCGGAGGGGCCGGTCACTCGGTCAAGCTGGCCGCTGAGGTCGGTGCGACGGGCCTGCTCCTCGGCATCGATCAGGACGATATGGCGCTGGCCGCGGCGCACGAGCGCCTCGACCGCGAGGCGCCGGGCGTGCCCCGCAAGCTCCTGAAAGGGAACTTCGGGGACCTGGACGAGCTTCTGTGCTCGGCCCAGGTGCCCGGTGTCGACGGCTTCCTGTTCGATCTGGGCGTCTCGAGCCCGCAGCTCGATATCCCTGGCAGGGGCTTCTCGTACCACGAGGACGCCCCACTCGATATGCGGATGGATCCGGGTAACAACACCTTAAACGCAGCTGAGGTCGTGAACACCTACAACGAAGCAGACCTCGCCCGGATTCTTCGCGTCTACGGGGAGGAGAAGTACGCCCGCCAGATCGCGCGCCAGATCGTGCGCAGGAGGGCGGACGCGCCTCTCAAGACCACGGGAGATTTGGTGGAGGCGGTCAAGGCGGGCATTCCCGCCGCGGCCCGGCGCCACGGGGGGCACCCTGCGCGCAAGAGCTTCCAGGCGATCCGCATCGAGGTCAACCATGAGCTCGATGTGCTCGAGCGCGGCCTCGAGGCTGCGGTCAGATGGGCGAATCCGGGAGGGCACATCTGCGTCATCTCATACCATTCGCTCGAGGACCGCGTCGTCAAGCGGCTGTTCCAGGAGCATAGCCAGGGCTGCATCTGCCCGCCGGATATTCCGGTGTGCGTGTGCGGGCACGTGCCGGTAGTCGAGATCATCACCCGTAAACCGCTGGTTGCGCAGGCCGAGGAGGTCGAACGCAACCCCCGGGCCCGGTCTGCCAAGATCCGCGTGGCGAGGCGCTTGTGACCTTGCGTGCGATCGCGGTGCGGCCATCCCCGAGCGGCAGCATAAACGTACTTTAATCGCACTACTCTTAGTTCGAGGGGAATGGGTTGCATACCATGGGTTATCGTCAGTCAAACGCAGCATTCGCCTATGATATGCAACCCGCCGCAACACCGGAGCGCCTCCGTCAGAACGAGGCGCCGCGCGTCGCCGAGCGCCCGAGCCTGCACGTCGTCACCGGCGAGGGCCGTCAGGCCAACCAGGCGGTCAGCCCGGCGTTCGTGAGCGTCATCAAGGTGTGCTGCGTGCTCATCGCCCTGTTCTGCGTCGTCGGCCTGGCCCGCGTCAGCCTTGCGAGCGCGACGGCGGCGACGCTCAACAGCAACGCCGCGCTCACCAACGAGCTCGAGACCGGCCGTGACGAGAGCTCCAACCTCGAGGTCATGCAGTCGGTGTACGGTTCCCCCACGCGCATCCGCGACCTCGCGTCCGGTACGCTGGGCATGGTCGATGCCGAGAACACCGTCGAGCTCGACCTTTCCGGTTCGGCCGCATCGTCTGCCACCGAGGGCCAGCCGTCCGCAGACCAGCAGTAGGAGCCGCAAGAGGGGCGCATCTATGGCACAGAACAGAAACGGATACGGTCGCGACCGCTACGGGAGCGACCGCTTTGCTGACCGTCGCTTTGGCGACGGTCGTTTTGACTACGGTTCCCGCGAGCGCCGCGACCGCGCCTCGGCGAGCGCAGCCCGCGGGGGAGGCGGCCGGCGCGCTCGCGGCGGCTCCGGTGCGGGAGGCTCCGCATCGGATGGCGCGCTCATGTCCCGCCGCACGCTCGTGAAGGGCCTGCTGGGCCTGGCATCGTGCGCGGGCGTCTTCAAGCTCTCGCAGCACCAGATCTTCTACCACGACGTCAACATGGAGCGCCTCGAGGCGCGCCGCATCGCCAACTCGACGCTTCACGCCAAGCGCGGCACGCTCTACGACCGCAACGGCAACGTGCTCGCGGCGAGCGAGGAGTGCAGCAACATCGCGCTCAACACGTACAACATCGAGGACAAGAAGAAGGTTGCAAACGCGCTCGTGAAGCACCTGGGCGTCGAGAAGAGCTTCGCGAACGACAAGGTCAACGAGGAGACCACCTGGACCTACGTGGCGCGCAAGGTCGACCAGGACGTGGCCGACGCCCTCATGGAGGAGGGCCTCGCGGGCATCGAGTTCGAGCAGACGGTCAAGCGCGTCTACCCGTACGGCCAGCTCGCCTCGCAGGTGCTCGGCGTCGTCAACACCGACAACGAGGGCATCTCGGGCCTGGAGCTGCAGTACGAGCAGGACCTGCAGGGCGAAAACGGCTGGATCGTGCGCGAGCGCGGCGCCGACGGCAGCTATATCGCCGGAGGCGCCTACGAGAAGCAGGCGGCGGTCGATGGCGACGACCTGGTGCTCACGCTCGACATCAACATCCAGCGCGAGGCGGAGGAGGCGCTTGCCGAGGCGGTGGCCAACAGCGGCGCCTACCACGGGTCCATCATCGTGACCGATCCCACGAGCGGAGAGATCTTCGCCGCCTGCTCGTACCCCACCTACAACCAGGCCGACCTGTCGACCGCGCGCACCGAGGACATGAACCTGCGCGTGGTGACCGACGCCTACGAGCCCGGCAGCGTCTTCAAGGCGCTCGTGAGCGGCATGGCGATCGATCTGGGCGTGGCCGACGTGGACACGACGTTCGACGTGCCGCCCGTGGTGCTCGCCGGCGACGACGAGGTCACCGACGTCGACGACCGCGACTACGCGATGACCATGACGCTGCGCGAGATTATGCGCCGCTCGTCGAACACGGGCATGATCCTGGTGGGCGAGAAGGTCGGCGCCGACAACTTCGCCGAGTATCTCGACCGCTACGAGATCGGCCACGCGTCGGGCATCGACTTTCCGGGCGAGAACACCGGCATCGTGCGCTCGCGCGACGAATACGACGGCGCGAGCGTGGCGGCCATGTCGTTCGGCCAGTCGGTCTCGGTGGCGCCGGTCGAGCTGACGCGCGCGATCTCGGCCATCTCCAACAAGGGCATCATGACCATGCCCCATTTCCTCATGGCCAAGAAGGGCGTGAAGGTCGATTGGTCCGCGCACGACAAGCAGGTGCTCTCCGAGGAGACGGCGACCAAGGTCGCGGACATGATGCTCACCGTCGTGGACGAGGGCTCCGGAGAGCTCGGCCAGGTCGAGGGCTACGAGGTGTCGGGCAAGACGGGCACCGGACAGCGCGCGAGCGAGACCGGCGGCTACGAGCTCGGGAAGTACCTGGCGTCGTTCATGGGGTTCGCCCCGACGAAGGACCCGAAGGTGCAGGTCTACGTCACGCTCGACGGCACGGGGTACACCTCGGTCGCGGCGGCCCAGCCCTTCGCGACCGTCATGGGCGCGGCCCTGCAGGCCCTGGGCGTCAAGCCGACCCGCTAGGCAACGTCCGTTCGGCGCGTGTCGGGACGGGGTCGCTCGCGCTCATGTCGACGGCGCGAGCATCCACAGGGCCTGCACGAACTGGGGTGCCGGTCGCGCTAAAATGTACGGTCGGCATATTCGGCTCGTTAAGGAGCGATGCATGATAGAAATCGCAGTCAAGTACCTCGAGAGGGTCACGGGCGCGAAGCCCTGGACGGGCAACGCCGACCGCGTGTGCCGCGGTGTCGTGATCGACTCGCGCGAGGTTTCCCAGGATTCCATCTTCGTGGCGTTTCCCGGTGAGCGCGTCGACGGCAACGACTTCGCCGCCTCGGCTATCGAGGCGGGCGCCGCGTGCGTCGTGCTGACGCGTGAGCCCGCGCGCGACCTCATCAAGGCGGCCGACCGGCACGAGTGCGCCGTCTTCACCTGCGAGGATCCCACGCAGTTTTTGCTCGATCTGGCGCAGGGCTACCGCGCCCGCATGCGCTGCACGGTCATCGGCGTGACCGGCTCGATCGGCAAGACCACGACCAAGGACACCCTCGCCGCGCTGCTGTCCACGCGCTACCGCGTGCACGTGACGAGCGGCAACCACAACAACCTCATCGGCATGCCGCTGACCATCCTGTCCGCCCCGCGCGACACCGAGATCATGATCTTGGAGATGGGCATGGACGGCTTCGGCCAGATCGAGCGCCTGTCGCGCTGCGCGCAGCCCACGTACTCGGTCATCACCAAGATCGGCACGTCCCACATCGGCCTTCTGGGGAGCCGCGAGAACATCGCGCGCGCCAAGGCGGAGATCCTGGCGGGCATGCCGCCCAGCTCCGAGAACTTCGAGGGGCACCATTCCGCGCTCGTGCTGAACGGGGAGGACGACTTCACCCCCTTCATCATCGAGAACTTCGCCAAGCCCGCGGGCATCGAGGTCATCCTCTGCGGCATGACCGACGATGACGACGTGAGCGCGCGCGACGTCGAGCTCGAGCAGGACGGCTGCCCGTCGTTCACCATCTCGTTCGAGGACGGCGCCCAGTTCAGGACGCACGTCTCGATCCCGGGGGCCCAGTCGGTCGTCAACGTGCTGTTCGCCGCCGCCCTCGCGCACCGCCTGGGCGTCGCCCAGTACGTGATCGACGAGCAGTTCGCGAAGCTGGAGATCACCGGCCGCCGCACCGAGGTCCGCGTCTCCGCGTGCGGCGCGCGCATCATCGACGACTCGTACAACGCGGCGCCCGAATCCATGGCCGCGGCCCTCGACCTTCTGGCAAAGCTGCCCGCGACCGGCTCGCGCATCGCCGTCCTCGGCGAGATGGGCGAGCTCGGCTGTGAGGGGGAGCGCCTGCACGCGCTCACCGGCGCCTACGCGGCCGCCAAGAAGCTGGATCTGCTCGTGTGCGTCGGCGGCGAGAACGCCGGGCACATGGCCGCCGCCGCGCGCCTCATGGGCATGCCCGAGGACCGCGTGCGCGTGCTGCCCACCACCGATGCCGCGATCGCGCGCCTCTCGCACGCGATTGCTTCCGATGACCTGGTGCTCGTCAAGGGGTCGCGCTTCGTTGGCCTCGACCGCTTCGTGGAAGAGGTGTGCTAAATGTTCGGCAACCCCCTGTATCCTACCTATCAGACGTTTCTCGCCCTCGGCATCGCCGCGCTCATCGCGCTCGTGCTCATGCCGCTGTGGATCCGCATCCTGAAGTTCGAGGGCATCGGCCAGCAGGTCCGCGCCGACGGGCCCAAGCGCCATCTGGTCAAGCAGGGCACGCCGACCATGGGCGGCGTGGTCATCCTGATCTCCGTCGTGCTCACCTGCGTGCTCATGGCCCGCTTCTCCGTCGAGCTGCTTCTCGTGGTCGGGGCGACCGTCGCCACGGGCCTGCTCGGCCTGATCGATGACGTCACGAGCGTCACCCACGGCCGCTCGCTCGGCCTCACCCCGCACGCCAAGATGATCGGCCTCACCCTCATCTGCGTCGTGTTCTGCCTGGTCGCCGTCAACCTGTGCGGCGTCACGCCCGCGGTGCGCTTCCCGGGAGGCTTCACCATCGACCTCTCCGGCATCAAGACCGTCTTCCAGATCGGCGACCGCGCCTACTACATCCCGTGGCTCTACCTCATCTTCACCTGGCTCGTGATCGCGGGCTTCTCCAACGCCGTCAACCTGACCGACGGCCTCGACGGCCTCGCGGGCGGCACGTCCATGATCGCCATGCTCATCATGGCGGCCATCGCCTTCATGCGCAGCGATCCGGGCCTGGCGATCTTCGGGGCCGCCTGCGCCGGCGCGTGCCTGGGCTTTCTGTGGTTCAACTGCTACCCGGCGAGCATCTTCATGGGCGACACCGGCTCGCTCGCGCTGGGCACCGCCTTCGCGAGCATGGGCCTGATCACGAACACCGAGGTCGTCTCGCTCATCATCGGCGGCCTGTTCATCATCGAGGCGCTGTCCGTCATGATCCAGGTCGTGAGCTTCAAGCTCACCGGTAAGCGCGTCTTCCTCATGGCCCCCATCCACCATCATTTCGAGAAACTCGGTTGGGCCGAGACCAAGGTCGTCATCCGCTTCTGGATTGTCGCCGCGGCGTTCGGCGCCCTGGGCTTCGCCTTGTTCTTCCAGCTGGGATAGTGATTCTTCATGCCGTTGCCTCAAACATTCTCGCTTCTGGTGCTCGGTCAGGGGCTGACCGGGATCGACGTCGTGACCTGGGCGCTCGATGCGGGCCCCGCGCGCGTGAGCTCGATCACCGTGTACGGGGGCGCCTCGTCGGAGCCCACTGAGCGCACGCGGGCCCTCGAGTCCGCGGGCGTCCGGTTCGTCTACGGCACCGAGGAGGTCGAGGGCGACTACGACATCTGCGTGGCGAGCCCCGGCATCTCCGAGTTCTCCGACTTCTTCGCCTCCGCCGCGGCGCATGCGGGCGAGATCATGGGCGAGCCCGAGCTCGCCTTTCGCCTGTCGCGCGCGCCGTGGTGCGCCATCACCGGCACGAACGGCAAGACCACGACCACCACGCTCGTGAACCACCTGCTCCAGGGCGCCGGCATCGAGTCCGTGGCGGTCGGCAACATCGGCACGCCGGCGATCGAGGAGGCCGAGAAGCACGGCCCGGACGCCTGGATGGTGGCCGAGCTGTCGAGCTACCAGATCGCGACGACCCATGAGCTGCACCCGCGCGTCGCCGTGCTGCTCAACATCACGCCCGACCACCTGGCGTGGCACCGCACGCACGAGAACTACGCCCTGGCCAAGATCAAGCTGTTCGACAACATGACCGAAGACGACCTCATCATCGTCGACGTCGAGGACGAGGGCGTCATGACGTATGCGGACCGGATCTTCACCGGCGGGCGTCGCGTGCTGTCGCTCGGCATGGCCGACGCGGGAACGCGCGATGCGGCCTTCGTGCGCGAGAGCCGCCTTGTCGTGCGCCTGGACGGGAAGGAGTTCGACCTCGTCCACGCCGACGACCTGGCGATCGCGGGGCAGCACAACGTCATCAACGCCCTGGCCGCGTCCGCGGCGGCCCTGTACTGCGGTGCGCCCGCGGATTGCGTCCGCGCGGGCCTCGACACGTTCAGCCCGCTCGAGCACCGCGTCGAGCCGTGCGGCGAGCTCGACGGCGTGCGCTACTACAACGATTCCAAGGCGACGAACACTGATGCGGTCGAGAAGGCCCTGACGGCGTTTCCCGACGACGACGTCATCTTGCTGCTCGGCGGCCACGACAAGGGCACGCCGCTCGAGGACTTCGCTGCCTACGTGTGCGACCACGTGCGCGCCGTCGTGTGCTACGGCGAGGCGCGCGCCCGGTTCCGCCGCGCTATCGAGGACGCCGACCGCAACCAGGACGTGGACATCGCCGAGGCCGATGACCTGCACGACGCCGTCGACGTCGCGCGGTCGCTCGCCTCGCGCGGGGACGTGGTGCTGCTGTCTCCCGCCTGCTCGTCGTTCGACGAGTTCTCCGGGTTCGAGGAGCGCGGCAGGTATTTCAAGTCGTATGTGGAGAAGCTGCGCCAGGCGCACGATGACGAGGAATAAGGGTGAGCGTGGGTAACGACACGAAGATGCAGGAGCGGACGCCGCGCCCGCGGCAGGACGCGCGGGGCGGGGTCCCGGCGCGCCGGGACCAGGCTGGCGCCGAGCGCCGCCGCGCCGGAGCCTCCCGCCGATCGGGCGCCGCGCAGGACGGCATCGCCGAGCGCCTGATCGCCGGCGTCCCCGCGCGTATCATGCGCCCCCGCCTCATCTTCCTGTGCTGCCTGGTGGCGCTCGTCGCGTTCGGCCTGCTCATGGTGTATTCCGCCTCGGCGGTCGAGGCCGCCTCGGACGGGTACGCGCCCACGCACTATCTGGAGCGCCAGGCGCTGTTCGCGCTCGGCGGCACCATCCTCATCGCGGTGATGGCCTTCATCCCCAACCTGTTCGACCACTTCAAGCGCTGGCTCGCGTGGCCCCTGTGGGCCGTCGCCCTCGCGCTTTTGGCCGCCGTGACCCTCGTCGGCTTGGTCGGCGGCGGCGCGCAGCGCTGGATCAGCCTCGGCTTCTTCACCCTGCAGCCCTCCGAGCTGCTCAAACCGGCGCTCATCCTGGTGGTGGCCAAGCTTTTGTCCGAGTACTATGCGGAGCGCGCGATCGACATCAACACGTATGCTGCCCGCATGGCGATCGCCGTGGGCGTGCCGCTCGTGTTCATCATCGTCCAGCCCGACCTCGGCACGACCCTCATCATCGGCATGACGGTGTTCACGATGATGTTCCTCGCCGGCCTCCCTGTCCGCTACGCCCTGTTCTTCGTGGCGGTGATCGCGGTGGGCGGCGTTCTCGCCATGATCGCGGCGCCCTACCGTCTCCAGCGCTTCCTGGTCACGATGGACCCCTGGGCCGATCCGTACGGTGATGGCTACCAGGCGACGCTCGCCATCATGGCGTTCGCGTCGGGCGGGTTGTTCGGCCGCGGCATCGGCAACTCGACCATCAAGTACAACTATCTGCCCGAGGCCCATAACGACTACATCCTGGCCGTCATCGGCGAGGAGCTCGGGTTCGTGGGCACGGTGCTGTTCTTCGCGGTGTTCGCGCTGCTCATCTGGAGCGCGTTCAAGATCGCGAGCGAGTCCCAGACCGTGTTCGGCCGCCTGGTCGCCGAGGGCTGCGCCGTCGTGCTCGCCGTGCAGTTCCTCGTCAACGCGCTCGGCATCATCGGCGTGCTGCCCATGACGGGAAAGACCCTGCCCTTCATCAGCTACGGCGGATCCTCGATGATCGCGAGCATGATCCTCGCCGGCCTGATCCTGCGCGCGTCGATCGAGTCCGAGGCGCAGACCGTCTACGACATGCGCCGCGACAGCTTCGCCGTGATGTCGCGCGGGGACGCGGGGTCGGCTCATGTGGGCACGTCGACGGCGGGCGAGGCGCGTCCGCGTCGCACCAGCGGGTTTTCCGTATATGATGGAGCGGGTGCGGGCGGCCGCCAGGCTGCGCCCGCGCGCCCGCGCACGGCGCGTCCCGCCCGCGACGGCTCCTTTGGGCGCGTCGACCTGGGGCCCGATAGCGCTGATCGCCTGAGAAGCCGCGGTCCGCAGGTGCGCCGTGGGCCGCGGACATCATCGAGAAGGGATCGTTATGACCGATAAGCTCTCTGTTGCCATTGCCGCCGGCGGCACCGCGGGTCACGTGAACCCGGCGCTCGCGCTGGCGGAGGAGCTCGCGTCCCGCGGCGATTCCGTTCGCTTCTTCGGGGAGACGCGCCGCCTGGAGGGTACGCTCGTGCCCCAGGCCGGATTCGAGTTCTTCCCCGTCCAGGTGACGGGCTTCGATCGCGCCCGACCCTGGACCCTCGTCACGGCGCTGGCGCATCTGGCGCGCGAGGAGCGCCGCCTGATCGCGGCGTTCAAGGCCGACCCCTCGCTCATGCCCGACGTGGCGGTGGGCTTCGGCGCCTACGTCGAGCTGCCGCTCATGCGCGCGGCGGCAAAGCTCGGCATCCCGGTGGTACTGCACGAGCAGAACTCGGTGCCGGGACTTGCCAACAAGCAGTCCGCCAAGAGTGCGGCGCTGATCGCCATCGCGCAGCCGAGCGTGCGCTCCGTGTTCGAGAAGCACGCCGGCCCCTCGACCGCGATCGAGCTCACGGGCAACCCCGTGCGCCGCTCGGTGCTCGCGGGCGATCGCGCCCGCGGTCGCGCCGCCCTCGGGGTTCCGGAGGATGCGACCCTGCTGCTCGTGTTCGGCGGATCGCTCGGCGCCCATCACCTGAATCAACGCATGGTTGAGCTCAAGGAGCGCCTGTTGGGGCTCGATGGCGTCTATGTCGTCCACTCGACGGGCAAGGATGACTCCGAGGCCACGCGCGACGCGCTGGCGTGCACGGAGCAGGAGGCCCTCCGCTACCGCGTGCAGCCCTATATCGACGGCATGGGCGATATGCTCGCCGCCGCCGACCTCGTGCTTTCCCGCTCCGGCGCCTCGTCGGTGGCCGAGATCGCGGCGCTGGCCGCCCCGTCCATCCTGGTGCCGTACCCGCTGGCGACGGCGGACCACCAGACCACCAACGCGCGCTTTCTGGTCGACGCCGGCGCCGCCGTCATGTTCGCCGACGCGGATATCGACGGCGAGCCCTTCGCCGACAAGCTCATCGGCCTGCTCGGGGATCCCGCCGAGCGCGACCGCATGCGCGCGGCCGCCCGCGGTCTTGCGCAGGACCAGGCGGCGGTGCGCCTGGCGGATGCCGTTGAGGGGCTGCGCCGCTGACCGTTCAGGCGTGCAGACGGCGTGGCCGGCCAATCAATCTCCCCGCGCGCGGCCCGTTTGCGTTAGAGTAGTAGGCTGCTGCATTACATCGTCGTCCCAAGGGGAGACCAATTCGACATGGCACAGACTAGCACCACCATCGCGCCTTCGTTCAAGAGCGCTCACTTTATCGGTATCGGCGGAGCGGGCATGAGCGGCATCGCGCTCGTCCTGCACGAGCGCGGCTTCGACGTCACGGGTTCCGACCTCAAGACCTCCCGCTATATCCGCCAGCTCACGAGGGCCGGTGTCGACGTGCGCGTAGGCCACGAGGCCAAGACCATCGATGAGGTCATGCCCGACGTCGTGGTGGTCTCCACGGCGATCCCCGACACCAACCCCGAGGTTGTCCGCGCCCGCGAGCTCGGCATCCCCGTGTGGCCGCGCGCCAAGATGCTCTCGGCGCTCTCGCAGGGATACACCACCATCGCGGTCGCCGGCACGCATGGCAAGACCACGACGTCGTCCATGTGCGCCACCATGCTCGACCGCATGGGGCTCGATCCGAGCTTTCTGATCGGCGGCATCGTCGAGGGCTACGACACCAACGGCCGCAACGGCAAGGGCTCGTACTTCGTCGCCGAGGCCGACGAGTCCGACAGCTCGTTTCTGTATCTCGACCCCAACGTGGTGGTCGTCACCAACGTCGAGGCGGACCACCTCGATCACTACTCGGGCATCGAGGAGATCGAGGCGACCTTCGTCAAGTTCATGAATCTCGTGGGGGAGGACGGCACCGTCATCGTGTGCGGCGAGTCCGCGCACCTGGTCGATCTCGCGCGCTCGACCGGCCTGCACGTGGTGACCTACGGCTTCGACGCCTCCTGCGACGTCGTGTGCACGCCGGATGCGGCCGGCCACGGGCTGGCCTCCCGCTTTGCCGTCAAGCTGCCCGACGGCACCGAGCGCCAGGTGACCATCAAGAGCAACCCCGGTCGCCACAACATGCTGAACGCCTCCGCCGCGCTGACCGTCGCATGGGCCGTGGGCGAGGACACCGAGGCCGCCGCGCAGGCGCTGTCCTCGTTCGAGGGCGTGCGCCGTCGCTTCACCCACGTGGGCGACGTGCGCGGCGTCACGCTGGTCGACGACTACGGCCATCATCCCACCGAGATCGCCGCGACGCTGAACGCGGCGAGCTCGCTTGACTTCAAGCACGTGGACGTCGTGTTCCAGCCGCACCGCTACTCGCGCCTGCAGGCGCTCGCCGACGATTTCGCCGACGCGTTCGCCCAGGCCGACAAGCTCATCCTGATCGACGTGTTCCCTGCCGGCGAGATGCCCATCCCCGGCGTGACGAGCAAGATGCTCGCCGACCTGGTGGCCGAGCGCCATCCGGGCAAGCGGGTGCTCTACGCGCCCGACCGCGCGACCCTCATGGGCTATCTCGACGCCGAGGTGGAGGAGGGCGACCTGCTCATCACCATGGGTGCGGGCGACGTCACCCAGGTCGGGCCGGAGTATCTCGACCACGTCGCCGAGGCGAACAGGGACGGCCGATAGGCGATGGGCCTGTTCAACGCCGTGATGGCGCTCTCGGGCGCCATCGACACCGATGCGATCGAGGGCGAACGCCTCGCTCGCCATACGAGCTATCGTATCGGCGGCAAGGCGGCGCTGTTCCTTACCTGCCATAGCTACCATGCCCTGCGCCGCGCCGTCGAGGTGCTGACGCGCGAGTCCGTGCCGTGGGTCATCCTGGGCAAGGGCTCCAACCTGCTGGTCGCCGACTCCGGATACGACGGGGCGGTCATCACGCTCGGGCGCGAGTTCCAGCGCTCGGTGCTTGCCGAGGACGGCTGCACGCTCACCGTGGGCGCCGGCGTCATCCTCGCCCGCCTGGTGAACGACGCCCTGTCGCGCGGGCTGTCGGGCCTGGAGTTCGCCGTCGGCATTCCGGGGACCGTGGGCGGGGCCGTCTCCATGAACGCGGGGACCCGCACCGAGTGGATCGGTTCGCTCGTGGAGGACGTCGTCACCTACAAGCCCGGCTCGGGCATTCGTCATTACAGCCACGACGACGTGTACTGGGCGTACCGCGAGAGCGGCATTCCCCGTGACGAGATCATCCTCGAGGTCACCTTGAAGTTGAAGCTCGGCGACAAGTCCGAGATCCGCTCGAAGATGGAGCAGTCGCTCGTCAGGCGTCGGCGGACCCAGCCCATCGGGTCGGCGTCATGCGGGTCGGTGTTCCGCAATCCCGCCGACAGAAGTGTGGGAGCTATGGTCGAGGAATGCGGATTGAAGGGTTTTTCCGTCGGCGGGGCCGAGGTGTCGCGGGTTCACGCTAACTTTATTGTGAACAACGGCACGGCGACCGCGAGCGATGTGGTCGCCGTCATCCAGCACGTGTACAAGACGGTAAAGGAAACGTATGGCGTCGAGCTCAAGCCGGAAGTCAAATTCCTCGGCTTCTAAGCAGAAGCCCACCTTCCGGCGCTCGACCGGTGCCCCTTCCTCACGCAGCGCCTCGGGCGCTCGGCCGAAAGCGGCATCGCCGGCGCCGGTTGCCCATAGCGCGCATGCCCCTGCCCGCACGTACGTGGCGCCCACGAAGCGCGCCGCGGTCAACCACGTCTCCTCTGCGCGCGCCTCGCGCTCCAAGCAGATGTCGGCAAAGCCCCTGGGCACGCGGTCGGGATCTCCCTCCGTGCGCCCTGAGGCGCGCGCGAGCGCGTCGGCCGCTCCGACCAAGCGCAAGGCCGCTACCTCCATCAAGCGCGTCCCTTCCCGCCAGGCGGCTCCTGCTCGCGCCACCGCCGCAAGCCCCGCGGCACGGCCCGCCCGGCGCGCACCCCAGGCCAAGCTCGCCGCGCCCGTTGCCGGCCCCAAGGTCAAGGCCCCCGTCAAGCAGAAGGCGAAGCAGGTCAAATCCACGCCCTCGCTCGGCCAGGTGCGGGCGAAGGGGCCGACGTCCCACAAGTTCGACCTGAAGAGCTCCCGGCCCGTCAAGCTTCTGGCGGGTGCCGGCGCCGCGCTCTCGACCGCTCGGAAGGGGTCCGCTCCGACGGGTTCCGCGCAGCCGTCCGCCGCGGCGTCCGCGGGCGTGAAGCCGACGCTGCCGTCCGCGCCCCGCATCATCGTGGCCGTCGTGCTCGCGATCGTGCTCGTGTTCGGCCTCGGCGCCGCCGTGCTGGTCAATTCAAGCTTCTTCTCGGTCACCGACGTCGTCGTCAACGGCAGCGAGCACGTCCCGCAGCAGACCGTCGAGCAGCTCGTGTCGGTCCCCGAGGGGTCGACGCTGTTCAACGTGAGCGACGAGGACATCGCCGCCGCTTTGCTGCAGAACCCCTGGGTGAGCAGCGTCGACATCGAGCGGCAGTTCCCGCACACCATCGTGATCACGCCGGTTGAACGCAAGGTTCAAGCCATCGTGTACCTGTCCGCCGATGACATCGCGTGGGCGGTGAGCGAGGACTCGCACTGGATCGCCCCGGTCTCGCTCGCCTCCGCGAGCACGGGCCAGACCTCGATGGATAGCGCCGAGGGGGATGGCGGCGAGGGCTCGTCGACGGATGCGGGGACCACGGGGACCACGGGGACCACCACGTCGACGTCGTCCAGCAGCCAGCGGAGCATCGACGCGGCGATAGCGCTCGCTCGCCAGGCAGGTGCCGTGCTGCTCTCCGACGTGGGGACCGACGTGTCCCCCTCGAGCGGGCAGGAGGTCACCGACGACACGGTCCTTGCCGGCCTGGAATACGCCAAGGGCTTTAGCGCGGACTTCCTCAGCCAGATCAAGGAGATCTCGATCCCCTCGGTCGAGGCCATCTCGTGCGATCTGGAGTCCGGCGTCGAGGTGTCGCTCGGCAAGCCCGAGGACATCCAGCAGAAGGAGCAGGTCGTGCGCCGCCTGCTGGAGCAGGAGCAGGGCGTGACCTATATCAACGTCCGCGTGGCCGATGCCTACACCTTCCGGAGCGCCACGGTGTAGGGCCTCGCCGGTTTGCTGCACGTCCCGTGGCGTCGCGTGGATTGACAGTACGCATATGTCACGCCGCATGGTTGAGAGTACGCCTCAGGCACGTTTTTCGCCCAAAAGCGTGCCTGAGGCGTACCGTCAATCGGGCGACGTGACCAGAGCGTACCGTCGATTCAGGCAGACCGCGGCGGGCAGGCGGATGGGCGCCCGGCGGGGCGAAGTTCCATGGATTGGGCCTGACCTGCGGCGTTCGCGGACCGCACCGTTCGCCGTCCGCGAACGGTTGAGGGATTTACCTGCGAATTTCACATTTAGAGGATGCCAAAGTTGACTTGACGCCGGATTATATGCAAAGATACAGCAGTTTACCTCGACATTTAATCTGTACTTGAGGGTTATAGTCGACAGGCCGCCAAGCGCTTACACCGATGTTCGGAGGACCGTAACATGCACGAGAACGAGATCAACAACTACCTTGCCGTCATCAAGGTTGTCGGTGTTGGCGGTGGCGGAACCAACGCCGTCAACCGCATGATCGAGGAGGGCATCCGCGGCGTCGAGTTCGTCGCCATCAACACCGATGCCCAGGCGCTGGCCATCTCCGACGCGGACATCAAGGTCCACATCGGCACCGACTTGACGCGCGGCCTGGGCGCCGGCGCGAACCCCGAGGTCGGCCGCAAGGCCGCCGACGAGTCCCGTGACGACATCGCCGAGGCTCTCGCGGGCGCCGACATGGTCTTCATCACCGCCGGCGAGGGCGGCGGCACCGGCACCGGCGCGGCTCCCATCGTCGCCGACATCGCCATGAACGACGTGGGCGCGCTGACCGTCGCGGTCGTCACCAAGCCGTTCACCTTCGAGGGCCGCAAGCGCAAGGCGTCTGCCGAGGAGGGCATCCAGACCCTCTCCGAGTGCGTCGACACCATGATCGTCATCCCCAACGACAAGCTGCTCG
>DGYMJ06203__coassemble_654_pt1 | contig 18661 bp, 10 predicted proteins | sample DGYMJ06203__metabat2_high_PE_015 | metagenome-assembled genome bin DGYMJ06203
GTCGCGCTTGGAGAGCTTCTTGTTGCCCTCCCCCATCACGAACGGCAGGTGGCCGAACTCGGGGGTCGCCTCGGCGATTCCGATGGCCTTGAGGTGTTCGTAGAGCGCGATCTGGCGCGGGGTCGAGGACAGGATGTCCTCGCCGCGGAGCACATGGGTGATGCCCATGAGCGCGTCGTCGACGACGGTGGCGAAGTTGTAGGTCGGCGTTCCGTCGGAGCGGAAGATCACGAAGTCATCCAGCTCCTTGGCGTCGAAGACGACCTTTCCGTGGACGGCGTCGTCGATGACGACGTCGCCGCGGTCCTCGGGAACCTTGATGCGCAGCGTGTAGGGCTCGCCCGCCTCCATGCGTGCGCGGGCCTCGTCGGCGGGGATGTTGCGGCAGCGGCGCTGGTAGCCCTGGAAGGGATCCTTGCGCTCCTGGGCGGCTTTGCGATCGGCTTCGAGCTGCTCGGGCGTGCAGAAGCAGGGGTACGCCTTGCCCTCGGCGAGCAGGCGCTCGGCAGCCTCGCGGTACAGGTCGAGGCGCTCGGTCTGGGCGTACGGCCCGAAGTCGCCGCCGACCTCGGGACCCTCGTCCCAATCGAGGTCGAGCCAGCGCATGGCGCGCAGGATGACCTGCGTGTTCTCCGCGGTGGAGCGGGTGGGATCGGTGTCGTCGATGCGGAGGATGAACGTGCCCCCGTTGGCGCGCGCGAACGCCCAGTTGTAGATTGCCGTGCGGGCGCCGCCGATATGCAGCTTGCCGGTGGGCGAGGGCGCGAAGCGCACGCGGACGTTTGAGCTCATGGATGTGCTCCTTGTGGTAGGGATTCTCGGTAACGTGCTGCATTATATGGCAAGCGAGAGCAAGGTCTACGGTTGCCGCGTTCGTTTGCGGGTATAGAAGTGAAAATAAACATCGTTGCGTCCCGGCGGACGCTTGCAGAACAGCTTCATGGGAGGACGCGTGCTTCCAGCTTCGTCTTTGATCGCTTCTCAGGATTCCGGGCTCGTCACGACGGGCGCGCCCGCTGAGGCCGCTGCCGAGCCCGGCGGGCCCGTGATCGTCGCGCACGACGCGACCTACGGTGCGCGCGGTTACCGCTCGTTCGAATTCGCCTCGTTTGTCGGCAGGGAAGGGGAGGTCGTCGCCCTCCTGTCAAGCGACAGGGCGCCAGCGCGCGATCTCGCCCTGGCCTGCGCCGGCTTCGTGAGGCCCACGGCCGGGTCCCTGTCGGTCGGCGGCATCGAGCTCGCCCGTCCGTCGGGGGCGCTGCATCGCATCTCCCGCCCGCCGCGCCTGCCGCGCGGGTATGCGGGCGTCGGCGTGTTCAGCGGCCTGTTCGACATCGATCGGGAGCTGACGGTCGAGGAGGCCGTGGTGCGCGAGCTGCGGCTGCGCGCCGAGCGGACCCGCGGCATCGCGGAGCCCCCTTTGGAGTATCTCGCCATGCACCATCTCGCCACGCACGCCGACCAGAGGGTGTCCCAGCTGTCCTCGCTGTATCGGGCGCGCCTGTCTGCCGCCCTTGCGTGCGCCGGCGGCGTGAAGGTGGCCGCGATAGACCTGGGCGACGCGTTCGTGGAGGGGCTCTCGGCCGACGACGCCTGCGCGGTCGTCGACGGCGCTCGGTCGGTCGCGGTCGATCGCGGCGTGTGCGTCGTGGTCGCCACGCAGGAGCTCCGCGCCGCGCTGTCCGCTGATTCTCGCTGTGCGCTCGACATCGCCTCGAAAGAGGGTCTTGAGCGCGCCGCCTCGTTGCATGAAGGGGCTCAGGCCAAGAAAGAGGGAGATGTCCGGTGAGCCATCTGATCGATTCGTTCGTCTCCGCCGCCCGGGCGCAGCTGCGCTCGCATCGCGCCGCCGCGCTGGTCGTGTCGCTTATCGCGCCGGCGCTTGCGGCCGCGGTGCTCGTCTGTGCCCTGGCGCCTGCGCTCGGCGGCTCCGAGCGCGTGCCGGTGGCGGTCGTGAATCTCGACGAAGGGGCACGAAACGATGACGGGGCCATGGTGCGCGCCGGCGAGGAGCTGGTCGACCAGCTCGAGGACACCTCGACGCTCGCCTGGAGCGTCGTCGACGAGCAGGCTGCCGACGACGGCCTTGCCGACGGAACCTATGCGCTCGCGCTCAAGATCCCCGAAGATTACTCCGAGTGCGTGGCGAGCCTTGTCGGTTCGAGCCCGACCAAGGCGACCGTCGAAATCGTGTCGACGGGAAGCGAGAACGTCTTGGCGACGCGCGCGGGCTCTGCGGCGCTCCAGCAGGTCCAGGCCCGCCTGCGCGCCGATCTGGGGGAGGACTACCTGCTCTCGGTCCTCAACGACGTCCAGAGCCAGGCATCCCGCCTGACGCTCACCTCGGACGGATCCGTCATGCTCGACGCGGGCTACGACGCGCTTGAGCAGGGGGCCGACGCCATCGCGTCGGGGCTTGAGCAGACGGCATCCGGTGCAGACCAGCTCGGCAGCGGTCTAGGGCAGATCGCCGACGGCGTCGCGGCCGCGGGGTCGGGCGCCGCGGCCTTGGGACAGGGCCTTGCCGCGATCAGCGACCAGGCGGCAACCCCGCTGGCCCAGGGCGCCGAGGCGCTCGTGTCGGGCCTCGACACGATCTCCGAGACGACCCAGACCATGGGTTCGGGCGTGGAGCAGGTCGGCTCCGCGCTCTCCTCCCTCTCCGATACGCTGGGCTCGGGCATGGACTCGGTATCCGAGCTCGGGCTGGCCGGAAAGCAGATCGCCACCGAGGGCCTGGCGCTGACCCAGGCGCTCTCCGGTGCGACGACGTCGCTCGATGGCGCGGCGGACGCGGTTGCGAGCGCCGCCTCCGCCGCGACGTCCGCCGTCGAGGAGGTCGGCTCGCTTGCGCAGGGCGCGCATGCGCTGTCCGGCACGCTGTCCTCCGAGGACGCCGCCGCGCCCGGCATCGCTCAGCAGCTCTCCGCGCTCGACGCGCGCTCCGATGAGATCGCCCAGCAGCTTTACGCCCTTGCGGCCGACGGCGAGCTTTCCGCCGAGGAGCGCGCCGCCCAGCTCGCCGCCCTCGACGATGAGCTCCAGCAGCTCTCGTCCGCCCGCGCGGAGCTGAGGGCGCGGCTGGATGCCGCTGCGAGCTCCGCCGGTGAGCTCGCGCAATCGGGCGACCGCGCATCCGAGGGGCTGGGCGCCGTCGCGCAGGCGCAGCCCGCGCTCGATGAGGCCGCGCAGGCCCTCGAGCAGACGGCGGGCGCGGTCGCGGAGCCTGTCCAGGGCTTGGGCGAGGCGACGGGCCAGGCGGCCTCCGCGGCATCGGATATCGCCCTGAGCATGGGCACAGCGCAGGCGGCGCTCGCCGGCACCGACGTTCCCGGTTCGGGCGAGCATGTCCCCGGCCTTGCGGAGACGGCGACGTCGCTCGGCCAGGGCATCTCGGCGATAGCGGGCCAGCTGTCCTCCGATGGCGCCTTGGGGGCCGGCGTGACCGGCATCGCGACCGGGGCGCAAGCGCTCGGGGAGGCCATGGCGCCGCTTGCCGAGGCGACGGGGCAGCTCGCCGCCGGCAACGCGGCGCTCGCGAGCGCGCTCGAGGGTGTCGCCGCGGGGACCGACGGTCTCGGCCAGGGCATATCCGCCATGGCGACGGCGACGAGCCAGCTCGGAGACGGCGCCGTCCAGCTGAAGGATGCATCGGGGCAGATCACGGACAGCATGGCGGCGGCGGGGGAGTCGCTTGGGAGCATCGCCGCGGAGCGGGCGGATCGCGCCGAGGTGGCGTCGAGCCCCGTTTCGTTCACGTCGAGCCGCGTCGCCCCCGTTACGTCCGAGGCGGCGGTCGCCCCCGTGCTCGCCGCGGCGGCCCTGTGGGTCGGTTCGATCTTCATCGGCTGCCTGCTGCCGGCGTGCGACGTGCGCGCGGCCGCCTCGGGCAGGCCGGTCCTCGGCGCGCTTGCGTGCGGTGCGGGCTACGCGGGGGCCTCCCTGCTCCAGGCGCTGCTCGTCTTCGGCGCCCTGACCGTCACCGGCGTCGAGGCGTCGAATCCTGCCGGGCTCGTCGGCCTGCTCGCGCTGGGCGCCTTGGCCTTCGCCGGGCTCGCGCAGGCGCTGCGGCTGGTATGCGGCCGCTGGTTCGTTCCGGCATCCGCCGCCTTGCTCGTCGTGCAGGCGGTCTGTGCGGGAGGGATCCTTCCGTCATCGCTGTCTGCGGGCGTCTTTTCCGTTCTGGGAGACATCCTGCCGTTGCCGCTGCTGTCGCAGGCGCTGCGCAGTGTTCTTGCCGGGTCGGCGCGCGGCGTCGCGCAGGCGGCCCTCTACCTGGTCGTGCTGCTGGCCCTCGCCGCACTTGCCAGCTGCGCATTCCTAGTACTTCGCCGGCGGGTGCGTCCCGAGCGCGTATTCGCCTCGTAGCGTCCGTGCGGGTCGGCGCTGGCGGGCGATCGACGGTACGCTCTGGTCACGCCGTCTCATCGACGGTACGGTATGGTCACGCTTTCAAGCGAAAAACGTGACTATACCGTACTCTCGGCGGGGCGGCGTGCCCTATGCGTACCTTCGATTCGGACTGCGCCTCGGCGTGCGCGAAAAACGACCCGGGGCGCAGCCCGGCTCGGCATCGGCCATCACGTCGGAGCCCCCATCGCTCCTGTCGAAACGCTTACCTCAGCATGTCCGGACAAGATGCCGTATACGCTATACTTGAGGTACCTGCGAGCGCGTGGCTCGCGGTCGGATAAGGGGGCAGGCTTATGGCAAACTGGCTCGACACCAGCGTGTTCTACGAGATCTATCCGCAGAGCTTCAACGATACGAACGCCGACGGCATCGGTGACATCCCGGGTATCATCGCAAAGCTCGATTACATCAAGCGGCTTGGGTGCAACGCCTTATGGCTGAACCCGTGCTTTGACTCCCCGTTCGGGGACGCCGGCTACGACGTGGCCGACTACTTCACGGTGGCCCCGCGCTACGGCACGAACGAGGACCTCGTGCGCCTGTTCGACGAGGCCCATGCGCGCGGCATGCACGTCCTGCTGGATCTCGTGCCGGGGCATACGTCCATCGAGCACCCGTGGTTCAAGGCGTCCCAGCGCGCCGACCACAACGAGTTCACCGGTCGATATGTGTGGACCGACGACGTGTGGACGCCCGTGTCGAACGTGCCGGGCGTGAACGGCGTCCTGCGCGGCATCGCCGAGCGCAACGGCGCGGTCGCCGTGAACTTCTTCGCGTTCCAGCCGGCGCTGAACTACGGGTTCGCCCAGGTCACCGAGGCGTGGCAGAGCGCCGTCGACTCTCCCGAGGCGTTGGCGACCCGTCAGGCCATGAAGGACGTCATGGCGTTTTGGCTCGATCGCGGCTGCGACGGGTTCCGCGTCGACATGGCCGGATCGCTGGTCAAAAACGATCCGGGCCAGGAGGAGACCATCAAGCTGTGGCAGGATATGCGGGCCTTTCTGGACGCGCGCTATCCCGACGCGGTCCTGGTCTCCGAATGGGGCGAGCCCGACAAGACGCTGCGCGCGGGCTTCCACATGGACTTCCTGCTCCAGTTCGGCACGTCGCACTACATGGATCTCATGCGCTGCGAGCATCCGTTTTTCTCGCGCGAGGGGAAAGGCGACGCCTCCCGGTTCGTGGCGACCTATCGCGACAACATGGAGCGCACCTCCGGGCGGGGCCTCATGTGCATTCCGTCGGGCAACCATGACATGCAGCGGCTTCGTCGCTATCTCGACCCCGAGGAGATGAAGATCTACTTTGCCTTCATGCTGTCGATGCCGGGCGCGCCGTTCGTGTACTACGGCGACGAGATCGGGATGCGCCAGCTCGACGTGACCTCGGTCGAGGGCGGCTACGAGCGCACCGGCGCCCGCTCGCCCATGCAGTGGGACGCCGGCGCGAACTTCGGGTTCTCGTCGGCCCCGGCGGACAGGCTGTACGTCCGCCAGGATCGGGAGGCCGATGCGCCCACGGCGGCGGCCCAGATGGCCGACGACGCGTCGCTTTGGAGCGAAGTCCATCGCCTGATCGGGCTTCGCCTGGCGACGCCGGCTTTGGGCGCCTGCTCGCCCATCGAGTTCGTCTATTGCGAGCCGGACGCATATCCGCTCGTGTACGTGCGAGGGGAGGGGGAGCAGCGCGTGCTCGTCGCCTTGAACCCCGCGATGCGTCCCGTGAGCTGCCCGTGCCCATACGAGTTCCAGCGCCTTCTCTACGCCCACGGCGACCCTGCTCGCCTTGAGGACGCCACGCTGACCATGGCGCCTGAAAGCGTCGCCTTCATCGAGATCGCCTAGGGAACCGCTGATTCATTCATCTCTGCACGCGGCGGCGCGCCCGCGCGAGCGCGCCGCCGCGTCGCACGAGAAGCGCAGAGGTTCCGAGATGACACATTACAGGCCGTTTGGCACGCTAAATGCTTTTATAGACCCCTTTTAGCGTGCTAAACGGCCCGTTTTGTGTCATCGGCTCCCGTCGATGCCGCCTCTGGTGCAACGGAAGGGGAGATCGGCCCCGGCCAAAACGTTCCAACCGCGTATGCATTTTATGGTGGCGGGTCGAGTCTGGCGGCGGGGTATACAATGGCGTGACGTTTGAATCCGGCGGAATGGTAACGGTCGCCGGATGGGCCGATGAAAGGGGCGCCATGCCAGATCAGATTCGTTCCAACCAGGAACCGCGCAGCTTCGTGTTCACCTCCGAGTCCGTCACGGAGGGACATCCCGATAAGATCGCCGACCAGATCTCCGACGCGGTTCTCGACGCCATCCTCGCCAAGGAGGCCAAGCTCGAAAGCCAGGGATACGTGGACCACAAGGGGGTTCCGGCCAAGCTCGAGCACGTGCGCTGCGCATGTGAGACCCTGGTGACGACCGGCACGGTCGTCGTGAGCGGCGAGATCCGCTGCCAAGCGTACGTCGATGTGCAGAAGATCGCCCGCCGCGTCATCGAGCGCATCGGCTACACGCGCGCCAAGTTCGGATTCGACTCCGAGACCTGCGGCGTCATCAACATGATCCACGAGCAGAGCCCCGATATCGCCCAGGGCGTCGACCAGTCGTTCAACGCCCAGCACGGCGCCGCGGACCCGCTCGACCTGATCGGCGCGGGAGACCAGGGCATGATGTTCGGCTACGCATCGAGGGAGACCTCGACGCTCATGCCCATGCCGCACTATCTCGCGAGCCGTCTGGCCGAGCGCCTGGCGGCCGTCCGTCACGACGGCACGCTGCCGTATCTGCGCCCCGACGGCAAGACCCAGGTGACCGTCCGCTATGAGGACGGCAAGCCGGTCGCCGTCGAGACCATCGTCATCTCGACGCAGCACGCGCCCGAGGTCGAGTCGATGGAGTCCATCAAGGCCGACCTCATCGAGCACGTCATCGCCCCGGTCATGGACGGGGAGGGCATCGCCTGGAACGACGCGACCATCTACGTGAATCCCACCGGCCGCTTCGTGGTGGGCGGCCCTATGGGCGATACCGGCCTCACCGGCCGCGAGATCATCGTCGACACCTACGGCGGCATGGGCCGCCACGGCGGCGGCGCCTTCTCGGGCAAGGACTGCACCAAGGTCGACCGCTCGGCTGCCTATGCCGCGCGCTGGGTCGCTAAGAACGTGGTCGCCGCGGGCCTCGCCGACCGCTGCGAGGTCGAGCTCGCCTACGCGATCGGCGTCGCCCACCCGCTGTCCCTCATGATCGACACGTTCGGCACCGAGCATGTCGCGGTCGAGAGCATCGAGCGGGCCGTTCGCACGACCTTCGACCTGCGTCCCGGAGCGATCATCCGCGATCTCGACCTGCGCCGTCCCATCTTCGAGAAGACCGCCGCCTACGGCCATTTTGGTCGCGAGGATCCCGATTTCACCTGGGAGCGCTGCGACCGCGTTGACGAGCTGCGCGCCGCCTGCGGGCTGTAGCCTCGGGCCTTCGCCATGGCGGAGCAGCTCTCGCTGTTGTCTGAACCGAATACGCCCAGCCCCGAACCGTCTCCCGACGCGGGGCCGGGCGCTGCGTCGCGCGGGGACGCGGCGAGGTCTGGCCGCATGAACGCCGCGGCATATGCGCTGGTGGCTCTCGACATCCCCTCGCGCGCCCTGTCTGATCCCTTCACCTATGCGGTGCCGTCAGACCTCGTCGACGACACGGTGCCCGGATGCACGGTGCTCGTCGATTTCAACCATCGACCGGCTCTCGGCTACGTGCTCGCCCTCGCCGACACGCCGGATGCGCTTTCCCGTCGCGCATCCGAGGACCCTTCGCGCGCAGGCCGTGCTCGGCGCGGGCTCGATCCGCGCAAGATCAAGCTGATCTCCGCCGTGCTCGCGGGCCCCGCCTGCTCCGACCTGTTTGCGGAGATCTCGTTTTGGATGAGCCGCGAATACGTGGCGCCGCTGTCCGAATGCCTCAGGCTGTTCCTCCCGCCCGGGGGAACGCCGCGCCTGCACAGGCGGGATGACGGATCGTATGCCCTCGAGCGCCCCGCGGTGCCCGAGGCGCACGAGCGCGTCGTCTCGTTGACGCCCGAAGGCCAAGATTACATGCCGCCGAAGACCGCCACGCGCCAGCGCCAGCTCATGGAGGCCCTCGCGTGCGGACCGGTCACCACGCGCGAGCTCAACCTGCTCTACACCGACCTGTCGGCCGCCATCCGGTCGCTTGCCAAGAAGGGCGTGGTCCGTGTCGACGAGCGGCGGGCGTGGCGCGGCATCGACGACGAGACGACCCTTTCCTCCGCCAAGGGTGCGGCGCCCCGGCAGCTCACGAAGGGCCAGCAGGCCGCGCTTTCCGCGATCGACGCGGCCGCTCAGGGCGGCTGTGGCGACGTGGTGCTGATCGACGGCGTCACGGGCTCGGGCAAGACCGAGGTCTACCTGTCTGCGATTGAGCGCGTGCTTTCCCGGGGCCGCACCGCGTGCGTGCTCGTGCCCGAGATTTCGCTGACCGCCCAGACCGTCGGCCGCTTCCGCTCGCGTTTCGGGCAGGCGGTCGCCGTCTTCCATTCCCGCCTGTCCGCAGGCGAGCGCCTCGACCAGTGGGATATCGTGCGTTCCGGGGTTGCGCGCGTGGTCGTCGGCGCCCGTTCCGCGCTGTTCTGCCCGCTTCGCGATCTCGGCCTCATCGTGATCGACGAGGAGCACGAGCAGTCTTACAAGCAGGGCTCGAGCCCGCGGTACCATGCGCGCGAGGTCGCCGCCCAGATGGCGCGCCTCGGGGGGTTTCCGCTCGTGCTCGGCTCGGCGACGCCTTCCGCCGAGGCTCTCGCCCGCTGCCGGCAGGGCTCCCATCTCGGTCAGCGCTGGACGCGCGTCGAGATGCCCGAGAGGCCCGGCGGCGCCAAGCTGCCCGATATCATCGTCGCCGACCTGCGCCGCGAGTTTTCGGGCGGCGGGCGCTCCGTGTTCTCGCGCCCTCTGCGCGAGGCCCTGCTCGACGTCGCCGAACGCCGCGAGAAGGCCGTACTGCTGCACAACCGGCGCGGCTTCGCCCCGTTTCTGATGTGCCGCGACTGCGGGTGCGTGCCCACCTGCAAGCACTGCTCGACCGCGCTCACCTACCATGAGCGGACCCATACGCTGGAATGCCATACCTGCGGCTCGGTCTACCACGTGCGCCCGTATCCCGCCGCCGGGAGCGCGTGCCCCAAGTGCGGCAGCCGCTACCTCGCCAAGATGGGCATGGGGACCCAGCAGGTCGAGGACGCCCTGGTGGCGCTGTTGCCCGACGACGTCAAGGTCATCCGCATGGATGCGGACTCCACGCGGGGCAAAGACGCGCACAAGCAGCTGCTCGAGGAGTTCGACGCCGCGGAGTGCGCGGTGCTGCTCGGCACGCAGATGATCGCCAAGGGCCTGGACTTTCCCGAGGTCACGCTCGTGGGGGTGGTGATCGCCGACTATGCGCTCAAGATGCCGGATTTCCGGGCCCAGGAACGCGCCTACGATCTGCTCGAGCAGGTTGCGGGTCGCGCCGGGCGCGGCGACAACCCCGGGCGCGTGATCATCCAGACCTATCTGCCGAATGATCCCGTCATCCAGGCGGTGGCGAAGCACGACCGCGCGCTGTTCGTGGAGCACGACTCCCGGCAGCGGCGCGAGGCGCTCTACCCGCCCTACGTCAGGCTGACGAACGTGCTGGTCTGGGGCCGCAACGAGGCGGCCGCCCGCTCGTATGCGTCCGAGCTCGCGCGCACAACGGCGCGCAATCTCGAGATGCTGCCCCAGATGCCGTCATCTGGGATGTCGCCGCTTCTCATGGGCCCCACGAGCTGCGTGATCGAGCGCGCGAAGGACAACTTCCGCTTCCATTTCATCATCAAGTCGCCGGTGGGCCTCGACGTCTCGTCGGCGATCTCCTCCGCGCTTTCCGAGGTGGGCGCCAAGCCGGGCATCAGCGTCAGCGTCGATGTCGACGCGTACGACATGATGTAGTCGCCCGTCATGCGTCTGCGCCCGGCGGCATGCGCGCATGTGCCGAGCGGCCCATGCGCGCCCCCGTTCAGGCGGATAAGATGTGCGCTTTCATGAGAATGGGTGCCGTCAACGGGTAAGATAGAGCACGGTTGAAGAGAACATCATGGCAACGAGAAAGGTTTTAGAACCATGGATATCAACGGCATCGTCGTGTCTCCCGATCCGCGTCTTCGTCAGGAATGCGCCGAGATCGATAAGATCGATGCGAACATCGAGCGCCTCGCCGAGCAGATGAAGCGGCAGATGTTCGACAACGGCGGATGCGGCCTGGCCGCGCCGCAGGTGGGCGAGCTCATCCAGCTCGTCGTCATCGACACGGAGTACACCTCCGAAAAGGATTACGACCCGTATGTCCTGATCAACCCGCGCATCGTCGAGCAGTCCGACACCCTGGTGCCGTCCAAGGAGGGCTGCCTGTCCATCCCCGGCATCAACGTCGAGATCAAGCGCCCCGACCGCATCGTGGTCGAGGCCTACGACTTGAACGGCGACCTGCTGCGCTACGAGGCGTCGGGTGACCTCATGTGCGTCTGCCTACAGCACGAGATCGACCACCTGCACGGCGTGACGATGTTCGAGCGCCTTGCTCCCTCCGAGCGCATGAGCGCGATGCACGACTATCAGGAGGCGCTTGCCCGCGGGGCCAAGCCCGGTCAGACGGAGTAGGCAGGCACCGCGTCCGGTCGAGGCTTGAGTGATGAGGAAGGGAGAGCGCATGCGCGTCGTCTTTATGGGAACACCGTCGTTCGCGGTGCCGGCTTTGAAAAAACTCGCTGCAGCCCATGAGGTGGTGCTGGTGCTGACGCGCCCCGACGCGGTGCGCAGCCGTGGCAAGCGGCTCGAGCCGTCACCGGTCAAGTCCTGCGCGCTCGAGCTCGGTTTGCCGGTGCTCGAGGCGAAGCGCATGACAGCCGAGGTGCTCGATGCCCTGCGCGAGGCGAACGCCGACGTGTTCTGCGTCGCCGCCTACGGCTGCATCCTGCCCGACGAGGTCTTGACGATGGCACCGCTGGGCTGCGTGAACGTGCACGCGTCGCTGCTGCCCCGCTGGCGCGGAGCCGCGCCCATCCAGCGCTGCATCCTCGCGGGTGACGATGAGACCGGTGTCTCCATCATGCGCATCGGCCACGGCGTCGACACGGGCGCCTTCTGCGCGCAGGCGTCGTGCACGGTGGCCGGCAAGACGGCTGACGAACTGACCGCCGAGCTTGCCGAGCTCGGGGGAGATCTTCTGGTGGACACGCTTCCCGCCCTGGCAGACGGCACCGCCGTGTGGACCGAGCAGGACGAATCCCTGGTCACGCATGCCGCGAAGATCGAGAAGGGCGAGATGCGCCTGGATGCCGCCGACTCGGTGACGGATAATCTGCGGCGCGTGCTCGCCTCATCCGATGCGGCGCCCGCGCGGTGCGTCGTCGCCGGCAAGCCCGTCCGCGTGCTGATGGCCGCCGACGCGCGTCCCGATGAGCCCCGTGTCGAGGCGGGATCCTTCGCCGTCGCGTCGAAGCGCGTCTTTATCGGCTGCTCCGACGGAGCCCTGGAGATCCTTCAGGTCAAGCCCGACGGCAAGCGCGCGATGGACGCCCAGGCGTGGGCCGCAGGACTGCAGGGCAAGCAGGGCGCGTGGGAGACGCTCTCGTGAGCAGGCTCGCTCCCGCCCGATCGGTCGCGCTCGCCGCGCTTGTCGAATCCGAGCGCGGCGGCGCCTATGTGCGCGAGGTGCTCGACGCCATGCCCCGTGCGCGCAAGCTCGATGCACGCGATCGCGGATTCGCCATGCGGCTCGCCCTCGGCGTCACCGCGACGACCGGTGTGCTCGATGAGCTTCTGGACGCATACCTCGCACGGCCCCAGAAGGTTTCCGCGCGCGTCCGCACGGCGCTGCGCATAGCGGCGTTCGAGCTCGTCTATCTCGGAACCGCTGCCGAGGTCGCGGTCAGCCAGGGTGTCGAGCTCGTGCGCTCGCAGGCGAAAAGCGCTGCGGGCTTGGCGAATGCGGTGCTTCGGCGCGTGGCCGACGCTGCGGCCGGATATCTGGCGGCAGACGGGGTGGATGCGGATCGCCGTCCGCTGGTTTCGATGGCGCGCAGCGCGGGGCTGCCGCTGTGGCTGGGCGAGGCCCTTGTCCGGTCGCTCGGCGCCGAGGACGCCTCGCAGCTCGCGCATGCGCAGCTTATGGCCGCGCCCCTTGCCGTGCAGATGAACCCGCGCGTGCGCACGACGGCCGCGATCGGCGGCGACCCGTGCGGTCTTCCCGGCGCGCTTGCCGGTGTCGACGGCCCCCGTCTTGTGGCATCCGGCATCCTGGACGCTGCCGATGCGGTCGTGTCGGACCTGAACGCGCAGCTGGTGGCGACGGCGGCGACGAGGCCCGGAACCTGTCTCGAGATCGGTGCCGGGCGAGGGACCAAGACCTTCATGATGGCCGCACAGGCCGCGCGCGCCGGATATGCGCGCGATCACGTCGCGCTCGACCTGCACGAGCGCAAGTGCGCGCTGAATCGCGAGCGGCTTGAACTTGCCGCCCTGGAGCGGATAGAGACGGTCGCGGGAGACGCCCGCGATCTCGATGGGGCCCTTGCGGCAATCGACGGCAGGGCATCCGAGCGCGTCCTGTTCGACACGGTATTCGTGGATGCGCCCTGCTCGGGCACGGGGACCATGCGCCGCCACCCCGAGATTCCCTGGAGGCTGAGCGCACGGGAGGCCCTGCAGGATCTTCCCGAGCTGCAGCTCGAGCTCCTTCGCCAGGCCTCCGGCCGCGTACGGCTCGGCGGCGAGCTCATCTACGCCACCTGTTCGGTGCTTGGGGCGGAAAACGCCGCGGTAATCGATGCGTTTCTCGCGGGCCCCGAGGGAAGCCGGTTTTGCGTGAGGCCCGTATCCGATGCGACGATCTTCCATGAAGAGGGTTTTCAGGGCGCGGCGGCCCTCATCAGGCGATGGGAATCCGAGCGCGGCTTCTTCCAGAGCGTGCCGGCGCCCCGGGCCTACGATGGGCACTTCTGCGCGCGCCTCGTCCGTATCTAGCGGTATTTTAGGGACAGTCCCCGGAATTTCACTGCAGTGAAATTCCGGGGACTGTCCCTAAAATACCGAAGTTACGCGGATGCTTTTGGCTTTACTTGTCCTTGTGCGGGCAGTTGTCGCAGCCGCAGCTCTCGGTGGACGCGCTGCTGCCGGACGTCGCCGGCGTGCTCGATGAGCCCCCGCGCTGATCGGTGTTGTAGAAACCCGAGCCCTTGAACTCGATGCCGCTTGCGCTGAAGACCTTCTCGGCCGGCTTGCCGCAGTCCGGGCAGGTGATAGCGGGATGCTCGGTCATGCCGTGCTCGACTTCGAATACGGAGCCGCAGCCCGTGCAGCGGTAATCGTAACGTGCCATATCTTCCCCTCGTCGTTTCATGAAAGCCCCGCCGCCCAAAGGACGGCGGGGAGTGCTGTGAACCTTGTTTACTCTACCCAAATGCGGGCGGATTGCAACGTTTCGCGCGCGAATCAGGCACCTTCCACCGAATTAGAACGGCCCGTCTCGTCGGCGAGCGCGCGAATGCGCTCGATGGCCTCGACGATGCCGTCTTCATCGGCCTGCCAGCTCCAGTTGTTCTCGGTCGTTCCGGGAACGTTCATGCGCGCATCGTCTCCGAGCAGCAAGACGTCCTGCAGCGGCATCATCACGAGATCGGATTCGCTCTCGAACGCGCTGCGCATGATGCTGCATGCGAGCTCCTGCTGCTCCTCCTCGTCCGCCTCGGCGGCCCAGCGGGCGCTGGTCCAGCCGACGAGCGTCGAGGTGTCGTGGGTCGAGGTGTAGACGATCTTCTCGCGCGCGGGCTTCACGCCCTCGCGGACATCGTAGTCCTCGAACTCAAGGACATCCATGCCCGGGAACCCGCAGGAGGCGGTGAGCGCACGGACGGCGGGGGTGAGGTAGCCCAGATCCTCGGCGATCAGGGGCAGCGGTCCGAACTCCTGCTCGGCGCGGCGGAACAGGTCGATGCCGGGGCCGGCAAGCCAGCGGCCGGCGCTGCCGTCTTTGCCCGCGGGGATGCTGAAATAGGCCTGGAAACCCAGGAAGTGGTCGAGGCGGACGCGGTCGTAGAGCGCAAACGAGCGGCGAAGGCGCTCGATCCACCAGGTGTACCCGTCTTCGCGCATGGTCTTCCAGCGGTAGGTGGGGTTGCCCCACACCTGGCCGGTCTCCGAGAACCGATCGGGCGGAGTGCCTGCGATCTCCGTCGGCTTGCCGTTGTATCCGAGCGTGAACATATCCGGCTCGCTCCATGCGTCGGCGGAGTCGTCCGAGACGTACATGGGGATGTCGCCGATGATCTCGATGCCGAGCGCGTTGGCGTAGGCGCGCAGCTCGTTCCATTCGGTCTCGAAGCGGAACTGGACGAACGCATGGAAGGCGCCGCGATCGATGAAGCGCGCGTCGTCGAGGATGCGGACGTCGTAGCTGCGGTAGGCGCGCGGCCAGCGATGGCGGCTGGCGCCGCGCGAGGCGTCCTTGATGGCCATGAAGGCGCAGTACGGGTCGAGCCATACCTCGTTGCGGGAGAGGAACTGCTTGTATTCCGGCGTCTGGTCGCCGCCTGCGGCCCGGAACTCCTCGAAAGCGTCCTCGAGCTGCTCGGGCGTCTCCTCAAGCAGGTCCATGTTGCCGGCGAAGGCCGACGGGCCCGCATACGGGGAGCCGTAGGCATCGGTGGGGTTCACGGGAAGCACCTGCCAGTAGCGGGCGCCCATGGCCACGAGGTGGTCGACGAAGCGCTTGGCGGGGGCGCCGAGGGTGCCGCGCTCGCCCGGCTCCATGCCGGGGACCGAGGTGATGTGGCAGACCACGCCCCAGCCGCGGTCGAGCGGTTTTTGGAGCCTCTGCACGTCGTGGAAGTACACGACGGCGCTGCCGAGCGGCCACAGGCTGAGCTCGGCCTCGCCCTGCTCGTTTCTTGTCAGGTCGGCGCCGCTGATGACGTCGATGGCGCGCTCGCCCTCATAGGGGATGGTCACCGTGTGCATGGAGCCGAGGCTGCGGTTCACGATGACGGTGGCGCACTCGCCGCTCTCGGAACGGCGCGTGTAGGAGAGCACGTCGTCGTTGAGCGCCTTGGCCTCGATGGAGCCGGTGACGAACAGCGGCAGCGTGCGGCGCAGCGCGGAGGCGTTCTGGACCATGGTGAAGAAATCGCGGTCCTCGTGGCCCCACGGATAGGTGGCGCGGTTGCCCGGGTCAGTGAGGCCCTGCACGCCCGCCTCGTCGCCGTAATACAGGGAGGGGACGCCCAGAAACGTCATCTGGATGAGCGTCGCCAGCCAATAGCGCCCCTTGGCCAGGCCGAGCTTGTCGTCGGACAGCCTCCAGCTGCCGCGCTCGCGCTCGGGCACCTCGTCGATGTTCGGCAGGCCGCCGAGCACCGAGATGAGGCGGGGCCGGTCATGGCTTCCCAGCAGGTTGAGGCAGCAGGCGAGCGCCTCGGGCGGGTAGTTCTCCCTCAGCGCCTCGATGGCCTCCGCGGCATCGCGTGCGGTGTAGCCGCCGTCTTCGCCGGTCAGCAGGCCGAGCACCAGGTCGCGGAAGGGGTAGTTCATGGCGGAGTCGAGCTCGTCGCCCAGAAGGTAGCGGCGGAGCTTGCTGTAGGCGATCTTGTTCGAGGCGTCCTCCCAGACCTCGCCGAGCACGAGCGCGTCGGACTTCTCGCGCAGGGCGGCAGCCTTGATGTCGGCCAAGAACTCGTCGGAAAGCTCGTCAGCGACGTCCAGGCGCCAGCCGTGGGCGCCGGCGCGCAGCCAGTAGCGGATGACGCCGTTGGGCCCCAGGATGAGGCGGCGAATCGCCTCGGACTGCTGGTTCACCGCGGGCATGTTGCCCACGCCCCACCAGCAGTCATACGAGCCGTCGTCGTTGATGCGGAAGGCGTCGGCCCACTCGGACTCGGGGTCGCGCGACCAGGCGCCGGGCTCGGGATAGTTGCCGAAGGCGTTGAAATAGACCGAGTCGCTGCCCGTGTGGTTGAACACACCGTCGAGGATGATGCTGATGCCGAGCTGGCGCGCGGTGACGCACAGGCGGCGGAAATCCTCTTCGGTGCCCAGAAGCGGGTCGATCTTCATGTAGTCGGCGGTGTCGTAGCGGTGGTTGCTCGCCGCCTCGAAGATGGGGTTGAGGTAGATGGAGGTGACGCCCATCTCCGCCAGGTGCGGAAGGTGCTCCTCGATGCCGCGCAGGGAGCCTCCGTAGAAATCCCAGCTCGTGATGAAGCCGGCGTCGTCGCGGTCATAGGCGGGCGGCGTGTCCCAGTCCTCGACGATGTGTTGTCCGCTGCCGCGGCGCGGATGGGCGAGGCGCTCCAGGGCGCGCTGCCTCCAGTGCTCGTCGCGCGCATAGCGGTCCGGGAAGATCTGGTAGACGATGCCGCGCTCGTACCAGGAGGGACGCGTCGCGCGGTGCTTGTAGACGGTGATCTGGAACGACGGGACGTCGAAGCGGTCGAAATAGGTGACGCCTTCGCCTCCGACGTGCCCCTCCGGTGCGCCAACGCGCTGCTCGAAGCCATCGTGGGTGCGGACGATGAAGCTGTACCAGACGATGTTCGGCTCATCCCAGGTCACGGACACGGTGTACATGCCGCTCTCATCGGATTCCATGGGGTAGAGCTGCTCGCCCACGCCATCGATCCATGTGCGAAGGGTGCACTCGATGCCGGCGGCGTCTTCCTTGTAGACTTCGAGCGCCAGCGTAACCTCGGTGCCGACGGTCACCGCTCCGAAGGGGGAGCGGAATTGCGGAAGTCTACTGTTATGCCGAAGTCTCATGTGGTACATCCTTGGAAACAACCCGCGCGGAGATGCCCGCGGGGGTGATGAATAAGCGTCAGGCGAAAACGCCAAGCAATAAGTTTATCGTATGGAAGACAAGCTCATGTCAGGAAACGGTTCTCTTTACGAATTTGGTCGAGGGGGCCAATACCAACCCGCGAGGAATGCAAATCGGGGGACGTACCTGTTTCTTGCATGTATGCAAGAAACAGGTACGTCCCCCGATTTGCATGCAAAAAAGAGGGGAGATCCGGTGCGGATCTCCCCTCAGAAGCGGTCGATGGGGCAAAGCCTAGCGCTTCGTGCGCGAGGTCTTGCGGGCGGCAGAGACCGTCTTGGCCTTCGGTGCGGGCTTCTCGGCCGCCGGCTCGGCGGTGGAAGCGGGCTGATCGGCCTTGGCATCGTCGGCCTTGGCGGTCTTGGCGGTGGTCGTCTTGGCCGCGGCCTTCGTCGCCGTGGTCTTCGCGGCGGTCGAGGCGGTCTTCGTCGTCTTGGCAGCGGTCGTCTTCTTCGCCGTCGTCGTGGTCTTGGTCTCGGCAGCAGGCGCCTCCTCGGTCTTCGTGGAGGCGGCAGTCTTGGCAGACGCGGTCTTCTTGGCGGCCGTCGCCTTGGTCGCCGTCGTCTTGCTTGCCGTGGTCTTGGCAGCGGTCGTCTTCTTCGCCGCCGTGGTCTTGGTCTCGGCGGCAGGCGCCTCGTCGGTCGCCTTGGCGGCGGCAGCCTTGGTCGTCTTGGACGCCGTGGTCTTGGAAGCCGTCGTCTTCGCGGCGGCGGTCTTCGCGGTCGTCGTCTTGGTCGCGGTCTTCCTGGTGGTCGTCGTCTTCTTGGCCGCCGGCTTCTTGGCGGCGGGCTTCACCGCTTCTGCGGCCTTGGGCGCGGCGTCTGCTGCGGGCTCAGCGGGCTCGGTGGCCTTCGGCTCCGGCTCGGCCGCGGGAGCCTCTGCAGCCGTCTCGGTCTCAACGACCGGAGCGGCAGGGGCGGTCTCCGTTGCGGGCTCGAGAGCTGCGGGGGCCTCAGCCTTGTCCTCGACGGGCTCGGTCGCAGGGGCGCTCTCCTGCGGCTCGGGCTCAGCCACAAAAGGGACGTAGCGCTCGACCTCGGGGTGCAGGCCGTAGTAGAGGTCCATGTACTGCTCGGCGGAGCGCTTCCAGCTGAAGTCGGCGGACATGGCGTTGTCGACCAGGTGGTTCCAGGCGTCCTTGTCGTCCCAGAACGTGCGGGCCGCGCGGAAGACGGCATCGCCCATCTCGTCGCCGTTGAAGTGCGTGAACGTGAAGCCCGTGCCCTCGCCGGTGAACATGTTGTAGGGGATGACCGTGTCCTTGAGACCGCCGGTCTCGCGTACGATCGGCAGGGTGCCGTAGCGCATGGCGATCATCTGGGACAGGCCGCAGGGCTCGAACAGCGACG
>DGYMJ06203__coassemble_663_pt1 | contig 18485 bp, 16 predicted proteins | sample DGYMJ06203__metabat2_high_PE_015 | metagenome-assembled genome bin DGYMJ06203
CGTCCCAGCCGTTCTGGGGCGCGGCCGCGGCGGGAAGCGCCGCCGCCACCATGAGCAGCGCCGCCCACACCATGGAGGCGATGCCGAACGCGCGCATCCGCGCAGGCCGTCTCATACCAGTCTTCTCCCCCATCGCAACCTCCTTATGGTCCGCGCGCCCGACGGGCGCAGCAACAACCGGTCCCCTCCATTGTTATTGACCGACACCCCATCCCCTCCCCGCGGCTCGCCCAACGGTTTCGACCATTCGCCCAGCGCGACGTGAGAAAATGGAGGCTACCCGCCGATGCCGTGGAGGATGATCGCATGCTCGATATCAAACGTGTTCTCATGAGCGCCAAGAGCCACAAGCGCGGCGACGTCTGTCCGCTTGAGACGCCGTGGGGAGCTACGCTCGATCCCGGCCGGGTGCTTCCGGAATATCCGCGCCCAACCATGGTTCGGCCTGCATATACCATGCTCAACGGGTATTGGGAGTTCGCCATCCGGCCGATTCCGGAGGAATACCGCCATGCGCAGGCACTCTCGACCGGACGGGTCCTCAACATGCTGGCGGCGGCGCCCGAACCCGAACGCTACGACGGGCGCATCCTGGTCCCCTTCTCGCCCGAAGCACCCGCCTCGGGCGTCGGTCGCGTGCTGCAGCCCGACGAGCTGCTGTGGTATACGAGGACCGTCGATATTCCGGACCTCGACGAGCTCGAGCGGCTGATCGTGCACTTCGGGGCGGTCGACTGGGCGTGCTCCCTTATGGTCGACGGCGAACCGGCGGCGACCCACGTAGGCGGCTACCTGCCCTTCGATGTGGACATCACCGATTTCGCGCGCGGACGCCGGTCGCTTCGGCTGGCGCTGTGCGTCTACGACCCGAGCGACGCCGGCGTCCAGCCGCGCGGCAAGCAGCGCCTCGACGCCGGTGGCATCTGGTACACTCCGCAAAGCGGCATATGGCAAAGCGCCTGGTACGAGGTGGTGCCCGCGATTCACGTCGAATCGCTTACGCTCAACGGCGCCGCCGACGGCACGCTGCGCATCGAAGGCGCGCTCGCCGATCCGCGCGGGCTGCTACGCGAGGGCGACTCGATCGATCTCATCGTGCGCGACCATGAGGGACGGGACGTCGCTGCGGCCCGCCTTCCGATAGCCGGGCGTCGGGCGCGCGGCGCGATCGACGTCGCGCACCCGCGCCTCTGGTCTCCCGATGACCCCTACCTCTACGATGTCGACGTCGCCGTGTGCGCCCGGGGGCTTTCGGGCAGGCAGGATGCCCTCTCCAGCTACTGCGCGTTTCGGACCGCCGAGGTCAAGCGCGACGAGTCCGGCGTGGCGCGCTTCTTCCTCAACGGCTCCCCCGTGTTCATCAAGGGCGTGCTCGATCAAGGCTACTGGCCCGAGGGCCTCATGACCGCGCCGTCCGACGAGGCGCTGGTCCACGACATCCTCGCCATGAAGCAGGCGGGGTTCAACATGCTGCGCAAGCACATCAAGATCGAGTGCGCGCGCTGGTACTACCACTGCGACCGGCTCGGCATGCTCGTGTGGCAAGACGCCGTGTCCGGCGGTGGAGCCTATAGCCCCTGGCACACCAGCCGAAAGCCGACCCTGGTCAAGGCGTCATGGGACCGGTTCCGCGACGACACCCCGCGCCACCGTGGCGCCCTGTCGTCAGGCAGCGCGGACTACCGGCGCGAATGGCTCGATACCACCCGCGATATGGTTCTGCAGCTCGCCGAGCACCCCTCGATCGTGACCTGGGTGCTGTTCAACGAGGGCTGGGGGCAGTTCGACGCGCGCGAGATGAGCGAGCGGATCCACGAGCTCGACCCGACGCGCCCGATCGACGCCACAAGCGGGTGGTACGACCAGCGATGCGGCGACTACCTCTCGCAGCACAATTACTTCCGACCGCTGACCGTCGACTGCGACCGCCGCGTCCCGGTCGGCTATGCGCAGGAGCGCGGCAACCGCGCGTTCGTGATCTCGGAGTTCGGCGGCTGGACGCAGGCGATCACCGGACATACCGTGTCCCCCTACTCATATGGCTACGGCAACTTCCCGACGCTGGACGCCTGGCGCGACGCGGTGCGGCACACGCTCGACGAGGCGGCGTCGCTCGAGGCGCTCGGCCTCGCGGGCTACGTCTACACGCAGCTGTCCGACGTGGAGGAAGAGCTGAACGGGCTGCTCACCTATGACCGCCGCGTCAACAAGCTCGACTAGGGAGGCGCCGGAGGGGCCCGGATGCCACGCGCCCAGACAAAAGTGGCTAGAAATTTCTGTTTTGCTGTAAGCCGGCTCAACTGGAGGCGACCGATTTGACCAAAATGCACGCATTGGCTGCTTACGATGCGTACGTCGCGGCCCCAAATGCCTCGGATACGGCCTCGGCAGGGGAAGAAGCGGCACCGACGACGGGTTCCAGACCCGATCGCGCGGCGCCGTAACAGCAAAACAGAAATTTCTAGCCACTTTCGCCGGAAGAGGGTGCAGCCGGGGCGACGCGGGCCGCGCTCTTTAACCGGACAGAAGATCCGGGGCCTCCCCCGGGCGAATCTGCGAGCTGTCGCATCAAGGCTCATATGGTTGCAGATCCGCCCGGGGGAGGCCCCGGACCTTGTAAGGAGGACAAGAGCTTTAGCCGCTAACGGCCCTGAAGGGACTCCTGCTTGGATGTGATCTTGATCGCCGGGGTCGTCGCCAAGCCGAGCAGCACGATGGCCGCGCCCACGGCGTAGGCGATGCGCGTCGACTCGAACCGCGCCTGCGCCTGAATATCCACGAGGGCGCGGCGCTCGGCGTCGGTCATGTCGATGCCCGCGATCTGCTGCTCGAACTCGCGATCGCTGCCGAGGTTGAGCGTCATGCCCTCGAGCTGACGATCGACGTCGCCCGAGATCGCGGTGTCCTCGCCGGCCTTCACGCGCACGGTGCTCGTGATGCCGAACAGCAGCACGGCGCCGAGCAGCGCCACGCCGATGGCCTGGCCCACGTTGCGCATGGTGCTCTGGATGCCGCCGGACTGGGAGGCGTCGCGCTCGGGCAGCGCGAGCGCCACGATGTTGCTCGCGTGGGACGACACCGTTCCCGCGCCCACGCCTGCGACGAAGGCGCCCAGGTACACGCCGACGGTGCTCGCCCCGTCGATGGTGACGGACGACCCCATGATGCCGAGTGCGACCGCCATCGCCGCGTATCCGATCTGGATGACGTGGCGCGGATTCGCCCGCGGCGCAAGCTTGGGGATGCCGAGCGCCAGCGCGAACGTCGGCACGCCGGTCACGATGGAGATCAGACCCACGTCGACCGGGGTCCAGCCGGCGACGAGCTGCAGGTACGGCGACATCAGGATGGACTGCGCACCCATGAAGAAAAACGTCAGCGCGTTGGCGGCGAGGCCGGCAAGTACCTGCGGCGTGCTCAAAAACGAGCTGGGCAGCAGCGCGATGCCGTTCGCGCGCTCCACCCGCGGCTCGACCAGGACCAGCGCGGCGAGCACCACGAGGCCGAGCGCGACGAGCGGCAGCGCGGGAGAGATACCGAACACGGTGAAGGGGCATCCCTCGAACGGCGTGATCAGGCCCCACGAGGAGATGCCCGACAGACCGATGAGGAACAAGAACAGGCCCGTGGCGGCGAGCGCCACGCCGACGACGTCGAATTTGAGCTTCTCGTCCTCCTGGTCGATGGCCGGCAAGCGGAACGAGACGAGAAAGACCATGAGGAAATAGGCGCTGAGCACGAGGAACGTGACGCGCATGCCCGAGACCTCCATCACCACGCCGAGCATGAGCGGCAGCACGGCCGATAGGCCGGAGGCGGCGCCGATGCAGCCGAACGCGACCGCCCGGTTGCCCCCGCGGTACAGCAGCGGGATGAGGCCCAGCACCGAGGGGATCATGAAGCTCGCGCCGAAGCCGACGAGCACGCGCCCCACCCAGATGAAGACCGCCATGTTGGGAGCCGCCGCCAGCGCCGCCTCGCCCACCGCGCACAGCACGGTCCCGATGCGGAAGGTCTTCTTCCAGCCGACGATCGTGCCCGCCAGGCCGCCTGCGATCATGAAGGCGCCGCCGACGAGTGGATAGATCATGTTGGCGAGCTGGATTTCAGACGTGGTGGCGCCGAGGTCGCCGGTAAGCGCCGAAGTGGCGAGCGACAGGGCGCCGTTGTCGCCGGTCGCCCCCATCTGGGCCAAGATCAAGATGACGATCGGCAGGACAGCGAAGCGCTCCTTGCCCGCCGAGGCCGTCCGTATGGTTGCTGCGTTCATGTCGATTCCTTTTCATTCGAACGCGTATATATGTCCGCACCCGGCGCGGATCGCCCGGCGCGAAACGATGGCAGGGCGCCCCTATGCCGCGTCGGGCATGACGAAGGGGTGCGCGCCCGACAGGTCGCAGGAGGACAGCGGATAGGCCCTGATCTGCGGATCGTCGTAGGAGGCGTGGTAGTACGTGCACCGCGCCGAGGAGAACCCGCTCGTGTAGAGCGTCTTCTCATACGAACCGTCGGCCATGCGAGCGCAGCCGTCGGGCACGGCAACCGAGCCGAGCGTGCGGAACAGGCGCGTGACGTTATCGGCCTCGGACGCCTGCTCGGGGTAGTGGCCGTTGACGAAAGCCGCCTTCACGAATCGAGCCGGGCCGCTGTAGTCGCCCGGGATGCCCTGCATGCCGGGGCCGGAGCCGAACGGAACGAGCTCGGCTTTGTCCCACGTGACGCGCGCGGGCTCGTCCTCGGTGAGCGAGATGTAGTTGCGCAGGTTTTGACGGTGCCAGCAAAACGTCGGCTCGTTGGTGAGCACGTCGACGTCGTCCTCCCAGACGCGCATGCCGTCCTCCAGGCACTCGACCGCGATGCTGCCCGTCTCATCGCCGATGATCCAGTGGAGGTTCGCCACCGGCAGCTCGTCGTTGACGGCCCGGGCGACGACGGTCACGTTCTCGAGCGCGGCGCGCACCTCGTCCAGGGTGGCGAAATTGCGCGCGACCCAGAACGGGAACTCATACGCGGCGACGTTCACGCCGGTCGGCGCCGGTTCCGTCGCATAGTGCGCGCTCTGCGGGAAATTGAGGCCCGCCACCGCCAGGCCCGCGTCGTTGCCGCAGTCGAAGTACAGGGGGATGCCCTCGACGATGATGCCCATGCCGATGACCGCATGCCCGCGCTCGGGGTCGCCTGCGCGCTCGAAGGCGGCGGGCACCTTGGCGGCAGGCGGCGTCACCACCACGCGCTCGCCGTAGCTGGTCGTCCAGTCGAGGTTTCGACCGAAATACATGGTTCCCGCTGAATCGGCAAATCGGATGCCCGTGCACATAGGGCCACCCCTTTCCTGTTTGGGCAGCCTTGCGCCATCCAAACACATGGATTGTAGATAGTGATTTATTACCCATGAGTTATATGGGAAATTATGAAGCGCGGCTTAGGAAAGGATTGCGAATTACGGAAGGGAGGGCCCGTCTGGAAAGGCGGGCTTTTTCACCCCCTATGGAAGGTGCTATGGATTGCAATTGCCGCAGGGCTCGTACCCCTGCGCGATGAGGCTGTCGCGGGTGTCGGTGACCTCGCGCTTGTTGTGCTCGGCCATCTGGTCGACCGAATGGCAGTCCGGATAGTGGAACTTGCGGGAGTTCGTGTTGAGGATATAGGTCACCTGCGGCGCCGGAGCCTCGGGCGATGCGGGCTGTGTCTGCTGCTGCGCTCGGCTGTCGCCCGTGGCGTAGTCGATCTCGATACCCGGCTGCACGTTGTAGCAGAACACGTTGAACGAGACGCCCGCGCCTCCGTCGTCGATGGACAGGGCCTCCAGGTGCACGCCGCGCGCGACCAGCTCGTCCCCCACGAAGACCGGCGTGGAGCGCATGAGCACGCGGTTGCCGGTGCGCTCCACATAGGAGGCGACCTGGTTCTCGAACGGGAGCATGCCCTCGACGTTCATGTAGCGCGTGCCGGTGATGAGGTTGCGCTCGTTGGCGTTTTCCGCCGTCAGCTGGAATCCGAGCAGATGGCAGCGGTTATAGAGGTAGCGGCCATCGACCAGGTCGTCGTAGCGCACCGTATGCCAGCCGGAGGGGCGGATCATGCCGATGCTTCCGCGCTCCTCGGTGGGCATGGTGTCCAGGCTCACGATGGCGAACGCGGCACCGCAGCGGCCGAGCGCGTCGAGCGGGGCGTAGGACTCCGCCGGCGCGCCGACGGCATCTTCGGTCGAAAGGGCCGGCACGTTGCCGTCGATCTCCGTATAGGGGCTTCCCGTATAGGGTGGGACCTGCGCATAGTCGAATGCCTGAGCCTGCTGCGCCGGCGCATCCGGGGTGCCCGGGGACGCCGGCGTCTCGGACGCCGCCGGGGCCTCCGACGGCGTCGATGCGGCGGGGGTCTGCGGATCGGGGCTCTCGGGAGAAGCGGGGGCGGCCTGCACCTGCTCGGTTGCCGGCGCGGCCGCTTGATCGCGGGCGGAGCTCGCGCTCGGCTCACCTGAGAACGCGCCGATCACCAGCAGGAGCGCGACGACGATGACGGGGACGGACAGCCCGCTGCGTTTCCTTGCCACCATATACCTCCTGCTTGAACCGATGGTTCAATGGTAGCATCCCGCAGCGGGCTCCCCCGAAGGGGAATGGATAAAAAACGACCCCGTCCCAACAAGTGCCGGCTATTTGCCGGGGACCATGGTCAGCGAGATCTTCCCGCGCTCGCGGTCGATGCGCTCGACCCAGACCTTGACGGTGTCGCCCACCGCGACCACATCGCTCGGGTGCTTCACGAACGAGCGCGACAGCTTGGAGATGTGGACCAGGCCGTCCTGGTGGACCCCCACGTCGACGAAGGCGCCGAAGTCGACGACGTTGCGCACGGTTCCGGTGAGCTCCATGCCGACCTCGAGGTCGTCCAGCGTGCGCGCCGCCTTGCTGAACACGACCTCGGGCGCGTTGTCGCGCGGGTCGCGGCCGGGTTTCTCCAGCTCGGAGATGATGTCGAGCAGCGTCAGCACGCCGCAGCCCACCTCGCCGGCCAGCAACGACACGCTTCCCACGCGCTTCTCGATATCGGGGATGCCGCCGTGCGCCAGGTCGGCTGCGGTCACGCCCGCGCGCTTGAGCACCTCGCGCGCCACCGCATAGCTCTCCGGATGTACGCTCGTGGCATCGAGCGGGTTGTCGCCGCCCGCGATGCGCATGAAGCCCGCGCAGTTGAGGAATGCCTTCGGCCCGAGCTTGGGCACGTCTTTCAGCTGCTTGCGGTCGGTGAAGGCACCGTGCTCCTCGCGGTAGGCGACGATGTTTTTGGCGACCGTCGACGTGATGCCCGACACGTAGCCGAGCAGGCTCGCGCTGGCCGTGTTCACATCGACGCCCACACGGTTCACCACGTCCTCGACCACGTTGCCGAGTGTGCGCGCCAGCTCCACCTGGTCAAGGTCGTGCTGGTACTGGCCTACGCCGATGGACTGCGGCGGGATCTTCACGAGCTCGGCGAGCGGGTCTTGCAGACGGCGGCCCAGGCTCATGGCGCCGCGCGTCGTCACGTCGAGGTCAGGATACTCCTCGCTTGCCAGCGCGCTCGCGGAGTACACCGACGCGCCCGCCTCGTTCACGATGGTGTAGCGCAGCGCGAGATCCGACTCGGAGATGAACTCGGAGACGACCTCCTCGGTCTCGCGGCTCGCCGTTCCGTTTCCGATCACGATGGTGTTGATGGCGTACTTCTTGGCGAGGCGCGCGAGCTCGCGCTTGGTGCCCGCGACGTCGCGGCGAGGCGGGGTCGGGTACACGACGCCGTGGTCGAGAAGCTTGCCCGTCTCGTCGAGCACCGCCACCTTGCAGCCGGTGCGGTACCCGGGATCGAGCGAGATGATGCGCGCGCCGCGCACCGGGCGCGCGGACAGCAGGCTCTCGAGGTTCTTGCCGAACACCTTGATGGCGTCCATCTGGGCGCGCACCGTGAGCTTGGCGCGGACCTCGCGCTCGAGCGAGGGCGCCATCAGGCGCTTGTAGCCGTCGGCGACGGCGGCGTCCAGCACCGGCGCGAACACGCCGGAGCGGCGCGGCCAGCGGCTCCCCAGGCGCGCGATGGCGGCGTCGACGTCGACGCGCACGCGGACGCGGAGCTTGTCCTCGCGCTCGCCGCGATCGATGGCGAGCACGCGGTGGTTGGGGATCTTGCGCACCGGCTCGGCGAAATCGTAATAGGGCTCGTACGGCGTCTTCTCGTCCGCATCGACCGCCAAGGAGACGATCTCGCCCGTCCCCTCCGTGAAGGAGCGCAGGTCGGCGACGTTCTCCGCATCCTCCGCGACCACCTCGGCCACGATGTCCGAGGCGCCCGCCAGCGCACGCTCGGGCGTATCGAATCCCGCCTCCTCGTTCACGTACTCCGCAGCCGCCTCGAGCGCCGTGCCCTTGGTCGCCGCCTGCATGATGATCATGTTCGCGAGCGGCTCGAGGCCCGCCTCGCGCGCCTTCGACGCGCGCGTCATGCGCTTCTTGCGGTACGGCTTGTAGAGGTCCTCCACGCGCTGAAGCTGCTCGGCGGCGCGGATCTCGGCCTCGAGCTCCGGCGTGAGCTTTCCCGCCGCGGAGATGAGCGCGATGACGTCCTCTTTTCGCTGCTCGAGGTTGCGCAGGTACGCGAGGCGATCCTCGAGCGCGCGCAGCGCCACGTCGTCCATGCCTCCCGTCGCCTCTTTGCGGTAGCGCGCGATGAAGGGAATCGTGTTGCCCTCGTCGATCAGGTCGACGGCCGCCTGGACCGCCGTCTTCTTGAGGCCGAGCTCCTCGGCCAGAGTCGCGATGATATCCACGGGATGCCTCTCCGGTGTCGGGTGTAGAGCTGAATTAGGATACCCGCGCGCGCAGACAGCCGCAATGCTTCCTTTGGGGCTTCAAACGGCCTAGACGGCCTTCCGGGCCACCGCGATGCACGCGGTCGCACCGATCCGACGCCATGAGACCTCGCTGAACCACCTGTCGAGGATCCCTTTGAGCTCCCGCTCGGAATAGATGCGGACGTCGCCCTCCCTCGAATAGGGCATCCAGGCGTTCATGATCGCCCGGGCCGGCGCCGGCTGCCACGCGTCGCCGATCACGAACGTGCCCCCGGGCGCGAGCACGCGCCATGCCTGAAAGGCGGCGCGCTCCGGGTCCGGATAATGATGGAACGAGTCGTTGCACCACGCCGCATCGAAGCTCGAGTCGCAAAACGGCAGGCGCTCCGCATCGGCGACGACAAGCTTGGCCGTAGCCCCCAGGCGCTCGCCCGCAACGCCAAGCATCTCGGAAGACAAGTCGACGCACGTGAGCCGTGCTCGCGGGACCTGCGTGAGAACGAGCTCAGCGAGCGCCCCCGTGCCGCAGCCGAGATCGAGCAGGCACGGCGTGGGAATATCCGCGACGGCGCACACCACCTCCTCGACCACATGCGGATACAGCCTGCGCGCATGCTCCCCCTGCATCCCCTCGTCATACGTCAATGCCTGAGCGTCGAAGGCCGTGCGGGAACGGGCCTTCAGCTGCCTTGCGTCTTCCTCGATCATGTCTGTTCCTTTCTGTTGAGCAATGTTCAATAGTTAATGCCGAAAACAGCCCCGGTAAGACCGGGGCGGAATTCCTCAATCCGTGCCGGCGTCCCCACCGGCACCCGCCGAGCGAAACTCGGCGAGCAGGGCATGCAGGTAGCGCCGGGCAGCCTGCACCGCGGCCCGATCGGGCATGCCGGGACCCGAGGAGAGCCCGACGCACCCGTAGACCATGATCGAGGCGAGCGCGTCGGCATCGTGCGTCACCATGCCGCGCGACGCCGCATCGAGCTCAAGGGCGGCGGCGACGTGCGGGCGCACCGCCTCGCACATGGCGAGCGAGAGCCGATCGTGCAGCGCCCCCTGTCCCTCGGCGTGGAAATACTCCCTGTGCGGGAAGGCGGCGTGATCCGTCGCGATCGAGATGGCGCGATCGAGCTTCTCGTCCAGCGAGGGCCCCTTCTCATCGAGCGCCGCGTTGATGTCGGCGGCGCACTGGACGGCATATCCCTCGATAGCCGCTGCGAACAGCTTTTCCTTCGAATCGAAATAGTGGTACGCGAGCCCCGGCGCCACGCCGGCCGCGCGCGCCACCGCGCGCACCGACACGTTGTCGTAGCCCTCCTCGGCGAAGAGCCTCATGGCGCACGCGAGCAGCTCGCGCCTGCGCTCCTCGGGATCCTTCACGATTCTCGCCATGCGATCCACCTCCTTGCTCCATGCGATCGTAACTCTCTATTGAACATTGGTCAATATTGTTGGCGCTATTTTCCGGGGTCGTTATGGCTTCGTTAGAATCGGCCTCCACCATGGGAGATGAACCGAAGGAGAAAGGAGACTCCCATGGGCTTTATGCTCGAGACACGCGGGCTGACCAAGCGCTTCGGACGGAACGCCGACGCGCAGGCGGCCGTGACCGACGTGAACCTGCACATTCGCGAGGGCGAAGTGTACGGCCTGCTCGGACCCAACGGCGCGGGCAAATCGACCACGCTCAAGATGATCTGCGGCATGCTCCGCCCGACCGAAGGGGAGATCATCGTCGACGGGCACCCGTGGTGCCGCGACGACCTGTACGCGATCGGCTCCCTCATCGAGGAGGCGCCGCTCTACCCCAACCTCTCCGCGCGCGAGAACCTGCGCGTGCGCACGACCATGCTCGGCCTGCCCGCATCGCGCATCGACGAGGTGCTCGGACTCGTGGATCTTGCCGACACCGGGAACAAGCGCGCGGGCCGGTTCTCGATGGGCATGAAGCAGCGGCTGGGGCTCGCACTCGCGCTGCTCTCCCGCCCGCGTCTTCTCGTGCTCGACGAGCCCACCAACGGGCTCGACCCCATCGGCATCGAGGAGCTGCGCGACCAGATCCGAGGCTTCGCGGCAGCGGGCACGACCGTGCTCGTCTCGAGCCACATCCTCTCCGAAGTGCAGCAGATGGCGGACTCGGTCGGCATCATCTACCGCGGGCGCCTCGCCTACGAGGACCGGCTTCGAGCGGACCAGGACCTCGAGCAGCTCTTCATGAGCGTCTGCCGGGCGGGCCGCGCCGCCGGATCGGGGGTGCATGCCGCATGAGCGTCACGTTCGCATCGGTCCTGCGCGCCGAGGCGCTGAAGTTCCGCCACGCCGCGCCCGCGCGCATCGCCGTCCTCATGGCGCTGCCCATGCCGCTTCTGGGCGCGATGCCCGTCCGCGGCTACCAGTCCTTCAGCGCATGGAACTACTGGTACACGCTGTTTTTGCCCATCGCCCTCTCGCTTCTGGTCGCCTGCGTCGCCCAAGCCGACGCGCGCATGCGCATGAGGGGCGCCTTCGGCCTCGGCGTGCCGCTCGGGCGCGCGTGGTGGGCGAAAGCGCTCTGGTGCCTGGCGTTGCTCGCGCTCTCGAACCTCGTCGTCTTCGCCCTGTACCTTGCCGGCTCGGCCTTCTCGACGCAGGGCGTCACCGCTGCGGGAACCGCCACGATGCTCTGTTGCGCGGGCGTCAACACGCTCACCGCGGCGTGGATGATTCCCGCCGGGCTTTTCTTCACGGTGCGCGCGGGCATGCTCGCGGGCGTGTTCATCCCGCTTGCCGTGCAGCTCGTCGGCGCATTCGCATGGTCCGTCATCCCGCTGCCACAGCTCTTCCCGCCATCGGCCTCGACGGTCATCCCGACGAGCTTCATCCCCGTGCTGCCAAGCGGCGAGCCGCTCTCCGCGGACATGGCGCTCGGCGGGGCGCTGGCTGCCGACGGCATGCTCACGGTCGCGGGCCTCGCCGTGTGCGCGATCGCGTTCGCGGCGCTCACGGCGGCGACGGCAACCTGGTTCGCGCGCTCGGAAGAGAGGTGATGGACATGGCGAACGACGCGCTCCCGCGCATGTCGCTTGCGCGCTCCCTGCGCTCCGAGCTTCTGCGTCTGTCTCGATCCCCGCTCATCTGGCTTCACCTGCTGTGCGGGCTTGCGGGCGGCCTGGCCTGCGGCGAGTACTTCTCCGTCGCCGCATGGGACGTCTCCATGGGAGCCGACGCGTACGCGCAGTTCCTCGGAGCGCTCATGCCGCTCATGACGTCAATCGTCTGCGGTCTGGCGGTTGACGAGGAGCGCTCTGCCGGCAAGCTCGCCAACCTGACGGCGGTCCCCTCGCGCGGCAGGGCCGTGCTCGCCGCATGGGCGGCGCTTTCTCTCTTGGGCGCCTGCGCGCTCGCCACGGCGTTCGGGACGTTCGGCATCGTGCTGGCCGCCGCGCATCGGCTGACGCTCGGTGCCCACGTGCTCGCAACGGCCTGGGCGGGCTGCGTCCTGGGGAGCCTTCCCCTCTACGCGCTCGAGCTCGCCTGCGCGTTTCGCTTCGGCAGGAACGCGACCATCGGCGTCGGCGCCGCGGGCACGCTCCTCGCGTTCTTCTCCATCGGCGGCCTCGCCCACGGCCTCATGACCGGAGAGCTCACCGGGGCGTTTCCGAGCATCTTGGGCTGGATCCCCTTCTCGTGGTCCGCACGCCTGGGCTCGCTCGGCATCGAGTCGGCCATCGCCGCCGGGCGGGACGCCGCGCAGGCGGCGGCCGTGAGCACGGCGGCGATCGAGACCGCCGTGGCCTGCGCGGTGCTCCTGGCAGTGGCCATCCCCCTGTTCACCTGGTGGTTCCGCCGTTTCGAGGATCGGGGGCTCCATGTGTAAGGGCCGAATGCTCCGTCTGCTGGCGATCGCGCTGCTCACGGCCGGCGCGATCGCGGGAGGAAACGCGCTGGCCAGCACCGGGTGGGGCCCGGCGCTTCGGTCCGTGGCCGACCGCATCCTCCCCTATCCCGAGGTGACCATGTGGGCGCCCGCCCCTGAACCGGGCAGCCACGTGGGCACGTATGCCGACGCGACGGGAGCCGGCTCAAACTACGTCTACGACGTTCAAGCTGCCGACGCGAACGGAGGCACCCGCGAGCTCCAGCTCATCTTTTTCGGCTCCGAGTCGAGCGGAAGCGGCTGGCTCGAGATCGAGGCGCGGGGAAGGTCGGGCGTGCACTACCGGGCGTGCGAGGAGACGGCCGTGCCCGACGACGCCGTCGCGGCACTCGGCGGACGCCGATAATCCGGGGGACATTGTTTGATTGCGTTCAAATCCGCTGAAGTAGGTACAAAATGTATATTCCCATCACGAAACTGCATAAAAATCCGCTTCGGGCAAAACCCACAGAGACAGTAGGCTGAGTTTGTCACTGTTTTTAAGGCCCGTTTCCCCACCGCCGCTACACCCCTCGGCATTTCCGCAGGAAACAACTGGGCAAATGCCGAGGGGTGCGGCGCATGTGGGGAAAGGGCACCGAAAAACAGTGACAAACTCGATATACACGTTTTTTGGCACATTTCGAGACGGGGCAAACGGCCGTCTCGGCCGGCGACTCACCCCATGCAAGCCGGTCCGATCGAAATCCGGACGAGGTCGGCCGGCACGGCGGGAGGTACCCTGATTGCTTGCCCTCCGCACCCCGTCCGCACGTATAATCTCGACAGGAATTCAGGGAGGTTGCGCATGGCGCGCATATTGGCGATAGACGACGAACGCGCGATTCTCGACGTTCTTGCGCGGATACTCGGCAAGGACGGCCACGAGATCGTCAAAGAGAGCGATCCTGTGCAGGTCCTCGACATGAACCTCGCCCGCTTCGACCTCATCCTGTGCGACGTCATGATGCCGCACCTCGACGGCTTCGAGCTCGTGCGGCGCATCCGGCCTCTTTTCGACGGCCCCATCCTCTTCCTCACTGCCAAGGTCGCCGAAGAGGACGCCGTCAGCGGCTACGGCCTGGGCGCAGACGACTACGTCCGCAAGCCCTTCGGCGCGTCCGAGCTGCGCGCCAAGGTCGCCGCGCACCTGCGTCGGGAGCGCCGCCCCCATGCGCACGCCCTCTCGTTCGGCGACGTGCGCCTCGATCTGGGGGCCCGCGACCTGGCCGTCGGCGGGATGACCGTGCCGCTCACGCCCACCGAATACGCCATCTGCGAACACCTGGCCCGCCATCCCGGCCAGGTCATGAGCCGTGCGCAGATTCGCGAAGCCGTGCTCGGATGGAGCAGCGACGCCGACGACGCGGCGATATCCATGCAGGTCAGCCGCTTGCGCAAGAAGCTCGCCGCCGTCGGCGCAGACCCGATCGCGACGGTATGGGGAATGGGGTATAAATGGCAGCTCTGACATCTGCGCGCGCCACCGGCAAACGCCGGGGCATGCCGCTTGCATTCGTCATAGCCCGGTACTTCGTCTACTCGTTTGTCGCCGTGGGCATCACGTGGGTCGCCGCGTTCATGCTGCTCTCCTCCGCCATCAATACGGGCTATGTGGTCGAAGCGAGCTGGGGACCCGCCAACGCGCGCGCCGTCGCAACGGAGCTTATGGACGCGGATTCCCTGGAGCCCGCGGACATTCCGACCTCCTACCGCTACCTGATCGTGGACGCCTCCGGGAGGACGGTGGCGACCGACCTTGAGGGGGCGCAGCTCGACCATGCTACGGAGGCGGCCGACGCGGCACTTGAGACCCAGTCCGAAGACATCGCAATCGAGGGCGGAGGCGGCGGGCTCACGTTCGCCTCGTTTTCCGTCGCCCGCGGCGGGGCCTGCGTCCTCGTATCGGAATACCTGCCGCAGTGGGCGTCGCGCGATCTTGCCGAGACCCTCCCCAACCCGCAAAACATCATGTTCGCCATCGGGATCGCGGGCAGCGCCCTCGCCCTTGCGCTCGTGGCGCACCGGGCGAGCCGCGTGATCTCGCGCAAGATGCGGCCCCTCGCCGACGCCGCCGTGCGCATCGGGCAGGAGGAGCTCGACTTTCCCGTCGGGCGGACCAACGTGCGCGAGGTGAACGACATCCTCGCCGCCATGGACGCCATGCGCTCGTCGCTCGCCGAATCGCTCGATGCCCGCTGGCAGGCGGAGCGGGCGCAACGCGAGCAGATGGCGTCGCTCGCCCACGACCTCAAGACGCCGCTGACGGTCCTGCGCGCCAACGCCGACTTCGTGGCCGAGGAGCTCGAAAGCGACGAGGTGCCGCGCGAAGACGATCGCGGCGATATCGCTGCCGCCGCCCGCGATATCGCGGTGAGCGCCGAGCGCCTCGACGGCTACGTGCGGCTGCTTATCGAGGCGTCGCGCGGGGCGGGCAGCGCGGAGAAGACCCCCGTCTCGCCCGTCGAGCTCTGCCGCCATGTTGTTCTGGAGGCCGAGCCCGTCGCCCGGGCGCGGGGAATCGAGCTCGCATCGAGCATCCAGCCCGCCGTCGCAGGGGCTCCTGACGCCCTGCTCGACCGCACCATGCTCGTGCGCGCCGCCTCGAACCTCGTCTCCAACGCCGTCGAGCATGCGTGCTCCCGTGTGGAGATCTCCTGCATGCTCGACGGCGGCTCTCTTGTGATCGAGGTTGGCGACGACGGCGCGGGCTTCTCACCCGCCGCCCTCGAGCATGGCTGCGAGCGGCTCTTCACCGACGACTCCTCTCGCAGCTCGACCGGCGGCGAGCGGCACTACGGCCTCGGGCTCTTCGGCGCGGCCGAGGCCGCCCGTGCCCACGGAGGCTCAATCACGCTCGCGAATCGCGTCGACTCCCAAGGAGCGGTCCTCGGCGCCGTGGCGACGATGCGCCTTCCCCTCTCTGCATGAAAACGGCCCCGTCCCAGAATGCGCCGTCACTTCCGGCGCACGGGCATCCAGATCTCGCTGTAGGCCGTGTTGTCCTCGCGCACGTCGCTGAACGAGAACATGCGGAAGCCGTCGAGCTCGTAGGGCGCCTCCGCGAGCCACTCACCGTAGACGCGCGCCGTCGTCTGCTGCATATCCTGAGGATAGGGGCCGTCGCTGGAAAAGATCGCCCAGGTAAGTGCGGGAACCTCGACGAGATCGAGCCCTTCCGCCGCCTCGGTCGACGTCGTCGCCACGCCGATCAGGTGCGTGAGCTCCCCCGACTCCTCTTGGAAGTCCGTGTCTGAGTTCCACGACGCATTGATCACGCGGCGCGGCTCCATATCCATCAAGCGATGCATCTCAGCCCTTTGCCCGGGCGTGATGCTGCGAGCAAGCTCGGCGATGGCCGCGTTCTCCCCCTCGAACTGCATGGGCACGCGAGCGACCACCCCCGCCAGACGAAAGGCCGGCATATCGACGATGCGGTAATCCATATGAACTCCTCGGTACCTCGAAAGATGGATGCGATCGATTCCGTCACATTGTCTCGCAGCGAGGCGGATGCGGCCGGACCCAGGCGAGAAGCGACTCGACGTCCGCCGCGGTGAAATCGCGCAGGACCACATCGCCTGCCGCGGCGGTCTTCGTGGTGAACGTCTCAAGCTGCAAACGGCGCTGGAAGGGAGACGCCGAGGCGGTCGCGTGCTGGAGCCGGGATCGCGGCACCACCTGGGTTCGGCGCTTGATGCCGCCCACGATGGCGACGAGCCGCGCCCGGTCATGCCCGACACGGCTGTCCCGGTAGCGCAGCACGGCTCCGACCGCCATCCTCACGATGATCACGGCGCCGACGGCGCAGAGCAGCACGCGAAGCGCCGTGCCGAGCACATCCCACGCCCCTCCGGCGGGCAGCATGCGCTCCGCGCAGAACAGCGCACCGGCAATCACGGCCGCAAGCAGCAGCGCCCTCACGACCGTGCGAAACGCCAGCCTCCGCGCCGCCGCGGGCGGAAGGCGCACCGTATGCGATGCGGCAAGCACCCCGGCGCATTCGGGGGCGATGGCCTCGAGAAACGCGTCGACATCGGAGACGCGGATGAACGGATGCAGCACCACCCCGTCGGAAGACGACGTCTCGTCCGCCGACCCGATGCTCCCCACTACGGAGGCGCGGACCTCCGCATACCCCATGACCTGGCGTATCAGCCCCTGATCGATGCTGATGGACTGGATGCGCTCGAGCGCCACCATATGCGACGTGCGGTTGAGCAGCCCGCGCTCGACCGAGATGCGTCCGCCCGTGCGTTCCGCGCGGTATCCGGCAAAGCCGATCAGACTGAAGACGAACGAGACCGCAAAGCCGACCACGATCGAAAGCGCCAGCAAGAGCACCGCGCTGCCGACAAGCAGGCCCATGGGGAGCGCCGCGACGCTTCCCGCCGCCTCCGAAAGGTTGACGAGCCGGCTTTCCTGCAAGAAGTTGATCCCCTGCACGATGAGGATGAGAAACGCCACGGCCTGCGCGGCGATGCGCGTCTCCGTGAGCGCCGCGACCACCAGCTGCCCCCGCGTGAGCGTAAAGCATGCGTCCGGAACGCTGCCTGAGGCAGCCGGCGCGAAAGCGTCCCCTGCGGCATCCCCCGTCTCCCCCGGGGCGCCTGCTTCGGAATCGCCCACGGGCCTTTCGGAAAGCACCGCGGCCTTGCGCTGGAACAGCTCGTCTCGCAGCGCCTGGGCAAGGCCTGCCTGCAGGCCCGTGATGCGCGTCACCTCGCCCTCGCTATCCGCGGCGCCCGTGTCCAAATCGAGCGTCATGAGGCCGAACAGGCGCTCCATCAGGCTCGACGACATGTTCACCGTGTGGATATGCTCGTAGGGGACCTGCAGCTGCTTGGCGGTGACGAGCCCGTGGCGCAGCATGATGCCCGCGTCGGTCAGCTCCCAGGTGCGTGTGCGCCAGGAAACGACCGACCCCACCACGCTTCCCACGATGAGGAGCGTGGCGATGGCAAAGATCCCGGGCAGATTTTCAGGCGTCGAGCCGCCGAGAACCTGGACGATCGCGATGAGGGAGACGCCCAGGGCGGCACCGATGCCGCTCACCGCACCCGACACGAGCGAGAGCGCGCTTCCGCGGTGCACGCCGGCCAGCTGGGGGTCTGCGCCCTCGAACAGAGAGCGCTCGGGATTTGCCAGCTGCTCGACCTCCTGCTCGAAGCCCACGTCGGCGCTACCGTCCGCAGGCGGCGCCTTGGGAGCAGGCGGCGTCGGCGCCCCTTCGGTCCGATGTGGAGCCCTGCCCTTTTCGTCCATGGCTACACATCCTCCTTGGCGAGACGGGCGAGCTCGGCGACGCGATCGCGCAGCATGTTGGCGTCGTCTTCGGCAAGGCCGGGAATCTCGAAGCTCTCGCCCGCCGTGGAGATGCGCACGGCGGCCAGGCCGCTCGCCTTGAGAAACGGTCCCTGCTTGGTCTCGACGTGCTGCACGCGCACGAGCGGGACGATGGCGCGCTTCTTGACGAACACGCCGTGGTAGAGGTCGACTTCGGTGGGCGTGACCTCGTAGCGCCAGGTCGCGTACTCAACGCGCGGGCTGATCGCCATGTCGCACAGCTCGATGACCAGAAGGGCGGCGGCGATGACGACCGGGATGAGGACGGGCCCGCCGAGCCGCCGGACGATCAGCGTGGCGACAGCCCCCACCACGACGGTCCCGGCGATGAGCGCGAGCGAACTTGCATACCAAACCCGCAGCATGCGCGGATCGAGGCGATGAGAGGGAAGCCCCATGGAAAACTCCTCCTGACATGCG
>DGYMJ06203__coassemble_665_pt1 | contig 18466 bp, 12 predicted proteins | sample DGYMJ06203__metabat2_high_PE_015 | metagenome-assembled genome bin DGYMJ06203
AGGTCGAGGAGAAGTTCGCCGGCGACGAGGAGGCCATGGAGTACGACGAGGACTATGTGCGCGCCCTCGAGTACGGCATGCCCCCGGCGGGCGGCATCGGCATCGGTATCGATCGCGTGGTCATGCTGCTCACCAACCAGGCATCCATCCGCGACGTGCTGCTGTTCCCGCACATGAAGCCCGAGCGCGGTAGCGCTAACGGTGCGGCCGCCGCTCGCGCCAAGGAGGACGAAGAGGCTGCCCAGGCCGCCTCTGGCGTGTCCATCGCGCCGAACAAGATGCCGACCGTCGACTACAGCAAGGTCGCCATCGAGCCGCTGTTCGAGGACATGGTCGATTTCGATACGTTCTGCAAGTCCGATTTCCGCGTCGTGAAGGTCAAGGCCTGCGAGGCGGTGCCCAAGAGCAAAAAGCTCCTGCAGTTCACGCTCGATGACGGGTCGGGCACGGACCGCACGATCCTTTCGGGCATCCACGCGTTCTACGAGCCGGAGGACCTGGTCGGTCGCACGCTGGTCGCCATCACCAACCTGCCTCCGCGTAAGATGATGGGTATCGATTCGTGCGGCATGATCATCAGCGCCGTGCACAAGGAGGGCGGCGAGGAGCGCCTGAACGTGCTGATGCTCGATGACGCCGTGCCGGCGGGCGCCAAGCTGTGCTAAGCGCCTGCGCGCCGAGCGATCTGATCGCTGCATATGCTGGCCCGGGGCCGTTTCGCATTATGCGGGACGGCCCCGGGCCTTATCTTTCGTCCGGGGTTTCCGCGAGAGCGCGACAGTGGAGGCTCCCGGGCTGGAAATTGCTGAAAAATCGACGTTGTAGACGGCTCAAATCCGAACCCGCCCGAAACGGCACCCGCAGAGCGGACGTTTCCGCAGGTAACGCCGCTGCGGCACGTGCGGTTTTCAGGGCGTTGCGAAACGAGGCGTCTACAACGTCGATTTTTCAGCAAAAAAGCTCGCTGCAGCCTCCACTGGAGCCTGCGCGAAGGCTAAGAGACCGCATGACGGACGTGCATCCCGGCTTCCCGCATCGTGGGCGATCGATTTGCTACCATGGGCACGCGAGGGAAGGGAGCGAGCCCATGGAATCCGTCCAGCTGCGCTATACGTACGAGAACCCGCATGCCAACCTCAAGCTTGAGCACTACGTGTACCGTATCGGGTCGTACCACTACAACTGGCATACGGATTTCGAGCTGCTCGTGGTCCTCAAGGGGTCCGTGGAGATGTGCGTCAGCGGCGCGCGCCACATCCTGAAAGAAGACGACATGGTCCTCATCAATCCCAACGAGGGGCATGCGACGCTGGGGCTCGGGCAGGGCAATATCGCCATGGTGCTCCATATCGACCCCGTGTTCTTCAAGGGCTATTTCGGCGAAGACGACTTCATCCGTCTGGAGCTCGTGTCGGACGAGTCGACGAGAAACGAGGCGCGCTTCGCCGTCATCCGTCAGTGTCTGGCCCAGATGATGGTGCTGAACGTCCGGCGCGAGCCGGCGAGCCGGCTGCGCTACGACGCGTTGCTCTACCGCCTGATGTCGGCGGTCGTTCCCATCGACCAGGTGCCTGACGAGCGGGGCCGCGCCTACCGCATCGACCGGCGCGGCAAGGATGCGGTGAGCAGGCTCGTGGCCTACATCGACGACAACTACCGTGAGCGCATCACGCTGGCGGACCTTGCCGCAAAGACCGGATACAACGCGAGCTACATCTCGCAGCTGTTCAAGGGTAAGCTCGGGATCAATTTCTCGGAGTACCTGCTGCGCGTGCGCCTGTCGGCGGCAACGGCCGAGCTGTCGGCAAGCGACGCCCGCATCAGCGATATCGCGGCGGCTCATGGTTTTGCGGACCTCAAGTCGTTCAACGCGGCGTTCCGCAAGACGTTCGGCAAGACGCCCGCCGAGTATCGTGGGCTTCTGTCCGATGATAACCGTGCGGGCGATGCCGCATTCAAGCAGGTGTTCGTATCGGCAGACGACGAGTATGTGGGCGCGAAGCTCGCGAACTACATGGCTGCGGGGGCAGGGCAAGACGTGTACGACGGCGCACCCCGTGGCGATCGGGAGCAGATCCGCGCGCTGCACGAGGTGGCGCGTGCGGCCCGCGAAGCCCGTGCGCTTCTGGACGAGGCGCTCGCGCGAATGGGGTCCGAGGCGTAAGACCGCAATCGCGCTGCCTTTTCCATGATCACGCCGTTCACCGGGCCTAGCTAACCGTTCGCGGCGTACTGTCGGAATGTGCCAGATTTCGATTTCTAAAACATCGCCGTAGGGGAAATCTTTAGGTCCCTGCGCGGCGCATCCCATGGGAAACACGAGGGGTGCGCGGCGAACGCGCAGGTAGAGGGGCGCAGCCCTATGCTCTTCCGACTTTATGCTCCCCGTGGCCCCGAATGCGCTGCAACAGTGCTCCCGGTCTGTTCGTCCGCGCCTGCCGACCCTTGATAATCGGAAGGCGCCGCGTTCTCCGAAACCGTACCCTTCATGGTGTCGAGAGGCGGGAAACACCTCAGGTGACCTGCCGAAACAGCACAGATAAAGGGAGGTTGAGTCAAGGTGGAGAGAAGTGAGAACTTGGAGCGGTTGACCAACATCGTCTCCGACTTCACGAGCCTGGTGGGCAAGCGCCTGCCGGACGACGTCACGGCCAAGCTCAAGGAGCTGGCGGCGACGGAAACGAATCCCATGGCGCAGATGATCTATCACACCATGGCGGCGAATCAGGAGAAGGCCTGGGAGCTCAACAGGCCGTCGTGCCAGGACACAGGCCTCATCCAGATGTTTGTGAGCGTGGGCAGCGAGTTCCCCTACATCGACGAGCTCGCCGATGTGCTCAAGGAGGCCGTCTTCCGCGCGACGAAAAAGGCGCCGCTGCGCCACAACACCGTCGAGACGTTCGACGAGAAGAACACCTACACCAACGTGGGCACCAAGTCTCCGTGGCTGTACTGGGACATCGTTCCGGGCGACGACAAGGTCAAGATCCACGTCTACATGGCCGGCGGCGGCTGCTCGCTGCCCGGCTCGGGCAAGACCTTCATGCCCGGTGAGGGATACGAGGCGGTCGTGAAGTTCGTGCTTGACCTCATGACGTCCTACGGCCTGAACGCCTGCCCGCCGCTCATGGTCGGCATCGGCATCGGCACCTCGATCGACTCCGCGGCCTACATGTCCAAGCTCGCGCTCATGCGCCCGGTGGGCAGCCGCAACGAGAATGAGCTCGCGGCCCAGCTCGAGGAGGAGCTGATCGAGGGCATCGACAAGATCGGCCTCGGCCCGCAGGGCCTCGGCGGCACGAAGTCCGTCATGGACGTCCACATCGAGAACTCCGCGCGCCATCCGTCCGTCCTGTCCTGCGCGGTCAACGTGGGCTGCTGGTCGCATCGCCGCGGCACCATCGTGATCGATTCCGACCTGAACTACGAATTGCTTACGCACAAGGGGGTTGAGCTGTGAAAAAGGTACTCCATACGCCGATTTCCGCAGAGGATCTGAAAGACATCCACGTCGGCGACGTCATCTATCTGACCGGACACATCACCACCTGCCGCGACGTCGCGCACCGTCGCCTGATCGAGCTCGGCCGCGAGCTTCCCATCGATCTTGACGGAGGCGCCATCTTCCACGCCGGCCCCATCGTGCGCAGCACGAAAAACGAGGATGGCACCGAGACCCACGAGATGATCTCGCTCGGCCCCACCACCTCCATGCGCATGGAGAAGTTCGAGAAGGAGTTCATCGAGCAGACCGGCGTCAAGGTCATCGTGGGCAAGGGCGGCATGGGCCCCAACACCGAGGCGGGATGCAAGCTCGGCCCTGCCATCCACTGCGTGTTCCCTGCCGGCTGCGCGGTGCTCGCCGCCACCGAGGTGGAGGAGATCGAGGACGCCAACTGGCGTGAGCTCGGCATGCCCGAAACCCTGTGGACCTGCCGCGTGAACGAGCTCGGTCCCCTGATCGTCTCCATCGACGCCGAGGGCAACAACCTGTTCGAGCAGAACAAGGTGACCTACAACGAGCGCAAGGAGGCCGTGCTCACCGACCTGTACGACAAGGTCCACTTCATCAAGTAGTCTCTCCTTTTTGATGCGGAAGGGGCTTTTTGAGCCCCTTCCGGAAACCTCGCTGCGCATCAGCGCTTTCAAGGGTGCCCCGATCGGCCGCCCTCGCCCCGAATGAGCCCTGCGATAGGGCGCTGGGCGCCGAATGAACCGATCGGCAGGCCCCGCGCTTTTCCTTCCCACAGCGAAATAACGTGCATGACGTAGGAGGTGTATACCCCTTGCTGACTTTTTTGGCTTTTGCCATGATCGTGAGCTTCATCGTCCTGCTTTCGATGAAGAAGCTCTCGGTATTCAACGCGCTCACCCTGGTACCGCTCGTGTTTGGCGTCATCGCCGTGTTCGCAACCGGTGCCACCATGTCCGACCTGTTCTCCTGGATCAAAGACGGCATTTTCTACACGGTCGACTACGAGGGCCAGAGCACATCGATGGGCGTCATTTCGCCCGGTCTGACCATTCTGTTCTCGATCCTGTACTTCGACCTCATGCTCGGCGTCGGCCTGTTCGATCCCGTCGCGGCCTTCTTCATCAAGATGGCGAAGGGCGATCCGCTGAAGGTGCTCATGTCCACCGTGATGGTCGCCTCGGTCGTATCGTTTAACGGCGATACGACCACCACGATCATTATCTGCACCTCGGCGTTCATCAACCTATACCGGCAGATGGGCCTGAAGCTCATCTACCTGGCGATCGTCATCGTGGCGCCCATCGGCATCTGGAACCAGCTCCCGTGGGGCGGTCCCACCATCGCGTCGGCGACCGCACAGGGCATCGAGGTCAACGAGCTGTTTGCCACCTTGCTGCCGGGCCTGCTGGCCGCGCAGGTTTCCGTGATCGCCATCACGTACCTGCTCGGTAAAAAGGAACGCAAGCGCCTGGGCTGGTCCGCCGCGGACGCCAAGGCCGTGTCGCCCGAGCAGCTCGACCAGATGATCGCCGCCGTGCGCGATAAGGATGTCGAGCTCAAGCGCCCCAAGCTGTTCGCGTTCAACCTCGTTTTGACCCTCGTCGCCGTCGTCCTGCTCATCCAGGGCGAGATCCACGGCTCGATCATCTTCATGCTGGCCTCGGCCATCGCGCTGGTGGTGAACTACCCCAAGGTGGAGGAGAGCTCGCAGCGCCTGGAGGATCTGGCTGCCGACGTGCTGCCCACGGCCGTGATCACCTTGGGCGCGGGCGTGTTCTCCGGCGTGCTGACGGGTTCGGGCATGGCCACGGCGCTGGCGAACTTCATCGCCGGCATCATCCCGACGCAGCTGTCGAGCCATATGGCACCTATCTACGCGGTCATCGCCACGCCCGCCGTGTGCTTCCTGCCGCAAGATGCGTTCTACTTCGGTATCGCGAGCGTGATGAAAGACGTCATGGCGCAGTTCGGCATCAGCGCCACGCAAGCGGCGGTCGCCTCCATGGTCGGTCAGTCGTTCCGCCTGGTGAGCCCGGTCATCCCCGCCCTGTACATGCTGTGCGGCGAGTGCAAGCTCAACTTCACGGACTTCATGAAGGAGTACGGCAAGTACTACGGCATCGCGCTGCTCGTTTTGTACCTGGTGGTGTACGGCGTCATCGGTGCGCTGCCGTTTTAGGGAAACGCTGATCAGCTCATGCGGCGCTGCGGGGGCGTCGGCCGCGAAAGCGACCGGCCGGCAGTTCCCCGGGGCATCTTTACAATGCTCTCCCTTTTCCGTGGCGGGGTGCGCAAGCACCCCGCTTGCTTGCGTTGACTGCGGGTACCGTTACTTCGCTCGTTCCGCCTGCGGGGCGCGGTTCACGATGACGATGCCCGCCGTGATGAGGACGAGCGCGACGGCGGTCTGCTGCCAGGGCAGGGTGCCCGCCTCGCCGAGCAGGATGCTTGAGAGGATGACGCCGAAGATGGGGTTCATGAACCCAAAGATCGCGACGCGCGACGTGGGGTTGTATTTGAGCAGGACCGACCACAGCGAATAGGCGATGCCCGATACGAACGCCAGGTACACCAGCATGCCGACTCCGGCCGGATCGATGTGGGGGATGCGCCCGCCCATGCACGCGCCCGCCCCGGCGAGAACCAAGCCGCCGAGCACGAACTGGTATCCGGACAGCGCCACGGGGTTTTCGCGCTGCGAGTAGATGCGGATAAGCGAGGAGGACACGGCGTAGGACAGCGACGCGACGAGGATGAACCCCTCGCCCGTGAGCGTCATGGCGCCGCCGAGATCGCCGGTGAGGTTCACGAGCACGACGCCGGCGAACCCGATCAGGCAGCCTGCGAGCTTGCGGGTCGTCATGCGCTCCTGGCGGAACACGAGCGTGGCCACCAGGATGGTGAGAAAGGTGCTCGATGCGTTGACAATGGTGCCCTTGACGCCCGACGCATGGGAGACGCCGATATAGAAGAACGCGTACTGGACGATGGTTTGCGCGAGGGAGAGGCGCACGACCATGCCGAGCGAGCTGCGTTTGATGCGGACGGGCCTGCGCTCGGCGATCGACGCCGCCGTGAGCGCGATGACGCCGGCGAGAGCGAAGCGCAGCCCGGCGAACAGAAGCTCGGAGGGCACGTCGGCCGAGGAGATGCCGAGCAGCCGGCAGCCGATCTTTATGCAGGGGATGGCGCTTCCCCACAGCGCGCAGCAGACCATGGCGAGCAGGCACACGCACCAGGTGCGGGTAAGAAGGGGGCGTTTCTGCACGGTCATGGGCTATCTCCTCGCGGTACGGTCAAACGTGCCCATGGTAGCACGCGGCATGCGGGCACGCCGGACAGTCGCGACTGCGAAACCATACCAGACGATAACCGGGCTATGATTTATCCCGTACGGACAATGGAGTATTCTGAGGGAAACACCGACCAATTCATTCCGCGCCTGCCGGCCCCGTGCCGGGCGCCTGCGGGCTTAAGGCTGCGTCGGCGCAGACCAGCTGCGCCTTCCTCGCCTTCGCGCCCATCTTCCTCAACGCGGCGGCACGGCGCGTGTAAGCGGTCGGTCGGCGGCTCTCTCATCGAGGGCTCTTTATCTCTACAGGCAATAGGTTGCAGGTGGTTGGCGTTATGGAACAGGGAAGCATGCTGGAACGAGAGGACGGAGAGTCCGGCTCGGGTCGATTGAGCGCGCGGCAGCTGCGCATCGTGGCCACGCTCGGGTTCTGCGGGCTTGTGTCGGCGGCGGACAACTGGTTCGTCTCGCCCGCCCTCCCGGCGATCGCGCAGACGCTCGCTGTGGCGCCGGCCGCCGCGGCGGTCGTGCTGACCGCGTATCTTGTTCCCTACGGCGCCCTGCAGCCGGTCTGCGGCGCGCTGGGTGACACCGTGGGACGCCTGAGGCTGCTGCGCATCATCGTGCTCGGCCTTTGCGTGGGGACGCTGCTGTGCGCGGCGGTCCCGAGTCTGCCGGCGCTGGTGCTTGCGCGCATCCTGACCGGCTGTTTTGCTGCCGGCATCATATCGGTGTCGCAGGCGTTCGTGGGAGATGTGGTCGGTCAACGAAACCGCGCGGGGGCGGTCGGCATCCTCATGGGGATCACGTTTACCGGGCAGGGGCTGTCTGCCGGTCTCGGTGGCATCCTGACGGATGCGGTGGGCTGGCGCGCCGCGTTCGTCTCGTTCGGCCTGCTCGCCGCCCTCGCCTGGCTGCTGTTGTTCACGCTGCGCGAGCCTGCGCCACGGCATCGCGATGGCATAGAGGCCGCCACTCATGCGGGCGTGCGGGAGCGCCCCGTGCTCGGATTCATGCGGGCGGCGCTTCGCCTGTTTTTCGGCCCGCACCGCGCGGTCTTTCTCCTCGCCTGCACGACGGGCGTTCTGTTTTTGGGCGTGTACGGCCTGATGGGGACGTTTCTGAACGAGGCGTGCGGGCTTTCCTCCACGCAATCCGGTCTGGTCATGATGATGTACGGCGTGTTCTGCCTCGTGGGAGGCGCCTGCTCGGGTGCGCTGGGTGCGCGCAAGGGGCTGCCGGGCGTGATCGCGGTGGGGGAGGCCTCCGGTATCGCGGCTGCCGTGCTGCTTGCGGTGTCCGCCGTCACGGCGTCGTGGGTGCCGGCGCTGGGTGCTGCCGGCTGCCTGGGTCTGGGCTACATCCTCGTGCAGCCGACGCTCGTGACCCTATCCATGGACGCCGACCCCGATCAAGCGGGGCTGTGTACGGGGCTGATTGGATTCGGCGTGTTCGTGGGAGGCGGCATTGGGTCCGCGGTCGGCAGCATGGTGCTCGCCGTGGGCGGATATCCCGTGCTGTGGGGTGTCGCGGCCCTCGCCCTGCTCGCCCAGCGCTTGGTGAGCGCGCGCGTGCTCTAGGGAAGCTCCGACCAACGGTACCGCCCTCCCCTCAAGTGCGCCGGAGAGCCCCGTATGCCGCACTCCGTGGGGAAAGTGGCTAGATATTTCTGTTTTGCTGTCAGCCGGCTCGGATAGGGGTGTTCGTTTTGACCGGTATGTCTGTATCGGCCGCCCATGTTGCGGACGTCACGACCTCAGATGCCTCGAATAGGGCCTTGGCAGAAGGAGGAGCGGCACCGGCAGCGGGTTTTGCGCCCGATCGTGCGGCTCCGCTACAGCAAAACAGAATTTTCTAGCCACTTTCGCCCGGAGAGGGGTGCGGGCGGGGTGCCGCCGGCCGCAGGGAACTGCGCCGGCGTCGCTCATGTAAGCTTTTCGGCTCTCGGCGAGGCTATTTCTTGCCGAACAGGCTGCCCAGCCCCTCGGCGATTCCCGACAGCGGGGAGTTCTCGAGCATGCCGCCCAGATTGCCGGCGATGCCGCTCAGATCGAGATTGCCCAGATCGAGTCCCTCGGGGAGCTGGAAGTCCCCGCCCATGACGGTCTCCTTGATCTGATCGACGACGCCTGCGAGGTCGGCGCCTTCGAGCTTGTTGCCCGTAATGCCCTCGATGGCCGCCGCAGGGTCGGCGATGAAATCCTTGATGGCTTCGGGGCTGTTGCCCAAAGCTCCCATAACCTGGTCGGCGATAGCCTTGATATCCATGATGTTCCTTTCGGTTGGTAACAGAGGTGCTGGCACGCCCACTATATCGGGTTCGATCGGCTGTGCGTACCCTCCCAACCACATATTGAACATCGGAGGTTCATGACCAGCACTGGCTGCGCGAAAGGCAACGTTGGAGCGATACGAATATATAAATAACGAAAATAAAAACTATGACAATATGAAATAGTGTACTAATAGTCTATACTAGCAAAACAAAATATGAACTGAATAGCAGTTCATAGTGTTATTGCGGAGGTGGACGATGCAGTACGAGATCGTAAGCAAGGCATATCCGGTGGTCGTGTGCCATCTGGGGCCGGGAGAGCAGATGAAGACCGAGCGCGGGTCCATGGTGTGGATGGATTCGTGGATCGATATGGCCACCAAGACCGGAGATATCGGCGGCGTCTTCGAGCGCGTGCTGACCGGCGAGAGTATCTTCCAAAACGTGTATACCGCCACACGGCCGGGCAAGGTGGCCTTTGGATCCAGTTTTCCCGGTCGCATCGTCCCCATCGCCATCGCGCCCGGACGCGAGTTCATCGTGCAGAAGATGGGCTTTCTCGCATCGGAGATGGGCGTCGAGCTGTCCATGCATGTGAACCAGCGCATCGGCGGCGGCTTCTTTGGTGGCGAGGGGTTTATCATGCAGCGCCTATCGGGGTGCGGCACGGCGTTCATCGAGGTCGACGGCGATCTTGTGAGCTATGAGCTTGCTGCCGGCGAGCAGCTTGTCGTCAACACGGGCAACGTGCTTGGGTTCACGGCGGGCGTGACGCTCGACATCCAGGCGGTCAGGGGCGGAATGAATCTGGTGTTCGGAGGCGAGGGCGTGTTCAACACGGTGCTCACGGGCCCGGGGACCGTCTGGTTGCAGACCATGCCCATGGCGAGCCTGGTCGATGCGATCCTGCCGAGCCTAAAGGCCAACAAGCGCTAGATCCATGCAAATTGGGGGACGTGCAAATTGGGGGACGTACCTTCGGCGTGCACTCTGCGCATGAGGTATGTATCCTCTACATGTATAAATATATGCGAAAGATATATTTCCCACACGCAACAGTGCACGCCGAAGGTACGTCCCCCAATTTGCACAATCAAAACACTTACGCGGTCGGTAAAAAATTGATAGGGTGGGTACCACAGCTGCCCCATAGAACATACGTAAAGCTGGCGTGCCCGCGCGAATCGGTACGCCAGCTTTTTTCATGCCGGTCAGCTGCGGTATATCCGTCGAGAAAGGAAAAAGTGTACACATGCCAACCAACAAACGAGAAAGCCTGATCTTCACCATCATCATGTGCTTCTGCATGGTGCTCTGGATGTCGGTCTACAACGTCGCCCGCGTCCACGGCTGGGACTTTGGGCCCAGCACGGTGGCGAGTGCCTGGCTGGGCTTTCCGCTTGCGTATCTGGTCGCGATGCTGCTCGATATCCTCATCGCCAGCCGCTTTGCCAAGTGGTTCGCCTTCAGGTTCCTGGTGACGCCGGGCGTGAGCTCGCCTCGCGTGATCACGCTGGCCATCAGCGGCATGATGGTGGTTCCCATGGTTCTGTTCATGTCGCTCTACGGGGCCCTCGAGGCATTTTCCCACGTGGGCAGCCCCGCGATGATCCTGCCCACGTGGATCTCGAACATACCGTGGAACTTCATCGCCGCGCTGCCGTGGAACCTGCTTGTTGCGGGACCCGTCGCACGCCGGCTGTTTCGCCGTGCGTTTCCCGAGGGCACGGTGTTGGCAGAGCCCCAGATGTCCTAGGGGAAACACCAATTAATACACACGGCGCCCGCCCGCTTCTCGTCCAAGACCCCGTCGCGTACAGCGCGAGAGCGTCGGGCGCGAAGCGGGCGGGCCTTTGCCGCAAGGGCCCAGATGGGGCTACCCTTGCGCGCGGGCCTCCATGATGAGCATCTGGAGGCGGTTCTCGATGTTCGCCTGGCTCGTGTCGGGATCGTAGTCGAGCGGCAGGATCGAGACATCGGGGTAGCGCTCCTTCAGGCTCTTGACGATGCCGCGCCCCACGATGTGGTTGGGCAGGCACCCGAACGGCTGCAGGATGATGAACGCGCGGCATCCCCGCTCGGCATGGTGCAGGATCTCCGCGGGGATGAGCACGCCCTCGCCCGCGTCGAACGTGTGATGGACGATATCGTCGCTCGCGCGGACCAGCTCCGGCATGCGCTCGGGCGGCTCGTAGAGCGGGTGCTTGCAGGCGATGCGGTCGGCTGCGCTCTGGGCGAACTCGAACACGTTGTCGGACAGTGCCCATTCCGCCTTCTGCGCGAACGGCTTGTGGATGCCGTATTCGCGCACCTGCGCGTGCTTGTAGAAATACGTCTTGCGGATGACATCGGTCATGCGCGCCTCGATGACCTCGAAGCCGTTGCGCTCCAGGTACAGCTCGATGTCGCGGTTGGCGCCCGGATGGAAGTTGAGCAGGTACTCGCCGACGATCAGCACGGTCGGACGCGGGTGGGAACGGTCGATCTCCACCTCAGACATCACCTGGATGCCGCGGCGGAAGCCGGCGAGCCCTCCGCGCACGCCGCGCCGCTTGATGCCCTCCATCACGTGGTCGAGCGCGATCTCGAAGGCGCGGTCGGACGCGCCGGGCTCCTTCTCGTAGGGGCGCATCTTGCGCAGCAGCTCTTCGAGCGCGTCGATCATCGGCAGGCCGTGCGCGATGCGAAGCGCGGTGGCGGGGCTCATCTTGATGCCCGGGTGCAGGTTGTGGTCGTCGGCGATATCGTTGGTGACGATGGGGATCTGCGCGAAGCCGGCGTCGTCGAGCGCCTTGCGCAGCAGGGCCGAATAGTGCGTGAGGCGGCAGTCGCCCACGTACTTGGCCATCAAGACCGCGGTATGGTCCAGATCGTAGCGCCCGCTCATGAGCGCGTCGAGCACCTCGCCGATCACAATCTGCGCGGGGAAGCAGATGTCGTTGTGCACGTAGCGCTTGCCCAGGCGGATGGCGTTCTCGCGGCCGAGGTCCAGCGACGCCGTCTTCAGACCCTGCTTGGCAAATGCGGCGGCCATGAGGCGCGAGAACGCATGCGAGGTGTTGGGCATGAGCACGGTATAGGTGTCGCGCTCCTTGCGGGTGAATTTGACGGGATACGGATCGGGAAGCTCGCGCACCTCATCCATATCGGCATCGCCGCGGGCGCGGCGGATGCGCGTCGTCTCCAGGAAGGAGCGGACGCGGATGCGCAGGGCGCCCTCGGCTGCGCTCTCGTCGACTTTGAGCAGCAGGGGCCGTTTGGCCGAGACCTCGTGCATGAGGCGCGCCGCCTCGTCTGCCAGATAGGCGTCATGGCCGCAGCCGAAGCTCGCGATCTGCGCGAACTCGAGGCAGTCGGTGCGCGCGGCGATGAGCGCGCACGACAGGATGCGCGCGTGGTAGTTGTTGGCGATGTCCAGACGGCTTCGCGTGAGGTCGACCTCGCGCATGCCGGGAACGGAATCCGCGGTGAGCACGGGGACGCCCTGCTCGATGAACATGCCCGGCAGGTTGTGGTTGACCAGCGGGTCGGTTTGGTAGGGGCGTGCCGCCAGGACCACGCAGGTGCCGCCGCGCTCCTGAACCTGCTCGAGCACCTCCGCGCCGCGCGCCTCGAGCTCATCGGAGAACGCGGCCTGCGCGCGGTCGGCTTCCGCCAGGGCCTCGTGCGTCGCCTCAGAGGGGATGTTGAAGGTCGAGGCGAGGTACTGCACGAGCTGGTGCTCGCGGTCCTCGGCGGTGTACCAGTGGAACAGCGGGGAGTCGAAGGGGATGTCGAAGCGCTTGGCGGGGTTATCCGAGGAGCGGATGACCATGGGGTAGCCCTTGACCACCGCGCACATGGACTCGGCGGTCTCGGCGGTGCCCTCGGGCTCCACCGTGGTGATGATGGGCATGAAGATGCGGTCGACGTGCTTGTCCGCAAGATCGCGGATGTGCCCGTGCACGAGCTTCGCCGGGAAGCAGATGGTGTCGGAGCTCACGGCGGAAAGGCCGCGCTCGTACATCTTGTGCGAGCTCATGGCGGAGAGCACGACGGTGAAGCCGAGCGATTCGAGAAGCGCGGTCCAGAAGGGCGCCGAGTCCCAGATGGCGAGCACGCGCGGGATGCCGATGCGGATGCCGTTGTCGGGAAGGATCTGCTTGTGGTCGCGCTTGGCGAACAGCAACCGCGTGCGCTCCTCGAACAGGTTGGGGACGTTCGAGATGGCCGCCGCGGCCTGCTTGGCGCGCTCGCGTACGGCGTGGTCGTGGGGGTCGCCGATGACCTCGCCGCGCGAGCAGCGGTTTCCGGTCACGTAGCGGTCTCCCGTCGAGAAGCTGATGATGGTGCGGTTGCAGTGGTTTCCGCAGAACGGGCAGGTCACGTTGCCCTCGCGCGTGAAGGTGAGGTCGCGGACGGCATCGAACCCGATGAAGGACGAGACCGGCTCCTCGGCCGCATCGCCCCGGGCGCCCTCGAGCTGCTCCTTGGCGAGCAGCGCGGCGCCGATCGCGCCCATCAGGCCGGGATAGGGGCTGCGCGTGACCTCGCGGCCGACGTACTGCTCGAAAGCGCGCAGCACGGCGTCGTTCGCGAACGTGCCACCCTGAACCACGATGTGCTCGCCCAGCGCATCCATGTTCGGCACGCGGATGACCTTGGTGAAGACGTTCTCGATGATGGAGCGGCACAGGCCGGCCATGATGTCGGCGGGCGTCTTGCCGTCGCGCTGCTCAGAGATCACGCTGCTCGTCATGAACACCGTGCAGCGGCTTCCGAGCGCCGCGGGGCTGGTGGACGAGAAGGCCGTCGACGCGATGTCCTTGACCGGGATCTTGAGCGAGCGCGCGAAGTTCTCGAGGAACGAGCCGCAGCCCGATGAGCACGCCTCGTTGACGATGACGTCGGTGATGACGCCGCGGTCGACCCACATCGCCTTCATGTCCTGCCCGCCGATGTCCAGGATGAACGTCGCGTCGGGGCAGTAGGCGAGGGCCGCGCGGGCGTGCGCGACCGTCTCGACGGTGTGGTAGTCCGCGCCGAATGCGCGTGCGAACATCTGCTCGCCGTAACCGGTGGTGCCCAGCGCGTGCACCTCGAGCGTCACGCCGCGTTCGGCGTAGCGGTCGCGAAGCTCGTTGATGGCCTCGCGGGCGACATCGATGGGCTCTCCCTGGTTCGAGGCGTAGAACGAGTCGATGGGCGTGCCGGATTCGTCGAGCAGCACGAGCTTGGTGGTCGTGCTGCCGGCGTCGATGCCCATATAGACCGGCAGCACGGCGCCGTCGATGAGCCGGGGCGGCTCGATGGGCTTGAGAGCGCAGCGCTCCTCGAACGCCCGGCGCTCCTCGTCGGATGAGAAGAACGGCGGAACCGCGGCATGGTGGCGCAGGGGGTGCTCGGCCATCCCGTCAAGGGAGGCCGCGACCTCCTCGAGATCGCGCGGCAGCCCCGCATCCTTCTCGTTTCCGCTGCGCGCGAGCCAAAGCGCCGCGCCGCGCGCCACGATCGTCTCGGAATGCTCGGGGATGATGACCTGGTCGGGGTCGAGCCCCAGGCGCTCGGCGAACACGCGCACGAGGGTGCGGTTGAACGTGAGCGGGCCGCCCTGGAACACCACGGGCGGATCGATATCCAGGCCTTGGGCGAGACCGCCGACCGTTTGCTTGACTAGGGCGTGGAACGTCGACAGTGCGATGTCCTCCTTGGCGACGCCCTGGTTGAGCAGCGGCTGGATGTCGGTCTTTGCGAAGACGCCGCATCGGCCCGAGATCTCGTAGACCGTGGTGCCGCGGGAGGCGAGGGACTCGAACTGCTCGGTGGCGACGCCCAGCACCGAGGCGATCTCATCGATGAACGCGCCCGTGCCGCCCGCGCACGTCCCGTTCATGCGCATATCGTCCACGCGCGACGTGCCGTGATAGGGGTCGGTCTTGAAGAAGATCATCTTGGCGTCCTGGCCGCCGAGCTCGATGACGGTGCGCGCCTGCGGATACAGGGTCTGCACGGCGTTGGCGCCGGCGACGACCTCTTGGACGAAGGGGGCGCCGCACGTCTCGGCGATGGGGGCCGAGCCCGATCCCGTGACCGCCAGCAGAAACCTCCTGCCCGGCATCTCGCGTGCGACCGCGCGCAGCGCAGATGCGGCGCACGCGGCTTGATGAGCGTGATGGCGCTCGTAGCTCGTGTAGAGCACTTCATGCGTGGTCGGATCGACGACGACCGCTTTGACCGTGGTCGATCCGATATCTAGGCCGAGCAGCAGGGCTTCGGGCTCGCAGGCGTTCTCGTGAGAAGAGCAGATGGGGGACTGGGGCATACGGACGAAACCTTCAATAATCTGTTGAGAATCGATGGGACAGAAAAATGCTACCCAATTGCGCTCGAAATGAAAGGGGGTCCAGCAAAACTACTTAGGTACAGTACAATCTCGTGGGGAAACCGTCGGACACCTGTCTTGCGCCCAGCGGAGGGCGGCCGGCATCTGCCATCGGGGACGGGTGCGTTCGGCAGATGCATCCGCGCCTGACCCGGCGATTCGGGTACCAGTACTCTATATATGTCTTTGAGAGGGGAACACGATGGCCGGTGCCAAGGACATCATCATCGACTGCGACCCGGGCCAGGACGACGCGGTGGCGCTCCTGCTCGCGGTGGGCGACTCGCGTGTCAACCTGCTCGGCGTGACCACCGTGGGCGGCAACCAGAGCCTGCCCAAGGTGACGCGCAACGCGCGCGCGGTGCTGGAGGCCGCCCATGCCCGGGATGTCTGCGTGCACGCCGGAAGCGCCCGTCCCCTGGTGCGCCGGCTGCGCGTCGCGGCGGAGGTCCACGGGGAGACGGGCCTTGACGGCGTCCGCCTGCCCGAGCCGGTGCGCCCGCTCGACGAGGGCCATGCCGTCGCATGGATCATCGAGACCGTCATGGCGCGCGAGCCGGGCACGGTGACGCTGGTCGCCCTGGGCCCGCTCACCAACATCGCGCTCGCGGCGCGCATGGAGCCGCGCATCGTCGAGCGGGTGCGCGAGGTCGTGCTCATGGGAGGCGCCGTTCACGAGGGGAACGCCTCGCCGGTCGCCGAGTTCAACATCGCGACCGATCCCGAGGCGGCGCATATCGTGTTCCACGAGGCGTGGCCGCTCACCATGGTCGGCCTCGACGTGACGCATCAGGCGCTGTGCACGCCGGAGGTGCAGCGGCGCATCGCCGGGCTGGACAGCGATATCGCGTCCCATGTGTGCGGCATGATGGATTTCTTCCGACGCGCATACCGCGCCAACAGGGCCTTTCCGGATCCGCCCGTGCACGATCCGTGCGCCGTGGCCTATGTCATCGATCCCGGCGTCATGGAGGTGCGGCGCTGCCCGGTCGATATCGAGCTCGCCGGCACCGTGACGGCGGGCATGACCGTGGCGGATCTGCGCGGACCCGAGCCCGACGCGCGTGCGTGCCATACGCAGGTCGGTGTGCGGCTCGATGTCGAACGGTTTTGGAATCTGGTCGTCTCGGCCATCGAGGCAATCGGTTAGGAGCAGCTCATGGGACGAGTCATCGTGTTCGGCAGCCTCAACATGGACCTCAGCATCGCATGCGAGCGGATGCCGCGGGCGGGCGAGACCATCACGGGCGGCGATTTCCTCATCGGCGCGGGCGGCAAGGGCGCCAACCAGGCGTCGGCAGCCGCGCGCATGGGCGCCGAGGTGCACATGATCGGGGCGGTCGGCGCCGACGTGTTCGGCGGGCGGCTCGTCGAGGGCCTGCGGGCGGACGGGGTCGGATGCTCGCATGTAACCGAAGCGAAAGGGGCCACCACGGGCGTGGCGGTCATCACGCGCTGCGAGGGCGACAACCGCATCGTGCTCGACCCGGGGGCAAACCACCTGCTCGATGCCGATGCGGTCGCCGGGGCGCTCGACGGCCTGGTCGGCGGCGACGGAGCGGGGTCGGTGTTCCTCGTCCAGCTGGAGTGCGACGTGGCGGCCACGCTGGCGGCCCTGGTGTGCGCCCATCGGCTCGGCATGTGCACGGTGTTCAACCCGGCCCCGGCGTGCGAGCTGCCCGTCGAGGTGTGGCGGCACGTCGACGTCGCGTGCCTGAACGAGACCGAGTGCGAGGTCATCACGGGCACGGCTCCCGTGGACGACGAGAGCGCGCTTCACGCGATGGAGCTCATGAGGGCGTGGGGCGTGCGCACCGTTGCTCTGACGCTCGGCGCCAAGGGGTCGTTGGTGCTCGGCGATGGCGGCCTGATTCGATCCGTGCCGCCGAAGGTCGAGGTGGTCGACACCACGGGTGCCGGAGACACCTACATCGGCGCACTGGTCACCGGCCTTGCCGCCGGTCTTCCGCTGGAGCAGATCATATCCCGCGCAACCGAGGCGTCGGCTCTCGCCACGACCTATCTGGGCGCCCGCCCGCCCGCATAACGGGTTGGTAGGGGACGGGTTCGTTTCAACCCATGCCGACGCGACCGGTACCGATCGCCCCTTTCGGTATGTCGTCGAGGAGTTTTTAGCCGGTGTTTCCGCGGGCTTCTTTTAAAAGTTCACGTTTCGGTTAAGATAGTGCAACTTTGGGTACCACACTGGTCGAACGAACAAGTGTTAGCACGTAAGAGGTATTTGCATGCTAGATCGATTCACCGACCGTGCGCGGCGCGTCATGTCCTTGGCCAAGGAGGAAGCGCTGGCACAGAATTCCACGAAGGTGGGCACCGAGCACCTGCTGCTCGCGCTCGCCAAGGAGCAGGAGGGCATCGCCGCGGAGGCGCTGCGCTCCCTCGATATCAGCTACGACGACATCTTGACGCAGCTCAAGGAGATCCGCACCACGGTTCCCGATGAGGAGCAGCCCGCGGAGGCCGCCAAGCTCGCGTTCACCCCGCGCGTCATCTCGGTCATGGAGCGCTCCTTCCGCCTGGCGCGCGAGAACAACCAGACCTACGTGTCGACCGAGCACCTGCTGCTCGGCGTGGTCGACGAGGGCGATGGCATGGGCATGGACATCCTCCAGCGCCTGGGCGTGTCCGCGGCCGCGGTGCGCGGCGCGGTGGACAAGCTCACGTCGAAGGACCAGGGGCGCAAGCGCCCCATGGCGGGCTCGGCATCCGGTCGTCCCGGCGCGGGCCTGCCGTTCTTCTCGGGCGAGTCGGCGCGCGCCGACGACGCGAACGCCAGCACGCTCACCCAGTTCGGCACGAACCTCACCGCGCAGGCGCGCGAGGGCAAGCTCGACCCGGTCATCGGGCGCGAGAAGGAGATCTCCCGCATGATGGAGATCCTTTCCCGCCGCACCAAGAACAACCCCTTGATCCTGGGCGATCCGGGCGTGGGCAAAACGGCCATCGTCGAGGGTCTGGCCCAGCAGATCGCTTCGGGCGACGTGCCGGAGAACCTCGTCAACATGAACATCTGGACGCTCGACCTGCCGGGCCTTGTCGCGG
>DGYMJ06203__coassemble_667_pt1 | contig 18415 bp, 16 predicted proteins | sample DGYMJ06203__metabat2_high_PE_015 | metagenome-assembled genome bin DGYMJ06203
AAGCGGCGACGTCGGCGTCGTCAACGGCGACCGTCGTTGCAACCTGCCGCTTTCCCTCCGACATGTGCATGTTGCCGATGTTGACCTTCTTTATAGGCACTCCGCCCTTGACGAGCTTCAGCACGTCCTGCGGAGTCTCGGCCACGATGAAGATCTTCTGCTTGGGCGACGCCTTCGCGATGATGTCGATGGTGTGCTGCAGCGAGAAGAAACGGGTGGCGACGCCGGCCGGGGCCGCCATCTTCATGAGGTTCTGACGCATGGTGTTGTTGGCGACCTCGTCGTTAGCAACGAGGATGAGGTTGGCGCCCAGGGTGGAGTTCCACTGGGTGGCGACCTGACCATGGATCAGACGATTATCGATGCGGGTAAGAAGAATGTTGGGCTCTGCCATGTTGGTACGCATCCTTTCGTATCTGCTCTGTAGTCCTGCACGTACGATGATGTTTGTTCAGGGAGTCCATGTGCAAAGGCTCCCGAAAAACCGAATCCCTAGAGGTTAGCGCTGGATTTCCTGAATGGCGTAGCGGGAGACATCCATCACGGCGCCGGAACGAACCTTAACCTCGACCTTGTCGCCGTTGATGCTCTTGATGGTTCCGTAGATACCGCCGGCGAACATGATCTCCTGGCCTGGGGCGAGCTCGTTATGAAGCTCCTTGAAGTAGTTGCGCTTCTTCCTGACGCCCACCTGAGACCAGATCAAGTAGACGACCCCCATGATGGCGAAAAGTATCAGCAGCGCCACCGAGGAGGACAGAACGCTTCCCCAGAAGCCCTCCATTAAATTCCGTCCTCGCCGTCAAACTCGTCGCCCTCGGGAACGGAGGCCTCGAGCTTCTTGTGGACGATGCCCATCTTGCCGATCTCGACCGCCTGGTCGGCGAGCTCGTCGAGCGTCGAACCTGCGCCGCGGGTGAGCAGAAGCTCGATCAGCATGGGCAGGTTGGCACCGGTGACCACCTCGACATCGGCGATGTCCTGGGAGATCATCATGGCCTGGTTGAACGGCGTGCCGCCCAGCAGGTCCACGAACACCAGAACGCCGTCGGTCTCGGCGCGCATGGCGCTGATGGCGGCGCGGAGGTCCTCGCCGTAGCTGGCGGCCTTGGACCCGTCAAACGGAACGATCTGGAACGCGGGCTGGTCGCCGGCGACCATGTCGATAGCGCTCGCAAGACCGTTGGAGAACTGAGCGTGCCCCGTAAGGATGAAACCGATCATGAAACCCACCTTTCCGCGGGATGCTTTTCTCGCAGCCGCCTGATTCTCTTCACGAAAACTGGTAGTAACCACGTGACGTGTGACTCCATTCTAGCAGGCGCACGATTGTTTGTTATGTGTTTTCCTGCAAGCGGTCCCAATCCGCCACTCACAGACGTTTTTCTACCGCCCACCCTACTTTTTGCGTAATTACCAGCACATTTTTTCTTCCGAATTCCCCTCGAGCGGATGGTCTTTCACCTGCTGAAACAGGCTATTTTATTTCGTAAGAGTAAAATTGCGTACTCCACATTTCCTTCATATATGTGATGAACAACGAACTGGTATGAACTGGTTCGCTTTGTCTGCTTACACGTTTAACCAACCCCACTGGTCCACACCTCTTGCAAATCGGGGACGTACCTTTTTCTTGCACGCGCACGAGGGGAATACCGAGGGACCGTACGCCCTTCCCTATTCGCTCATGAGCCTTTGAGCGGACCTCGAGATGCATCTCAAGGCCTTTATAACCCCTGCTAGACTCCATGCGACCTTGATTCGCGGGCTTTAATGCGCCGGACACGAGCCCGAAAACGAATGGTAGCGAGTGCAAATCGGGGACGTACCTTCCGCGTGCACTAGTGCACGCGGAAGGTACGTCCCCGATTTGCACACTCCACCAATGGCGCGGCATGAAAAAGGGCCCCTGCGGGGACCCTTTTTGCAATCAATGGAGCCAACGAGCGGATTCGAACCGCTGACCCACGCATTACGAGTGCGTTGCTCTACCAGCTGAGCCACGTTGGCTTGTATTGGCCGGATTTCTGCATCCGACGATTGCTTATAGTACGGCCTGTCGGGCGATAGCGCAAGGGGTCAGTTTCGCCTCCACAAAACTACGCATCCCAGCAATCGTCGGCAAGCACCTTGAAGCAGATCTTCTTGACGGGCTGCGCGCCGTCGTCGCCGTATTGGAGCGTGGGCATATGCGGCTCGCCGACGACGAACACCGCGAACTTCCCATCCGCCAGATCGCCCTCGATGAAGGCGTCGGCGTCCACGAGCTCGAAGTCGTCCGCCTCGTTGAACGGCTCCACCTGCACGGTATCTCCCAGCGCGACGCGATACGCCTCGCGCCCCGAAAGGTCGATCTGCACATCGTGGTAGCGACGATGCGTCTCGTAGTGCGCCTCGGAAGCGCACCGGGTGGTGGCCTCCATCACGTTGGCGTACACCTTGTCGCCCAGGATCTCATGGCTTCCGCACGCAAGCTGCGCCGGATCGTTTTCCTCAAGCCAGTCGATCAGCACATCGAGTCCGCGCATCATTCCCCGGTACCGGGGCAGATCGGTCAGTGCACCGCAAATCATTCGTGCCATCCTCTCATGGTTACGACCACGCTGCTCCCGTGCAGCGCGGCATATGCCTCGTACACCATACCAGCCCGCAGCGTCCGCTGCGCCCGCATCCGTGAACGGCATCGGACCGAAGCGGCGTATCGCGCCGGCGTCCCGCCGCGCGAACAGGCGGCAGGCTGCATCCGCCTACGAGTGCGAGCCTCCCAGATAGCGCAGGACGCCCAGGATGATCTTTTGGCAGACCTCGCCCCCGCGCTCGGCCTCCTCCAGCACCTCAGCATGCGTGTTGGACGCCAGCCCGGCCTTGTTGGTCACGAGTGTGAGCCCCAGCACCTGCATGCCCAGCGCATGGGCCATGATCGCCTCGCACACCGTGGACATGCCCACGTAGTCGGCTCCGAGCACGCCCAGCGCGCGCACCTCGGCCGCCGTCTCGTAGGTCGGGCCCAGAAGTCCGGCGTACACACCCTCGGCAAGCGGCGCGCCGGCATCCTGCGCGGCGGCGCGAGCGAACTCCGCCAGATAGCTCGAATACCCGCCCGCCATGGAGATGAACGGCACCTCGATCTCGGCTTCCGCCACGCACGCAGCGCTCGCCAGCGGATTCACGCCGGTCAGGTTCATCTGGTCGCGGATGATGCCCGTCGTGCCCGGCTCGATATCGCCCACCGCGCCCGAGGCGCAGGTGAGGATGATGTCCCGGCAACCCAGGCGATGGGCATGGCGGATGAGGGAGGTCACCTCGAGGGCGGAGTACCCCTGGTACAGATGCACGCGGCCGGGATAGACCACCACCGGCACGCCGTCGATCGTACCCACGAGCACCTCGAAGCGATGCCCCTCGACCGGAATCGCCTCGGCCGGGAACCCCTCGATGTCCTCATAGGGAATGCGGCGCACCGCGCGCACGCGATCGGCCAGAGCGCCCAGGCCGCTTCCCAGCACGATGGCCACCGGATGCTCAAAACTCGGCTCGCAGTACTTGACCAGCTCTTCATCGACCACGGTGAATCCCTCCCGTTTCAGCATCTGCGCCGCCACGCCGTCGCCCGGCACCACCCGTCCGGAAAACGTCCCGTCGTAGATGGCGCCCGACCCGCATGACGGACTCCGTGCCTTCAGGATAGCAAGCCGCGCGCCTGAGGCCTTCGCGATATCGACCGAACGGGCCGCACCGTCCGTGTACGCGCGCGTCACGTCGATGCCGTCGGAGCGCACGACGCGGTCCCCTCGCACCTCGGCGGGCGTGCGCGGGCACGGCAGGCCGCCGAGCATCTCGGGGCAGATGGGCGCCACCGCGCGCTCGCCGCCTTGAGCGCGCAGCCGCCGGGCCAGGCGCAGGCACCCCAAATGAGGCTTGGAGCCCCCATCGTAGCGACAGGCGGCTCCAAGCAGGCAATCACTTATGACGATGCGCAGCGGCATGCGCGCATCCTTACTGATACAGACCGTACAGGTCGATGTCGGCGTTCGCGAACAGGCCGTTGCGGAACTCCGACCACGTCGTGGTGGCCTCGGAGCTCGACTGCGCGTACAGCTGGTAGGCGGTGTAGTAGGCGGTCAGCGCCTGCTCGTAGCTCGCGGAATCGGCCGTGAAATCGGTGCCCGACAGCGCGCTGTAGTAGGGGCCGTCCTGGGAGGCCCAGGTGCCGGCCGCGCTGTCCCACTCGTCGCCGGCGAGCCCGATGATGTAGTCTGCGTACTCCTTGGAGCGCGTCGAGGTGTCGCCGTTCTCGGGCTCCGTGGGCGCCGTGGGCACCGTCGAGGTGCTCTCGGGGACGATCTGGTCGTACAGCTTCTGCAGGGTCGCCTGCTGGCGCACGATCTCTTTGGCCTGGTCCTCGCTCACCTGGTACTGCTCGGCCATGGTGGCGAAGTCGGACATGCCGATGGTGTCCTGGGCGAACTGGGTCATCTCGTCCTCGGAGACCGTGATGCCGCGCGCGTCGGCCTCGCCCAGAAGGATCTGGTTGCGCACGTAGGCGATCGCGGTGTCGGCGGTGGGCGTCGGGTAGGTGCCGTCGCCCTGCTTCACCGCATCCAGGCTGTACTGCGACTCGATGAGCTCGCGCGCCGTCACGTCGTGGTCCTCGCCGTTGTAAGAATACCGGGCGACCGTGGTGTCGAGCTGATCGTCGGTGAGCGTCGCCGTGTCGATGCCCGCGGCACCCGAGGCGAAACCGCCCGAACCGATGAAGTAGCCGACCACCGCGGCGACGATCACGCAGATGACGGCGATGGCCGCGAACAGCGGCATCTTGCTCTTGCCGCCGCCCGTGCCGCCCGCGCCGGCGCCGTCCTTCGTGTCGGAAGGCCCGCGCGGGACATCGGACGACGCCGCGGGCTCGGCATCCTTCGCGTCGTCGGCGTCTTTCTTGGCATGGCGGCCGAAATGGCTGCCAGCCGCGGGGGCGGCAGAAGAGCCCGCGGCGCCCTGCTCCTGGGCGTCATCGGCCTCGCCCTCGCCGTCGGCCTCGGCGGCGATGTCCTCGGCGCTTTTGCCGGCGACCAGATCGTACTCGGGCGTCGGCAGGTCATCGGGCGTATCGGAGCGCTCGATGATCTCGATGCCGTCGATGACGTCGTGCTCTTCCTTCTTCTGAACCAGACCCATGGGTAGGCACTCCTTCACTCAGGCGCGAGCCCGCATGCGCGAGCGCGCGCGTCGGCAGCCGCAGGTCCTTGCGGCTACTCCTCGTCGTCGTCCATGTCGCTGTCCTTGGCGACAGCGCGGGCGCGCTTCTGCGGATGGTCGAGCTTGAAGCGCTTGACCAGCGCGTTGTAGATCTCCCCGGAACGGGCCTTGAGGTAGGAGCCCTTCCCGTTCTCGGCATCGAACTGCAGGCGGCCGGCCAGCTCGCTCGCCACGCCGCCCTCGATCTTGCCCGACGCGAACGTGTGCAGGCAGCCGAGCATATCGCGGTACTCGAGATCGCCGTGATAGCACTGGATCGCCTCGTCGAGGATCGGCCACACCTTCTTGGAGCGGCCGCGCTCCGTAGCGCCCCACGTGCACAGCATGCGGAACGCCGACAGGCGAAGCGTCGACGACAGGTCGTCGAACAGGGCGGCCTCGGCCCCGTCGTAGGCGGCGCCGATCTCCTTGGCGTGATCGGGCACGAGGATCGTCAGTGCGTCGAGGATCTCCCAGCGCGTCTGCGCCTCGGGGCGATACAGCGCGTCGATGAGGTCGGAGATGTAGGGTACGAGCAGGTCGGGTTCGCGTTCGGCGAGCAGATGAACCACGCGCGCGGCAAGCTGGCGCTTCAAGCGGCTGCGGCCGGCAAGGTCGTCGATAAGGGCCGCCAGCGCGTCGCGGTTGTGCTCGACGCCGGCCAGACGCTGGGCCTCCTCGGCGGTCAACTCCTGGTTTAGCTCTTCTGCCATAAACTATTACCTCGCATCCTTTGCGTTCTTCCGTGTCTTGGACCGCTTGTCCTCGGTAACCGAGATCAGATCCGGAGCCGGCGCGCCTTCCTTCCGGCGGCGACGGCGCTCCTCGCCGCCTCCCCGCTCGGCGGTCTCACGGTGCGAGCGGTTGACGTTGAACATCTTATCAAGCGCGCGCCACGGACCCGTCGACTCCCCGAAGGCCATCTTGAGCCCCGCGATGCAGCCGGCAAGCAGGCCGATGATCGCGCCGTAGAGCAGCGGCAGCCCCGCGAAGATGAACGCGAGCAGCACGGTGACGATAATCGCCGCGGCGTTCATCTTCCAGTAGTCCGCCTTGGTGACCGCACGCTCGCCCACATTGCTGCCGATCAGAAACCCGATGTAGACACCGAACAGCAACAGCAACAGCGAGCAGATAAGAAATGCTATCTCCATGCGCTACTCCGCGTGGTCCTCATCGTGGTGGTGCCCGCAGGTGCACTCGTGGCCATCGTCGTGGTGGTGGCCGCCGCAGCACTCGTGGTCGTCGCCGTGGTGGTGATCATGGCCGCAGGTGCACTCGTGGTCGCCATGGCCGTGGTCGTGACCGCAGCCGCACTCGTCGCCCTCTTCGTGGGCGGCGGTGTACTTGGACCAGTCGAGACCGGCGGCGACCGCCTCGGCCTCCTCCTGGTACAGCAGCGTGACGGCCTGGGTGCCCAGCTCGCCGCCGCCGATGGCCTCGAGCATGTCGTAGAGCGTGAAGGCGGTGTCGGCGCCGGGCAGCGCGATCTCCTTCTCCTCGGCGACCTGCAGCGCCAGGCCGATATCCTTGAGGAAGTGCTTGACCATGAAGCCGGGCTTCCAGTCGCCCACGAGCGACTTGGGCGCGAGCTGCTCCATAGCGCCCGACTTGCCCGTGCCGCCGAGAATCATCTCGCGCGTGAGGCCCAGATCAAGATCGGACTGCTGGGCGAACGACAGGGCGTCGGCCATGCCCACCATGGACGCGGCGAGCGACACCTGGTTGGCGAGCTTGGCCGCCTGGCCCTTGCCCGCGCCGCCGAAGCAGAAGATCTTGGCGGAGAAGGTCTCGAGCACCTCGCGGACCGGGGCGACATCGGTCTCGGTGGCGCCGATGATCAGCGTGAGCGTGCCGGCGATCGCGCCCGCCTCGCCGCCGGTCACCGGGCAGTCGAAGGCGTGCTTGCCCATGGTCTCGGCCGCCTCGGCGATGTCGCGCGCCAGCTCCGGCGAGCTCGTGGTGAGGTCGATGAGGTAGGCGCCCTCCTTGGCGCAGGTGAGCAGGCCCTCGCCCGAGAGGTAGAGCTCCTCGACGTCCGTCGGGAACCCGACCATGGTGAACACCGCGTCCGCGTCCGCGGCGGCCTCGGCGGGGGTGTCCGCCCAGCGGGCGCCGCGCGCCACGAGCGCATCCGCCTTGGCGCGGGTGCGGTTGTAGACCGTGACGTCGTAGCCGGCGTCCATGATGTGCCCGGCGATGGGCGCCCCCATGATGCCGGTGCCGATGAAGGCGACCTTCAGCTTCTTGTCTGCCATGTATGAACTCCTGTCCTATGGGTTGTGTGACGTCGGGTTGGGCGCGCCGCGGCACCCGGGGCGACGCGGCGGGCCGGGAGGCGGGGCGGCATCCGGCGGGATGCCGGGGGACCGCCTACGCCCCGCGGACCTTGCGCGCGATGCGGTCGGAGAGCGAGACGGACTCGGCGCGGTCGCGACCCCAGAAGATGAGCGCGACCATGCCGGGGCCCACATGGGCGCCGATGGTGGGGCCCACCGAGCCGCGGATGACCGTGACGTTCTCGCAGCCCTCCTCGCGGCGCACCGCCGCCTCGACCCAGTCGGCGTCCTTCTCGGCGTCGGCCGAGACGATCGTGATGGGCATGGCGGGGTCGGCGATGTAGTTCTCCTTGAACGACTTGATGAGCGCCTTCAGCGCCTTCTTGCGGCCGCGGTTCACGCCGATCAGCGTGAGCGACCCGGCGAGGTCGAAGGACAGCTCGGGCTTGATGTCGAGCTTGCTCGAGAGCTGCGCCGCGGTCGGGGGGATGCGCCCACCCGCCGCGAGGGAGTCGAGCGAGTCCAGGGTGAAGTAACCGTGGACGCAGGTCTTGGCCTGATCGGCCCATGCCGCGAGCTCCTTGGCGGTGAGGCCGGCGGCGCGCTGGCGGACCGCCTCGAGCGCGAGCAGCTCGCCGCAGGCGCACGGCAGGGCGTTGTCGACCACGTACAGCTCGAAGCCGGGATGCTCGGCGACCACCTGCTCGGCGGCGGTGACCGCGGAGCTGTAGCTGCTGGAGAGCGCGGAGGTGAAGCACAGGTAGACCGTGGGCGTGCCCTCCTCGGCGCACTGGGTGAAGAACTCCAGGTAGCGCCCGAGCGAGACGGCGGACGTGGAGGCCTGCGAGCCGGCGCGCAGCTTGTCGTAGAACTCCTTCGGGGTGATGGAGGTCCAGATGTCGTCGGTATGCTCCTCGCCGTCGAGGATGTACGGGAACCCGAGGATGTCGACATCGAGCGACGCGGCGATCTCGGGGGTGAGGTCGGCACAGGTATCGACGACGATCCTCGCACGGCGCGCGTGGCCGGAACCCGTGGGAATGCTGTTCATGCCCGCCCTTTCGCGTTCGGCAAAAAACGGCCGCCCCGCATGGGACGGCCGCCGTTCGCAACCTACATGCACATGGTTGCCATTCTACCCGTCGATGCCCTCGATCTTGGGCTTGATGATGCCGTATCCACCATTCTTACGGTGATAGACCACATTGATCAGACCCGTGGTGGCGTTTTCGAACACATAGAAGTCATGTCCGAGCAGATCGGTCTGGACGAGCGCCTGCTCCTCGGTCATCGGCGTGATGTCGATGATCTTCTCGCGGACGAGCTGGTCGTCCTCCTCCTCGGGAATCAGCAGGTCCGCCAGATCCTCGACGGGCTTGACGGGTGCGACGTCCGCCGCCGACGGGCCCTGCTGGCGGTTGTCCACGACCTTGGTCTTGAACTTGCGCAGCTGACGGGTGACCTTGTCGGACGCGATGTCGATGGCCGAGTACATATCGGTGCCGTGCTCGGCGACGCGGATGACCGAGCCGCGGGCGCGAACCGTGACCTCGACGATGGCAGGGGTGGGATTGGAGGGGTTCTTCTCATAACGCAGGACGACGTCGACGGTCATGGGTTCTATGTCGAACACCTTGCACGCCTCGCCGACCTTCTCTTCTACGCGCGCACGCAGAGCATCGGTAACTGTGGTCTTCCGCCCAGAAACCTTGATATCCATACGTGGCTCCTTTTCTATCCGGGAACAGGACGTATCTGTGTTGTACCCACAATAATTGGGAGAAAAACGGCAAATGAAACTCGCCCGTTGGCGAATTTGACGCCGCCGAACACCGATACGAGCGTCTCGCGGGACCGATATTAGGTTATGCGAAGCCGTCCGTCCCCGATGTGCCGCCTTATGCGCCGAGCTCGTTGATGTCGACGCCGTCGAGCAGCATGATGCCGGTGTCCCCGCCGTCGCCGGTCGCATCGGCCGGACCGGTGGACTCGACCGTGATGCCCGTGAGCATGTGGTCGGAAAGCGACACGGGCAGCGTCCCGAACCAGGTAGCGTGGATGGCGTCGAGCGTGCCGTCGTCCGCCATGTCCTCAAGCGCGCTGCTCACCTCGTCGATCAGGGTGGAGCTGCCCTCGCTCGCCGCGATGCCCAGCACGTTCACCGCATCGAGCGTGCCCGCGAACGAGACGCCCTCGTAGGCGCGCGCAAGGTAGCCGCCGCTCGTCGCGTCGCACGCCACGCAGTCGACCTCGCCGGAGCTCAACGCCTCGAAGCACTCGTTCACGTTCATATAGGTGCTCTGCTGGCCGACGACTCCCGCCTTGTTCAGGGAGTCCTGGGCGGCGGAGGAGCCCTGCACGCCGACGGTCATGGACGCCAGGTCGTCGACGCTCAGCGTCTGGCCCTCATCGGTTTTGGCGAACAGCGCCGAGGAGTCTTCCAGGCAGTCGCCGAACACGGCGATCGATTCGTCCTCATCGGACGTCGAGGCGCCGAGATAGATGTCCGCTTGGCCCGATTCGAGTACCTGAGACGAGCTGGTGGCGTCCACAAAGGAGACCTTGAGGCCCAAGCGCTGCGCAAGCGCGGCGGCCACGTCGGCATAGTAACCGGTCACGGTGCCGTCGGCGTCGGTGATTCCCTCGGGGGCGCTCGTCGTGTCGAACGCGACGGTCAGCACGCCCTCCTGCACCAGGTCGCTCGACCCGAGCGCGGGTGCGACCTCCTCGCGCACCACGTCCGCGCGCGAGGGGATGAAAAACGAGCATCCGCACGAACCTATGGCGGCGGCCAACGCAAGCGCCGTCGCAACAGTTCGACCCGTTCGCCCCATCCCAGCGCAACCCATCTCGACCGTCACCATCCATCCGTATGAGCAGCGCGGGAGCCGAACACGCCTCCCGCGCGCTTACTGCAGTTTGTTCCCCCAGCTGACCTGGTCTTTGACCCCACACCTGCGCACCGGGACGTTTGCTCAGTCCGCCGCAGCGGACATCACGACTAGCCCGCTCGCCCGCGGGGCGCGTTTCGCCCCTGGCATGTAGAACGGACGGTGCGGCTTACCTCTAGGACGCGCCATGATCGCGCCGCGCGCACGCGGTCGCTTACGTGGATCCCTTTGGCCGCGTCTGCCTTGGACTAGGAAGAGCGTTTCGGCAGGTCGCCGCGCTCATCCGCAACCACAGCCTGGTGGGAACGATGCGCAGTATACCAGCTTGCGACCGCTTCAACGCAAAATTGACGCACTGTTCATCATGGGAAACGCCGATCGGGTGCTTCCCCAGGAGGGAGACGGAGAGGCCGATGACACAGAGCGGAGTGCAAATCGGGGGACGTACCTTCCGCGTGCAATAATGCACGCGGAAGGTACGTCCCCCGATTTGCACTCGGTATCTCCTACGAGCCGCCCACGACGCGCGCGAGGCAGAGCACATCGACATGGTGCGCGCCGGCGCCGATGAGGGCATCGGCAGCCGCGGCGACGGTGGCGCCCGTGGTGACGACGTCGTCGATCAGCAGAACGCGCATGCCCGCGACGTCGGCCACGACCTCGTAGGCGCCGAGCGCCTCCCGCCGCCGGCCCTCGCGCCCCAGCGCGCGCTGGTCGGACGCGCCGTGTTTTGCCAGCGCGTCGAGCAGCGGTTTGCCTGCGAGCTCGCACAGATGGCGCGCGGGCAGCTCCATGTGGTCGAAGCCGCGCCGCCGAAAGGCCGAGGCCGTCGCGGGCACGAACGAGACGGCGCCGGCATCCGAGAGGATGCCCCCGTAGCGCTCGGGCGCCACCGCCTCGGCGTGCTCGGCGGCATCCAGCAGCATCTCGGCAAACAGCGGGGCCAGGCGCCGCTCCCCCGCATCCTTGTAGGCGCGGATCATCCGGGCAAGCGGTTCGGCGAACTCCGCCATGGCGAGCACGCGCTCGGGAGCCCGCGCGATCGGTGGGGCAGCCCCCTCTTGCAGCGGGGCGCATTCGGTGCACACCAGGCTGCCGAAGGGCGCCCCGCAGCGGGTGCAGCTGAGCGATGGGTCGATGAGCCTCAGCTCGTGCAGGCACCGCTCGCAGACGAGCGCGCCCGGTCGCTCGCACCCCGCGCACCGTGTAGGAGAGAGGATCTCGAGCGCGGCATCGCGCGCCTGCTCGAGCAGCGTCGCGAGAACCTGCCTGGACATGGGCCACCCCCTTACCGCCCTCGCCTGAAATGCTCAAGACTATACCCCGCGCCGCGCCTCCGCATGCGCAGGCGCGGCGCATTCTTTGCGCAGGGTACGCCAGGTGCACGCGACATCGGCGCCGTCCCCAATGAAAAAACGGCGCCCCGTCTGCCGGGGCGCCGTCATCTCATCGGGTTACTGCTGCGGGGAATCTCCCTCGCCGCCTGAACGCGGCTTGCGCGAACGCCTCCTGCGGCGGCGCTTCTGCGTTGCCGCCGCGTCTCCGGCCTCCGCCTGATCGCGACGCGCGGCGTCGGGGGCCTGCGCGCTCTTCGCCGCAGCTCCCCCGCCGTCTCCGGGACGACGGCGCGAGACCTTCACCTCGCCGGAGGCAACCTGCTCCGCCACCGAGGGCACGTCGGGCTTCGACTGCTGCTGGCGAGGGGCCTCGGGGCGTGCGCCCTCGGCCGCGGACTTATGGCGACGACGACGCGAACGGCCGGGCGCCGCTTGATCTGACGTGGCGGCCTTGCCCTCGGTCGCGCGCTCCTGCTCCTGAGCGCGGGCGGCAGCGTTGCGGAACGCCTCGTTGCGGTCCTCGGCGCTTAAGTGGCGGCGACGGCGGCGCGAAGGCGCGGCGCCTGCGGGCTGCTGCGCGGAAGCCTCGCGCTGTGCGGAGGCCTCGGGAGTAGCGCCGTCGGCGGCCTGCGAGCGACGGCGACGGCGGCGCTGGGAAGAGGAGGCGTCCGACGCGTCCGCTTCCGCCTTGCCCTTGCCGCGCCCGCGCGAGGACCTGCCGGAACCCTGGCCCGCGGCGGCAGCCTCGGCCTCGCGCTGCTTTTTGCGCCGCGGGGTCGGGCTCGAGGCCGCGATGCGGTCGGAGCTGTCCAACCCGTCGCCCACATCGACGCCCATCTCGCGGTCAAGCTCCATCAGGGCGAGCTTGATCTCGGGTGACTCGATCTTGTCGAGGATGTCGCGCGTCACGGTGTCGGGACGGCAGGCGCACCCCTGCTCCTTGCTGCGCTTGACGCATTCGTCGGAGCACGTCATGTCGGCCAGGTTCACGCGGAACACCTTGCCGCTCTCGAGCCGCAAGACCAGCTGCTCCTTCGGCGTGTCGTACTCCTGGATACGCGCGCGGCCGAGCGGGGTCTCGATGATCGCCTTTTTCTTGGGCGCTCGGCCCTTGAAGTCCTTGTAGGCCTCGAACTCGTAGCGCAAGCAGCACATCAGACGGCCGCACACACCCGAGATCTTGGAGGAGTTCAGCGGCAGGTCCTGCTCTTTCGCCATGCGGATCGACACCGGCTCGAACTGGCCGCCGAAGCGCGTGCAGCACAGCTCCTGGCCGCAATGCGCATAGCCGCCCACCAGGCGCGTCTCGTCGCGCACGCCGATCTGGCGCATGTCGACCCGCATGCGGAACCGGCTCGACAGGTCCTTGACGAGCTGGCGGAAGTCGACGCGGTCCTCGGCGGCGAAGTAGAAGACGACCTTCTCGCCGCCGAAGAGGAACTCGACGCCCACGGGCTTCATGTCGAGCTGGTTCTTCTCCACAAGCTCGCGAAAGTCGGCCATGGCGGCCTCGCCGCGACGCGCGAGCTCGTCGGCGCGGTCGCAATCGGCGTCGCTCGCGATGCCGAGCACGGGCTTGAGCGGGGCGGACAGGTCCTTCTCGGCGACCTCGCGCGGATCGGCGGTCACCATGCCGAACTCCGTGCCGCGCTCAGTCGAGCAGATGGCGTAATCGCCCTGCACGATGTCGAGCCCGTGCGGGTCGAACCACAGATCGCGCGACGCGAAGGGGAACTTGACGGGAACAACTACAGGCATACAAGCGCCTTTCTGATATCGAAGAGCATGACCTCGACGGTCAGCTGGGGGGTAATGTTGCGAGCGATGCGCTTCTCGGCGCGGCCGACCGCCTCGAGCGCGGCGATAGCGCCGGCGGTCGTGGTGGACGCGGCGAGGCGCTCGACGATGTCGCGCACGTCGTCGTTGACGATGCCGTCCGGCGCGCCCTCGAGAAACATCAGCACGTCGCGCAGCAGGGTGCGCACACTTGCCAGCGCTTCCATGATACCCGAACGCTCGCGCGCGGAAAGCTCGCGCTTGTTCCTCTCCTCGAGCTGCTTCAAGGCTCCACGAGAGAGGTAGTCCGCATTTTGCTCCAGCACCGCCTGCTGCGTGGATTTGACGTCGGCGAGCGGCGCGTGGATGGCGACCATGAGGTCTTTGGCCGCAAGCAGGATGTCCGCCTCGTCGGCGCGCGGGAGCGCATCGACCGCCCGCAGCATCTGGCGGCGGGCCTCCTGGCGCTCGGCGCTCTTGAGAAACGCCGCGGCGCGCGCGGGGCTTCCCGCCACGGCCACCGCCATGCGACAGCGCGGCCCGGGCAGGCCGGTCGCGCGCGCGACCGCATCCGTCGACTCATCGGTCGACAGCATGCGGAACGGCACGCACTGGCAGCGCGACACGATCGTGGGCAGCATGACGTCGGTCGAGGTGCCGAGCAGGATGAACGTCGTGTTCTCCGGCGGCTCCTCAAGCGTCTTGAGCAGCGCGTTCGCCGAATTGGCGCGCAGCTGCTCGGCGCGGTCGACGATATAGACCTTGCGCGGGGCGCGGATGGGCGCGAGCGCCACGTCCTCGAGCAGGTCGCGGATCTGAGCAATCAGGTATCCCGTGGCGCTTTCCGGCTCATAGAGATGCACGTCCGGATGGGTCTTGCGCGCGACGCGGATGCAGCTGTCGCACGCGCCGCAGCCGCCCCGCTCGCACAGCAGCGCCTGCGCGAGCGCCCAGGCCGCGTCGAGCTTGCCGGATCCGGGCGCCCCCACGAACAGGTACGCGTGGCTCGCGCGGTCGGTCCGGACGGCGCGAGCCAGGAAGTCCCGCACGCGCGGCTGCGTGTCGAGCTGCGCCAGCAGGCTGTTGTTCGCCGATGCGGACATCGCTACTCCGCAGGCGCCATCAGCGCCGACAGCGCCGAGCGCGCATCGTCGGCGGAAACGGCGAGGCCCGCACCGGCGAGCTCCGCCAGCACGCAGGCGAACACGGCATCGATGGGCTGGGTCGCGTCAACGAGGCGCACGCGCTCGGGATGCTCGCGCGAGATCGTGCGGAATCCGTCGGCGACCCGCTGCTGGTACTCCAGGCCCTTGGCCTCCATGCGGTCCGGAGCGTCGTCGCGCTGCTCGCGACGCGATGCCGCGGCGGCGGGGTCGATATCGAACACAAGCGTGAGGTCGGGCACGCAGTCGCCGACCGCCAGCGCGTTCGCGACGTCGGCGTCTTCACGGGCGACCGTGCCCGCGAACGCCTGGTAGGCCGACGTGGAGTCGAAGAACCGGTCGCATACGACCACCTTGCCCTCGGCGAGCGCGGGGCGCACGATCTCGTGCACGAGCTGGGCGCGCGCCGCCTCGTAGAGCAACAGCTCGCAGGTATCGCACATCGCCTTGTTCTCGGGGTCGAGCAGAAGCGCACGTATCTTCTCGGAGATGGCCACGCCGCCCGGCTCGCGCAGGCTCACGACCTCATGGCCGGCATGTTTGAGCGCCGCGGCGACCAGGCGCGCCTGCGTCGACTTACCGCAGCCGTCGATTCCTTCAAGCGTGATAAACGGCATTCGATCTCCCTTCGGTTGCACCCCGTCATCATACCCCAGGACCCCTGGGCGGCACTGATCAATTGCTTTCGCGGCGATCGCCCCCGTGGCGAGGCGGATGCGGGTGAAGGCGAGGAAGGCACAGTGGCGCTGCGGCGACGCAGCCTGAGCGCGCAGGCGCCCGCCACGGGGGCGACCGGCGCGGAATGAATTGACCAGCGCTTCCCAAACTAGGCGTTCCGCAGCATGACCTGAATCGACGGTACGCTATAGGCACGCGGCCTCATCGAGCGGACGCTATAGGCACGGTTTCGAGTGCAAAACGTGCCTATAGCGTACCGTGAACAGGCCGGCGTGCCTATGGCGTACCGCGAATCCAACCGTGAATCCGGCAGGCTACTTCTTGGAAGACGACTTCTTTGCCGAGGACGACTTCTTGGCGGTCGTCTTTTTCGCGCGTGACGTTGCGCCCTTGCGGCCGCGACCCGATGCGGCCTTCTTCTCCTTGCTCGGGCAATCCATGTTCACGCAGATGCGCCACGGGCCGCGCGCGGTCTGCACGACCACGATCGGGGCCCCGCAGTGCTCGCACACCTCGCCGGTCGCCTCGAGCTTGCCGCGCCCGGGAAGCGGATAGGACACGCCGCACTCCTCGTAGTTCGTGCAGCGGATGAAGCGCTTGCCGCTCTTCTCGGACTTGTGCGCGATCAGGTCGCCGTGGCGGCCCGCCTCGGCGCACACGCTGCACTCGCCCACCTTGAGGTCGGGCTCGTAGTTGGTGGGGCACTTGGGGTTCACGCAGACCTCGTAGGCCTTCTGCCGGAACGGCTGGCACTTGATGCGCGGGGCGCCGCACTCGGGGCACACCGCCGCCTCGCCCTCGAGCGGGCTCACGCGCACGCCGGAGGGAACCGGATAGGTCACGTCGCAGTCCGGCCAGCCCATGCAGCCGATGAAGCTGCCGCGGGTCTTGGCGCTCGTCTTCATGACGAGGTCCTTGCCGCATTTGGGGCACGTGCCGACCTTGGCGTCGGCCGTCACCGCATCGGAGATGGCGTCGCCCAGATCGTCCTTGTGCTCGATCAGCGCATCGAGCATGCCGGCGAGCAGCGCGCGCGAGTGGTAGACCACCTGGTCCTGCGTGTCGGCGCCCTCGGCGACATGCGTCATGTCCTCTTCGAGCTCGCTGGTCATGTCCGGCGTGGTGATGCGCGGCGCGAACTCGTGCAACGCGTCGATGATCGCCATGCCGAGCTGGCTCGGCTCGATAGGGCCGCTCGGCGTGCCCTTGAAGTATTTCACCTGGTAGAGGCGCTCGATGATACTCGCGCGCGTGGACTTGGTGCCCAGGCCGCGCTTCTCCATCTCCTGGACGAGCTTGCCTTGGCTGTAGCGCGCCGGGGGCTCGGTCTGCTTGGCCTCGAGCTGCATGCCGCGCACGTCGACCGTGTCGCCCTGCTCGAGCGCGGGCAGCTGCTCGTCCTTCTTGAGGCCGAAGGGGTATACGGCACGGAAGCCGGCGACCTTGAGCACGTCGCCCGAAGCCTGGAACGGCTCGCCGGCGACATCGATCTCGATCTTGGTCCCCTCGATGACCGCAGGGTCGGAGAGCGTGGCCAGAAAGCGGCGCGCGATGAGGTTGTAGAGCTTCCACTGGGCGGGCTCGAGCTTGGTGGGATCCGCCGCGGCCGTGGGGTAGATCGGCGGGTGGTCGGTCGTCTCGGTCTTGCCGCGCGTCGCGGTGAGCTTCTCGCGCGAGAGCAGCTCGCGGCACGCGGGCGCGTACTGCGGAACGCCCGAGATGGCCTTCACGGTGGCGCGCAGGTCGAGCGAGCGCGGGTAGACCGTGTTGTCGACACGGGGATACGAGATGAGGCCGTCCATGTAGAGCGACTCGGCGATGCGCATGGTGCGCGCCGGGCTGATGCCCTCCGCGGCGGCCGCCGCCTGCAGCGAGGTGGTGTTGAACGGGGTCGGCGGACGCTGGGTGCGGCTCTTCTTCACCACACTCGTGACCGTGCCGGTCGATGCGCCCTCGACATGGGCAAACGCCGTCGCGGCCGCCTGCTCGTCCGTGAAGCGCCCGGCGCTGTGCGCGATCTTGAACGCGTCCTCCTCGCCGGCGCCCTGCGGCGCCGCCTCGCCCGAGATGACCCAGTAGTCCTCGGGCTTGAACGCCAACCGCTCGCGCTCGCGCTCCACGACGAGCGCCAGCGTGGGCGTCTGGACGCGGCCGGCGGAGCGCACGTTGCCAAAACCGCCGAACTTGGCCATGGTGAGGTAGCGGGTGAGCGCCGCGCCCAAGATGAGGTCGATGTACTGGCGCGATTCGCCCGCATCGGCCAGGTTCTGGTCGAGCTCCACGAGGTTGTTGAAGGCGTGGTCGATCTCGGCCTTGGTGAACGCGGAGTAGCGGGCGCGCGATACGGGCACGTCCGGGGCGACGTCGCGCACCATGGCGAGCGCGTCGGAACCGATGAGCTCGCCCTCGCGGTCGAAGTCCGTGCCGATCACGACGGAATCGGCCTTTTTGGCAAGGTTCTTGAGCGCGCGGATGATCTCCTTCTCCGCGGGAAGCTTCTCGATGGGCGCCCACACGAGATACGGCAGGCTCGGCACCTTCCATCCCTTGATGTCGATGCCGTCTTTGAGGAAGGGCTTGCGCTTGGACTCGTACGGCGGGCGGGCGAGCCCGTCGGGCACGTCCGCGGGCAGCATCTCGCCGTCTTGGGAGATCGCATACCAGCCGAGCTTCTTGTCGAACTTGAGCTCCGTGGGGAAATCGGGGGCCAGGATATGGCCGCGCAGACCGATGGTGACCCACTCCTCGCCGTCGACCGTAAAGCGGTAGACGGGCGTGTTGTAGACCTTGTCGGCCTTGGGCTTGCCGACGCTGCACAGCAGGCGCGCGATCTGCTGGGCGGCGTCGTTCTTCTCGGTGATGACGAGCTTCAAAGCGGCTCCTTACGTATATATGGTGCCCGCGGCGCGCGGCCGCGGGCGTCAAGTCGTGTACCGCAACGTACCACAAGTGAGCCGCAAGCGCGAATTTTTTCACCCGCGCGCAAAGTACTGCACGCGCGGGGACGTACCTGTTTCGTGCACTAATGCAAATTCGGGACGTACCTTCCGCGTGCA
>DGYMJ06203__coassemble_671_pt1 | contig 18325 bp, 11 predicted proteins | sample DGYMJ06203__metabat2_high_PE_015 | metagenome-assembled genome bin DGYMJ06203
TCGCGTTGAACTTCTCGGTGCCGAGCATCTCCTCGACCTTGTGCTCGATCGGCTGGCCGTGGCAGTCCCATCCGGGGACGTACGGCGTCTCGTAGCCCTGCATGGCCTGATAGCGCTCGATGATGTCCTTCGAGATCTTGTTCATCGCGTGGCCGACATGGATGGGGCCGTTCGCGTACGGAGGTCCGTCATGGAGGATGAACTTGCCATGGCCCTCGTTCTTCTTGAGCATCTGCTCGTAGACATGGTTGGCCTGCCAGCGCTTCAGGCGCTCAGGCTCGCGCTGCGCCAAGGCCGCCCGCATGGGGAACTTGGTCTTGGGCAGGTTCATGCTGCTCTTGTACTCGTTTGCCACGAATACTCCCTTCCCGTCGAATGGGCGCTCGCGTGCATGAAAAAAAGCGCCCGTCCCTGCAAGCTGGGACGAAGCGCTCACAAAACGCGGCGATGCCGCCGCGATCAAGCTCCTCGCTATACCACCCAGCTTAGGCATGATGCCCGTACTCGGCCGACCACATGACGACGGTCGTCCCGGCGACGTCTACTGAGCGGAACCTTATGGGAGGATCGCTATCCCATACCCGGCACCACCGTTCGGGTCGCAGCTCCGGGGTGATATTCGCTCGGTCGCGCACGCAGGCTTTACAGCTGCCGCCTGCTCTCTGGGGTGCGCGGTGGTCGGCTACTTGTCCCCTTCACAGCCATTGGCTGGCATGGTACCACGATTGCGTGATACTTTGGAGTCGCGAATAAAACCACCATGCGGAGGAAGGCAGCAGCAATGAGGATCGGATATCTCGGTGCGGGAAACATCTCAAGCCAGATGGCGGCGACCGTCGCGCGGATGGACGAGGCGGAAAACTACGCGGTCGCCGCGCGGGACGCCGACCGCGCGCGGGCGTTCGCGGACACATGGGGCTTCGAGCGCGCCTACGGATCGTACGAGGAGCTGCTGGCGGACCCCGCGGTCGACCTGGTCTACGTGGCGCTCCCCCATTCCCACCATCATCGTTGGACCATAGCGGCACTCGAGGCCGGCCATCACGTCCTGTGCGAGAAGGCCTTCGCCGCGAATGCCGCGCAGGCGAAAGAGATGATCGAGTGCGCCCGCTCCCGCAACCTGCTGCTGGCCGAGGCGATCTGGACGCGATACATGCCCTCCCGGACGATGATCGACGACATCATCGCGAGCGGCGCCATCGGCCGCGTGCTCAACGTCGACGCGAACCTCGGCTACAAGGTCGACATGAACGAGCGCATGATCAAACCCGAGCTGTGCGGCGGGGCCCTGCTGGACCTCACCGTCTACCCGCTGAACTTCGCGAGCATGGTGATGGGCGACGAGATCGAACGCGTCGACGCGCACATGGTGCCCATCGCCACAGGCGTCGACGGGCAGGACTCCATCATGCTCACCTACCGCGACGGCCGCATGGCCACGATGTTCACGACCATGCACTGCATGACCGACCGTCGCGGCCTCATCTGCGGAACCGACGGCTTCATCATGGTTGAGAACATCAACAACCCCCAGAAGCTCTACGTCTACGCGGCGGACGGGCTGAGCTGCGAGCTCAAAGAGGAGATCACGGTACCCGAGCAGATCTCGGGCTACGAATACGAGGTGCTCGCCTGCAAGCGGGCCATCGAGAGCGGTCAGGTCGAGTGCCCCGAGATGCCTCACGCCGAAACACTGGAGATCATGCGCCAGCTCGACGAGATCCGCGCCCAGTTCGGCATCGTGTTCCCCTTCGAGCAGGTGTAGGCTTTCCGCGATATGAACGCGACGTCTGTGGCCGGCCCTGAAGCTTCACAGGGCTACAATGTGACGCTGACCGCACATCCCTCACGCCACAGAAGAAAGAAGGCATCATGCGCACGATAGAGATGAGCGACTACACCGTCGGCGAGGATTGCTTCGAGGCGATACCGGAAACGCTGGCCTCCTATGGAGCGTCAAGCGTCGTTCTCGTCGGCGGCGAGCGGGCCCTGGCGGCTGCGGCGCCGGGTATCAAGGCCGTGCTCGAATCGACGGATATCGAGGTGCTCGACACGATCGTCTACGGCAAGGACGCCACGCGCACCAACGTGAACAGGCTTCTTGCGAACGAGAGCTTCGCGGCGGCCGACGTCGCCTTCGCGATCGGCGGCGGCAAGGCCATCGACACGGTGAAGACGGCGGCGCTGGAGCTGAACAAGACCGTGTTCTCGGTGCCGACCATCTGCTCCAACTGCTCTGCCGCTACGGCGATCGCCGTCATCTACCATGACGACGGCTCGCTTGAGGGCTATGCCTATCCTCCCTGCCCCAAGCACATCTTCATCAACCCTCGCATCATCGCCGAGGCGCCTGCGGAGTATTTCTGGGCGGGCGTGGGCGACGCGCTCTCCAAGCAGCCGGAGGTCGAATGGGCCACGAGCACGCGCGAGCTCGGCCACACCGCGAGCCTGGGCCTCGCGCTCGCCCATACCTGCACCGAGCCGCTCATGACCTGGGGCGTGCGGGGACTTGAGGACGTGCGCGCCGACCGATCGACCGAGGCCGTCCGCCAGATCGCGCTCGATATCGTCGTGAACACGGGCTACGTGTCCAATCTCACCAACCAGCCCGACTTCTACTACAACTCGACGCTCGCGCATGCGTTCTACAACGGCTCGACTGGCATCCACCGTCCCGGCCGCACGCACCTGCACGGCGAGGTCGTGTCGTTCGGCGTCCTCGTCATGCTCGCGTATGCGGGCGACACGAAGCAACTCGAGCGCTATGCGAGGTTCAACAAGCAGATGGGCCTTCCCGCCACGCTCGCCGAGATCGACCTGGACGAGAGTCATCTGGATCGGCTGACCGAGCTTGCGCACAACACGAACGAATGGAAGCAGGCCAACCCGGTCGCCTTCGACGACGAGCAGTTCATCGCCGCCATCAAGGCAGCCGACGCCTACGGCCGCTCCCTCTCCTAGGGAAACGCTGATTGCAAATCGGGGACGTACCTTTTGCATGCATGTTTGCACGAAGGGGACAGGCCTTACCGCCTGCCCCCTTCGTCTTATAGCAAGATGTCGAGCGAAGCCTCTACCAGGACACCCGCTAACAAGGCCCCGTACATGTACCCAGAACTGAGAGTACGGGCCAAGAACAGGGGCCTCACCCGCGTTACTGGGTACCGTTACCGGGTGTTCGACACCTCCCGAAAGCGCATAACCCGCCTGCCGCGTCGGCAATCCTCGTACAACGCGCTCCTCACGGAGCGACCGGGCGCAAAGAGCGGCCGATCCGCATCTCGCTAGTGCTCCTTGACGCGAAGGTAGATCTGCCGCTGTCCGTTCGCACTCGTCGGCTCATCGAATTCATACGCGCCGAGCGACTTCATGAACGGGCTGAGCTTGCGATACCCGTAGTTGCGGACATCGAAATCGGGCAGGCGCTTGGAGAGCTCGTTGCCCATCTGGGCGAGCGAGACCCATCCGTCGTCGTCGGAGAACTTGTCGCAGATGGCGTTCACCGTCTTGCGGATCTTCTTGAGGTGGCGGCGACGGTCTGCCTTGCTCATCTCGCCGAAGGGGACCTCACCGGAATCCGGCGCATCCGCCGAGTCGACCGTCTCCGCCTCCTCCTTGCGCGCAGAGCCCTTGCCCGGCTGTTTCTTGCGCGATGACGCCTTTGCGCGCGCCGCGGGCGGCTCGGCGTCCTCCTCATCCTCCGCCTCCTCCTCGGCAACATGGGCCGCATACAGCAGGTCGAGGTACTTGAACGAGTTGCATGCCGAGATGAACGGCTGGGGCGTCTTCTGCTCCCCCATGCCGATGACGACCATGCCGCTCTCGCGCAAGCGCGCCGCCAGACGCGTGAAATCCGAATCAGAGCTCACGATGGCGAATCCGTCGACCGTGCCCGAGTACAGGATGTCCATCGCATCGATGATCATCGCGGAATCGGTCGAGTTCTTGCCATAGGTGTAGCTGTACTGCTGCATGGGGATGATCGAGTTGTCGAGCAGGCAGCTCTTCCAGCTGCCGAGGCGCGGGCTCGTCCAGTCGCCGTAGATGCGCTTGTAGGTGGCGATTCCCGAGTTCGCCACCTCTTCGAGGATGATCTTGATGTACTTCTCCGCAACGTTATCCGCGTCGATCAGAATCGCGAAGCGAAGATCAGAATCGATGGTGTCGCTCATATATGCTCGTCCTTTTCAACGAAATGGTTTCAATGGCATTGTCGCATGCTTCCCCGCGATCGCTATCTATGTTCAAGCTTAATGCAGAAAGCCTTCCGGACCCTTCCCTTCCCGTACATTCATGAATGAAGAGGAGGGTTAGTTTTACACGACCTGCGCAAATGCAACAACAGGTCGCGTTCGTTCATGAATGAACGGCCGACGGCATCGCGAAGGGCGTTTGATGCGGAAAACATCCCGAACCGCAAAAAGCGGCCCTGCCGACATTCGACAGGACCGCCACAAGCAACAAGCGGCGAAGACCTTACGCTTGGGGCTTATTCGCGCCGGGCATGAACGGGTTCTCGCGGCGCATGAGCGTCATGAACTCCTCGCCCGTGATGGTCTCCTTCTTGTAGAGATAGCGAGCCAGCTCATGCAGCTTGAACTTGTTCTCGCGCAGGATCTGCAGCGCACGGGCGTGAGCGTCGGCGATAACCTTCTGGACCGCCTCGTCCACGCGCTCGGCCGTACCCGGGGCGCAAGTGAGCGACGTGTCCTGGTTGAGGTAGGCGTTCTGCACGGTGCCGAGCGCCATCATGCCGAACTCCTCGGACATGCCGAAGCGGGTGATCATGTTGCGCGCGAGCTTGGTCGCCTGCTCGATGTCGTTGGCGGCGCCCGTCGTCATCTCGCCGAAGATCAGCTCCTCGGCAGCGCGGCCGCCGCAGTAGACCGCGAGCTTGTCGAGCACCTCCTGCTTGGTGGTCAGGAACTTCTCGTCCTGCTCGACCTGCATGGTGTAGCCGAGCGCACCGCTCGTACGCGGGACGATGGTGATCTTGGTGACCGGCGCGCCCTCCTTCTGGCTTGCCGCGACGATGGCGTGACCGATTTCGTGATAGGACACGACCTGCTTCTCGTGATCGGACAGCACCGTGGACTTACGCTGCTGACCTGCGATGACGACCTCGACGGACTCCTCGAAGTCCTCCTGGGTCGCAAGCTTGCGGCCCATGCGCACGGCGCGCAGCGCGCCCTCGTTGATGATGTTCGCGAGGTCCGCGCCCGAGGCGCCGGGCGTCGCGCGCGCAATCGCCGTCAGGTCGATGGGCGGCTGGGTCTTGACGTCCCTGAGATGGATCTCGAGGATCGCCTTGCGGCCGGTCAGGTCGGGAAGCTCCATGGGAACGCGGCGATCGAAGCGGCCGGGGCGCAGCAGGGCAGGGTCGAGGCTGTCGGGGCGGTTCGTCGCCGCGACGACGACGATGCCCTTCGCGTTGTCGAAGCCGTCCATCTCGGTCAGCAGCTGGTTCAGCGTCTGCTCGCGCTCGTCGTTGCCGGAGAAGCCGCCGCCATCGCGCTTCTTGCCGATCGTATCGATCTCGTCGATGAAGACGATGCAGGGCGCCTTCTCCTTGGCCTGCTTGAACAGGTCGCGGACCTTGGCGGCGCCGCGGCCGACGAACATCTCGACGAACTCGGAGCCCGAGATCGAGAAGAACGGGACGCCCGCCTCGCCGGCAACGGCCTTGGCGATCAGCGTCTTACCGGTGCCCGGAGGGCCCACGAGCAGGACGCCGCGCGGCAGCTTGGCGCCGATGGCCTCGTAGCGCTCGGGCTTCTCCAGAAAGTCGACGACCTCCTTGAGCGACTCCTTGGCCTCTTCTTGGCCGGCGACGTCCTTGAAGGTCACGCCCACGTCCTTGGAGGCGACGATACGGGCGCCGGACTTGCCCAGTCCGCCACCGCCGAAGCCGCCGAAGCCGCCCGAGAAGTCCATCGAGGGGTTGTCATCGCCCATCGCTTTCTTCATGCGACGGTTCAGCCACCAGCCGAACAGGAAGAAGATGATGATCGGCGCGAACGTGATCAACAGGTAGAGCCACGTGCCCGAGTCGTTGCTCGGAATGATGACGTTGACGTTGGCGTCGGACTCGTCGATCTTCTGGGCGAGATAGTCCTCGGATCCCGGCATGACGGTCGCGCGGTACGCGACGTCCTCGGAATCGTTTTTAAGGGTGTACAGGGCCTGGGTGTCCTGCCCCGCCGTGTAGTTCATGTCTTCGACCTTGTTCTCGTCCAGGTCGTCGAGCATGGTCGAGAAGCTCACGTCCGTGATCTGCTGCCTGGTGGTCAGCTGCGGGAACAGCACCTGATTGAGCACCAGGTACAGAGCAAAGGCGATGAGCACGTAGAGGATCATATTTCGTCTACGTTTGTGATCATCCATCTCCATTGGTAACTCCGTCTCGTAAGGTTGCAATGGTACAAGGATACCCAAGTGCGGAAGCGATAGACAAAAAATCGCAGCGAGTAACCTGCAAACACAATCGCCGAGCCGAGACGGATTCGCCCGGCACGGCATGATTCCGCGAATGATGGCACCCGCCGCTCGGCAATCCCCTATCATAGGTGGGCCGCGATTGAAGAAGTGGGTAAGGGGGACTCGATGGCATTCGGAAGAAGATCAGCTCGTCACGCCGGAGCGGCATCTCTGGACGTCACGCAGGGCGTCATCTGGAAGCAGCTGCTGCTCTTGTGCGTCCCGATCTTCTTCAGCTCGTTTTTCCAGCAGGCCCATGCGCTGATCAACACGTTCATCCTCGGGCAGTTCGGCGGTAAGCTCGCGCTCGGAGGCGTGCAGGCCACCGCGTCGCTCTTCGAGCTGGCCGTGGGATTCTCCGTCGGCCTCGGCGCAGGATGCGCCGTCATCTCCGGCCAGTTCTTCGGGAGCCATGACGACGAGCGCCTCTCGCGCTCCATCCACACCGCCATGACGATCGCCCTGGTGCTCGGGCTCACGATCTCGGTTGCCGGCATCATCTTCATCCCGCACATTCTCGAGTTCATGGGCACTCCCCAAGACCTCATGGGCGAGGCGGTCCCCTATTCGCGCTTCTACGCCGCAGCTATGGTCTGCTCGCTCGTGCTCAACATGGGCTCGGCGCTGCTTCGCTCCGTAGGCGACACGCGCACGCCTGCGCTCATCATCGCAAGCGGATGCTTCATCAACGCCGTGCTCGACGTGCTGTTCGTCGCCGTGCTCGGCCTCGAGGCGATGGGATGCGGCATGGCGACCGCCATCACCCTCACGATCAACGCGACCTTTATGACGCGCCGCCTCATGAAAGCCGACGGCGCCTGGAGACTCGATTTGAGGAAGCTCGGCATCGACGGAAAGATCTGCAAGCGCATGATCTCGACCGGCCTGCCGCTTGGCATCCAGTCGTCGCTCTACTCGATCTCGAACATCATCCTGCAGTCGACCGTCAACACGTTCGGGACCGACGCGGTCACCGGTTGGGGCCTGTCGGGACGACTCGACGCCTTCGTGTGGATGGTGACCGAAGCGCTCGGCGTCTCCATGACCACCTTTGCCGCCCAGAACTTCGGCGCGCGCAACTACGAGCGCATGCGCCGCGGCTACCACACGTCCCTTGTGATCACCGTCGCGCTGATCGGCAGCATGTCGGCGCTGCTCGTCGCCTTTGTGGGACCGCTCTCGCGCATCTTCATCGACGATCCCGCGGTCACGAACTACACGACGATCATGATCCACTTCATCGCGCCGTTCTACGCGTTCTACTCGATCGTGGACAACACCTCGGGCGCCATCCGCGGCTCCGGCGAGAGCCTGCGCCCGATGCTTCTGACCATCCTGGGCACCGTCGTGTTCCGCGTAATCTGGCTGCTCGTCGTGGTGCCCGCCCATCATGCGATCGAGACCATGCTCATGGTCTACCCCGTGACCTGGATCCTGACGGCCGTGCTGTTTGTCGCCTACCACCACTGGGGCCACTGGCTGCGCCACGCCGAGGCGAAAGCGGTCGCATAGCCGAACGGCAAGTCCTACCGGCCGAAACTCGAAAGCCCACCGCTGGCACCGATTTCTCCCTGGAGGCGTCCATTTCGAGGGCTTGAAGGTTCGGAAACCGACTTCGTGGGCCCGGTAACTGGTGCCCCACGGTTTTGCCAATGACCGATAAGCATCGGAATAGTAAACAGCGCTTCTCTAGGCGAACATCCCGGGCCGATAATGATAGCCGTTGTCCGCATGGGGGCAGAGCTGCCAAAAGGCCACCGCGCTCGCCGCGGCGACGTTGAGCGAATCGACGCCGTGCGCCATGGGGATACGGATCGTGAGGTCGGATCCAGCGATCGTCTTCGCCTGCAGGCCGGCCCCTTCCGTCCCCATAAACAGCGCAAGACGGGGAATCTCGAGCAGCGCCGGATCGTCGAGCGAGACGGAATCGTCCTCGAGCGCCATCGAGGCGCAGGTGAATCCCGCCTCGTGCAGCTCGCGCAGACCGTCATGCGGCCAGACGCGCGCCTCCGTGCCGATGCGGCACCACGGCACCTGGAACACGGCGCCCATGCTCACGCGCACCGCACGGCGGTACAGAGGGTCGCAGCACGTGGGGCTCACGAGGATGCCGTCGACGTTGAGCGCAGCCGCGCTGCGGAAGATCGCACCGACGTTCGTATGGTCGACGATGCCCTCGAGCACGCATACGCGCACCGGACGTTCCTGCGCGCGCTCGACGAGTCCGCGCAGGAAATCGGGGGCAGCGGCAAGGCGCGGGCGGCGAAACGCCGCCAAGGCCCCGCGCGTCACGGTGAAGCCGGTAAGATGCTCCATGAGCTCCATCGAGCCGACGAATACCGGGATATCTCCCGTCCACGCCTCCGCAACGCGCTCGAGCAGGGGCATGAGCTGGTCGAGCCAGCGCTCTCCCATAAGGAAGCTCACCGGCTCGAGCCCCGCATCGACCGCACGCTCGATGACCTTGGCGCTCTCAGCGATGAAGATGCCCTTCTCCGGCTCGAGCACGCACCTCAGCTCGCGCTCCGTCAGGCGCGTGTAGGCCGAAAGGCGCTCGTCATCAAGCGAGTCTATAGGGATGATCTGCGGTGCCATACCCATGTGCTCACTGCTTCTTCTTGCGGCCGAACAGGTGGCGCCCGGTGTTCTTGAGCTTATCCATCATGGTCGGGTCGGGATGCTCGGCCTCCCATGCGGCACGACGGCGGCGCTTCTCGTACTCGTTGATCAAGGGATCGCCGTAACCCTGAACCAGGTTGTCGTACCACGCGATCATATCGGCGATGTCCTCGTCGTTGGGGCGACCCTTGTTCATGCCGCCCGTCAGCTTGAAGGGACCCCACGTGTCGAAGCCGGGACACCCGTGGCCCGCGAGGAAGTTGGCATGCGTCGCCCGGCAGATGCCGTCGATATCCTTGCCGTACCACTTGCTCGCCCCGCCGTAGGTGAGCAAGCTGAACACGAAGTCGCCCGTGCCGACGGAGGCCTGCATGACGCGCGCGAGGTCTTTATCGATCTCCCCCATGTAGATGCCGCTCGCGATGCCGATCAGATGGTACGGGGACAGGTCGACCTTGGGATTCTTCTTGTCGACGGCCGCGACGTCCAGCGTATCTATCTCGCCGGGAAACGCCTTCGCGAGCGCGTCGACGATCTTCTTCGTGTTGCCGTGGTGCTTTGACCGGTACAGGATCATCGTCCTGATCTGGGGCCGCTTAGGGGATTCGGTCGCCTGCTGGCCATCGGATGCGGACCCTGCGTCCTCTTCCTCGTCTGCCGCGGCGGGGCGACGATAGGTTACGAACCGGTATTCGATGCCATGGTCCTCCTCGTCGGCCCCGATGAGGGCGGGCTCGGATTCCGCTGCGACTTCCCAAGCGTCATCTTCATCGAGATTCGGGAAGTGCGTATCGGCCAGGCGCAGGCAGTGGGTGCGGGTCACCTCGGCGACCATGCAGAACGGAAGCAGCTGGCGGTAGACCTCTTCCCCGCCGATAACCCAGGCCTCGTCCTCGTCGGCGATCGCATCCAGAGCCTCGTCGACGCTATGGACGACTTCCACGCCCTCGCGCTCGAACGAGGCGTCCCGCGTCAGCACGATGTTGCGGCGGTTCTTCAGCGGGCGGCCGCCCGGGAAGCTGTCGAGGGTCCTGCGGCCCATGATCACCGTATGGCCGGTCGTCAGCTCGACGAAGCGGCGCATGTCGGCCTTGTTGGAAACGATCATGTCGCCGTCGTAACCGATGCCCCAGTCGTCGCTCACGGCAACGATAGCGGAAAGCTTGCAGCACATGGATGCTCCTTAGATTGCAATGGGAATGTTCTTGATCTGAGGGCCGTGCTCATAGCCCTCGACGGTCAGGTCATCGGTCGTGAAATCGTAGAAATCGCGAACCTCGGGGTTGAGGCTCACCTTGGGTGCGGGGTGCTGCGGCCGCGCGATGAGCTCGCGGATGATGTCGACATGGCGGTCGTAGATATGCGCATCGACGATCACGTGGAGCAGCTCGCCCGCGACCATATCCGAAACCTGCGCCACCATCATGAGCAGGATCGCGTACTGGCACACGTTCCAGTTGTTTGCGGCAAGGATATCCTGGCTGCGCTGCATGAGGACCATGTTGAGCACGGGCTTGTCGTAGCCCGGCTCATGCGTGACGTTATACGTCACGCTGTAGGCGCACGGGTACAGATGCATCTCGGACAGGTCGGCGAACGTGTACATGTTGGTCATGATGCGGCGGGAGAAGGGCGTGTGCTTCAGGTCGTAGAGCACACGGTCCATCTGGTCGAAGTCGCCTTCGGGATAATGGGACTTCTGCGCGATCTGATAGCCGTATGCCTTGCCGATGGACCCGGTCTCGTCGGCCCATTCGTCCCAGATATGGGAGTTGAGATCATGGATGTTGTTCGACTTGCGCTGGTAGATCCACAGGATCTCGTCCATCGCGGACTTGAGCGCTGTGCGGCGCAGCGTCAGCGCGGGAAACTCCTCGCGCAGGTCGTACCGGTTCGTGACGCCGAACGATTTGATGGTGTACGCAGGCGTTCCGTCCTCCCAATGCGGCCTGACCTTCTCGCCTTCCGTCGTGGTGCCGTGCTCCAGAATATCCGAGCACATGGAAACGAACAGTTCATCGGCTTTGCTCATGGGCGCTCCTCGAGGGTAGACAGCATCGACTACCCATTGTACCCCGCAGCCAGCGTGGGAAACATGGTCTCGCGCGAGTCGCGACCCAAAGAACGGGTGGGAGGACGTTTCCCTAAGCCACCTGCGGCTCGTTTGCCGGCTCATCAGAGCCCATGCCCACGATGACATCGATCAGCGGCGAGGAGATGAACACCGTGATCAGCGAGTACACGATGCTCGTCACGGGGATGTAGCTCAGCGAGAGCAGCAGGACGCTCAGATCGGTGACCAGGTAGCAGCGGGACAGGCGCCAGCCGCTCACCTTCTGGATGGACAGGGCGAGGGCGTCGTCGCCGCCGGCAGACGCGCCCCCTCGCACCACCAGCCCGGCTCCCACTCCGACAAACAGGCCGCCGGCGACGGCCGCCACGAGCGGCCAGGCGGAAAGGTCGGGCAACAGGTGCGGAAGCTGCTCCCAGATGGCGTAGAAGCCCGCGATGAACGCGCTCGAGACCGCAGACCAGCCCAAAAAGCCCGCACCGAGCAGGCGAAGCGCCACGGCATAGCAGAGGATGTCGAGAACGGGCGACACGATCGAGGACGGGATGCCCAGCCAGTGGTTGGCCAGAAGCAGGGCGCCGATCACGCCGCCCTCGGTTATCCCCACCACCTGATGGATATTGTGGATGCCGAAGGTGAGGATTCCGGAACCGACCACGATCAGGACGAAACGGCGCAGCAGGTCGTGCCGATCAAGCGAAGCCAAACGGGTGCGCAACACGGATATCAGCCTTTCCATCTTCAAGCAAACGGTACAGCGCTAGACTAAACCTTGGTAACGTACCAAGGTCAACTGCGCATGGAGGAATCATGGACGGCACGCCCCTCAAACAGACCTACCGGATCGGCGAGACGTCGGGGCTGTTCGGCATCGGCGCGGACTCCTTGCGCTACTACGAGCGACTGGGTATCGTCGTCCCCCGCCGAGAACCCAACGGATACCGCGTCTACGACCTCTCGGACATGTACAAGCTGACGATCATCAAGGAGCTCCGCGGGCTCGGTTTCAGCATGAAGCAGATCGCGGAGTACCTCGAGGGGCAAAACGTCGACAAGACCATCGCCATGCTGGAAGACGAGCAGGCCATCATCGAGCGCAAGCTCGACGAGCTGAAGCGGCAGCAGGCGACGCTCGCCCGACGCGTAGACACCATCCGGAAGGCCAAAGGGGCGCGCATCGGCGCCATCGAGATCGTCGACCGCCCGCGGCGCCGCTGCATGAAGATGGCCGGACACCTCGAGCGCGACGAGGAGATGGACCTGCTGATACAGGAGCTGCACCGAAGGTCCGGATCGACGATGCCGCATCTGCTGACGGTGCCCATAGGGGCCTTCCTCTCCCAGGACGCGATCATGCAGGGGGCAACCAACGTGTACGACGGCATCTTCTTCATCGTGGAGGATGAGAAGGCGCCCGCGCACTTCGAACTCCCCGCTGGGCAGTATCTCACCACCCGCTACCAGGGCAGCTACGAGCAGAACGGCCGCTTGCTCATCAAGCTGCTCGACTTTGCGCACGAGCATGCGCTTCCACTGGCGGGACAACCGTTCGAGCTCTACGAGATCGACAATCGCGATACAGCAGATGAGCGGGAGTTCATCACCACGATGGAACTCCCGCTCGACGCGAAGCCCGCTGATTGACCGCCATGCGGCGCGGCGCCTACTTGCGGCGCATCTGGCGCTCCATCTCGCGCAGCATATCCATCTCGGAGCCGCCGCCCGACCCCATGCCGCCAGGCCGCCCAGGTTGCCAAGGCCGCCCATGCCGCCCATATTGCCCATTCCGGGGATACCAGGCATGCGCATCTTCTTGCCCTTTTTGCCCTTCTTCCCCTTCTTGCCAGCCCCGGCCTGCTGAGCCATGGTGCGCATGCGGCTCATCATCTTGTTCATCTCGCCCCATTGCTTCATGAGCTGGTTCACATCGGCGGGCGTCGTGCCGGAACCGCGCGCGATGCGGGCGCGGCGCTGGCCGTTGATGATGGAGGGGCGGTTGCGCTCCTCGGCGGTCATGGACATGATCATGGCCTCGTTCTTCGCGAAGACCGACTCGTCGAGGTTGCCGCCCATCTGGTTGAGCAGCTTCTGGCCGCCCGGGAGCATACCGAGGATGCCCTTCATGCCGCCCATCTTCTTGACGGCCTTCATCTGCTCGAGCATATCGTTCATCGTGAAGCCCTCGCGCAGCATGCGCTCGGCGGACGCGACGGTCTCGGCGTCGGCGGCCTCCTGGGCCTTCTCGATGATGCCGATGACGTCGCCCATGCCGAGGATGCGCTTGGCCATACGGTCGGGATAGAACGGCTCGAGCGAATCGGGCTTCTCGCCCATGGAGACAAACTTGATGGGCTTGCCGGTCACGGCGCGGACCGACAGCGCGCCGCCGCCGCGGGCGTCGCCGTCGAGCTTGGAGATGATGACGCCGTCGAAGTCGGTGCGCTCGGCGAAGGTCGAGACCACGTTGACGATATCCTGGCCGGTCATGGCGTCGACCACCATGAGGACCTGGTCGGGCTTGACCGCGCGCTTGATGTCGACGGCCTCCTGCATCATCTGCTCGTCGATCTGCAGGCGGCCGGCGGTGTCGACGATGACCACGTCGCGCAGCTTGTCGATGGCCTCGCGGACGGCGTCCTGGGCGATCTGCACGGGATGCGCGCCGTCGCCGCGAAACACCGGAACGCCGATCTCGCCGCCCAGCGTGGCGAGCTGGTCGGCTGCCGCGGGACGATAGACGTCGCAGGCGGCGAGCAGCGGCGAGCGACCCTGCTTCTTGAGCAGGTAGGCGAGCTTGACGGCGGCCGTCGTCTTACCGGAGCCCTGCAGGCCCACGAGCATGATCACGTTCGGGATGCGGTTCGAGAACACGAGCTTGCTCTCGGTCGTGCCCAGAAGCTCGGTCAACTCGTCGAGCACGATCTTGACGACGTTTTGCGCAGGGGTCAGCGACTCCATGACGTCGGCGGTCATGCAGCGCTCCTTCGTCTTGGCGACGAAGTCCTTCACGACCTTGAAGTTGACGTCGGCCTCGAGCAGCGCCATGCGGATGTCGCGCATGGCGCTCGTGATATCGGCCTCGGTCAGCTTGCCCTTGCCGCGCAGGCGGTCAAAGGTGTTGTTGAGGCGATCGGAAAGGCTTTCGAACATGAATCTCTCCCGGATGGATCGAAATGGTGGTTATTCGGCCAGGGCTACTCGGCACCCACGAGGGCGCGGCAGAACGCGTGCGCGTCGAACGGCTGCAGGTCCTCGACCTGCTCGCCCACGCCGATGCGCAGGATCGGCAGCTTGAGCTTGGAGGCGACCGCCATGGCGATACCGCCCTTCGCGGTGCCGTCGAGCTTGGTCATGACGATGCCGTCGACGCCGAGCGACTCGTTGAACTCAAGCGCCTGGGAAAGGCCGTTTTGCCCCGTCGCCGCATCGATGACGAGCACGACGTAGACGGGCATGGGCCCGCCGGCGCACTTGGCGGCGCGCTTGCGGGTGACGTTCACGACCTTGGCGAGCTCGCGCATGAGCTCGGCGGAGGTGTGCAGACGGCCCGCCGTGTCGATCAGGACGAGCTGGCTGCCCTCGCGCTCGGCCACATCGAGGACGTCGTAGCACACGCTCGCGGGATCGCTTCCGCGCTCGCGCTTGACGACGGGCACACCGGCGCGCTGGCCCCACACGTCGAGCTGCTCAATGGCGGCGGCGCGGAACGTGTCGGCGCTGCCGATGACCGTCTTGATGCCCGACTTGGCGGCGGCGCTCGCGATCTTGCCGACCGTCGTCGTCTTGCCGGCACCGTTGATGCCCACGAACAGGACGACCGAGGGCGTCGTGGTGAAGGGGTCGACCTTCGGCGTCGTGAAGGTCTCCTCGAGGCGGTCGGCCAGCGCGTCGCGCAGCTGGCGCGCGCTCGTCAGGTTCTTGCGCGCGGCGAGGTCGCGCAGGTCATCGGTGACGTCCATGGCGATATCGGCGCCCATGTCGCCCATGACGAGCGTGTCCTCGAGGTCCTCCCAGAACGACTCGTCGACGTCGCCGCCGAAGTAGAAGATCTCGTTGATGGCCTCGCGGCTGCGCTCGAGACCGCGCTTCAGAGAATCGAACAGGCCCATTTATGCATTCACAACCTTTCCCGTCTTGCGATCAAGTCGCTGGCTCACCACGCGGCTGACGCCGTCGGCTTGCATGGATACACCATACAGCACATCGGCGTCCTCCATCGTGCGGCGCTGGTGCGAAATGACCAGCAGCTGCGTGGTCTTGCGCAGATAGTCGATGGCGCCGATCAGCTTGCTCAGGTTCGAGTCGTCGAGGGCGGCCTCGACCTCGTCGAGCACGTAGAACGGCACCGTGCGCGTACGGTATACCGCAAAGAGCAGCGCGAGCGCCGTCAGGCTCTTCTCGCCGCCGCTCATGAGCATCATCTTGGTGATCTTCTTGCCGCGCGGCTGCGCCACGACCTCGATGCCGGTCTCCGCCGGGTGGTCGGGGTCGGTCATCTCGAGATGGGCCGAACCGCCCGGGAAGAGCATCGAGAACACCTCGCGGAAGTTCTCATCGACCTTCTCGAAGGTGACGAGGAACTGCCGGCGCATCTTGCGGTCGATGGCGGCGGAGATCTTGGTAAGCGCGGACCGGGCGCTCTCGAGGTCGGCGAGCTGCGCGGAGATGTAGTCGGCGCGCTCGCGCAGGCGCTCGTACTCCTCGAACGCCACCTGGTTGACCGGCCCCAGGTTGTTGATCTGCCGCACCAGATCGGCGAGCTCGCGCTCGCACGCGGCGCGATCGTCGGGCGCCGGCAGCGACAGGGCCTCCTCAAGCACGGTCTTGCCGTCCGCGGTGATGGCGGCGATGGCGTTTTCTACCTGGACCTCGAGTTTGCCGCGCTGGACCTTGAACTCGGAGATCTTGGACGTCGCCGCGTCGACGGCCGCCTGGGCGGCATCGACCTCGCCGCGCGCGTCCTCGATCGTCTTCTTGAGCGAGGCGGAATCCGCCTCCTCCAGCCGCGCCTGGTCGCGCAGGCGGGCGGCCCAATCGAGCGCGCGCTCCGACAGCGCCTGGTAGCGGTCGTGCAGGGGGTCCACGCGGAGCCGAAGCACCTCGAGCGAGCGGGACGCCTGCCTGGTGGCGCGGATGCGCCGATCGATGTTCTCGAGGCGCCGGGCGAGCTCGGGCTCGCGCGCCTCAAGGCTGCGCAGGCGCTCCGCCGCCTGGGCCGCACGGACCTTGGCGTCGGCGAGCTTGCCCGCAGCCTCGGAATCCTCGATGCGGAGCTGCCCGAGGTCGTCGCTGGCGTCCTCGATTTGTGCGGTGAGCTCCTCCGCAAGCGCACGCGCGTCGTCACGGGACTGCGCGAGCTCATCGAGCTTGGGCTGGACCGCGCGAACGGCGGCCGCGGCCTGCTCCCGGCGACGCTCCACCTGCGAGCGCTCCGACAGCGATGCGGAGAGGCTCTGCTCCAGGCGACCGATCTCGGAGAGCACAGAGGTCCGCTCACCGTCCAGGCGAGCGATCTCGCCGGCGAGGTCGCCGTCGGCGGCACGAGCCTCCGCCAGCGCGGCCGACGCCTCGGCGACCTGCGACGTGGCGTGCTCGAGCGTGGCCGAGAGCTCGGGCTCGAGGTCTTCGAGCTCGCGGATGCGGCGCTTGCGCTCGAGCGTGCCCGCCTGGGCGTCCCCGGCGGAGCCGACGCGCACCAGCCCGCCGGAGCTGACGCGGACCCCCTCACGGGTCACGTACGTGACGCCCGGCTCCGCGGGCGCCGCCAGGGCCTCGGAGACTGAATCGACGACGTAGACGCCGCCGAGCAGCGCCGCCACGACGTTGCCGTACCCCTCGCGCACGCGAAGGCGCTCGACGAGCCTGAAACCCGCGGCACGGCCGTCGCCCTCCCCCGCCGCGACCTCGCGGGACAGCAAGGTGGCCTCGCCTGTCGACCGGTTCTGGTCCAGGGCGTAGGCGGCAAGCGAGGACAGCGCCGCGGCGTTGTCGACGACGAGCGCGTCGATGTCGGACGCGAGCAGCTGCTCGACGAGCTCCTCGAGGTCCTGGGGCGCCTCGATGAGATCGCCCACGTGCGCGCGCACGGTCCCCGCATGGGCGTGGGCGAGCTTCGCGGTCAGCGGTGAGGCGTCGGACATCTTCTCGTCGACCTTGCGGAGGCTGGAGAGCTCGGAGACGACCTCCGAGTGGCGCGTGCGCGCCTGGGCCTCCTTGGCGCGGCGATCGTCGACGGCCGCGCGCGCCTCGTCTGCGGCGACCTTCGCCTCTTCGCGCCTGGAGCGGGCATCTGCCAGCGCGGCATCGAGCTCCTCGGCGCGCGATCTGCGGCTCTCGAGCGAGGAGCGCAGCTCCTCCACCTGCGTATCGATCTGCTCCAGCCTCGAGGCGTACATGGAGTCCTCGAGCTCGGCGTTGGAGACGGTCTCTTTCGATTTCACGTACTCGAGCGCAGCATCGTCGGCCGTGCGCTGCGCCTCGCGGCGCTGACGGTTCAGCGCGTTCAGAAGCGTATCGAGCTCCTTGCGACGGGCATGGAGCCTGTCGGCGGCCGGGCCGAGCTCGGCCACATCCGCCTGCGCCACCTCGGCCGCTGCACGGACCTCGTCGAGCTGCGAGCGCACCTGCTCGAGATCCTCGACGACGCGCGTCCGCTGGTGCTCGGACCCCGACAGGGTCCCGCGCATCTCCGAGAGCCGGGCCACCATGTTGCGGCCCTTTTCCTCGAGCAGGCGCATGTCCGACCCGATGCGACCGACGATATCCTGCATATGGCGGCGCTGCTCGCCCAGATCGCCGACGAACAGCCCCTTCTCCTCGAGCATAACCTGCAGCTTCTCGAGCTCCCGCTGCTTCTCGCCCAGGCGGTAGCGCGCAAGCTCGAGCTCCGCGTCGGCCTCTTTGCCCTGCGACTCGAGATCGACCCAGTTCGCCTGCAGGCCGCGCAGCTCGTCGACGGCGAGGATCTGCGTGAGCTCATGGGCGCGCTCGGTCAGGTCGCGGTGCTTGCGCGCGCGGTCCACCTGGCGCTCCAAGGGCTTGAGCTGGCGGTTCACCTCGCGGCTGATGTCCCGTGCGCGCTTGAGGTGCTCGTCCATCGAGGCGATCTTGCGCGCGGCGCGCTCCTTGCGGCGCTTGTGCTTGGAGATGCCCGCGGCC
>DGYMJ06203__coassemble_673_pt1 | contig 18315 bp, 14 predicted proteins | sample DGYMJ06203__metabat2_high_PE_015 | metagenome-assembled genome bin DGYMJ06203
TACCGGACGCTCGAGGCGCTGAGTCAGCCTTCCCACCACCTCGGCGCCCGCCGTAGCCGCAAGCCGCTCCAGCTCGTCAAGGGAGCGTTCGACCGGCCAGGCGTTCGTGCGCCACTCGACGCCAACGAGCAGCGCGCGTTCAGGTTCAATCGAGGTCGAAAGGAAGGTGAATCGAGCCAAACTCAGCCTCTCTCGTATTCTTCGATGATGCGTTGAGCGGCCTGCTCGACGCCCATCTCGTCCATATCAAGCCAAACGATGCGCCCATCGCGTCTGAACCAGGAAAGCTGGCGCTTGGCATAGCGACGTGAGCGCATCTTGATGGTATCGATCGCCTCGGACATCGTGCAACGGTGCTCGAGAGCGTCGATAATCTCCTTGTACCCGATCGCCTGCCGCGAGGTCAATGCGTCAGCGGCGCCGTGCGCCACAAGTTCGCGGACCTCGTCGACAAGACCCGCGCGCACCATCTGGTCCACGCGTTCGTTGATGCGGGCGTACAGCCGCTGCCGGTCCATGGTCAACGCGAACTGTATGCTCTCGTACCGAGCGCGGGGACAAGAGAACCCCGAGCTCTGATCGGCATACGACACCCCTTCGTCAAGCATCTCGAGGGCACGGATCGTCCGGCGCACGTTATGGGGATGGATCAGGGCGGCGCTGCGTGGGTCGCGCTCGGAAAGCACGGCGTGGATCCCCTCATCGCCCAGCTCCGCCGCCATGGCCTGATACCGCATGCGGGACGAGCTCTCGACATCGCCGCTCGGGAAGTCCATCTCATCGAGGGCGGCTCGGACATAGAGACCCGTGCCGCCGCACAAAATAGGCGTTTTGCCGCAACCGAGTAGTCGGTCTATCTCGCGGCGGGCATCGATCTGATACAGCGCCGCAGAGTAGGCCTCGCAGGGGTCGACGATATCGACGAGCAACAGCGGGACACGGCGCTCGGCCACCGGAGTTTTGGCCGTGCCGATGTCCATGCCCCGATACACCTGCATGGCATCCGCGGAAATGACTTCCGTATCGAGCCGAACAGCAACCTCGTCGGCCACCGCGCTCTTGCCGGACGCCGTGGGACCGACGATCGCGATGACCGGCTTTGCCTGCGTCTCTCCCCTGCCGTCACTCATCGCGGAGATCCGACCACCGTTCCGGACAGATACCAGGTGCGCGCACGATCGACGTCGACGTCGACGATCTTGCCGATAAGCTCGTCCACCGTGTACCCCTCGGGAATCGGAGCGTGAACCGTCTGGTTCTTGGGACTCTTGCCCAGAAGCCTGGCCGCGTCCTTTTTCGAGGTGCCCTCGACGAGCATGGGCACAACCGTATGGAGATCGTGCTGGTTATAGGCGTACGCGCTGTCCTCGATGACCTTCACGAGACGGTTGAAGCGCTCGAGGATGACATCGCGCGGCGTGGGGTCCTCGATGGTCGCCGCCGGCGTGCCCGCACGCTTCGAGTAGATGAACGTGAACGCATGCGCGTATCCCACCTGCTCCGCCAACGACAGCGTCTGCTCGAAGTCCTCCTCGGTCTCACCCGGGAACCCGACGATGATATCCGTGGAAAGCGCGATATCGGGTATCCGCTCCCGAACCTGGTCGATGAGCGCGAGGTAGTGCTCACGGGTATAGCGGCGGTTCATCAACTTGAGGATGCGGGAGGAACCGGACTGGACCGCCAGGTGCAGCTGCGGCATCACCGCGGGAACCTCCGCCATGGCATCGATGGTCTCGGGCAGAAGGTCTTTCGGATGGGACGACGTGAAGAAGATGCGCTCGATACCGGTATCGCCCACCGCGCGCAGCAGCTCCGCAAAACGAGGAGCCCCGAACAGGTCGCGCCCATAGGAGTTCACGTTCTGACCGAGCAGCGTGATCTCGCGCACGCCGATGCGGACGAGCCCCGTGACCTCGTCGACGATCTCCTCGAACGAGCGGCTTTTCTCGCGTCCGCGGACATAGGGAACGATACAGTAGCTGCAGAAGTTGTTGCAGCCCGTCATAATGGGAACCCAGGCGCGATAGTTCTCAGCGCGGTGCCACGGCATGTCCGTCGCGACGCCGGAGTCCTTCTCTTCGCAACGGATATGGTGGCCGCCCTCCACAAACGCCTGCTCGAGCAGTTCTGCGACGTGGGCGATGGACGCCGTACCGAAGATAACGTCCACGTTATCAAGATTCGTCAACAGGCCGGCACCGTCGCGCTGCGCGATGCACCCGCCGACCGCGATCACGCGCTTGCCGCCCGGAGGCGCGGGAAGGCTCTTGCAGGAAGAGCACTGACCGTACAGACGGGTGTCTGCCGCCTCGCGCACGCAGCACGTCATGAAGACGACGATGTCCGCCTCGGCGGGCTCAGCCACCTCAAGGCATCCGCACGAATCCAGAAGACCGCTCACGCGCTCCGAATCATGCATATTCATTTGGCAGCCGAACGTACGGATGAAATAGGTTTTACCGGAAAGAACAGAGGATTGCATACCCTACCCGACTCGAAGATTATCGTCTGTGAAATCGAAGGTGTCACCCGCCTGCGCGGAAAGCCGATGCACGTACACCGAGAGCCTGATCGCCGTACGGGATTCACCGTTGATAAGGATATCGGAGAAAACCGGAGCGCACGAGATGTCGAACCCGGTGGGAATCAGAAAACCACGAGCGATCGCGATAGCCTTGATCGCCTGGTTCACCGCGCCCGCTCCGACGCATTGCATATTGACGGGCACGCCGTCTTTCACCATACCGGCAATGGCGCCGGCAACCGACGCGGGCGACGACTTGCTCGATACCTTCAGGAACTCCATGCTACATTTCTCCTGCGTGTAGTGCATAATTAAGGCATTATGAAGACTTTATCGTATCGGACCCCCTGATACAAGCGCAAGAGCGGCTATTCCTCCTTGCCGATATCGAACGTGATGGTGACGCGGTCGCGTGTCACCCGGATCTTGGGGTCGTTGACGAGATTCAGATAGTACCGGGACGCGAGCTCGTTGAAATCGCGCTCGACCGCTCGAGAGAACTGACTCAGGTCCTCGTGGGCGATCTTGAGCCCGCGCCTGTCGCGCGCCAGGTCAACGGGCCCCGCCTGCTTCGGTGCCGCCTTGGTCCGCTCGCGCAGCAGGCGCGCGGAGACGCTCCGTACCGGCTTGATGGTGCCCGCGAGGATGCGGTGCGCCGTGCGCTCGGACACATCGATGCCGATCTCCTTGGCAACGCGCATGAAGTCGGAGGCATCCCCTGCATTCCCCAGACGGTCGATGACGGGAAGCTGGGTGGCGTCGTCGACGAACAGCAGCGTCGAGGCATCGAGCGAAGAAGAGGCATGGGAGAACAGCGTCGCCGCGATCTCGGCCGGGGAACCGAGAAAGACATCGCAGCCGTGCAGCTCGCTCAAGGCGAACTCACATGCCGAGCGGATGATATTGTGCGGCCCGCGCGTGCAGCTGAAAACCCCCGCATCATCCTTCTCCGCTAAGGGCCATGTCGACTGGTCGGCGCGCTCGGAGAGCTTATCGGTGTCGACGACCACGCGAATCGCCGAGCCCTTGCCGGGAGCGGAGGTGACGACGTGCGCGGACTCGGCGTTCTGGCGAATGGAGAACAGCGCCATGCCGCGCCCGTGGACGCCCCACTGGTCCATCTTCATCGTCTCGAGCTTCGAGGTCACGCGTGCGTCGAAGATGCGCTCATGCATGTCGGATGGAATGCCGGAGCCGTTATCAAGAAAGAGGAGCGTGCGGACACGCTCCTCTTTAGCTGTGGCGACATAGATTTTCGTGGCGCCGGCATCGCGCGCGTTGCGAAGCATCTCGATAACGATGTCCTCGACATGCTGGATGTCGTGCTTGGCCTGACGGCGCTCAGCCTCGGAGACGCGAAGCTTCACGAAACCCTCGCCGAGATTCTCCTCGACGCGCAGGTTCCCCTCACCGGACATGGAGGCGATAAACGAAATGAGCTCGTTCGCGTCAGACATGGGCGCTACTTGGCGATATCGACGGCGCGGCTCTCGCGGATAACGACGACGCGGACCTGGCCGGGATACTCCATCTCGTCCTCGATCTGATGCGCGATATCATGCGCGAGCACCGTTGCCTGGGCATCGGAGATCTTATCGGGCTGAACCATGACATGGACCTCGCGACCAGCCTGCATGGCATAGGTGCGCTCGACGCCGGCATGGGAGTTGGCGATCTCCTCGAGCTTCTCGAGGCGCTTGATGTAGCTTTCAGCGGATTCGCGGCGGGCGCCGGGACGGGACGCCGAGATGGCGTCGCCGGCCTGAACGAGGACCGCGAGCACCGAGCTGGGGTCGACATCGCCGTGATGGGCCTCGATGGCGTGCACAATCGCGGGCTTCTCGCCATAGCGGCGGGCGAGATCCGCGCCGATGACCGCATGCGGGCCCTCGACCTCGTGATCGATCGCCTTGCCCAGATCGTGCAGGAGGCCGGCGCGCTTGGCGGCGCGCACGTCGACGCCGAGCTCGGAAGCCATGATGCCGCAGAGCTCGGAGACCTCGATGGAATGCTGCAGCACGTTCTGGCCGAACGAGGTGCGGTAGCGCAGCGCGCCGAGCGTCTTCACGAGCTCGGGGTGCAGATCATGGATGCCGGTATCGAACGCGGCCTGCTCGCCCGCATCGCGCACGCGCTGCTGGACGAGATCGGAGGCCTTGCGATACATTTCCTCGATGCGAGCAGGGTGAATGCGGCCGTCGGCGATCAGGTTCTCGAGCGCGACGCGCGCCGTCTCGCGTCGGACCGGGTCGAAGCTCGACAGCACGACCGTCTCGGGCGTGTCGTCGATCACAAGGTTGACGCCGGACACCTGCTCGAACGTGCGGATGTTGCGACCCTCGCGACCGATGATGCGACCCTTGAGGTCGTCGGAGGGAATATGCACCGAGGTGACCGTGACCTCGGCGGTGTGATCGGCGGCGCAGCGCTGGATGGCCAGAGAGATGATCTCCTGGGCGGTCTTATGGCACTCGGCACGGACCTGCTGCTCGGAGTCGCGGATGATGGCCGCCGCCTCATGGGTCACTTCACCGCGAACCTTATCCAGGAGCTCGCGATGGGCGTCCTCGCGGGTGAGCTCTGAGATGCGCTCGAGCTCAGTGGTCTGCTTGGCGACCAGCTGATCGAGCTCACGGGAGCGCTTCTCGATCTGGCCCGCCTGGCTCGACAGCTGGTGCTCGCGCTTGTCGAGCGCGTCGTTGCGGCGATCGAGGGATTCCTCACGCTGCATGACGCGGTTCTCGAGAGCACGAAGCTCGCGCTTGCGCTGCTTCTCCTCGGCCTCGGCCGCCTGCTTGTTCTGAATGATCTCTTCCTTGGCCTCGAGCAGGGCCTCTTTCTTCATCGTTTCCGCAGTACGCTTGGCATCGCCGATCAAGCGCTCCGCCTCCGCGTGAGCCGACTCGATCTTCGAATCGGCCTCTCGCAGGCTTCCGCTCTTGGCGCTGCGCATGGCGATTGCGGCAACGGCAGCCCCGATGAGGAGGCATACAATGCCGATCGCTACTTCCATGCTCAGTTCTCCTTAATCATTACGCATTCTTCAACAGACAAAGCACCGCCCGTGCTGTCACACGGACGGCGAGACATTTGCTAGGGATGAGTCACCCAGTATGAAAGTCGACATTGACAGTACAAATATCAATCTCATCTATGATGAGCGCATATCACATAACAAATGACTTTTTTATCCTACGTTTACTCAGTCGCGATGTCAAACAAGCAGACGGCATATGGAGAGGATACATATGTGAGCGGCGGCGGACACAATACGGCAACGGCTACGAATCCGCCAAACGGTCACGAACGGCATCGGAGGCAATACCGTATGAGAACCCGCGTGACACGAGGAATCTCACAAGCTTCTCGAACGCCCGCTCGGAAGGAACGGTTTTGCGCTCAAGGGCCGCACGCGCACGAGCGAGGTCGTCCTCCTCGGAAAAGTACCGCTCGGGATAGCCGGGAACGGCTTCGAGATCGACGCCTTTCCTCACGAGCTCGGCCTCGATGCGCCTGCGTCCCCAGCCGCGGCGCAGACGCTCCTCGATAAAATAGCCGGCAAAACGGCTGTCGTCGACAAAGCGATGGCTTTGGGCGCGGGCGATGGCGGGCTCGATCTCCTCGGTCCGGAACCCGTACAACAAGAGCTTCCGCCTGAGCTCGTCGACCGCATGATCCCTCCGCGAGAGAATCTCTATGATCATGGCGAAGCACACGCGGCCTTCGAGCGCATGGATAGCATCGAACGCATCATCGACCGAACAAGGGAAAGCAATGCCCGCCTCGTCAAGCACGCGGCCCACGCGGACGGGCACGACGATCTGGCGCTCATCACCGGAGCCGAGCGTAAGCGTGACCTCGGCCATCGGCTTTCGCCCGCACGCCTGAGCCCGGGCACGCGCCGCGGCGTCGGGAAGCCCCACCTCGAGGGCAACGGCCTCGGCGGCCGCTGCGCCCTGTTCCCCCACGGCTACTCCTCAGCGGGACCGGTCGTCAGATCGACGGCCTCCCCCACCGGCTCGTCCTCGAATTCAAGCCCGCAGGAGACGCGCACCTTGTGCTCGATCTCCTCAGCGAGGCCAGGGTTGGTGCGCAGGAACTCCTTAGCGGCTTCGCGACCCTGACCCAAGCGCTCAGTCTCATAGGTGTACCATGCGCCCGATTTGGTCACGATGCCGAAGTCGACGCCCATATCCAGGATAGAGCCTTCTTTGGAGATGCCCGTACCGTACATGATGTCGAACTCAGCGGTCCTGAAGGGGGCCGCGACCTTGTTCTTGACGACTTTGCAGCGCACGCGGCTGCCCACGACCTCCTGGCCGTTCTTGATCTGGTCGATGCGGCGGATATCGATACGGACCGACGAGAAGAACTTGAGGGCGCGGCCGCCGGTCGTGGTCTCGGGATTTCCGAACATGACGCCGATCTTCTCGCGCAGCTGGTTGATGAAGATGCAGGTCGTACGCGATTTGGCGAGGGAGCCGGCGAGCTTGCGCAGCGCCTGGCTCATGAGGCGTGCCTGCAGGCCCACCGAGGAGTCGCCGATCTCGCCCTCGATCTCGGCGCGGGGCACGAGCGCGGCGACCGAGTCGATGACGACGACGTCGATGGCGCCGGAGCGCACGAGCATGTCGCAGATCTCGAGGGCCTGCTCGCCGGTATCGGGCTGCGAGATGAGTACCTCGTCGATATCGACGCCGATGCGGGCGGCATAGCCGGGATCGAGCGCGTGCTCGGCGTCGATAAACGCCACGACACCGCCAGCCGCCTGCGCTTCGGCGCAGATCTCGAGCGCGAGCGTGGTCTTACCGGAAGACTCGGGTCCATAGATCTCAATGATGCGGCCGCGCGGAACTCCTCCGATACCCAATGCTGCGTCGAGAGCCAGCGCTCCGGTGGGAATCGCTTCGATCTCGAGCTCAGGACCTCCGTCGCCATAGCGCATGATGGCGCCCTTGCCGAACTTCTTCTCGATGTCGGCCTTGGTCAAGTCAATCATCTTGTCGCGTTCTTCGCCGAACGTGCGCTCGTGAATCTGGCGCGCCGGACCTGAACTCTTTGCCATGCGAATCCTCCCTAGAACGTTACCGTCTTGACTATATTCGAACAGCTGTTCGCAGTCAAGAACTGACGAGGATATCCTAGAGTACGACCCTGTCGAGATGTCCCGTGTGTCCCGACGGGTCTCCGACGCCCCCTGCACCAGGTCCGACCGGATCCCAAACCAACAGCTACGGACCCACGTCTACGTGTATTTGACTGTGGGCCTGCATGCGCTGCCGCGCGAAGCATCCGCAAAAGGACATGACGGGCGGCGCGTATCAAGAGCAGTCAGCTACCTGCTTTCGGCGCATTCGTCCAGACACTCGAGTATGAGCTGCAGCGCCCGTATGGCGGCGCGCATCCTGACGCCGAGCCGGTCTCCCTCGAACACCTCGCGCACGGAACGGACGCCCGCATCGCTGGCGATTCCCAGATACACCGTTCCGACGGGGTTCTCCTCGGTCCCACCGGTGGGTCCGGCATAGCCCGTCAGGCTCACCGCGATGTCGGTCGAAAACAGGTTGCGCGCACCCGTCGCCATCTCGCGGGCAACCGGATGCGAGACCTCGGTGAAGCGCTCGAGCGAGTCGTTGCTCACCCCAAGGACCGCATGCTTGATCTCGTTGACGTAGGTGACGGCCCCTCCGCGCAGGATCTCGGAGGCACCGGGGACGCCCGCGATCGACGAGCAGACCATGCCCGCGGTCAGAGACTCGGCCGAAGCGACGGTGACCCCGCGCTTCGAGCAGCGCACAACGACCTCATGCGCCATCTCGTCGATCTGACGCTGAAGCTCCTCATGTCCTTGCATGGACCCGCTCCTTCGCTACGAGAAGATGACCGACCGGCCGTTCCAGAAATACTGGATGCCGGAAACAACGGTGAGCACCACGGCCGCGATCATGAGCGCGTCGGAGATGAGCAGAAGCCAGCTTGCGAGCGACGCGGCCAGACCGTACGCTCCAGCCGCCGCCGACAGGGCGAACGTGAACAGATACACGCAGATGGCCACCATGGTCACGGCGGTCTTGGCCTTGCCGAGCTTGTCGGCGGCGATCACCACGCCGGCCGCGCTCGCGACCATGCGCAGCGCGCTCACCAGAAACTCGCGCACCAGGATGATGAAGACGAACCACAGGTTCACGTAGCCGATGTCCATCAGGAGCAGCAGCGCGGAGAACACGAGCAGCTTGTCCGCGATGGGATCGAGGAACTTTCCGAAGTCGGTGATCTCGTGGCGCGAGCGCGCCAGGTACCCGTCGACCTTGTCGGTCAGGCTCAGGACCATATACAGGACGAACGCCGCGAACGCGAGCCCGACGGAAACCTGGCCGGACCCGTTGTTGTACGACAGGTCGCAAAGCACCATGAACACCGGGATGAACACGATGCGCACGCAGGTCACGATATTCGCCGGGGTCCAGATGCTCGGATGCCCCTCGGGGACGGAGGTGCCAGAAGTACCCATGATTCCTCGCTATTCCACAACATGGCCGACAAGCTCGTAGCAGAAGCTGTCGGTGAACTCTACTTCGAGGATATCCCCCACGGCGGCCTCGCCCGCGTCGAGATGGACGGCGCCGTCGCTGTCGGGAGCCTGGAACCAGGCGTGACCGATGAGCTCGTATCCCTCGTCGGTCTGCTCGATGCCGTCGACGATGACCTGCGCGCGCTCGCCGACATGGGATGCCGTCGCGGCGAAGCCCAGCGATTCGGCCAGGTCCATCGCGGCCTGGGTGCGCTCGAGCTTCACGTCGTCGTCGATCTGGCCGTCGAGCTTAACCGCGCGCGTCCCCTCCTCGGGAGAGAAGGAGAACACGCTCGTGTAGTCGAATCCGGTGCGGTCCATGAAGGCGAGCATGCACTCGTGCTCCTCATCGGTCTCGCCGGGGAAGCCGACGAGATACGTGGTGCGGATGACCATGTCGGGAATCTCGCGGCGCAGGCGTGCGAACAGCTCGTCGAGCTCTTCTTCGGAACCGGAGCGGTTCATAGCGGAGAGCACGCGAGAGCTGCAGTGCTGCACGGGGATATCGATATAGGGAAGCACCTCGGGGGTGTCGCGGATCGCGGAGATGAGGTCGTCGGTCATGCCCTCGGGCTGCAGGTAGAGGACGCGGATCCAGACGTCATGAGGGCGAACCGCCTCGGCGACGGCGCGCAGCAGCGACGCGAGGTCGTGCGGCCCCTCCCCCTCATCGGTAAGGTCGCGGCCCCAGATGCCCGTATCCTGCCCGATGAGGACGAGCTCCCGCACGCCCTCGGAGACAAGGTCGACGACCTCATCGCGGATCTCGGACCACGGACGGCTGCGGTAGCGGCCGCGGATATAGGGGATCGCGCAGAAGCTGCAGAACCGGTCGCAGCCGTCGGAGATCTTGACGAAGGCGACGGAACCCTCGACCGTGCGCTTGACGTCGGGAACATGCGCGGGAACCGCGCGCGTGACGCCTAGCAGACCGTCGACGACGCCGACGATGCCGTCCTCCTCGTCCGTCCTCACGAATGCGGCGACCTCCGGCAGCTCGGCGGGAAGGTCCGCGCCGTAGCGCGAGGGGACGCAGCCGCACATCACGATGGGCAGGCTGCGCACGCCGTCGGCCGCCTCCTCGGCGAGCGCGAGGGTGGCCTCGATGCTCTCCTCGGTCGCGGAGGCAAGAAACGAGCAGGTGTTCACGATGGCGAGGTCGGCCTCCTCCACATCGAGCGCCTCCTCGTAGCCTGCCGCGAGCAGCAGGGAGCGCATCCGGTCGGTATCGACCTCGTTCTTGGCGCACCCGAGCGTGATGAAATAGACGGCGCCAAAGGCGTCGGCGAATTGTTCGGACATATCCTCGATCCCCTTGATTGCACAAACCCGTCCGGCGGGTCCTATCGGTAGTTGGTGAACTGAAGCGGCTGGCCGTAGTCCTGATCGCGCAGGAACTGGATGACCTGCTGCAGCGCATCCTTGGACGGCGAGGTCACGCGCAGCTTGTCCGCCTCGATGGTGACCTTGACCTTTACCTTGGTGTCCTTGATGTCCTTGTTGATCTTCTTTGCCGTGGGCTGGTCGATGCCCTCGACGATATGGCCGAGCACGCGGACCGTGCCGCCGGAAGCCGCCTGCGGGGTATCCCACTTGACCGCAGCCAGATCGATGCCGCGCTTGATCAGCTTCGAGCCGAACAGGTCGATGATCTGACGGGCGACGAAGTCGGCGGGGGCGTTCACCGTGACGAGCTTGTCGCTTTTGGACAGTGCGATCGTCGCGCCGGAGTCCTTGAGGTCGTAGCGCTGGGAGATCTCGCGCGTCGCCTGCTGGAACGCGTTGTCGACCTCCTGCATATCGACCTGCGACACAACGTCGAAGCTGGAATCTTTTGCCATGGAAGGCTCCTTTCGTCTTGCGGCGGCCTGTTATGCGGCGGCCGCAGCGGAATCGTCAGTCGTGGAGGTGCCGTCGGTGGACTCCCCATCCGTCGTGCCCTCGGCATCGGTCGTGGCGGGCGTCTCGGGCTGCGGAACGTTGATCGTCACCTTGCCGACACCCGAGGTGCGGGTGTCCCAGTCGACGCTTTCCCCGTTTTTGGTGACCTCGACGTCGCCGGGGTGGTCGACGGTGATCTCGATAGAGGACTCGGGCGTGTAGCTTTGCTCGAACGGGCCCGCGGTCTGGGCCGCGTACACGCTCACGCCGTCGACGTAGATCTCCAACCAGGAGGTGACGCCCTCGGGAATCGCGACGGTGACGTTCGTCTCGACCGGTTCGGCGGGAGTCTGCGGGCTCGTCGCGGTGTCGGCGGTGCCGGCGTCCGACGTGTCGGCGTCCTGGGTGTCGCCATCGGTCGCAGGGGTGTCCGTCGAGTCGTCGCCCGTCGCGTCATCCTCCCCGCCGGTATCGGTCGTCGCGGTCGTCGCGGGGGTCTCAGCCGTTGCGGGATCGGTTGCCGCAGGCGTGGCGGTGCAGCTGCGTACCAGCAGGAAGATCACGAGGATGAGCAGCACCACGATGGCGATCAGGCCGCCGATGATGACGCGAGAGTCGTTGAGGAGGCCGCCGCCCTGGGGCGAGGAGCCGCGACGGGGCGGGCGTCCGCCACCGCCGCCGCGATTTCCGGAGCCGCGATACCCGGAACGCGAGGGCCCGCCGGAGCGCTGGGCGAGCTGGCCCGAGCGCGGCGCGCCGCCACGCTGGTAAGGACCCGCCTGGCGCCCCATATTCGTCGTGCGCGACAGGTTCTGGGGACGATTCATGCGAACGGTGCGGTCGGGTGCGCCGCCCGGCTCAGGGGCGCCGTAGCCGCCGCGATCGTATCCGGAGCCCCCGAGGTCGCGCCCGTACGCATCGCCCGAAGGTAGGTTCGCCGCCCGGCGCTGGTTGTCAGCCACGCGCAGCGGCACGTGGCCGGAGGTGGAATCGGACACGTAGCCGGCCTGCGGGGGCCGTTGCGCGTAGCGAGAATTGGGAGCGGGGGGCGTGTCGACCATGAGGTAGCGCCCGCTCATGCTCGCGCTTCGGGGCACAGGGTTCGTAGCCCCCTCGGTAAACTGGCTGCCGGCCGCGCTGCCGCCACGCTCATAGACGTACAGCTCGTCGAAGTACGCATTGACCACTTCGCGCGGATTCAGGCCGAGGTAGCGGGCGTAGCTGGCGATCATGCCCTGCGCGTAGCCGCGCGGGGGCATCGAAGCGAAGTTCCCCGTCTCGAAAAACTCGATGATCTGCGGGCGAATCTTGATGACATTGGCGACCTGCTGGATAGACATACCGAGCTCGCGTCGCCTGTTGAGGAGCATCTCTCCGAATCGACTTGCCATCAGAACCCTCCAAACTCATCCTCATCGGCCATGCGGGCCTCGACGGCCTCGAGCGCGGCCAGACCTTCCTCGTCGAGAAGGACCTCGCGCGGCTTCGATCCGTCGGGTGGACCGACCACGCCCTTCTCCTCAAGCATATCCATAATGCGGCCGGCGCGCGCGTAACCGACCTTGAGCCTACGCTGCAAACCGGAAGTTGAACCCAGCTGGGACTCGACGACGATGCGCGCCGCCTCCCAGATGAGCGGATCGTCGTCGGACGCCTCCCGGGCGCCGGAGCCCCCGCCCGCGCCGCCGAGGGCAGCCGGGGAGACCGCCGAGAGGATCTCCTCGTGGTAGTCGGCGGGACTCTGGTCCTTCACGAACTCGACGACCGAGAAGATCTCCTCGTCGGAGACGTAGCAGCCCTGGATGCGCTTGGGCTTGCCCCAGTCGACGCGCGAGAACAGCATGTCGCCCTGGCCGATCAGCTTCTCGGCGCCCGTCTGGTCCAGGATGACGCGCGAGTCGATGCCCGTGGCGACGGTCAGGCCGATGCGGTTGGTGATGTTCGCCTTGATGAGGCCGGTGACGACGTTCGAGCTCGGACGCTGAGTGGCCACGATCATATGGATGCCCGCGGCACGTCCGAGCTGCGCGATGCGCACGATGGAGGCCTCGACGTCCTTGCCGGCGACCATCATGAGGTCGGAGAGCTCGTCGATGACGATGACGAGATAGGGCATCTTCGCTGGCGGGTTGTCGTATTTCTCGAACTCGCCGGCGGCCTGCTTCTCGTTGAACGTCGAGATCTTGCGCACGCCGATGCGCTCGAACACCTTGAGGCGGCGCTCCATCTCCGATACCGCCCACTGCAGGGCGCTCGCCGCCTGCTTGGGCTCGGTCACCACCGGCACGTACAGGTGCGGCAGGCCGTCATAGGGAGCGAACTCGACGCGTTTGGGGTCGACCATGATCAAGCGCACGTCCTCGGGGAACGTCCGCATGAGCAGGCTCATGAGGATGGAGCTGATGACGACGGACTTACCCGAACCGGTGGTGCCCGCGATCAACAGGTGCGGCATCTTGGCGAGATCGGCGACCATCGGCTGCCCCTCCGCGTCGCGGCCCAGGGCGAACTCGAGCGGACCTCCCTGGACATAGGGCAGGATGTCGCCGAACGCGACCGTCTGGCGCGTGCGATTGGGAATCTCGATGCCCACGAGCGAGGTGCCCGGAATCGGCGCGAAGATGCGCACCGAATCGGTGGCGAGCGACAGGGCGATGTCGTCCTCGAGGCTGGTGATGCGGCTCACGCGCTCGCCCTCACCGGGCTGCACCTTGAAGGTGGTGACGGTGGGTCCGGCGATCCAGCCCACGACGCGAGAGTGCAGGCCGAACTCCTGCAAGGTCGACTGGAGCCCCTCGGCGGTCTGCTCGAGCTCCTTGGACGAGCTGGAGCTTGCCTGCGCCGCAGGGTTGTGGCGGAGCATGGAGACGGGAGGCAGCTGCCTGGTCTCCCCCTCCTCCTCGAGAACCGACGTGGCGGGTGCCGCCGTGCCGTTCGCGGGCAGGGAGCGTGCGGGCGCGGGGCGGCTCGGCGGCTCGGCGGAAGCGGGCGCCGATGCCGCCTGCGATGCCTTGACAGCAGAGGCACCGGCAGCGGCCTTGCGCAGGAAGTCGGGCACGGGCTGCGCGGCGATATCGGCGTCGGGCTCCGGCGCGCTTTCGCGCATGGACGCCTTCGCGGCATCATCGGCCTTGGCGACCTTGGCCACGCGGCGCGCCTCTGCTTTTCCTTCGACCGGCTCGTCCCAGGGCAGAACATCCTGGGGCTCGATCGCAGAATCGGCGTCTTGGACCCTCGCCTCGCCCTTCAGGGCGGAGCGGGCGCCGGAGATGATATCGAGGGCGGAACCTGCGACCTTGGGCGCGCGTGCGGGCTTCTCGAGGACCTCGGTCTTGGCGGTAGCTGGGGCGAAGCGCTCCTCCACCGGGATCAAGGTGGTCTTTGCCTGCTCGGCCTTCACCTGGGCCGACACGTCGACGAAGGGGTCCTCATCGGTATCGGGCTCGTCATCGGCACCGAGCACCGTGGTGGTCTGATTGCCCAGAAACGTGGTCTCGGCGGTCCCGTCGCCATCGAACAGGCGGTCCTGCTTGGGCTTTACCGGGCGTGGCATCTTGCGCGGAGTGCGCCTGGCGGGCGCCACGGACGCGGCCTCGCTATCGCCCCACGGGCTGTCGTTCACGTCGATATGGCGGCGCTGGGCCAAACGCTCCACGCGCTCGGCTGCCGACCGGGCGACATCGCTGATGGAAAACCCGATGATTACGAGGCCAAGCACGACGAATCCCACGAGCACCACGTAGGAGATCGCCTTTCCGAGCGCGCCCTGAAGGGCGCTCGCTATGAACGCCCCGAGGTAGCCGCCCGAAGAGGACAGGTTCTGTGGAATGAACATGGCGTCGCTCGACAGCTCGGTACCGGGCACGGCGAGCGACAGCATGGCGACCGCAGAGCAGAAGATGAGCACGGCGCCGGAGCAGGTCCTTGCCGACACCGGCGTCGAGCCCTTGATGAACAGCATGGCCGCGCAGCCGAGCAGAACAAGCGGCAGCAGGTAGCCCCCCAGGCCGAAGCCCAGATGGTAGAACCCGGCGATGGCGCTGGTGACGGGTGCGCTCGAGGGCGAGACGACGGCGATGAACGAGGCGACGGCCACGACGGCGAGGATCACGCCCGCGATATCGCGGCCGGACCCCTCGCCGAGCAGGGGTGCCACCTCGACGGCCTCGGCGGCACGCCCCTCATTGGCGCGCAGCCCGGCTGCAGCCTGCGCCGCCTTCGAGCGTCCCTTGGCCGAAGCCTTGCCTTTTGCCTGGCCCTTGCGGGCGTTGTTCGAACCCGTGGCCGCCACGCTAGACCTCCATGACGACCGGGATGATCATCGGGCGCGTGTGCATGCGGTTCCAGATGAAGTTGGACAGCGAGTCGCGCACCGCCTTGCGCAGCGCGTCGGTGCCGCTGCTGGTGTAGTTGAACGTGCCTTTCTCGATGACCTTCATGACGGACGCGGAGGCATCCGCCGAGAACTCGTCATCGATGGTGAACGAGACGCCGCGGCCGGAGAACTCGATCGCGTCGATCTTCTTGCGCTTGAGCGAGACGATGGCCACGGCGGTCACCATGCCGTCGTTGGCGAGCTTCTGGCGGTCGCGCAGCACGATGGGATCGGTGTCGCCGATACGCAGGCCGTCGACGTAGACCACGCCGGACTCCACCGACGCGCCGCGCTTGACCACGCCGTTGCGCATCTCGAGGGAGTCGCCGTTATCGAGGATGAAGATATGGTCGCTCGGGATGCCGACCTTGCGGGCGAGCTCGGCGTGAGCGCGCAGGTGCACGGCCTCGCCGTGGACGGGCATGAAGTAGCTCGGCTTGGTCATGGCGAGCATGAGCTTGAGCTCCTCCTGGCTGCCATGGCCCGACACGTGCACGAGCGTGCGGTTCTTGTCGTAGACGTCGCAGCCGATCTTGGCCAGGCTGTTGACGACCTGCTGGACGCCCTTCTCGTTGCCCGGAATGGGCGTCGCGGAGATGATGACCGTGTCGCCCTCGTGCATGGAAAGCGTCTTGTGCTCGCCGTTCGCCATGCGGGACAGCGCGGAGAGCGGCTCGCCCTGAGAACCCGTGCACATGACCACGATCTGGTCCTCGGGGATGTTGTTGATCTCGTAAGCGTCGATGATGTCCTCTTCGGGGATATCGAGGTAGCCGAGCTCGCGGGCCACGCGGGTGTTGGTGAGCATCGAACGGCCGGTGACCACGATCTTGCGCCCGCAGGTGCGCGCCGCATCGCAGATCTGCTGCAGGCGGTGGATGTGGCTCGAGAAGCTCGCGACGAACACGCGACCGGGCGCGTTCTTGATGGCCGCAAGCAGCGACGGGCCGACCTCGGCCTCGGACTTGGTGAAGCCGGGGCGCGTGGCGTTGGTGGAGTCGGACATGAGCAGGTCGATGCCCTGCTTGGCAAAGCGGCTGATGGCGGCGTAATCAGGCGTCACGCCGTCGATGGGCGTCTGATCGAGCTTGAAGTCGCCCGTGTGCATGACCGTGCCCTGGGGCGTGCGGATGAACACGCCGAGCGCGCCGGGGATGGAGTGGGTCATCGCGAAGAAATCGAGCTGGATGGAGCCGAGGTTCACATGCGTGCCGCCGTTGACCTCGCGGAACTTAGGCGCACGGATGCGGAACTCGGCGAGCTTGCCCTCGATGAAGCCGAGCGTGAGCTTGCTCGAGAAGATGGGCACCTTGTTGTTGAGATCCTGGAGGAGGTACGGCAGAGAGCCCGTGTGGTCCTCGTGGCCGTGCGTGACCACGATGCCGCGCAGCTTGTCCTCGTGCTCCAGCACATAGGTGTAATCGGGCAGCACCAGGTCGATGCCGGGCTGCGTGTCGTCGGGGAACATGAGGCCCGCATCGACGAGCACCATGTCCTCGCCGCACTCGAACACCGTCATGTTCTTGCCGATACCGTCAAGGCCGCCCAAGGGGATGATCTTGAGCGGCGCGGGCTTTTTCTTAGTTGTTGCCATGGGGTCGATTAGATCCTTTCTGTCGATCCGAGTATCCAAACGACGGACGCACCGCCGTGACGTTCAAATCCATACCGCACGTGAGAGCTGCGGCAGGTGCATAGTGATATTGCATTGTACCAATTCGGGGCGCTCCCCATCCGAGCCCAGACGTTATCCCTACACAAAGCGTGGATTTGACAGGACGCGCATGGCGGTTCCGTATACCGGAGTCGAGCTGAGCGCCTCACGCGGCTATACGAAACGTGGAGGCTGCGGCGCCGGAAATTGCTGAAAAATCGACGTTGTATGCGGATCGATTTGGAAGAGGGTGCAAAAGGCATACCGCGGCAGCACAAAACCGCAGGTCACCGACGCGCTGAAGATGCCGATTTAGCGGAAGTCCAACATGAGTCGCCTACAACGTCGATTTTTCAGCAACTTTTGGCGCTGCAGCCTCCACTCGCGCACCCGACGCGCCAAGAAGATCGGCGAAGACACAGCCCGCTGACGCAAAAGGCGGGCCCACATGAGCGGGACCCGCCTTTTCAGCTAACGGAACGGTCGTCGCAGCGCTGCGAACTAGCCCTCGTGATGACGACGAGGGGTGCGGCCGCCGTGGCCGCCGTTGTCACCCGGGGTGCGGCGCGGACGGTCGCCGTGGTCGCGACGCGGACGGCCGGGGCGATCGGAGCGCTCGCGACGGGCGCGACCGCCGAAACCGCCGCCGTTCTCGCCGGAGTCCTCACCGGAACCGGCAGGAGCCTCGGGCTTGTCGAGACGGTCGAGGGAGATCTTGCCGCGGTCGTCGACCTCGATGACCTTGACCTTGACCTCGTCGCCGACGTTCAGGACATCCTCGACCTTATCGACGCGGCCCTGGGCAACGCGGGAGATGTGCAGCAGGCCGTCCTTGCCGGGCAGCAGATTCACGAACGCGCCGAACGGCTGGATGGAGACGACGCGGCCCGTGTACTCCTCCCCCACCTCAGGAACCTTGACGATGAGCTGGATGCGCTCGATGGCAGCCTCGACGGAGTCGCCGACACCGCCCACGAACACGGTGCCGTCCTCGTGGATGTCGATGGACGCGCCGGTCTCGTCCTGGATGCCGCGGATGGTCTCGCCACCCTTTCCGATGACGTCGCGGATGTTATCGACCGGGATGGAGATCGAGGTGATGCGGGGCGCGGTCTCGCGCGTGGCCTCGCGCGGCCCGGGGATAACGTCGAGCATCTTGCCGAGGATGAACGCACGGCCCTGCTTGGCCTGCTCGAGCGCGGCGCGCAGGATGTCGAAGGTGAGACCCGTGGCCTTGTTGTCCATCTGGAGGGCGGTGATGCCGCGCTCGGTGCCGGTGACCTTGAAGTCCATGTCGCCCAGGAAGT
>DGYMJ06203__coassemble_695_pt1 | contig 17891 bp, 18 predicted proteins | sample DGYMJ06203__metabat2_high_PE_015 | metagenome-assembled genome bin DGYMJ06203
GACATCAGGCGGCGCGCGATGAGGACGCACGCGCTGCTCCGTGAGGAGCCCGGCGCGCTCGATGCGAACGCGCGTCGCGTCCGGAGGGAGAATCCCCGCAGCGGTTGGCCGAAGACGCCGCGGATGGCGGCGATGCCGAGAAAGGTGGCGCCGCCGGCGACCGTACCGATCCCGCACCCCGCGATGCACACCTGCACGGGGACGCCGAGCGCGGTCAGCGCGGCGGCGAGGGGGACGAGCTTGGTGAGCGCCCCGTGCGCCAGGGTGGCGACCGCGTATCCGGCGACGACCTCATGCGGGGTGACGGGCAGGGCGCACACCGCCTCCATCTCGATGGCGGCGGCGCGGGAGCTCCAAGACGCGATCGTCTCGGCTGCCATAGCCACGGAGGCTGCGGCGAGCACGACCGCGGGGGCGATGCTGAACGTCGGGTTCAGGCTCTGCGCGGCCAGATAGAGTGCAAGCGCCGCGACGAGCGGGCCGATGACCGCCTTCGGCCCTCGTCCGAAATACATCTGCGCGAACGCCCTACAGCTCGTCATGGCCCAGCACGCTCCTTATCGATGCCGGCGAGATCTCCTCGCCGGAAAACGTCTTGCGTATGCGCCCGGCGCCGTCTGTGCGCTCGAGCACCAGCACGCGGTTGCAGGTGAGGCACACGCTCTCCAGCACGTGCGAGGAGAACAGCACGGACCCGTGCTCGCGGTAGTCTCGGATGAGGCGGTACAGGTACTCGGTGCTCTCGAAGTCCAGCCCGTTCACGGGCTCGTCGAGGATGAGCAGGTCGGGGGAGAGCGCGAACGCGGCGATGAGCGACGCCTTCTTGCGGCTGCCGAGCGACAACTCCCGCAGGGGCGTCTCCACGTAGCGCTCGAATCCGAAGCCCTGCACGATGCGGGAGCAGTCCGCGAGCGGCGTGCGGTAGGCACGAAACACGAACGACAGGTACTCGAGGAAGGTGAAGTTGCCGAAGGCCCGCTCATCGGAAAACACCATGATGCGGCGGCGCTTCACGGCGCGGTCCGTGAGGCCCACGCGCTGTCCGTCGAGGCGGGCCTCCTCATAGCGGCAGGTGCCCAGCACGCCAGCGATCGCCTTGAACAGGGTCGTCTTGCCCGCCCCGTTCATGCCGATGACGCCGACCACCTCGCCGCGTGCGATCGAGAGCGCGACGTCCTCGATGACGGGGTCGGCAGTTCCGTACCACGCGGAGAGCCCGGAGATTCCGAACAGCTCGGAGGTCTCCATGGCTAACGCCCCTCGCGGTCGCGGCGGGCGGCGATGCGCGCGCCCTGGGCCATGATCGCGGACAGCGAGCCGCAGAGAAGAAGCCCCGAGACGTTCATGGTCGCCAGGCAGATGAACGCGGCGATGCCGAGGATGATGGCGATGGCGATGCGGATATAGACGTGGCGGCTCATGGGATACTCCTTTTGTCCGGTTCCTGCGGTGCATCCCGAGCATCGCAAAAGTAGGAGCCCCGTGCCCATTTGTCCGCGAATCGCAGGGTATTGTCCGCGAATTGTGGGCGGGTTTCGTCCGTTCGGGGGCGGGTGCGCTTGGCACGAAAGCGCTAATCGCGCACGCCGTCGAAGCACATGGTCGCGATCGCGCAGAAGCTGTCGTCGGAGCTGGTGAGCGATAGGCTCCCGTCGTAGCGGTCGAGCGTCGCCTCGACGCTTTTCAGGCCCCAGCCGTGATGCTCCGCGTCCTCCTTGGTGGTCGCGATGCGGCCCTCGCCGTCCGCCTCGACCGGCCCTGTGGCCGTGTTCTCGACCTTGATGATCACCATGCTGTTCACGCGCCTTGCCGTCAGGCGGACGGCGCGCGCACGGCCCTCGGGAACCCGCGCGGCGGCCTCGATGGCGTTGTCCAGCAGGTTTGCCACCACCGTGCTGAGGTCCGCCGGACGGATGCCGGTGTTGGGAGGCAGGCAGACGTCGAAATCCGCGGCGATGCCCAGCTCGGTGCAGCGCGCCTGCTTGAGGGCGAAGAGATGGTCGATGGCCGGATCGCCCGTCCACGCGGCGCTGCCGCCCGCGTCCTGCGGCCCCACGAGCGCGTCGATGTAGGCACTCACGGCGGGCATGTCACCTGCGCGCGCATAGCCCTTCAGGGTTGCCAGGTGGTTGCGAAAATCGTGGTAGAGACGGGAATTCTGCTCATACGACTCGCGGAGCGTGCGGTAGTTGCGCTCGAGGAGCTCCGCCTGCGCCGCCGCGGCGTCCGCCAGGCGCTGCTGCTGGGCCGCATGGGCGTTGACGGCGTTTATCGGGTAGAGAAGGATGAGCGTGGCACAGATCACGAGCCGGACGGGCGCCCCGGCATCGCCCGCCGCGTCCGTCTCGCCCATGGTCGCGACGGTGAGCGCAAGGCAGGCGACCGCCGCGAATCCCAGGCGCTTCAGGCCCGGGGTCGACAGCGGCGTCAGGCGGTCCGATTCGCCGGCGGGGTCTTCGCCGGACGCGCTGAGGGCGAGCGCGAGCGCCGACCCGATGACATGGGGCAGGGCCGGGTCGAGATGGGAGAACGTGACGGGGACGGCTGCCGCCAGGGTGTCGCCGCAGGTGAATGCGGTGGCCGCGGCGGCGTAGGTGGCAAGGATCGCCGCCTGGGCGCCGCGGCGGGAAAGCAGGATGAGCCCGACGGCGAGCGCGACGCTCAGCGCCATCTCCCCCGAAAGGGGCAACGGGCCGATGAGGTCCACGGCGCCCGCTATCGCGCCCGCGACGGTGCCGAGGGCCGCGGCGATGAGCCGCCGGCGCCTGTCGGTTTCAAGCAGGGCGAGCGCGGCGGGTGCGGTCAGCGCGCCGAGTGCCGCGAGCAGCGCGACGTGCGCGACGAGGGGCGCGCTCATAGCTTCGACCCCCAAAAGACGGCGAGCGCCCGCTTCGTCTCCTTGAGTCGCCCGCGGCTGATGGGCAGCTCGGTGCCGTCCAAAAGGAGGGCGGACTGCCCGCGCACGCGCTTGACCTTCGTGAGGTTCACCACGATGCCCCGGTCGGTGAAGATGAACTCATCGGAATCGAGGGCGCAGACCAGCTCCTGCAGGCTCATGCGCACGCGCGATTCCGATCCCGCATGGTGGATGACGCAGTCTTTGCCGCTGCGGTCGATGTAGTCCATCGCGCGGTAGGCGATGCGCTCCATGCGGCCCGCGCGCTCGAATGCGAACGCGCGGTCCGCGTCGACCGCGATGATGCGCAGGGCGTCGTCGAGCGCGCGCGGCAGGCGCTGATCGATGTCCGATTTGGGGACGTAGCGAAACACCGAAAGCTCGAAGGCGTCTATGGCGTATTCGGTGTGCGAGGTGATGAAGATGATTTTGGCATCGGGAAGATGGGGCTTGATCTGCGCGGCGAGGTCCATGCCGTCGACGTTCGGCATCTCGATGTCGAGAAGCAGCAGGTCGAAATGGGCCCCGTCCTCGATGATGTCATACAGGAGCGCGTCGCTGCGCGTATAGGGAACCACGTCGGCCTGGAGGCGCAGGCGCGCCGCGCTGGAGCGCGCCTGCTCGCTCGAGCGCTCCAGCGAGGGCCGCTCGTCATCGCAGACGGCGATCTCGATCATGTGGCTCACCTCCCGATGAGGCGGACGGTCGTGCTATAGCATAGCGCTCCAGGGGAACCGCCGGCCAATTCATTCTGCGCTGGGTATCGCTGTTTTGGGCCGCTTTCCGCCCAACATTTCAAGAATGTTTCATTAGATATAAATCATTAGTGTTATATGATAAACTCTGCCTATGAGTATTTGCGTTTGTAACAATTCTGCGCTCGAATTGTACCGTGCGAGCAGCAGGCTTCTCCCGGAGCTCATGTCGTCCGCGAGAACGTCCAAGTTAGAATCGGGGCGGTTGCTCTCGGAGCGGCTTCTCGCCGAGGACATGCGGCGCGTGGGCGTCACGGAGAAACCGTTCCATGTGCTGCTGGGCAACACGTCGTGCGGCCGTGGTCGCGACGACATCGTGCGGCATCCGTGCTCGGATGGGTTGCCGCCCCGATCGATCATCAGGGCGTCGAGGGATGTCTGGACCGTTTCTCCTGAATATCTGATGTGCCAGTACGCTGCGCGGGCAGCCGATCCGTCTGATCCGTTTGACCTCGTGGACCTCATCTTGGTCGGTTACGAGCTGTGCGGAACCTACCTGCTCGACGCCTCGATCGACGACGGTTTCGTGACGACGGAGGAGCCGCTCACGTCGCGTTCGAAGATAGAGCGGTTTTGCGGCAGGCGGGGCCGTTTTGTCGGCGTGCGCATGGTGCGCCGCGCGCTGCGGCAAATCTCCGATATGTCCAATTCTCCTCGCGAGTCGATCGTGTCGATGCTGCTCACGATGTCGCTGGGCTTGGGCGGTCTGGGCTTGCGTGGATCGGTGATGAACTATGAGGTCGAAACCGACCAAGGGATAAAGCGCGTGGACATCGCATGGCCCAAGCTCGGCGTGGGGGTCGAGTACCAGGGGAGAAAGTACCATGCCGTCGAGCAGGCTCAGCGAGAGGATCGACGCCGCAACACGCTGGCGGGATCAGGCATGACGATCATCACCGTGTGGAACGAGGACCTCAGGGACCCCGTGCTGTTCGAGCGGTTCGTGGGCGACGTGACCAACGCGCTAGGCGTTCGCGTGCGCGTTCGCAGCGAGGCACATCGCGCGCAGCAGCGCCTGCTGCGCGCCAGGCTGCTGAACGAGATCAAGCCGTATATCAAGGAGCCGTCCTGATCCGTGCCCGGCGCCTCGTTACGGGGCGCCGGGCACGCAGGCGCTTGATCGACGCTTTCCCATGGTGTGGTCAATTGCCGCACTCCCATTGCAAACGCGCGCACAGAATCGGGATCGTGGTCAAAAGCATCACTCCCATTGCAAATCGTTGCGGAGAAACAGCGTTGCGGGAGGAAAGATCGCATGGTTACGCGTGGATTTGCACGCGATTCTACGCAAGCAGGAGCCACGAGAGCGGTTTGGACTGAAGTGCATAGCATTTTATGATTAGTCGGCACGGACTCTGTGATTCTATTTGCAATGGGAGCGGGGCAATTGACCACGATCCCGATTCTGTGCGCGCGTTTGCAATGGGAGTGCATGTTTTGACCAGCTCCCGGGGACGGCGGGAGGTGCCGGACGTTTTGTGCGGCGCCCGATGCGCTGTTTGCGCGGGATGTGGCCCCTTTTGCGTCGCCTGGCGTGCGGGGCGGCTCTCACGGTAAGATGGAGGTATGGTACGTGCTGTGAGAATGCAGCAGAAAGGGGCACGCGGCATGTCATCTACGCGGTTGCAAGGCATCATCGACGCGGCGGAGGGGCGCGTGACGGCGGATACGCTGTTCACGAACGCCCAGATCGTGGACGTGTACGGCCATCGGGTCGTATCCGGTCGGGTGGCGGTGAAGGACGGGGTCATCGTGGGCGTGCTCTTCGATGGCCGTGACGACGATGCGCGCTACGACGCCGAGCGGGTCGTCGACTGCGAGGGACGCTATCTCTGCCCGGGCCTTATCGACGGCCATCTGCATATCGAGTCGTCAAACATCCGCCCGGCGGAGTACGCGCGCATGGCGCTCGCCCGTGGCACGACGACCGCCATCGCCGACAGCCATGAGATCGCCAACGTGTGCGGCCTCGACGGCCTTGCGTTCATGATCGCCGACGCCCGCCGCGCTCCGCTCGACATCAAGTTCATGATGCCGTCTTGCGTGCCGGCGCTGCCCGACGAGCAGGCCGGCGCCGAGATCTCGGCGGCCGACATGGAGGCGTTTTTCGCAGAGCATCCGGGCGAGATCTTCGGTCTGGGCGAGATGATGAACATGCCGGGCGTGACGGGGGCGGATCCGGAGACCTGTGCGCGCATCGATGCCGCCCGCCACACGGTTACCGGCCTGACCGACGGGCACGCCCCCTTGGTTTCGGGCCTCGACCTGAACGCATACGCCGCGGCGGGCATCATCGCCGACCACGAGTGCACCCTGCCCGCGGAGGCGCTCGACAAGCTGTCGCGCGGCATGTACATCATGCTGCGCGAGGGCACGTGCAGCCATGACCTGGAGCAGCTCGCGCCGCTTCTGATCGAGGATCCCGCGCGCTCGCGGCGCTGCTGCTTCGCGACCGACGACCGCGCGCCCTCCGACGCGCTGGCGACCGGCATGATCGACAACGCCTGCCGCCTGGCGATCGAGCGCGGCATCGATCCGGTGCGCGCCATCTCCATGGCGACCCTGTCGGCGGCCGAGTGCTTCGGTTTCGATCACGGGATGGGCGATGCGCGCGAGCGCCGCGGCGCGGTGGCGCCCGGCAAGCGCGCGGATTTGCTGCTGCTCGATGACCTGACGTTTGCCGAGGCCCCTGCCGCCGTGTACGCGGCGGGCGTGCTCGTCGCCGAGCACGGGCGCTTCGTGGGCGAGATCGCCCCGGCAAACGATGAGGTCGCCCGCCTTGCCGACGAGTTGCGCGGCTCGGTGCATCTGCCCGGGCTCTCGCTCGACGTGTTCTCCTATCCGTTCCGTCCGGGCGAGGCGGTCATCGACGTCATCCCGGGCAACGCCGTGACCGGGATCGCGCATCCCGAGTCGGCCGACGGGCTGCGCCGCATCGCGCTCATCGAGCGCCACGGGCGCGGCTGCTCTGCGCAAAAGGCCGGCGCAGACGGCGACGGGCCCGCGGGAACGGGCCTTGTAGGCAAGCATATTGGGCGCGGATGGCTGCGCGGCTACACGATCACGGGAGGTGCCATCGCCTCGACGATCGGTCACGACTCACACAACATCTGCGTGGTCGGCGACAACCCGGAGGACATGCTCGTCGCCGTGAGCAACGTGCACCAGGGCGGTCACGTTCTCGTGCGCGGCGGCGAGGTCGTCGCCCGCATCGACCTGCCGTTCGGTGGGCTCATGAGCGAGGGGACCGCCGAGGAGGTCGCCCAGGACCACGAGCACTTCATGGAGCAGGCGCGCGCCATGGGCATCGAGCCCCCGCTCGATCCCATCATGGGCGTGATCTTCCTGCCGCTGCCGGTCATCCCGACGCTGCGCATCCGGCCCGAGGGCATGTTCGACGTCACGACGTTCTCCTACGCGAGCTGACGCTCGGGGGCGACGTCGGTCGCATCAGCCTGCAGATCATGATTTCGGGCGGCCGCGCGGCCGCCCGATTCGTTTGCGCGCGGAGTGCCCGCAGCTTGCCTGCAGCCTACAGGATGCGCACGCCGGCCTTCTCGCAGCGCATCTTCAGCTCGTCCGGCAGGTCCCCCTCGGTCACGATGACGTCGAGATCGCTGATATCGCAGAACGTGAACGTCGACGTGCGGTCGACCTTGCTCGAGTCGAGCAGCATGATCCGCGTGTCGGCGCGTGCGATGGCGACCCGCTTGAGCTCGGCCTCCTCGTCGGAGCCGCAGGTGAACCCGGAGTCCGGGGAGTAGCCGGAGGCGCCGATGAACACCTGGTCGAAATGCATGCGCGAGACCTCGCGCACCGCTCGGCTCCCGTGCAGGCACATATTGAAGCGGTTGAGCGCACCTCCGGGGACGATCGTCTTGATATAGCTGTATTTGCCGAGTTCCAGCACGTTGTAGATGCCGCAGGTGAACACCTGGAGCTGCACGTCGGGAAGGCTCGCGGCAAGCGCGGCGACCGTGCTGCCCGAGTCGAGGTAGACGTGCGTGTTCGCCGCGATGAGCCCCGCCGCCTTGCGGGCGATGGCGCCTTTTGCCGCGACGTTTCTGCTGCGGCGCAGGTCGATGAGGCCGTCTGCGCCGACCGCGGTCTCGATGGAGCGCACGCCGCCGTAGATGCGCACGAGGCGGTGCTCGGCGTCGAGCGCCTTGATGTCGTTGCGGATGGTCATCTCCGACACCTCGGGGAAGGCGTCCTTCAACTGCGTGATGGTGGCGCTGCCCTGGTTGTTGACCAGGCGCACGATGGCCTCGCGGCGTTCGTTCATCATGGGCGTGTCCTTTCGGTTCTCATTGAAATTCTAAAAGACCTCCCACGCATTCGCCTCATTTTTCAGAAAAGACTTTAGAAACTACAATTCAAGTTTGAGAAAGTGGCTATTAATGCTTGCGATAACCGCTCAAAAGATATAAATTCTAAAGTGTCATACAGCTCTCAACGATCAGAGGGGGACTGATTGTCATGCTCGAGCCGATGCGGGATCTGCTCATCGAGGCGAAGCGGGGCGGATATGCCGTCGCGGCGCCCAACGTGTACAACGAGGAGAGCGTCAAGGCGGCGTTTCGCGCGGCCGAGGAGCTCGACGCGCCCATCATCCTCGACGTGGGCTTTGCCATGGATATCGAGGTGACCGGCGAGATCGCGCGGTTCGTCGGGGCGCGCCATCCCAGGATCCCCTGGGCGCTCAACCTCGATCATGGCGGGCCGTTCGAGCACATCATGCGCGCCATCCGCGCGGGGTACAGCTCCGTTATGGTCGACCGCTCGACGCTTCCGTTCGAGGAGAACGTCGCCCAGACCGCGGAGGTCGTGCGCATCGCCCATGCCGTCGGCGTCTCGGTCGAGGCGGAGCTCGGGCATGTCGGCGTGGGCACAGAGTACGAGCAGACCCGTGACGCCGGCCTCACGCGCCCCGAGGAGGCGTCGGCGTTCGTCGAGCGCACGGGCGTCGACTGCCTCGCAGTCGCCGTGGGCACGTCGCACGGCACCTACAAGGGCACGCCGCATCTCGAGTTCGACCTGCTTAAGACCCTGAGCGGCATGCTCGATATCCCGCTCGTGCTGCACGGCGGCTCGGGCACCGGCGACGACAATCTGCGCCGCGCCGTGAAGACGGGCGTGCAGAAGGTGAACCTGTACACCGAGCTGGGCGAAGCGTGGTTCGATGCGCTCGAGCGCGAGCTTACCGAGCGCGCGCAGGCGAGCGTCAGGAAGAAGCCCGCCCAGGTCATGGAGGACAGCTGCCGTGACGGCTATCAGCAAAAGCTCATGCACTACATCAGGCTGTTCGATTCGGCCGGCAGGATCTGATACCGCCTTCGCAACCGTTGTGCGCCGCCGGGCGTGAGGTCGCGGCGGCAGAAAGGGGAGACCATGAAGCCCATCGTCACCGAGACCCGCGCGGCCATCATCGCAGGCGTCCGCGACGCCCGGATCGTCACGCGCCGCCTGCGCGACCTCGCTCCGCATGACGTGCTCGTCAAGATCCTGTCGTGCAACCTGTGCACCTCGGAATTCGGCCTGTGGAGCGGCAAGCGGACGAACCGCCCGCTGCCCATGACGTTCGGCCATGAATGGGCGGGCGAGGTGCTCCAGGTCGGCGAGGCGGTGCGCGGCATCGAGCCCGGCGATTTCGTGGGCGGCTCGCACGAGTACGACCCCTATTCGGACGAGGCCCGCGCGGGCCGCACCTCGGAGGCGCCGGGCGTGAAGCCATACGACACGCAGTGGGACGACGGCTACTTTGGGCGCTACGAGGGCTGCGCCGAGCATGTCGTGCAGTCGCAGGAGTCCATCTACAAGTTCGCGCATCGCATCCCGGCTCCCGAGGCGGGTTTCTTGGAGCCGCTCGCGACGGTGGTGAACGGCCTGCGCAAGATCGACCCGCACGAGGGCGAGACGATCGTCGTGATCGGCGCGGGCACCATGGGCGTGTTGAACGCCCTCGTGGCGGCGCGCAGCGGTGCGCGCGTCATCGTGACCGAGGTGAGCCCTGAGAAGGTCCGCGTGGCCGAGCGGCTCGGGCTCGAGGTGGTCGACGGCTCGGCGTGCGACGCCGTGGAGGAGGTCCGCCGCCGCACCGGCGGGCGCGGGGCCGACAGCGTCGTGATCGCCGTGGGCCTCACGCTCGCAGACCAGCAGGCCTTCGCCATGCTCAAGAAGTTCCACGGCAAGGTGCTCTTCTTCGCGGCGGGCTACCCCGCGCCCGAGGTCGGTGTCGACGTGAACAAGATCCATTACGGCAAGATGGAGCTCTACGGGACCCTCATGGCCGACTACGTCGACTTCATGGAGTCGTGCCGGCTTCTGGGTGAGGGCATCATCGACGTGTCGACGCTCGTGAGCGCCCGCTACCCGTTCGACGACATCACGGCGGCCTTTGAGCACGCCGTGCAGCCCGGCGGCTACCGCACCGCCGTCATCATGGGGGAGGAGTAGCAGATGGCCCATCAATTCACCGTGCCCGGCCGCATCGTGACGGGGGAGGGCGCGCTCGAGGCGTCGCTTGAGGTGCTGCGGGCGTTCGGCACGCGCGCCTTCGTGGTATGCGACCCGCTGATGGTATCGCTCGGCAATCTCGAGGTGCTGACAGGCGCGCTCGCCTCGGTCGGCATCTCGTGCGAGGCGTTCAGCGAGATCACCGGCGAGCCGACCGACGAGATGGTCGCGCGCGGGGTCGAGCGCGCCCGCGCCTGGCCATGCGACATGTACATCGGGCTCGGCGGCGGCAGCCCTATCGACGCCATGAAGGCCATCGCCTGCATGGTCGCCCTCGACGCTGATATCGACGACCAGATGGGCGCCGAGATCTCCTGCGACCGGCCGCCGCTCGTGGCGATTCCCACCACGGCGGGAACCGGGTCGGAGGTGACGCGGTTCACCATCATCAGCAACACGCGCGATGACGTGAAGATGCTGCTCTCCGGTCCCTCGGTCATGCCGGACGTCGCCATCGTGGACCCGCGCTTCACGCTCACGGCGCCGGCCGACGTCACCGCCAACGCGGGCGTGGACGCGCTGTGCCATGCGCTCGAGGCGGCGACGTCGAGAAGGATGCAGCCGATGAGCTACACCTTCTCGGTCTCCGCCATCAGGCGCATCTTCGCGAACCTGCCGGCGTGCTGGCGCGACGGGGCAAACGTGGGGGCGCGCGAGCAGATGGCCATCGCCGCGACGGAGGCGGGCATCGCCTTCTCGAACGCCAGCGTCACGATCGTGCACGGCATGAGCCGGCCCATCGGCGCGCTGTTCCATGTGCCGCACGGCCTGTCGAACGCCATGATCGTGCTCGAGTGTCTGCGCTTCGTGGTCGACGGGGCCTATCCGCAGTTCGCCGCCGTTGCGCGCGATGCCGGCGTGAGCCGCGCCGAGGACGATCGGGCGGCCGCCCTGGAGCTGCTCGACGCGCTGCAGGGCCTGCTCGAGGAGCTGCGGATCCCGACGCTGCGCGAGCACGGCATCGATGAGGTCGTGTTTCGGGCGCAGGTCCCCAAGATGGCGGCCGACGCAATGGCGAGCGGCAGCCCCTCCAACACCATCAAGCCGCTATGCGCGGCGGACCTCGAGGCCATCTACGATTGCCTTATCAGCGCATAGGCGCCCATGGCGTCGTCCGCGCGAGCGCAGCCGGTTCGGCGCCATGGGCGCCACACGCGTGTCATGGAGACGTAAAGGTATGGTCAGACAGCCCGGATCCCTGTTAGGTCCGGGCTGTTTTTGGGTAGGAAGCCCCCAGTGTGCAAAAAGATAGGAAATGAAGGGAATGCCCCTATGATCAAACTCATCGCATCCGATATGGACGGCACGCTGCTCGACGAGCGCAGCCAGGTGCCGCCCGAGACCTATGACCTCATCCGCGCGCTGCGCGAGAAGGGCGTGCGCTTCGCCGCCTCCTCGGGCCGTCGCTACGACCGCCTGTGCGAGTTCTTCGAGCCCGTGGTCGATCTGATGGACTTCGTCGCGTCCAACGGCGCGCAAGTGTATGCGGAAGGCGAGCTCGTCGACCGCGAGGTCTATTCGCACCTGGCGATAAAAAGGCTGGCGCGCACCGTCGGTATGTTCGACAACCTGCATCTGGCGCTGTTCGACCGCACGAAGTCCTACCTGCTCGACGACGAGGGCAAGTTCGTGCGCGAGGTCGACAAGGACCTTCCGAACGTCGAGCGGATCTGGGAGCTGCCGAGCGCCGAGGTCAACATCATCAAGGCGAGCGTGTTTTGCGACGACGGCGCGGTGATGGATTACGCCTACGTGCTGTCGCGCGAGCTGGGCGACGAGTTCGTGTTCGCGCCTTCGGGCAATGCGTGGATCGACGCCATGCAGGCGGGCGTGTCGAAAGCGACCGGCATCGCGCAGCTCATGGACCATTACGGCATCGCGCCCGAGGAGGTCATGGCCTTCGGCGACTCCATGAACGACTACGAAATCATCCGTCTCGTCGGATGCGGCTGCGCGATGGCGAACGGCCGCCCCGCCCTGCGCGCCGTGGCGGATCGCGTGGTCGGCTGCAACCGCGACCACGCCGTGCAGGCGGAGCTGCGCCGTGTGCTGGAGGAGCTGGACTAGAAAAGCGCAGATTGGCTCATTTCGCGCCGGTCGGCCCCGCGCCGGGCGGACCGGCGCCGACCGGCGCGAAGGCAATCGATCGGCGTCTCCCTAGCCGAGGCCGAGGCGTTCGAGGATGACGCTGGCCACGCCGTCCTCGTCGTTGCTCGCGCAGCACATGTCCGCCGCCTCGCGCACCTCGGTCTCGGCGTTCGCGACGGCCACGCCGAGACCCGCAAGCTCGATCATGCTCATGTCGTTGAAGTTGTCGCCGAACGCGACGGCATCGGCGGCGCTCATGCCCAGCTGCTCGCACAGCCACGCCATCGACGCCGCCTTGGACGCATCCTTGTCCATGACCTCGATGTTCATGGGGTAGGAGCGGGTCACGGTGATGTTGTCGACATGGCGGAGCGCCTCGACGATGGCGTCACGGTCGCTCGGGTCGTACCAGTACATGGCGAGGCGCTCGAGCGCATCGACGCGCTCGATCGTCTGCTCGGGCTCCTCGTCGACCGGCGTGCGGTTCCAGCGCATGGATGCGAGCGTGCTCGGGTCCGGGACGAACTCCGCCATGCGGTCGTACAGATCGCGACGCAGGTAGCTGTGGCCGTCGGCGAAGATGTCGAACGTCACGTCGTGGTCGCGCGCGATGTCCCAGACCGCAAGGGCGCTCTCGGGTGCCAGGGGGACCAGGCGCAGCGCGGTGGCCGCGTCCGCGGTCTTGTTCTCGGGGTCGAGCCTGCTGACGACCGCTCCGTTCGAGCTGATGGCATAGTGCACCGCCGGGTGGCCGAGCACCTCGGGCGGAATGCCCACGAGCGCGCGCCCCGTGCAGGGGACGAACTCGATGCCGCGCGCGGCGAGCGCGTCGAGCGCTTCTAGGGAGCGTGCGCTCACGGCCTTGGTGCTCGTGAGAAACGTTCCGTCCATGTCGGAAAACACAATCATGGCGTCCCTTTCGTAAGGCGCGCGGGGGCTGCGCGGATCTTTTGGCTCTACAGGCGGTACATGAAGTTGAAGACGTCCTCGCGCTGGACGGTCACGGTGACGCCCGAGAGCTCGCCGGCCTCGGTGAGCGCGCCCTGCAGCTCGTGGAAGTCGAGCTTGGACGCGGAGATGTCGGCAAGCATGGTCATGGTGAAGATATCGTCGAGGATGGACTGGGTGATGTCGCGGATGTCGACGTTCGCCTCGCCCAGGACGCGCGTGACGCCGGCGACGATGCCCGGACGGTTCTTGCCCAGCACGGTGATGACGATGCGGTTGGATGCGGTCTCGGCCATGGGGGACCCTTCTCTTATGCGGTGAATATGCGACCCCATTGTACCGATTGGCGGCAACGCGTGCGCGCACGGCGGGCAATGTGTGCGAGACATTGTGATGAAGCGTATGAGGGGGGTGCTGGGTAGGATGATAGGTAGTCGAGCGATGGGAGGGGCCATGGAGACGGTCGGGATTTCATTGGCGCAGATCGTCCTGGGCGTGCTCGCGGTCGCGCTCGCCGCCGCGGGCGCAATCCTGCAGAGGGGGACACGGGCATGCGTGCTCGCGAGCTTTGCCGCGGCGCTGGCCTCGGTTGCCCTGACGGTCGTGTACTTCAAGTGCGAGGCCGAGACGGGTGGCCTCGCGGCGATTCTCGACACGGCCGATGCGTTCGTGCTCTGCTCGGTCGTGCTGGGCGTCATCGTTCTCGCGCTCGATGCGGCGGCGCTCGCGCGGGCGGGACGGCGGGGCTGACGTGCGGTCCGCGTGCTTGCAGGCAGCGTTGCGTGTGCCTTTTGTGGCCATGATGCGGATGTGGTATTCTAGGCAGGCTGTTTTGTCTTGGTCGGAAACCAAGACACCCCTTATGTCCTGATTGGTAACCAGGACAACGAAGAAGAGGAGCCCTGCCATGAAGTCTGGAATCCATCCGGAGTACGTCGAGTGCACGGTGCGCTGCAGCTGCGGCAACACCTTCAAGACCCGCTCGACCAAGTCCGAGATCGTCGTCGAGCTCTGCAATGAGTGCCACCCGTTCTACACGGGCCAGCAGAAGTTCGTCGACACCGGCGGACGCGTTCAGCGCTTCGCCGACAAGTTCGGTGGCGCTGCCCAGGCCGCTCTCGAGCGCGAGGCCGCCAAGAAGGCCGCTCGTGCCAAGAAGGCCGAGGAGGAGCAGGCCAAGCGCGCTGCTGAGCGTGAGGCCAAGGCCGCTGCCAAGGCCAAGCGTGCCGCCGAGTTCGAGAAGAAGGCTGCCGCCGAGGCTGCCAAGGCCCCTGCTGAGGCTCCCGCCGAGGAGACCGCTGTCGAGGCCGAGGCCACTGAGGCCGCTGCCGAGTAGCATCTGCTGCACAAGCTTCGAGCTGAAAAGGGTCCCGCGTGGCGGGGCCCTTTTTTGCAAATCGGGGACGTACCTTCCGCGTGCACAAGTGCACGCGGAAGGTACGTCCCCGATTTGCACTCCTATGGCTCGCGGTTTTCCTTTGGTTTGCGTTCCTTGGCGGTGAGCTCGTTCGCGTCGAGACGGAAGATGGCGACCCGCGCGAGCCCCTCCGGCGAGAACGATGCCGTGGAGCCCGGGGCGGCGTGTTCCATGATGCGCTCGAGGGCGCATTGGCGCTCGGTCTCGTCCTCGACCGCGCGGATGGTGCCGTTTCCCATGATGCTTGCATAGGAGCGCGAGTATGCGCAGCTGTAGTCACCGACGATGTTGCCCCGGTCGCAGTCGAGCTCGAACGCGACGGGCACCCCGCGGTCCCCGCCCGCATAAAACGCGTCCGCCTTGCGGCCCTCGCGCGCGGAGTGCAGGTAGAAGCAGGGGAGCGCCTGATCGGCCTCCCACACATAGCCGAAGTTCACCGGGACGATGAACATCCCTTCCGCATCGACGACGCCGAGGTGCAACACCTGGCACGCCTCGATGATGGCGCGTATCTGCGCGGGGTCGGTGACGGCGCGTTTGCCGAGTCGCATGGGACGCATGGTTCCTCCCTGGTCGTCGCGGAGCACGATGGTTCCATGGTAGCGCCTCGTCGGTGGAGTGAGACGCTCCAAGCGCGGGATGGATCGCGCAACCCCTTCGTGAAGGCGTCAGGGGTCAATGACACAAACTGGGCAGTTTGACACGCTAAAGGGGGCCAGCAGAAGCTGTTAGCGTGCCAAATTGCCCATTTTGTGTCATTGACCCACCTTGGCTGACCATTCCCGATGCTATGTGGCGGCGCGACCGCGCGTTCGCAGCGTGGGTGTTCTGGGGAACGCGTCGAGCTCATGCCGCTGCTCGGCCGCCTTATTCGAAAGCAACTATAATGGAGGCTTGGTAATCCACACGACAAGGGGACATATGTCTGTTCGATTCCTTTCCCTGCGAGCGAGCCTCGCGGTTACCTGCGGCTTGATGCTCTGCGCGACCGGGGTCCTCGCGCCCGTTTCCGCGTTCGCCGCCGATGAGTCGGTTCCGGCGATCGATGCGCCCGCGCCTGCAGATGCGGAAGATGCCGCCGACGACCTGCCGGCGGGCGACGATTCCACTGGCGACGCCGACGCCGAGCTGCCCGGCTCCGAAGAGCCCAGCGCCGACGGCGGCTCCGATACGGCCGATCCCGAGAACCCGGCCGCGCCGGGAGACGCGGATGATTCGGAGGATCCGGATACGCCCGAGACTCCTGACAACCCCGACAACCCCGATCAGACCGGGCCCGAGGCTCCTGCGGGAGGCACCGGCTGGTCGGTATGGGCGGGCGAGCGCTACTGGTACGACGACGGCGTCATGGCCCGCGACAAGCAGGTCTACGACCCCGGGACGGACGCCTGGTACTGGTTCGACGCCGACGGCACGATGGCCCGCGACAAGGACGTCTACATCCCGGTTTCCAACGAGGACCGCTCCCGCGGCAAGTGGGTGCGCTACGACGCGGACGGCCACATGGTCAAGGGCGAGGACTTCCGCTACGGCGGCTGGTACTACTTCGACCCCGTGACCGGCGAGATGCTCAAGGGCTTCACCTACGTGCCCTCCAACGGCGGCAAGTGGGTCTTCTACGACTACACGACCGGCCAGATGGCGCACGGCGAGCGCTACATCGACGGATCGCACGGCGACGAGCCCGGATGGATGTACTTCGACGACGTGACGGGCGCCGTGCTCTACGGCTGGCAGTTCATGACCACGGACCCCGACGGCGGGCTTGCCGCCACGAGATGGGTGTACTACCACGCCTCGACCGGCCGCATGGTCAAGGGCTGGCACACCATCGACGGCGTCGCACGGTACTTCGACGAGACGACCGGCGCGTACGTGTTCAGCGGCGCATCGAGTCCGAGCGACGCCTACGCCGTGCTGGCGTATCTCAACCAGGCCCGCGCGGCGGTCGGTGCCGAACCGCTTGTCTGGGACGAGGGGCTTGCTGAGGCGGCGGAGCTGCGTGCGGCGGAGCTCACCATATCGTTTTCCCACACGCGTCCCGACGGGACCGACTGCTCGGTCATCTTCCCGGAGTACTGGTACGGCAGCTACCACTCAACAGGTGAGAACATCGCCGCAGGATATCGCAGCGCCTACGACGTAAACCAGGGTTGGACCGAATCGCCCGGCCATTACCGCAATATGATCAATACCAGGTATCACCGCATCGGTATCGGCTGCTTCATAGATGCGAGCGGTTATCCGTATTGGGTCGAGGCGTTCTCGAGCTAGGGAAGCAGGTCGATTCATTTCGCGCCGGGCGCAAGCCGTGTGCGGTGCGCATGGTTTACGGGCCCCTTATCTTTTCTGCGCCGTCCATTTGCTATCGTGGTGCTGCACGACGGCGACGAGGAGGAGGACACTGCTTCATGGAACAGGACGCGGCGCAGGTGGCAGGTCATATCGATAACGGTTTCATTCCCTTCGAGGGGCTTCCCAACACCCGCGACTTGGGCGGCATGCCCGCCGCGGACGACAGGCGAATCAAGCCGCGCTGCCTTCTGCGCTCCGGGCTGCTGGCTCCTGCGACGGCTGCGGACCTCGCCCGGCTGCGCGACGAGTACCGGCTCGGGCTCGATATCGACCTGCGCACCGATGTCGAATGCTCCGAGCGCCCCGACCCGATCGATGAGCTGCCCGGCGTGCGGTTCGTGCACCTTCCCGTGTTCCAGGAGTACGGATCGGGCGTCTCGCGTAGCGACGAGGACATGGACCGCGTGCGGGCCCAGATGCGTCGCGGCGAGGTCGAGCCGGCGCAGCTCATGATCACGCTGTACCCCTATCTCGTGATCGACGACCTGGGCGTTGCCGCCTACCGTTCGTTTTTCCAGGAGATCCTTAAGCTCGAGGAGGGCTCGGTGCTGTGGCACTGCACCGCGGGCAAGGACCGGTGCGGCATGGCGAGCGTGCTCATGGAGGTGGCCCTTGGCGTGCCGTGGGAGGTCGTCAAGGCGGACTACATGGCCACGAACCGGTTCTACGGCATCGACCTTGCGACCTGCGATCCCATGGACTACCTGAACGGCGTCGACCCGCGCTATCTCGCCGCCGCGGTCGATGCGATCGAGGGCGCATACGGCTCGGTCGAGGAGTATCTCTCCCGTGCGCTCGGCGTCGACCGCGCGGCGCGCGACGAATTGAGGGCCCGCTACCTCGTCTAGATTGCAAATCGGGGGACGTACCTGTTGCGTGCATTTTTGCACGCAACAGGTACGTCCCCCGATTTGCA
>DGYMJ06203__coassemble_700_pt1 | contig 17835 bp, 12 predicted proteins | sample DGYMJ06203__metabat2_high_PE_015 | metagenome-assembled genome bin DGYMJ06203
AGGCGAAGTTCGGCACGCTCGGGCTGTTCCGCTCCACGGACATCCCCTATATCAACGCGATCTACGTCGAGAAGGACGAGCTGCTTCCCGTGGGCTACGGCGCCAAGGGCATCGGCGAGATCGCCACGATCCCGACGGCGCAGGCCGTGGCGGGCGCCTACTACGCGCTCGACGGCACGTTCCGCACCAAGCTCCCGCTCGAAGGCACCTACTACAGCAAGTAATGGCGCCATCGAGCCCATAGAGCCTTTCCCCGCCGCCCCGCATGGCACCTGCGCCATGCGGGGCGGCATGTTTAGGCAGGTGTGGGACAATGGACACGGTTCCGGTCAGTGCAACAGGACGGGGTGCGTCATGCCGTTTACCATCGAGCGCAACGATATCGCCAGGGTCCATGCCGACGTGTTGGTGAATGCCGCCAACGAGCAGCTGGCTCCGGGAGGGGGCGTGTGCGGCGCGCTGTTCGAGGGCGCGGGGTACCAGCAGATGCTCGAGGCGTGTCGGGCCATCGGGCACACGCCCACGGGAAGCGCCGCCACCACGCCGGGCTTCGGTCTGCCGTGCCGCTGGGTCGTCCACACGGTGGGGCCCGTATGGCGCGGAGGGTCGCATGATGAGGAGCAGCTGCTCCGCCGGAGCTATCGAAGCATGTTCGCCGAAGTTGTTCGCCTGGGCGCCACCTCGGTTGCGTTTCCGCTGATATCGGCCGGCATCTACGGCTATCCGGTCCGCGACGCGCTCCGCATCGCGCGCGAGGAGACGGCGGCGTTTCTGGATGAGCACGATGACGTGCGGGCGACGCTCGTCGTGTTCACGCGCGACGTCATCGTGCAGGGAGGCCGGCATCTTGCGGACCTGCGCGCCTATATCGACGATACGTATGTGGAAAACAGCCCTCACATGCGTTGCCGGCTGGCGGAGATGCCGCATATGGATGTGCCCGATACGGGCCCTATGGACGCCATGGCTGGGCTGCAAGGGACGCTTGGGACTGTATGCGCCGGTGCTCCTCGAAACGAGGATGAGCTCGCCGACCTGCTCGATCATCTCGACGAACCCTTCTCCACGACGCTGCTCGCCCTTATCGATGCGCGTGGTCTGACCGATGCGCAGGTGTACAAGCGTGCGAACATCAGCAGACAGCTCTTTGCCAAGATCCGTTCCAACCCGGCGTACAGGCCGACCAAGCCGACGGCGGTGGCGCTCGGCATGGCCCTCGAGCTCACCTACGACGAGCTGCAGGACCTGCTTGCCCGCGCAGGGCTCACGCTGTCGCGCAGCAGCAAGTTCGACGTGATCGTCGAGTTCTTCATCATGCGCGGCGACTACAGCATCTTCGATGTCAACGAGGCCCTGTTTGCGTTCGACCAACCGCTGCTGGGATCTGCCTGACACGTGCGCGGATGAGATGTCGCCTGGCGGTTTACCTGTCGCCTGCGGTCAGACGGTAGTCTTCAGGGTGTCAGGAACCCCGACGCCAAGGAGGCAACCATGAGCAAGAAGCAGCAGGACAAGCAGGGTCTTCGCACCGAGATCGTCTTCATCTTGGATGCGAGCGGGTCGATGAGCGGCCTTGAGAGCGACACGGTCGGCGGGTTCAACGGCATGATCGAGCGCAATCGCGAGGAGCCGGGCGAGGCGGTGGTGTCGACCGTCATCTTCAATGACAAGAGCCGCGTGCTGCACGACCGTATCGACATCCGGGAGGTGCCTCGCCTCACGCGCAGGCAGTACCGCTGCTGCGGCTGCACGGCGCTGCTGGACGCGGTGGGCGGCGCCATCAAGCACGTCGATCTGGTGCAGGGCGTGCTTCCTGACGGATACAAGGCGGACAAGGTGCTGTTCGTCATCACGACGGACGGGATGGAAAACGCGAGCCGGCGTTTCTCATATGCGCAGATCAAGCAGATGATCGAGCATCGACGCGAGCGGGGATGGGAGTTCCTGTTCATCGGTGCCAACATCGACGCGGCGGCGGAGGCGGAGCATCTGGGAATCGACCGCGAGCGTGCGGCAGACTATCTGGCCGACGAGCAGGGGACCGAGGTGCTCTACAGCGCGATGGCATCGGCTGTGGCGAGCGTGCGCAGCGCGCCGGCGGGCGGGCCCCTGGGAAGCGCATGGCGCAAGGGCCTCGACGAGGACGTCCGCGCCCGCCGCTGACGGGCGGCCCGCCGCAGGGGCGGGCTCTGCCATGGGGCGCCATGGGGGACGGGTACAATTGGCAGATGAGGGAAGGGGCCGCCATGAGCATCTGGGTCACCGGAGACATCCACGGCAGCATCGATATCAAGAAGCTGTCGCATCGCCGCTGGCCGGAGGGCCGGATGCTCACGTCTGAAGACCAGCTCATCATCTGCGGGGACTTCGGCATGCCGTGGGATGGTTCCAACGAGGAGAAGTACTGGCTCGGCTGGCTGTGCGACCGGCCGTGGACCACGTTGTTCGTGGACGGCAACCACGAGTGCTTCCCGTATCTAGCGGATCTGCCCGAAAGCGAGCGGTGGGGAGGCAAGGTCCAGGTGTACCCCGATTACCCGGGCATCGTCCATCTCATGCGCGGCGAGGTCTACGATATCGACGGGATTCGCATCTTCGCGATGGGCGGGGCGGCGAGCCACGACAAGGCGTGGCGAACGCCCGGTTGGGATTGGTTTGCCGAGGAGATGCCGAGGGCGTCGGAGCTGGGAGCAGCCGAGGACCGGCTCGAGGCGGTCGACTGGCGGGTTGACTACGTGGTCTCGCATTGCTGTTCCACGCGCATGCTGGACGCGGCGCTTGCGCGCACGCCGTATCCCGATGGGCGCGACATGCCGGATGCCCTGAATGAATGGTTCGACATGCTGGAAGATCGGCTGACGTATCGCCGGTGGTATTTCGGGCACTATCACGCGGACGCGGAGCTGGACGGACGGCATCGGTTGCTGTACCGGGATATCGTGGAGCTGGGGAGATAGAGGGCGCGGGCGTTTTTCGTGACCGTCCGAGGCGGTCAGGCCCCTGCTGCAGGGGCCCTGTATGCGAACGGTGGGGAAACCGCACCGCAAAACCCCAGGATTGTGGGGGTCAATAATTATTGCAAATGAATTTGGTATCAAATCCCGAGGTATTCAAGAAAACGGACAAATACGACAAGGCTTCTGACCTGCTGTTTCTTTGGTGAGTCTGTCGATGTTAGTCTTTGCGGGATGCTCGGAACGCCTCAAACAGACCTTTATAGCCCAAGATTTGATACCAAATTCTTCTAGGAGCCTTCGCGCACCTTGATAAGACCTTTTATCAAGGTGCGGTTTCTCCTACGGGCGGATACGACGGGATTTTCGAGTGCCGTAGGGTATGGATTTGCCGCTGATGGGCTCGTGCTGCTCGTCGGAGTAGGCCCATTTCACTGCCGCTTTTCGCACACGCTCCGCGGTGGAACGGCGGGCGCGTATCATGTCCATAAACACCGGAAACCGGAGGTTGCGCCCATGTGCCAGAGAATGTGTCCGTTGAGCTTCGAGGAGGCCCAAGAGGTTCTCGCGTCACGCGAGGAGACGGGGCGTGCTCGCGTGGCGGCGGACGAGACGTTTGACTCGGAGCGCGACGCGTGGCCCGGTTCGATGGTCGCCGCCTTTGTTCCCGACGAGGGTGGAAAGCTCGTCGCCACAAAGCTGACATGGGGCTTTGACGCTCCGAGCGGTTCGCGCGCCGTGTTCAATACGCGCATCGAGACGGCGTTGGCACAGCTGCGCGACGGGCGCGGCATGTGGGCCGACGCCATCGCGCACGGGCGCTGCCTGGTTCCGGTACGGGCGTTCTACGAAAGCCACGCGACCGAACGGGTGAAGAGCGAGCGCACGGGCAAGCCCGTGCGCCGCCAGTACCGATTTCTCATGCCGGGAGCCAAGGCGTTTCTTCTTGCCGGCGTGTGCCAAGATGGAAGGCTCTCGATCGTGACCTGCGAGCCCAATTCAGCCGTCGCCCCCGTGCACAACCGCATGCCGCTCGTGCTGGGACCGGGGGAGTCGGCGGTGTGGCTGGGTCCGGGGTTCGAAGTGCTTGCAGACCGCAGTCACGTGCGGTTGGTGTCAGAACCGGAGCGGTAGGGGCGCTTCATTCCCGGCGGGTGCCAGCAGCCTTCTCATGATGCATAAGCGGTGGGGCTGCTACCTCAGCCTTCGGGTGGATTGGAATGTTTCTGTCGGCACGGATCGTGCGCATCGAATGTCAAATGAGCCGCCTGTTCAGGGGAGCGATGTGCTCTGAATAGAATGAATATTTCCAATAAAACTAATATTTCCACTAAAACGAGGTCAGAGGCCTAATTTGACGACGTGCACCCATTTCTGCATATTGATGAAGAGCCTCTCAAGATGGCGGCCGCGGCAACTGCGGGATACGCCTATCTGATTCAGCTGGTCGGCTACCACATCTGGCGTGCGGCGCATTTGGCGGCGCGCTAGGACGATCGGATCGCCATGGAAGACGTCCAGAAAGGCATCGCCGCGGCAAGAAGGGAATTCGAGCGCGCGGTGCTCGAGACCGCCATTGCGGGCCTGTCCAAAACCGCCATGGAGTACCTGCTTGCAATGGCACAGGATACGCACGCGTCATCTACGACGGAGATCGCCCGGCGCATGGACGTGCCTTCCTCGTCGCTGACGGCGACGCGAAGCATGCTGATCACGCGCCAGATCATCGAGTCGACAGGCCGCGGGTACGTCGGGTTCTCCACCCCGTTCATGCGCGACTACCTGCTGGCGAACCGTAGCGCGCTGCTGTCTCGGTACGGAGTTGAGGAGTAGGGTCGAGGGCTGTCCCTGCGGTCAGCATGCGGCGGCTCCTGTCATCTGGGCGGGTATGAGCACTATTTGCCCGGCGACGAGACTTTCCGGACGATGTAGAACACGATGGCGGATACCCCCGCAGTGACGAATCCCCAGCCGAGGCTCAACAAGGCGCCGCCGAGAACAAGCAGGAAGATGCCTGCGCCGTCAAGGTCGTCGGTCACGATGGAGTAGATGACGAACACGACGGTCGACACGAGCCAGCTTGCCGGGTAGATGGAGCGAAACAGCCCCTTGACAGTCCGCTCGCTCGACAGGGCGCCGGCAAGTACGGATGTCAGGATGGTCGCCACCGTCGTGACGACGATGCCGACCTTCGAGGTGGCGGACACCGATGACGAGCCGAGCAGGGCAGGGTAGAAGACGACGCCCGCGCCGGCGAACATGATCCCGATGATGACGATAGCGACCATGGCGACCGTGATGCCTGCGCCGCCCCCGCCCTCTTCGGGGCTGCCGATGGGCGGGTGCCACCCGCGGACCTCTCCGATCCTCCGATCGCGGGCATCGCGGACCGTCCCGTCTTCGCTGATCGACCCGATCTTCGTCCCGTGGGTGTACACGCCACTATCACGGGCGAGGTACAGGTTGCCGCTCGATGAGATGTCGACGACCTTCTCGCGCCCGCCCCAGCCCCGCTCGGCGTATATGCCGTCCGGCTCGATGTCGCCGTAGTACGTGCTCGTGCCGTCGGCCTGCCTGAGGTAGAGCCTGCCCGAATCGGTGATCTCGCCGACCTCGGTACCGAAAAAGCCCTTGTCGAGTACGATGCGCTTGGTCATGGCGTCCTCCCCGGTGACGTTGCGTCCATAATACAACACCCGGTAGGAGCGGCTTCGGTCCTGCTGGGGAGGCTGACCGGGTGGAATGATCGGCGCCGTTGACGTGCCTGTGGCCCAGCTTGCATTATGAGCACGTCGTGTCTGCTCCCGTTCGCCGTTCCATAGCCGGCGGCTAATCCCTCACAAAGAGGGCCTCGGTACAATGAACCCAACGGCCGTGCTGTCGAAGGGGTATCGCGTGGAAGCCATCAGCCTGTGGCCCGAGTGGGCGCATCTCATCTTCTGCGGGTTCAAGTCGATCGAGGTGAGGACCTGGAAGATCAGCACGCCACGCGAGCTGCTGCTGTGCACGAGCAAGCAGAAGTACAAGTATTTCCCGGGCGGCTACGCCGTGGGGATCATGAAGGTGGCCGACTGCGTGCCCTTTACCGAGGAGCATCTGGAAGGCGCGTGGATGCTGCCGGAGGACATGCCCACGAAGCCGTCGTACGCCCTGGTTCAGCCCCATCAAGCCGTTTCCCGTCAAGGGCAAGGTGAGCATCTACAACGTCGACAAGGACCCCGAGGACTTCGAGTACCTGGACACCAACCGCGCCATCTACGACGCGTACCGCCCGCTGCTCCCCGAGCTGCCGAAGACCTTCGAGGAGGCCCGCGCCGCCAAGGACTTCGGCGCGATGTTCTTCTGGCCGGAGGACGAGTAGGGGAGAGTCGGCGGTCCATGTCCATCCGAGGCTAATGCGATGGTGCTGTAGGGCTGTAAGACCATTTGCACCTTTTTTCCGCCGCTTGCGGTTTTATGGGCCGCAGGCCTCGTGGCTGCTGATAATCTCAATCTAGCGAACCCGCCAGGCCTCTCAACGATGCACACTTGGCGGGTGTTGTTTTGTATGGATGCTGGATGAAATGCGACAAGCCGTGCTAGCAGCATGACCGCCTTGCTGCCGCTCGCATATCCGGCTATGTTCGAACGGTAAAGGTCGAGAAGGTAGGTGAACATTATGAGCAGCTGTATTGAATACAAAGAGACCGTCGCCTTCCATCCCGGTTACTACATCAAGGAGATTGTCGAGGAGGCCGGTCTGACTCAGGAGGAGTTCGCCAAGCGGCTCGGCACCACGCCGAAGACCTTGAGTGAGCTTATCAACGGCGAACAACGTCTGACGGAGGATCTGGCTTTAAAGCTGTCGAGGATACTGGGGACGAGCGAGCAATACTGGCTCAGCCTGCAGGGCGTCTTTGATGCTGCTCAAGCAAGATCCCGGCTTGGCTGAGAGCCGCGGAGCGAGAAGGAAGGGCTCTTAAGGCGCTTTGCTGATAGAGCCTACGGCAGGTGTCATCGTTTCAGAGAGAATCGCATTGGTAAGATACGCGTTCGATCTGCGACGCCTATGTATCGAAGACAGAAAGATGGGCCCGGATGCCGTTTGACATCCGGGCCCATCCCGTGTGATGCACGCGTATTTGTTGCTAACCGAGCACGCCGGCGTCGATGGCGCTCACGGTCATGGCGGCCATCTCAGCGCGGACGAGGCCGCGGGTTGCCTGCAGGGCGCGCGAGCTGTTGTCGAGCTCGACGCCGTTCATGATGCTGGCCTCCACGGCCCAGGCCACCGCCGGGCGCGCCCAGGCGGACACGGCGGCGCCGTCGGCGAAGCGGTCAAGCACCGAAGTGTCGGCCTTGTCGAGGTCCGCACCGGCGGCGTTGGCGATGACGGCGCAGAACTCCTCGCGGGTGAGGGTCTGCCCGATGCCGAACAGGTCGGTGCCGGCGTAGCCGCCCATGACGCCTTCGGCCACGGCCCAGTTGACCGCGTCGGTGTACCAGTCGTTCAGGACGTCTTTCTGGGGCGCCGGGGGCGCGGCGAGGTTGTTGTCGCCCAGGTAGTTGAACATGACGGCTGCGGCCTGCTCGCGGGTGAGCCAGTCGAGCGGGCCGAAGCGGTCGGAGTCGGAGTAGCCGTTCATGACGCCGAGCTCGGCGGCCCTCGTCACGGCCTCGAAGTACCAGGCGTCCTCGGTCACGTCGGGGAAGGTGGGCGTGGGCTTGCCGGGATCGTCCGGGGTGTCGGGAGCGTCCGGACCCGTCGGGTCGCTCGGGCCGGAGGGCTCGCTGCCCTTCTCGACGATCTGGAACTCGACTCTGACGGTTCCGGAGTAAGCGCCCTTGCCGGTGATGACGACCGCCGCGGTGCCTGGCTTGTCGTTGTTCTCGTAGGAGAGCTCGTAGTCGGTGCCCTCGGTAAGGACCTTGCCGCCGAGGGTGACGGTGGGCTTCGGGGTCACCGGGGAGCCGGACCACGTCTGGTCGGGGATTGCGGAGACGGTGGCACCGGCGAGGGGGGCGGTGTCGGCGGGTTCGATATTGATGCCATAGGTGTAGCAGATTGAGTATGCATAGGGCATATTATCCGGCTCGTCGACGGTCATCCTTTCGGTTATGGCGATTACCCCATCGCTTCCGATGTCGTATGTCCGCTTTCTGTAGGGGGTCTCTTCGGTGGGGCCGTCGCTGTAGACGGTGGCCTTGCGGCCCGAGTATTCAGCTCCAAGATCAATTCTGAAGGTGATAAGGCCGCTGTCGCCGACATCTCCAAATGGTTGGAGGTTGATTCTGAACGCGCCTGCCTCGATTCCGCCCTCTTCTGGGAATTCGTAACCGTTTGGCCTGTTGTACATCGTGTTGCCGATGCCGGTTATGCTCACGGACAGGTCTGAGGAGACAACTGTGAAGCGCGCGCCGCCTTGTCCCACGGAGGTCTGGGGCCAGCCGTTGAAGTCGACAATCGCCCCGGTTTCGGTAACGTTTGGTGGCTCCAGAGTCACCGTGACGACGCCCGATACGTAGTCGTCGCTCACCCAGCTATTGAAGCGAGCAAATTCGAGGGAGTCGTGGTGCTGGCCCACGGAGGCGTAGGGAACGGTGAGCGTGCCGTCCTCCGAAACCGTCACCTCGTGGACAACGCTATCCGCGTTCTCATGGTAGTCATAGGTGTCCAGGTAGACAAAGGCGGACCATCCCGCATACTTCTCGTCGACTGAGAACGCGAACCCCGCTGTTGGTTCGGTATCTTCGCCTGCGGCTTTCTCTCGGTCGAAGCAGTATCGGAAGCTCCCGAGGCACATGCCCCCTTCGAGTGGATACATGTATCCGTCCGCGTACTCTCGGAATTCCGAACGACCGTCCACTTTGTCGACCGTATCGATAACTGGCGCGTTCTCGTGGGCGATGGCGTCGCCGATGCCCGTTGTGACGACTGTTGCTGAGATGCCGCCATTGTCTGCCGTGAAGTTCGTTGCGGCTGTCGATTCGCTGAACCGCCTGTACAGGTCTGCAAGGAGCTTCGAATCGTATTGCGTGTAGAAGTGGGCGGAGTCCACCTCAATCTCCTCGAAGAGTTCTACGGCAACGGTGACGAGCGCGTATCCGCTGATATCGATTTCAAACGAGAAATCGAATGCGCTGCGTGAGAGCGCAACTGTTGCTGCGACCCTCTCGGTGTTGCCATCCGGACGTTCTATGTACGCAGCGACCCTGTGTCCTGCGTAGTATGCCGGGACCTTGCATGAGTACTCGTATGATTCTGCCGTGCCCGTAAGCCTTGTTGACTCGAGAACGAGACTGTTGCGCTTGGAGACGTAGTTGCCCGCGAGCTCGTCGGTGGGCTCCACGGTGATGCCCGTCTGCTGGATGACCCCGGCTTGGGGAGTCGGCGCTGCGATGGCAGCTGACGGCGCAGCAAGTGCGGCAAGCGCCGCCACAGCGACGATGGGCGCCTTATTCATATCGGTCCTTTCTCCGTTTATGAACCGGTGCTTCATTTCGACATTTTATATGATGCCCTATTGGCTGCTTGTGTTCTCACTAGGCTTTTCGGCGGCCGGAGCGTGCGGATGAACTGCCGCTCTCACTAATCGAGCCCGCTCGCTCAACCAATCTGTCCAACCGCTGGGAAGCGATCGCCCTCAGCGAAGAACGCGCGCGCAGTATACTTTTCGCCATATGGTTCCATAAGCGAAAGGGACAGCCGTGTCGAAGCTCAACATCGATCAGAAGACTATTCGCGAGCTGCTTACCGACAAGCATGCCGACTTTCTTATCCCGGATTACCAGCGTCCTTACGCATGGGGAGAGGATGAGTGCGCAACCCTGTGGGATGACCTTTTCGCATTCGCGGTTCCCAATGACGACTTTGAGCAATTCGACAGTTCGTCCGACGAGTATTTTCTTGGCCCTATTGTCACCTTCAAGAATGACGACGGAAAGTTAGAGATTATCGACGGCCAGCAGCGCCTCACGACGATTATGCTGCTTCTTCGTGCGTTCTACGACAAGTTTGCGAATATGAAGGACAAGCAGTCCATCAAGACGCGCGCGACGATTGCGGGCTGCGTCTGGAAGACTGACGAATTCGACGATCCGGATATGGATCGTCTAAAGATTGATTCTGAGGTCGCTTCCGATGGAGATAAGGACGAGTTCCTTTCCATTCTTTGTACCGGCAAGGTTGAAAAAGGCTGGAAGAGCGCCTATGCAAGCAACTTCGCGTTCTTCCAAAGGAGGATAACTGAGCTTGTGAGCGAGTGGCCTACGTACACGGTCTACCTCGCAACGCGCATCCTGAACAACGTGATTCTGCTTCCCATTGAGGCGGAAAGCCAAGATACAGCCCTGCGTATCTTCTCCACGCTCAACGACCGTGGCTTGCCCCTCTCGGATGCTGATATCTTCAAAAGTCAGTTCTATAAGTACTACTCGGATCTTGGGCGTAAGGACGAGTTCATCAAGCGCTGGAAGCGTCTTGAGGGGCGCGTTGGCAAGATTTTCTCGCCTTTGCGCGGCACGCCAATGGACGAGCTCTTTACCCGCTACATGTATTACGAGCGCGCGCTCGAGGGCAACCGCAACACGACAACCCAGGCGCTTCGTGACTATTACGGCCGCAATGCCTATGCGTTGTTAAAGAGGGAGGAGACCCTCGATAACCTTGAGGCGCTCGCTGGCTTTTGGAGCCAAGTTGATGCTCAAGAGGGCTTTTCCGATCGCGTTTTGCGTCAGCTGTTCATCCTTCGCTACGCGCCCAACGGTATGTGGACGTATCTCGTAAGCGTTTGGTTCCTTGCAAAGCGCGATGGTAGCGGAGAACTGGATGAGGAAGAGTTCTATTCCTTCTTGCGCAGGATCACAGGCTTTATCTTTGGCTACGCCGTCGAGAGACCGGGTGTCAACGCGCTGCGTTCTCCGGTTTATCCCGAGATGATTAACATCGTGAAAGGGCAAGACGTTACGTTTTCGGAGTACCGGTTCAGCTCTGAAGATATTAGGTCTCGTTTTGTCGCCTACGTCTTCTCCAATCAGCGGCCAATTACGCGCTCCATGCTTGTGTGGTGGGCATTCCGCAATCCCGATCAGCCGCTTATTGACCCTGATACGGTTCTTGAGGTTGAGCATATCTATGCGCGTAAGCGCAACGAGTTTGAGCCGCTTGAAAACAAAGGAAACCTTGAAGCTCTCGGCAATAAGGCGATGCTTGAGAAGGGTGTGAACATTCGGGCCGCGGATTACCGTTTTGAGGACAAAAGGAAATACTATCTCGGATTCTCAAATGGTCGTGGCCAGTCGCGGCTTGGGACAAAGATTGTCGAGCTTGTCGAAATGGCCCGTACACGCAGCGATTTTACCGAGGAGGATATCGAGACGCGGACTGCCCGGATTATCGATTCGTTCGTGGACTATTTGGGTGAAGTGGGGTTGCTTTCGGATTTTGGACTTGTGCTGCAGTAAGGCCGAGATGCCCGGTCGACGCAATGGGTTTCGTGGTTGCTTCTTGCGGGGCGGATATTAGGCTGTGCGAGGCATTCTGAAGCGTCTAGATTTGCCAAGTGTATTGTGCCGTGGCGGTATAAACACTTTTGTGCTGGTAGAGTTTGTTGATGACGTCATATTCATTAAGGGGAACAGATGAAAACGGTTTACGATGCGCTCGATCCGATCGTCAACGCTTCTATCTCAGAGAAGGAGAAGGGCGCCAAATATGAGTCGGCTTGCGTTTTCTTTCTGAGCGCTGATGAGTTCTGGTCTCACTTCTTTTCACGTGTTGGCACCTTGGAGCAGGCTCTTTCATGGGCAGATTGCCCCATACATGACACGAAGGACATCGGCGTGGACCTTGTCGCTCAGGAGCGCGATTCGGGCGAGTGGTGGGCAATCCAGTGCAAATGCTACGATTCGGAGAAGCCGCTTCCCAAGGGCGTGTGCGACTCGTTTTTCGCATACGCGCTGACCCTATCCGGCATGGACAACCTCATGGTCATGACCACAGCCAAGGGTCCGGGCGAGCACCTCAAGAAGCAGATGTCCGGTTGCGGTTGCCAGTTCGTGGACACCGCGAAGATGGCCGCCTCCAACATCGACTGGGAGCCGTTCATCGAGGGTTCGCCCGTCCGCGAGCGCACTACCTACGACCTGAGGCCCCATCAGGAGGAGGCCGTCTCGGCCATCGAGTCCGCATGGGCCGACCATGACCGCTGCAAGGCGATCATGGCGTGCGGCACGGGGAAGACGCTCATGTCGCTGCGCCTCGTCGAGGACTGGATGCAGGGCGGCGCCGGCACCGTCCTGTTCTGCGCACCGTCCATCTCGCTCGTCGGCCAGTCCATGAGGGAGTGGATGGGCCAGAGCCGCGTCCCCCTGTCGCCGCTGGTCGTGTGCTCGGACTCCAAGTCCTCCCGCCTCGAGGACGCGATCCCCATGACGCTCGCCGACTTCGAGTACCCGGCGACCACCGACCCGGGGACGCTGTTGCGCTCCTATAGGGCGAGCCGGGCCTCCAACCCCGACGGGCTCGTGGTGGTGTTCTCGACCTACCAGTCCATCGACGTCATCCACCGCGCCCAAGCGGCCGGACTGCCGGACTTCGACATCATCGTGTGCGACGAGGCCCACCGCACGACGGGCAGCGCCCTGCCTGGGGTCTCCAAACAGGAGGCATCAGCCTTCATGAAGGTCCACTACGACGAGAGCGTGCGGGGCGCGAAGCGCCTCTACATGACGGCGACCCCGAGGATCTACGGCGAGACTGCCAAACGCAGGGGCGCCGAGGAGGACTTCACCATCGCCTCGATGGACGACGAGTCCGTCTACGGCCCGGTGGCCTACCAGATCAAGTTCGGGGAGGCCGTCGAGAAGGAGCTCCTCACCGACTACAAGGTGGTCGTGCTCACGGTCGAGGAGGACGCCCTCAGGGGCAGGGTCCCCCAGACGGACGACCAGGGCGTGGACGCGACGTCGCTCGACGCAGACGACATCGGCAAGATCATCGGCTGTTGGAAGGGGCTCGCCGAGCACGGCGCGAACGCGCCGGAGGACGCGTTCGGGATCGGCGACATGCTCGTAGTCGACGACATGAACGCCTCCCCTGACGGGAAGGTGAAGCCCCTCCGTCGCGCCGTCGGCTTCTGCTCGACCATCAAGGCGTCGAAGACCATCTGCGAGGCGTTCTCCCAGATAGTCGACGGCTACATCGAGATGGGCGGCGACGACTTCGACCTGCGCTGCAAGCTCGACCATGTCGACGGCTCGATGAACTCCTCGGACCGCAACCGCAAGCTCGCCTGGCTCGGCGGGGAGGTCCCGGAGGGCGAGTGCCGCATCCTCACGAACGCACGCTGCCTGGCGGAGGGCATAGACCTGCCGACGCTCGACGCCGTCATCTTCTTCAACGCCAAGAACTCCACGGTCGACGTCGTCCAGGCGGTGGGCCGCGTCATGCGCAAGGCCCCGGGCAAGGACTTCGGCTACATCGTCCTCCCCATCTTCGTCCCCTCCGGCATGACCCCCGAGCAGGCGCTCGACGACAACAAGGTCTTCGCTAACGTGTGGAGCATCCTCCAGGCGCTCAGGAGCCACGACGAGCGCATCGAGGCCAAGGTCAACGCGCTCGCTCTCGAGCAGGCGGCCTCGAAGTCCAAGGACGACCAGGGCGCCGGCAGGCACGAGGGCTGGGACGACGGCGTCGGGAAGGGGGCCAGGGACGACGAGCTCGCGGCCGAGATCGCCCAGGGCGTTCAGATGCGCCTCACCCTCTTCCCGGTCGAGCGCTGGGAGCGGGCCATCCACACCACGCTCGTCAAGAAGTGCGGCACGAGGATCTACTGGGACACGTGGGCGGCGGACGTCGCGCGCATCGCGCAGCGCCATATCGTTCGCATCACCGAACTTGTCGAGGGCAACGACGCCGTCGGGGCTGACTTCCGGGTCTTCCTGAAGGGCCTGCGCGACTCGCTCAACCCGGGCATCTCGCAGCGGGACGCCGTGGAGATGATCGCGCAGCACATGATCACCATGCCGGTGTTCGACGCTCTGTTCGGCGACTTCGAGTTCGCTAAGTCGAACCCGGTCTCGGTCGCAATCGACGGGTTCCTGGCGACGCTGTCCGACTACAGGATCGAAGAGGCCTCGGATGCCGAGGTGCTCGACGACGTGTACGCGAGCGTGCGCCGTCGCGCCGCGATGGTCCGCACCGACACGGCTCGCCAGCAGCTCATCCGCGACCTGTACGAGCAGTTCTTCAAGGTTGCCTTCGAGAAGACGTCGCAGAAGATGGGCGTCGTGTACACGCCCACGGAGATCATCGACTACATCCTTCGAGAGACCGACCGCGTGCTCAGGCGCGAGTTCGGCAAATCGCTCGCCGACGAGGGCGTGCACGTGCTCGACCCCTTCGCCGGAACGGGCTCCTTCATGGCCCATCTCATCGAGAGCGATCTCATCCCCGACGACAGGCTCGAGTACAAGTACCGGCACGAGATGCACAGCAACGAGATCCTGCTGCTCGCGTACTACATCATGACCATCAACATCGAGTACGCCTATCACGAGCGCATGGGCGGCGAGTACGTCCCCTTCGAGGGCGGCGTGCTCACGGATACCTTCCAGATGACCGAGGCGAACGATACCTTGGACGAGCGTGTCTTCTCCGAGAATTCCGAGCGCGTGAGGCGGCAGAATGCCCTACCCATCCGCGTGATCGTGGGCAACCCGCCGTATTCCGTGGGGCAGCGGAGCGAGAATGACAATAACGCGAACGAGCATTATCCGTCACTGGATAAGCGGTTGGCAGAAACCTATGTTGATAAAGCGGACGCCCGCCTCGTAAAAGGTGCTTATGACTCCTATGTCCGCGCCTTCCGCTGGGCGAGTGACCGCATCGGCGAGCAAGGCGTGGTGTGCTTCGTCTCCAACGCCGGGTGGCTGCGCGGGGCTACCATGAGTGGGATGCGGAAGTGCCTTGCAGAGGAGTTCGATGATATCTACGTGTTCGACCTACGCGGCAATCAGCGCACCCAGGGCGAGGAGTCGCGCCGCGAGGGCGGCAAGGTGTTCGGGTCGGGGTCGCGCACGCCGGTGTCCATCACGTTGCTGGTGAGGCATTCCGGCAAGGTGCACACTGGACGCATTCACTATCACGACGTGGGCGACTACCTTGCGCGCGAGGACAAACTCGCTATCGTTCGTAATGCGGCGCAGACCGGCGACGTTGCTTGGACCGACATCACGCCCGACAAGCACGGCGACTGGCTCGACCAGCGCGACGATTCTTTCGTGGATTTCGCGCCTTTGGCCCTTGGTAAGATGAAACCGCCGCTCGGCATGTTCGAGAACTACTCCCAGGGCATTTTGACAGCGCGGGATAGCTGGGCATATTCCTATTCTCGAGATGGGGTTGCCTCTCGTATGAGCGCCATGCTCAACGTCTATGACGAGAGCCGCAAGTTGGGTAAGATAGAGGACTCCGACCCTCGGCACATTAGCTGGACGCGCCGGTTGAAGGGCTATGTTGCAAAGGGTACGGATATCGTATTCGACCCATCTTGTATCGTATTGAGCGCCTATCGACCCTTCTGTAAGCAATGGCTGTACTACAGCAAAGAGCTTAACGAAAGGACCTACCAGCAGCCCCGCCTATTCCCGCTCGCCGGAGGCGAGCGGGCGAAAGGACCTACCAGCAGCCCATATCTAACTCAAAGGCCATCTGATGCAAGAACGGAAGATAGGAGCGGAATAGGCGGGGCCGAAATGACCTACCAGCAGGGCTCTTTCCTTTTGCCAAATAGGGAGATTGTCATTACTGGTATTGGCGCAGCACGAGATTTCTCGTGCTTGGTCGTCAACTGTATCCCTAATTTCCATATGCAGGATACGGGCCAGTGCTTCCCCCTCTACTGGTACGAGGAGCGCCAACCGACGGGCGGGCTTCTCGGCGACGACATGGGCGGTTGCGTCCGGCACGACGCCATCACCGACGAGGCACTTTCTGTCTTTCGCGAGGCCTACCCGCACGCGTTTCTCGGCCGATACAAGAAGGACGGCGGCTCCGAGCTCACCAAGGAGGATATCTTCTACTACGTCTACGGCGTCCTGCACTCTCCGGAGTACCGTCAGCGCTTCGACGCTAACCTCAAGAAGGAGCTTCCGCGGATCCCGCTCGTCGAGGACTTCGCGGCGTTCTCTCGCGCCGGGCGGGCGCTCGCCGAGCTGCACCTCGACTACGAGTCCGTCGAGTCCTGGGGCTCCATCGAGGAGGACGGCGACTCCGCGGATCCCGGCCGCACAGTCAAGATGCGCTTCGGCAAGTGCAAGAAGACCGATGACAACCCCAGGGGGGTCGACCGCACGGTGCTCCACGTCTCTGAGGACCTGACACTGCGCGGCATCCCCGAGGAGGCGTACGGGTACGTAGTCAACGGCCGCTCCGCCATCGAGTGGCTCATGGACCGCTATCGGGTGCGTACCGACAAGGCGTCCGGCATAGTGAACGACCCCAACGAGTACTCCGACGACCCGCGCTACATCGTTGACCTTGTGAAGAGGGTCGTTACGGTATCGATGGAGACGCTCGAGATCGTGCGCCAGCTGCCGCCCCTGCACGAGAAGCCGCAGCCCGCGGATTGGCCCCTTGCGTGGAAGGTGAAATAGGGATGAAGAAGAAGGGCTATCTGTTCTGGGATGACGAGACCGCGAACCCCCAGCAGAGGATCTGCCAGGTGGGGTACTGCCTGACGGACCTCGAGGGGAACGCCGTCGGCGACCCCGTCTGCCAGCTGATCGATCCCGAGAGCGCGTTCTCGCCGCGCAACGTCGCCGTCCACCATATCACTTCGGGGGATGTGGCGGGGATGCCGACGTTCGCGCGGTTCTACGAGGAAAGGGGTCTCGGAACCCTGCTCGAGAGCAACTATTTCGTCGCGCACAACGCCAAGAGCGCCGACCTGCACCACCTTCGGAAGAGCCTGGCCGCCTACGGCATAGGCATGCCCGAAATCGAGTTTGTGGATACTATGCAGATCGCGATCGGAAAGGAATTGCCCGCGGGCTTGGAAGATCTCTGCCGGGAGCTCGGCATCGCGTTCTCCGGACATCACGACGCCCTTGCGGACGCGCTCGCGTGCAGGGACGCTTATTGGGCGATGGGCGGCGCTGAGGCGGAAGCGTACGCTCCGTCGGCAACGGGCTCCAGGCCTCGGGGACCTAGGCGCGAGTTTTCGGGCCTAGGCCTTGTGAACGGTTCGGAAAGGACCGTGGAGGACGTGCTCGACGAGTTCGAGGGACTCGGCCTCCGCGGCGACCCCCTCGAAATAGAATCGTTGGATGGCCTGCGCGTCGTCGTTTCCGGCGCCGTTCCCGGCTATAACAGGGATGGGGTGAAGAGGGCCCTCAGGGACGCCGGGGCGAAGTGCTCGTCGTCCATAAGCGGTAGAACCCAGTATCTTGCGATTGGAGACAACGTGGGTCAGAGCAAGATTTCCGATGCTAAGGAGTGCCGAACGCCCGTCATTACGGTCGGCGAGCTTCTTGACGTTCTCAATCGTTAGTGGCTGGAGGAACGGAAGACAAAGGGAAGACAAAGGTGCTGCGCGCATAATTGGTACTATCTTTTCCGGTTTCATGGGGTATGCTTCTGCAATTATTCTTTAAGAATAACAGTTAGAATTGATGATGTATCTCAGCGCTACCAAGTCGGGCAGCTGTTCGCCAGGGGGCGATTAAAGGAGCGATGCTGCACGCAGATAGTATCGTGAAGTTTGCTACCAAGTCATTTTAGCGCGCTCCCCAAGGTTGTGGTAGGCTGGCATCTATACGGCCGGAACGGAGATGCTGATGATTCTGACAGCCACACAATGTGCTTTTTTCTTTTCTGATGTCCTCGCAAGTCCAACGCGCC
>DGYMJ06203__coassemble_707_pt1 | contig 17698 bp, 18 predicted proteins | sample DGYMJ06203__metabat2_high_PE_015 | metagenome-assembled genome bin DGYMJ06203
GCGTGGGCGACGCCAAGGCCTTCCTGACCTTCGACATCGACTACCTCGATCCCGCTTGCGCCCCCGGCACCGGCACCCCGGTCCCCGGCGGCTTCACCACCGCGGACGCCCTCGAGATCATCCGCGGCCTCAAGGACCTGAACATCATCGGCTACGACATCGTCGAGGTCGCCCCGATGTTCGATCCCTCCGGCATCACCTCCATCGCCGCGGCCGGCATCATGCAGGAGTTCCTCTCCCACATCGCCTACCGCAAGAAGAAGGCCCGCGCCTAAATCACGAGCAGCATACGATCCCTCGTATCCAATCTGCCCTCTCCTTTCTAAAGAGAACCTCCCAGCGCAACCGGGAGGTTCTTTTCTTATATATAGAGAGAGGAGGGGGTCGCTCGCGCCTGCCGTCGGGGGCAGGCGCGGCGCCCCTATGAGGTGGAGTTCTCCTCGTCGGGCTTCTTGGCGAGCTTGATGGGCACCTGGATCTCCAGCAGGGTCTCCTCCGGATCGTCGGTCACGGTCTTGTCGATCTTGTAAATCTGGAAGATGTTGCCCGCGATGTCGAGGTTGTACAGGTCGAGGTAGCGCTTGAGCAGCTCGAACGACTCGTTGTACTCCTCCAGCCCGGTCCCGCGGTAGAACATGCACAGATACTCGTTGGCAGGCACCGTAACCATGTGGTCCTTCTCGATGCTGTCGGGCTGCACGAACAGCATGGGCACGCAGGGGATATAGCTCTCGCTGGGGTACAGGATGCGCTGGTCGCAGTACACGCCGATGCAATCGCTCGCCAGCACGGGCGCGACGTCGGTGAGGTACTGCTCGAGCTTGGTGAAGGCGAAGGCGTGCTCGCGCGGGCCGCCCGCGGGCTCGCCGAACGTGATGAGGTGGCGCTTGGGGATATGGCACTTGAAGGGCACCCCGATGGCCGGCAGGTGGCGCATGTCGTCGAGGAAGTGCAGCTTGCGCGCGAGCACCTGCGACAGCAGCATCTTCTCCTCGATCTCGCGGATGAGCAGGCGCTGGCGCTCCTTGAGGATGCGCAGCGATTTCTCGAGATTGCGGCCGTCGAAGTACTCCTTGATCTCGTCGACGGAAAGGCCCAGGGAGCGGAGCTCCTTGATGGTGCCCAGGCGCTCGTACTGGCGGATGGAGTAGTAGCGGTAGCGGGTCTGCGGGTCGACGTAATCGGGCTTGATCAGGCCGACGCGGTCGTAGTGGCGCAGCGTCTCGCTCGTCACTTTGCGCAGGCGGGCGAGCTCGGTGATGGAGAGCAGGTCGTTTTTCATGGGTGACCTCTTTCGCGGCAGCAAGGTGCGTCGCTTGCGCGACGTGAGGAATGAACCGCGCCCGAAGGCGTGGCGTCAGGTGCCGTCCGTGCCTGCGGCTCTGAAATGTTCCTCAGTATACCCAAAAACGAGCAAAAAAGTTGACAAATGTCGTTGACCTTGGTGCAGCACAAAGGGACAGAATAAGGTCACGCACACGGGCCTTAGCGGTCCGGTGCAGGCGATTCACTCGTCTTTACGTGTTCAAGGCCCCTCTTGAGCAGGTATGAGATCCGGCGACGCGGAAAAAACGCCGGGTCCTTTGAAACCACCGTGTCAACATGGCGCGGGCCTGGCCGATCACGGGCCTGCGCCGCCATTCCAAGAGGGGGACCTGATGTCCGAAATCACCGCTCGCAACAAGTCCGTGTTCGGCGACGTCATCGCCAACGACGAGATCAACGACTTCCTGCGTCTTGTGAACATCACCCGCGACATCTTCAAGCAGGGGCTGGCCGTGCTCGAGATCATGCCCGGCGGCCTGACCAACAAGAACTTCCGCGCCGTGCTCGAGGACGGCACCCAGATCGCCATCCGCCTCGCCGGCAAGGGTACCGCCAACTACATCAACCGTCCGGGCGAGAAGCAGAACGCCGGCCAGATGGCCTTCCAGGGCATCGCTCCCGAGATCTTCTACTATGACGAGAAGACCGGCTCCCAGATCGTCGAGTACATCGACGCTCCCACCATGCACCCCGCCGACTTCCAGACCCGCACCGAGGTCATGGAGAAGGCCGGCCGCGTCATGAACCGCTATCACAACTCCGGTTCCACCTTCGCCTCCACCTTCGACCCGATCGCTAAGGTCAAGGAGTACGTCTCCATCCTTGAGGAGCACAACTACGACAAGCGCTATGAGGGCTGGGACCGCATGTCCGACGCTCTGCACCGCATCGCCGAGGCCTACGCCAAGCATCCCGCTCCGCAGGCTCCCTGCCACTGCGACACCCTCGCCGAGAACTTCATGCTCCAGGAGGACGGCACCATGCGCGTCATCGACTGGGAGTACTCCGGCATGACCGACCCCTACTATGACTGCGCCTGCGTCTGCGTCGAGAACCCGCTGAACGAGGAGTGCGAGAAGATCTACTTCGGCGCCTACTGCGGCGGCGAGCCCACCGAGGAGCAGAAGGCCCGTCTGCTGATCAACAAGTTCCTGGTCACCACCCACTGGTCCACCTGGTCGCTCGTCCAGATCTGCTATGGCAAGGACGCCGACTTCTACTGGGAGTACGGCCGCGTCCGCGCCGTCCAGGCCTGCAGCTTCCTCGACGACCCCAAGTTCGAGGACTACCTCAAGCTCATCTCCGAGTAACCGCTTGTAGGGAAGAGAAAGAGGTTACTTCGCATGGAAATCATCGGAACCATCGTCACGTGGATCATGATGATCTGCTGCGTGATCGGCGGCATCTCCTATGCCATCGACGACCAGTCCGAGCTCGGCCAGGCCTTCCTCGGCGGTCTCAACATCATGGCCAGCATGTTCATCCCCATCTGCGGCCTCATGGCGGCGGTGCCCTTCGTTTCTCAGTTCGTCTTGAACGTGATCGGGCCCGTGTTCGGCCTCATCGGCGCCGACCCGGTCGTGGCCTCCGCCTTCGTGTTCCCGCCCGACTGCGGCTCCTTCGCCCTCGCGACGGAGATCGGCCAGACTCCGGATCTGTATCCGCTGGTCATCGCCACCGGCTTCATGTGCGCCTCCACCGTGGCGTTCAACATCCCCATCGGCCTGCAGTCCCTTGAGAAGCGCGATCACAAGTTCCTCGCGCTCGGCACCCTGTCCGGCTTCCTGTCCGTTCCGTTCGGCATCCTGATCTCCTGCCTGATCGTGTGCTTCACGCATCCGTCCATCGCCACGGTGTTCGCCTCCGGCGCCGCGACGGACTACGTGGTCAACCTCACGCTCGGCATGATCGCCGTGAACATGATCCCGCTGGTCATCATCTGCGTGCTCATGGCCATCGGCCTGAAGCTCGCTCCCGAGGGCATGATGAAGGGCTTCGCCATCTTCGGCAAGGTGCTCACCGGCGCCCTGACCGCCGTGGTGGTCTGCGTGATCGTGGAGCACTACACCGGCATCTTCTCGAGCACCATCGGCTGGGGTTTCGACCCGATCCTTGCCGACGAGGAGAACACGAGCCGCGCCGTCGAGATTCTGGGCACCATCGCGATGATGCTCACCGGCGCCCTGCCCATGGTCACCCTCATCCAGAAGTACCTGGGCAAGCCGCTCGCCAAGCTCGGCCGTCTGGCCGGCCTGGACGCCAACGGCTCCGTGGGCCTCGTGGCCTGCCTGCCCAACGGCCTCGCCCTGTTCCCCTTCATCGCCAAGATGCGCGATGAGGACAAGGTCGTGGTGTTCGCGTTCCTCGCCTGCGCCGGCTACTGCCTGGGCGACTTTTTGGCCTTCAACGTGAACTTCCAGCCCAACCTGCTGATCCCGATCTTGGTCGGACAGGTCTGCGGCGGCATCATCGGCATCATCTTCGCCCGCCTGCTCGCAGTCCCCGAGGTCAAGCGCATGCGCGAGCGCGGCGAGCTCGACGAGCCCGCGGTCGCCGAGGCCTAAACCATCTGCGGAAAGGGGCGACAGGCGCCGCGCCGGCCGCCCTTCCCGCATCACCCATCTGTTACCGGAATCGATAAGAGGAAGGAGGCTGCCATGGACACGAGCACGATCACGAGCGTGGGGATCGATATCGGTACGTCCACCACGAGCATGGTCGTGAGCCGTCTCGCCGTGGCCAACACGGCGTCGGGCTTCACGGCTCCGCACGTCGCCATCACGGGCGCCGAGATCGTCTACCGCTCCGAGATCTACCCCACGCCGCAGGCGTCGGGCAACCGGATCGACGTGGCGGCCGTCGCCTCGCTGATCGAGCGGGAATACGAGCGCGCCGGCATCACGCCGGCCGATGTGCAGACCGGTGCGGTCATCATCACGGGCGAGTCCTCCCGCAAGGAGAACGCCGAGCTCGTGACCGAGAGCATGTCCGAGCTCGCCGGCGAGTTCGTGGTGGCCTCCGCCGGCCCCGACCTGGAGTCCATCATCGCCGCCAAGGGCGCCGGCGCCCAGGACTACTCGCGTGAGTTCGCCTGCACCGTCGCCAACGTCGATGTGGGAGGCGGCACCTCCAACATCGCGGTGTTCCACTGCGGAGATCTGGTCTCCAAGGCGTGCTGGGACATCGGCGGGCGCCTGGTGCGCGTGGACGCCGACGGTCGCATGACCTACGTGAGCCCGCGCATCGCCGCGGTCGCGCGGAGTCTGGGCATCGAGCTCGTCGTCGGTGAGCGCGCCGACGCGGGCATCATCCGCCGCGTGACCGACCGCATGGCCGGCCTGCTGGCCGAAGCGCTCGGCCTTACCGCGCGAACGCCCCTGTGCGACGAGATCCGCACGCCCGAGGGAAGCGACCTTGCCGCGGGCGAGCCCATCGACTGCGTGTCGTTTTCCGGCGGCGTGTCCGAGGCGATCTACCGACCGCATACGGACTGGTTCCGCTACGGCGACATCGGCCCCATTCTGGCGGCGAGCCTGCGCGAGGGGCTGATCCCGCGCGCGGCGAAGCTCATCGAGCCGCGCGAGACGATCCGCGCGACCGTGGTGGGCGCCGGCTCCTACACCACGACGGTGAGCGGCTCGACCATCGAGTTCACCGACGAGGACCTGTTCCCCATGAAGAACCTCCCGGCGTTTTTCGCCACGGAGGACGCTGAGCGCGCCGCGCTCGAGGGGGACGGCGAGGAGCTTGCGCGCCAGGCGGCCTGGTATCTCGGCGAGTCCGCGGCGAGCAACCTCGTGTTCTGCATCAACCGCGTGAAGCGTCCCGGATACGCGACCGTCTGCCGCCTGGCCGACGCCCTCGTGCGCGCAAGCTCCGCGATCCCCGAGGGCGAGCCGCTGCTCGTGCTCGTGGAGGACGACTTCGCCAAGGTGCTCGGACAGGCGCTTCACAGGCGTCTGCCGGACCGCCGCCTGATCTGCATCGACAGCATCCAGGCGATTCCCGGCGACTATCTGGACCTGGGGCGCCCGCTTATGGGCGGCCTGGCGATCCCGGTCGTCGTCAAGACGTTGATTTTCGGATAAGGAAGGAGAAAGTCAGTGATCCTCAAGACTACCCTGGCGGGGCGCACCTACGCGTTCAAGGACGTGAAGGACGTCATGGCCAAGGCAAACGAGCAGAAGAGCGGCGACGTGCTTGCCGGCTTGGCGGCCGAGACCGATTCCGAGCGCATCGCGGCCAAAGAAGTGCTCGCCAACATGCTCATGAGCGATCTGCGCGAGCACCCCGCCGTCGACTACGACATCGACGACGTGACGCGCATGGATCAGGACGGTGTGGACACCGCCCAGTACAATCGCATCAAGAACATGACGGTGGGCGAGTTCCGCGAGTGGCTGCTCAGCTACGACACCACCGAGGCGGACATCAAGGGCGCCACGCGCGGCATGACCGCCGAGATGGTGGCCGGCGTCGCCAAGATCATGAGCAACCTCGATCTGGTGTACGCCGCCCACAAGATCCATGTCGAGAGCGAGTGCAACACGGTCGCCGGCCGTCGCGGCACGTTCTCGACCCGTCTGCAGCCCAACCACCCCACTGACGACGTGGAGGGCATCACGGCCTCGCTGTACGAGGGCCTGTCCTACGGCTGCGGCGACATGCTGATCGGCCTGAACCCGGTCAACGACACCTCCGCCTCCTGCAAGGCGATCCTCGAGCGCTTCGATGACGTCAAGCGCCGCTGGCAGATCCCGACGCAGATCTGCGTGCTCGCCCACATCACCACCCAGATGGAGGCGGTCCGCCGCGGGGCCCCGCTGTCCATCTTCCAGTCCATCGCCGGCTCCCAGAAGGGCAACGAGTCCTTCGGCTTCACCACCGAGACCATCCGCGAGGCCCAGGCACTGCTGCGCGAGAAGGGCACGGCCAAGGGTCCGAACGTGATGTACTTCGAGACCGGCCAGGGCTCCGAGCTCTCGTCGGACTCCCACTACGGCGCCGACCAGGTGACCATGGAGGCGCGCTGCTACGCCTACGCCAAGCAGTTCCAGCCGTTCATGGTCAACACCGTCGTCGGCTTCATCGGACCGGAGTACCTCTACGACTCCAAGCAGGTCATGCGCGCGGGCCTGGAGGACCACTTCATGGCCAAGCTGTCCGGCATCCCCATGGGCTGCGACTGCTGCTACACCAACCACATGATGGCCGACCAGAACGACCTCGAGACGCTGACCCTGTCGCTGGCCGCCGCCGGCTGCAACTACGTCATCGGCGTCCCGGCGAGCGACGACGTCATGCTCAACTACCAGTCCAACGCCTACCACGACTCCGCCGCGGTTCGCGAGGTGCTCGGCCTGCATCCCATCGCCGAGTTCGAGCGCTGGTGCGAGCGGGTCGGGATCATGGAGAACGGCCGCCTGACCGACCGCGCCGGCGACCCGTCGATCTTCACGGAGAGGAGTGGTCTGTAATGGTGGACGAGAAGCTGGTCGCCTCGATTACGCGCGCCGTCCTGGAGCAGATCGGCTCCGCCGGCGTCACGGGCGCCTGCTGCGCCCCGGTCGCCCACCGCGGCGACGCCGGCTCGCTCGTGCAGAACGGCGAGCTCATCGACCTGCGCACGCAGGAGAACAAGACCGCCATCACGCTCGAGCACGCCCAGAACATGGACATGGTCGAGCAGATGCGCAAGACGACGCCCGCCCGCATCGGCGTGGGCAGCGCCGGCCCGCGCCTGCGCACCCGCACCTACCTCACGCTGCGCGCCGATCACGCCGGCGCCCGTGACGCGGTCTTCCGCGACGTCGACGAGGACCTGCTCGCCCGCATGGGCCTGTTCACGGTCCAGACGCTGTGCTCCGACCGCAACGAGCACCTGACCCGTCCCGACCTGGGCCGTCAGCTGTCCGAGGAGACCAAGCGCGAGCTGCGCTCCAAGTGCCAGATGTCCCCGCAGGTCCAGGTGTACGTGGCCGACGGCCTGTCCAGCCAGGCCATCGACGCCAACATCGAGGACTTCCTGCCCGCCCTCATGGACGGCCTGCAGGATCTGGGCATCCAGACCGGAACCCCGTTCTTCATGCGCTACGGCCGCGTGCCGGCCATGGACGTGGTGTCCGAGACGCTCGACGCCGAGGTCACCATGGTGCTCGTGGGCGAGCGCCCCGGCCTGGTCACGGCCAACTCCATGAGCGCCTACATCGCCTACCGCGCCAAGGTGGGCATGCCCGAGGGTCGTCGCACCGTGGTGTCCAACATCCACTCCGGCGGCGTCCCGGCTCCCGAGGCCGGCGCCCACGTGGCCCAGCTCATCAAGACCATTCTCGAGGCCCGCACGAGCGGCGTCGATCTGCAGCGGTAGGGGAGGCACCATGCGCGGAGACAAGATTCCCGTTTCCATCCTGAGCGTTCAGTACATCCCCAACGCCGACCCGGCCCTGCTCAAGAAGCTGCGCGTCGCCCGCGCCTACTCGAGCCTGGGCATCATCACGACCGATTGCGACGACGTGTCCTACTGCGCGCTTGACGAAGCTACCAAGAAGGCCGACGTGCGCGTGGCGTACGCCCGCAGCATGTACGCCGGCGCCGGCAACGCGTCCACCAAGCTGGCGGGCGAGTTCATCGGCATCCTGGCGGGCGTCAACCCCGAGGAGGTCCGTTCGGGCATGGAGGCGGCCATCGCCTACATCGAGGACGGCGTGGCGTTCAACAGCGCCAACGACGACGACTCCATCGTCTACTTCGCCCAGACCATCTCGTCTGTGGGCAGCTACCTGGCCAAACAGGCGACCGTCGACCAGGGCACGGCGCTGGCCTACCTGATCGCCCCGCCGTGCGAGGGCGTGCGCGCCCTCGACGACGCGCTCAAGGCCGCCGACGTGACCCTCAAGAGCTTCTACGGGCCCCCGACCGAGACCAATTTCGCCGGCGGCCTGCTCGCGGGCGACCAGGCGGCATGCAAGGCCGCCTGCGACGCCTTCGCCGATGCGGTCTGCCGTATCGCCGACAACCCGCGCGAGGCGTAAGAGCACCGCGCACGGGCACCCACCCATTTGTTGAAAGGAGCTGACACACGACATGGCACTCGATCGCGATCTGCAGTCCATCCAGGAGGTCCGCGACCTGATCCGCGCCGCGAAGAAGGCGCAGGAGGAGTTCGCTACCTGGAGCCAGGAGCGTGTTGACGCACTGCTGAAGGTCATCTGCGACGCCTGTGTCGACGCGGCCGAGCCTCTGGCCAAGATGGCCGTCGAGGAGACCGGTTTCGGCATCTGGCAGGACAAGGTGGTCAAGAACCTCCTCGGTTCCAAGATCACCTACGAGTACATCAAGGACATGAAGACGATCGGCGTCATCAACGAGGACCGCGAGAACAAGATCCTCGAGATCGCCGTTCCCATGGGCATCGTCGCCGCGATCATCCCGTCGACGAACCCCACCTCCACGGTGATGTACAAGTCGCTCATCTCGCTCAAGGCGGGCAACGCCATCATCGTGAGCCCCCATCCGGGCGCCAAGAAGTGCACGACCGCCGCGGTGCGCGTCGTGCAGGAGGCCGCCGCGAAGGCCGGCGCGCCCGCGGGCCTCATCGGGGTCATCGAGACCACGACCATGCAGGCCACCAACGAGCTCATGTCCAACAAGGACACGGGCATCATCCTGGCCACCGGCGGCTCGGCCATGGTGCACGCCGCGTACAGCTCGGGCAACCCCGCGCTGGGCGTGGGCCCGGGCAACGGCCCCTCGTTCATCGAGCGTTCCGCCGACATCCCGCTGGCCGTCAAGCGCATCATGGACTCCAAGACCTTCGATAACGGCACGATCTGCGCGTCCGAGCAGTCCATCGTGACCGAGGAGTGCATCGCCGACAAGGTCCGCGCCGAGGTGAAGCGCCAGGGCGGCTACTTCATGGACGAGGAGCAGTCCAAGCGCGTCGAGAAGTTCATCATGCGCGCCAACAACACCATGAACCCGGCGATCGTGGGCAAGAGCGCCCAGGTCATCGCGCGCATGGCGGGCATCACCATCCCCGAGGGTACCCGCGTGCTCGTCTCCGAGCAGACCGAGGTGGGCAAGACCCATCCGTACTCCCGCGAGAAGCTCTGCCCGATTCTCGCGTTCTTCGTCGAGAAGGACTGGGAGGGCGCGTGCAAGAAGAGCATCGAGATCCTTCAGAACGAGGGTGCCGGCCACACCATGACGATCCACTCCCAGAACGAGGACGTCATCCGCGAGTTCGCGCTCAAGAAGCCGGTCAGCCGCCTGCTCGTCAACACCCCCGGTTCGCTGGGCGGCGTCGGCGCGAGCACCGGTCTGGCTCCGGCCCTCACCCTCGGCTGCGGCGCGGTGGGCGGCTCCGCCACCTCCGACAACATCTCGCCGAAGAATCTCTACAACATCCGTCGCGTGGCCTGGGGCTTGAAGGAGCTCGAGCAGCTGCGCGCCGAGGTCGGGCAGCCCTGCGCTCCCGCGGCCGGCGCCTCCTGCGCAGCCAACTGCTCCACGGTGTCCACCGCGGACGTCGAGCGGATCACCCGCGAGGTTCTGGCCGCCGTTCTGAAGGCCAACTAGCGCATCGCGCATCCGGGCGCCTGACGGGCGTCCGGGCCCCGCGCCCGAAACCGGGGCGCACGCACATTCGGTTCTCATCCCGCCGGGTAGGCCGACGGGTTAGAAACAGGAGGTAGAACAATGGCTAACATGCAGGCACTGGGCATGGTCGAGACGAAGGGCCTTGTGGGCTCCATCGAGGCCGCGGACGCGATGGTCAAGGCGGCCAACGTCACGCTGGTCGGCAAGGAGCACGTGGGCGGCGGTCTGGTGACCGTCATGGTCCGCGGCGACGTGGGGGCCGTCAAGGCCGCCACCGACGCGGGCGCCGCTGCCGCCACCAAGGTCGGCGAGCTCGTCTCCGTGCACGTCATCCCGCGCCCCCACACCGAGGTCGAGGGCATCCTTCCGCACGTCGAGAGCACCGCTACCGAGTAACAACCGCTTATCTTCTCCCGGACGCCCGCCTGCGCGGGTGCGCGCGGGCGCCCGGACGTCACCGTAACGTACACCTCGCCTCCCCGTAGGGAGGACCACACCGAAAGGAAACATCATGGCTAACATGCAGGCACTGGGCATGGTCGAGACGAAGGGCCTCGTGGGCTCCATCGAGGCCGCGGACGCGATGGTCAAGGCGGCCAACGTCACGCTGGTCGGCAAGGAGCACGTGGGCGGCGGTCTGGTGACCGTCATGGTCCGCGGCGACGTGGGGGCCGTCAAGGCCGCCACCGACGCGGGCGCCGCTGCCGCCACCAAGGTCGGCGAGCTCGTCTCCGTGCACGTCATCCCGCGCCCCCACACCGAGGTCGAGGGCATCCTTCCGCACGTCGGCTAGGCGAGCGGTCGCTATCAGGTAAGCGAGGCGGGAAATGGTCAGGGAAGTCATACAGGAGGATACGGTGCGCCAACTGTTCCTCAGGCGCGGCGAAACCGAGATCCACGTCTCCCGTGACGCATACGTGACCGATCAGGCGCGCAGCTACATCCGCGAGAACGGCATTCGCCTCATCGTCGACGGAGTTCCGCCGGCATCGACGGGTGCTACCCGTCCGGCCGGCGGCGCGCTGCCGGAAAACGACGCCATCCGTCCTGCCAAGGAGATGGCCCAGGGTCGCTTCGTGACCCTGGACGGCCGCAGGCTTTCCGAGAAGCCCGAGCACATGACGCATCTCCACGCCAACGTGCTCGTGCCCAAGACCCACCCCCGCATCGCGCTTCGCGGCAGGTTGGACGACCTTGAGGCCGACATCCTGAACCTGCAGCTGCGCGCGCTGGAGGAGGGCAACGGGAAGCTCGTGGACGCCCTGCAGCAGACCTTGGACTTCGCCCGGAAGATCCTCGGTGCCGAGGTGGCCGAAAAGCCGCTCGAGGACACGGAACTTCTGGGCATGGACGAGGCCGCGCAGCGGCGCGTGTCGCACAACCCCAAGAAGTACTTGGGTGTCGGTCACCTCATGCCCGACGTGCACATGGGGGCTCTCGCCCTGGGTCTCAACAAGCTGCGCACCGAGACGCGCGAGGTCGAGCTCGCGTGCGTGGCCGCGTTCGAGCGACCCGACGGTTCTTCGGAGCGCACGGACCTCGTGCGCGCCCTCAACCGTCTGAGCAGCACGTTCTACATCATGATGCTCGGCGTCATCGCCGAGCGGACCGCGAAGGAAAGCTGAGTCATGAACGAGCAAGAACTCTACCGCATCGTCGCCGGCGTGGTGAACGGCATGCTTGCCGCCTCGCCCGCGCCTGCGGCCGCGGCCGGCGACCGCATCCCGGTCGAGATCTCGGCCAAGCACGTGCACCTGTCGCAGGAGCACGTCGAAGCCCTGTTCGGCCCGGGCTACACGCTGACACCCAAGCGTGACCTGTCGCAGCCGGGGCAGTTCCTGTGCGAAGAGCGCGTGACCGTCATCGGTCCCAAGGGCACGTTCAAGAACGTGGCCGTGCTGGGCCCGGTGCGCTCCCGCACCCAGGTCGAGCTCTCCGCGACCGACGCCCGCACGCTCGGCATCAAGGCGCCCCTGCGCCTGTCGGGCGATCTGGCGGGCTGCCCGGGCGTGTTCATCCAGGCCGGCGACGCCATGGTGCGCGCCGACGAGTCGGTGATGGTCGCCCAGAATCACATCCACATGACGCCCGCTGACGCGCAGCGTCTGGGCGTCCACGACGGCGAGGTCGTCTCGGTCCGCATGGACACCGAGCGCCCGCTGACGTTCGACCACGTGCTCGTGCGCGCGACCGACACCTCGGCGCTTGCCATGCACATCGATTTCGACGAGGCGAACGCCTGCCAGCTGGCGGGCAGCGGCTCCGGCACCATCGTGCGCCATGCCGCCGGCGCCCCGTGCGCTCCCGTCGCACCGGTGAGCGCGCCCCAGGCGCCGCGCCCGTCCGGCCTGATGGCCGCGGTCGCGGCACCGGCGCCCGCGACGGCCTGCGTGCCCGTTTCGGGTCTTCTGACCGCCGCCGAGGCCCAGTCCATCGCCTCCTCCGGGGCGACCGAGATCAGCCTCGAGCCCGGCGCCGTGGTGACTCCTCTTGCCCGCGACGTGCTGCGCGACAAGCGCATCACCATTCGTTCGGCGGCTAAGGAGTAGCCATGCTTATCGGCAACGTGATCGGCAACGTTTGGGCCACTAAGAAAGAAAGCACCCTCTCCGGTGCCAAGCTCATGATCGTCCGCGAGATCGACGCGGCGGGCAACGGGACGAACAACACCTTCGTTGCCGCCGACGTCGTGGGCGCGGGCATCGGCGAGACGGTCCTGACCGTCTCGGGTTCCACGGCGCGGCGCGCCTTCGGCGGGGACGACGTGGCGGTCGACGCCACCATCGTCGGCATCGTCGACAGCCTCGACGTGGAGTAAGGAGGAACCGTGTCCGAATCCGTCACGATCGGCATACTCGAGACGCGCTCCATCGCACGTGGAGCCGAGGCGACCGACGCCATGCTCAAGGCGGCGGAGGTCGAGCTCATCCGCGCCGGGGTCATCTGCCCCGGCAAGTATCTGACGATCGTGTCGGGTGAGGTCGCGGCCGTCGCGGCCTCCGTCGAGGCGGGGGCCGATCGCGCCGGCCGTGCGTGCGCGGGCACCTGCGTGCTCGCGCGCCTTGACGAGCGCGTCGCGCGCGCCATTCGCGGCACGCGCTTTACGACCGAGGTCAACGCGGCGGGCATCGTCGAGTGCAGCACCGTCGAGACGTGCGTGCACGCTGCGGACACGGCGGTCAAGGCCGCCGACGTCGAGCTCGTCCGCCTGCGTCTGGGCGGCGGCATCGGCGGCAAGGGCTACCTCGTACTCACCGGCGACGTGGCGGCGGTGTCCGCCTCCGTCGAGGCGGCGTCGGCCGTCGCCGCAGACGCCTCGCGCCTCATTGACGCCGTGGTGATCCCGCGGCCCGACGAGGCGCTGTTCCAAAGCTTGTAACCAAGATGCGCGGGCGCGCCCGCGAGCAGGATAGATCGGATATACACATGGAAGACAAGCAGCGCATCATTCAAGAGTTCGTCCCGGGCAAGCAGGTCACGCTTGCGCACGTGATCGCCAACCCCGTGGCCGACCTCGCCAAGAAGCTCGGCATCGTCGGGGGCATCCAGGGCGCCATCGGCATCCTGACCATCACCCCGTCCGAGGCTGCCATCATCGCCGGCGACGTCGCCAGCAAGGCGTCCGGCGTCGAGCTCGCCTTCGTGGACCGCTTCAGCGGCTCGGTCGTCATCACCGGCGACGTCGAGAGCGTGCAGGCGGCGCTCGAGGCCGTCATCCATATGCTGTGCGACACGCTGCACTTCTCTTCGGCTCCGATCACACGTTCGTAAAGATAAGGAGGGTCGATCGTGAAGACCATCATGCTCGTCGGCAAGACCGGCGCAGGCAAGACGAGTTTCACCCAGGCGATGCAGGGCGAGGACCTCGTTTACAAAAAGACTCAGGCCGTGAACATCGTCAACAACGCGATCGACACGCCGGGCGAGTTCGTCGAGAACCGCGCCTTGTACCGCGCCCTCATCACGAGCGGCGCCGACGCCGAGGTCATCGTGCTCGTGCAGGACTGCACGGACGACACGTGCATGTTCGCCCCGGGCTTCGCCACGATGTTCGGCAAGCCCACGGTGGGTCTGGTGAGCAAGGTCGACATCGCGGAGAGCGAGGAGGCCATCGAGCAGGCGCGCGAGAAGCTCGAGCTGGCCGGGTGCGACCGGATCTTCTATATCAGCAACAAGGATCGCCGCGGCGTCGACGACGTCAAGGCCTACATCGGTCTTTCGGAGGAGTAGACGATGGACACGTTCGTTTTAGGGGCGCAGATCGCAAGCGGTGCGGGCGCGCTGGACAAGCTGCTCGAGCTGTCGTGCGACCGCGCGGCGGTCGTGTGCGACCCGTTCATGGCGAAGTCGGGCGCCTCGCACCAGGTCACCGACCGCTTGGATTCGATCGGCTGCGCCTGGGAGCTGTTCGACCGCGTGGTGCCCGACCCCACGGTCGACGTGGTGAGCGCCTGCGTGTCGCTGTTCATGGAGGTGCGCCCCACCTGCGTGGTCGCGCTCGGCGGCGGCTCGGCCATCGACACCGCCAAGGCGGCGAGCTACATCTACACGCGCACGGCCCAGGTCGACCGCCCGCTGTTCGTCGCCGTTCCCACCACGAGCGGCACCGGTTCCGAGGTGACGAGCTTCTCGGTCATCTCCGACCCCGAGGCGGGCGTCAAGTACCCGATCGTCTCGGACGAGCTCCTGCCCGACCACGCGATCCTGGACCCCGAGCTCACCCGCACCGTCCCGCCCACGGTGACGGCGGACACCGGGCTCGACGTGCTGACGCACGCGCTCGAGGCCTACGTCGCCACCGATGCGACCGACATGTCCGACGCGCTCGCCGAGAAGGCCGCCGCCGTGGTGTTCGAGTGCCTGGAGCACGTCGTGGAGCACGGGGACGACATCGCGGCGCGCGAGCGCATGCACAACGCCTCCTGCATGGCGGGCGTGGCCTTCAACAACGCCGGCCTCGGCCTGTGCCATGCCATGGCGCACGCGCTGGGCGCCCAGGTCCACCTGCCGCACGGCCGCTGCAACGCGCTGCTGCTGCCGCATACCATCCGCTTCAACGCGAAGGATCCCGCGGTGTGCGCCCGCTATGCCCGCATCGCCGCGCGCGTGGGATGCTGCTGCCATACCGACGTCGTGGCGGTCGAGGGGCTCGTTCGCAAGATCGAGCAGCTCATGCGCGCCGTGCATGTCGCGCCGGTCATCGAGGACGAGGAGCGCCGCGCGCTCGCTCGCGAGAAGATCGACGTCATGGTCGCAAACGCGCAGAAGGACCGCTGCATGCCCACCAACCCGGTGACGGCCACCCCCGAGCAGATCGCGGAGCTGTACCGCTCCATCTGCTAGCCCATCGCGGTCGGGCGCCACATCTGCTGTGGGAGACGGGCACGCTTGGCGGGCCACCGGTATGAGGTGTCTCTGTGCGACGTGCTTTGGCCTGGCAAACGTACCCGCCCCCCATGGCAGATGCGGCGTTATTCGGCGCGAAGGCGCTCGATCGGCCTTCTTAGATCAGCCGGCCCGCGGATGCCGCCAGCATGGCGCGAAGCCCACACGGCGGCGCGGGCCAACAGGATAGAAAGGTGATTTCCATGGACATGAGCCAGGACGTTTTGCAGGCGCTCGTCGAGAACGTCGTCCGCGCGACGCTCGAGGCGTGCGCATCGAATACGGGCTACAAGCACGTCGACCCGAGCGGCATCATCGGCATCAAGACCTCGCAGGTCGCTCTCGAGCCGTTCGAGGGTCGCTCCGACGTGCTGCTCGCCGACGTGACCACGCTGGAAGAGGCGCCCCGTATGGGCTGCGGCATCATGGAGCTCAAGGACGGCGCCTCGTTCGAGTGGACGCTCACCTACGATGAGTACGACATCGTGCTCGAGGGCACGCTGGAGATCGAGATCGACGGCCGCATCGTGTCCGCCGCCCCCGGTGAGATCATCTACATCCCCAAGGGCAGTCACATTCACTTCCAGACGCCCGATCACGCCAAGTACGTGTACACCGTCTTCCCTGCCGACTGGCAGTAGGGCGCTGCCGCCGCGGGCATGCTGAGCGCTCGCGGCGGGAGTCGTCCAAAGACCTAGCTCGAGGCCCCCTGCCGGGGTCGAGTCGCTTGCGTGCCCAAGCGGCTCGGCTCCGGCAGGGGGCCTTGCCATGCGCCTGCGGTTTTCCCGCCGGCCTGCAGCGTCACGTATTCGCGCCGCCGCAACGTTGTGGTTTCCTGTAGTTTCTGTCGGCGGTATTCGCTTTTCGGTGTATGGAACTGCGCACGCACGGCGCTTTGAGTACCATCAGCCGGGTTCTATGTATTTCCAGCCGAATCCGGCTCGACCGGGTTTCCACGGCGCAGCATGACGAAAGAGGCCCCTATGCAAGAGGCGTTTTTTTCCTTTATCAGCAGCTTCGGATACCTCGCGGTGTTCGGGCTCATCTTCCTGGAGAACATCTTCCCTCCCATTCCGAGCGAGCTCATCTTGCCCCTGTCGGGCTTTCTGGTCATCCAGACGAGCATGGAGCTGCCGCTGGTGATCGTCGCCGCGACGGTCGGTTCGGTGACGGGCGCGTTCGTGCTCTATGGAATCGGACGGCTGTTGTCCCAAGATCGCCTCGAATCGTTTTTCGACACCCGGCCCATGCGCCTGCTCGGCTTCAAGTCCGATGACGTGTCCAAGGCGATCGGCTGGTTCGACCGGCGCGGGCAGATCACGGTGCTGCTGTGCCGCTGCATCCCGGTGGTGCGCAGCCTGATCTCGATTCCGGCGGGCACCGCCAAGATGAACATGGTGCGCTTCTCGCTGTACACGCTGCTGGGCTCCGCCGTGTGGAACACCGTTCTGTGCAGTCTGGGCTACGCTGCCGGCGGCGCATGGGAGACCGTGACCGCCCAGGTCGAGGGCTTCTCCGACATCGTCAAGGTCGTGCTGATCGTCATCATCGTTGTCGTGGTGGCGTTCTGGATCGTCAAGCGCGTCATCCCGAACCTGCGCGAGAACAAGAACCAGTAGGGCGGATGCTCCGCTTCGTGCGCCCGGCGCCCCTTGGCCCCCACTCATTCATGAATGAGTGGGGGCCTTTTCAGCATTTGCCCAGGATTTGTCGTTTGACGTTCCTGTTGTTTCATGAATGAGCGGGGTGGGGTCCTCTTCGCCGCTCCATCTCTCCGGGAGGGCGAGCCGATCAGCGTCTCCCTAGGTAGTGAGCTTGCGGACCAGATCGGTGAGCTCGGCTACCTGCTGCTCGAGCTCGCAGATGCGACGCGCGTTTTCCGCGATGCCCTCGCGGTTCATGATCGACGCCTCCTGAACCGGGTCGGGCAGGCTTTCGCGATGCTTCTTGGCATCGAAGTTCTCCGCCATGACGCGGCAGCCGTTGCGCCGCACCACGCGGCCGGGAACGCCGACCACCGTCGAGTCAGGGGGCACGTCCTTGACGACGACGGAGTTTCCCCCGATGCGCACGTTGTCTCCGATGGTGATGTTACCGAGCACCTTCGCGCCGCTGCCCACGGTGACGTTGTTGCCGAGGGTGGGGTGGCGCTTGCCGTTCTCGTTGCCGGTGCCGCCGAGCGTGACCCCCTGGTAGAGCGTGCAGTCATCGCCCACGATGGTCGTCTCGCCGATCACGACGCCCATGGCGTGGTCGATGAACAGGCGCCGTCCCAGCTGCGCTGCGGGATGAATCTCCACGCCCGTGAAGAAGCGCGTGATCTGCGACAGGATGCGCGCGATGCTGCGCAGGCCGTGGGTCCACAGCCAGTGCTCAGGCGTGTGCATCC
>DGYMJ06203__coassemble_711_pt1 | contig 17620 bp, 14 predicted proteins | sample DGYMJ06203__metabat2_high_PE_015 | metagenome-assembled genome bin DGYMJ06203
AAAGCCCTCCCAGCTCTTGTTAGGAGAGATCTTGGGAACCATCTTGTGCTTTCCGATGCGGCTGCCCACGAGGTAGGCGCACGAGTCGCTCACCCATAGCGAAGCGCAGACGCCGATCGAGAGCAGGGCGCCCTCGAAGCCCGGAAGCGCATCGCGAGTGAGCACGATGGCGGACATCATGAACCCGGTATAGATGGGCCCGAACGCCGTCACGGCCACATCGGCGATGCGCGTGCGGGGCGAGTAGACGTACCAAAGGCCCATCGAGAGCACGAGGATGAAGATGAGGGCGGTGAGCCACAGCGGGTCGACGAGCGCGGACAGCGGGAACAGGAACGCGGCGGCAAGGCCTAAAAGCTCGTTGGGAACCTTGCCGTCGAGCCGCATCATGCGGTAGAACTCGAAGCAGCACAGCCAGCTCATCGCGGCGACGAAGATGGCCGTCGGCATCGTGCCGAGCAGAAGGCAACCGATGAACAGGGCGGCATAGATGAGGCCGAAGCCCGTGCGGACCAGAAGGCCGTGCAGCCTGCCGCCCTTGGTCGTTTGAGAGACGGAGCCGCCCTTTGCGGACGGCTCGCGGTCAGTGTTGTCGTGGATCTGATCCAACGGTACTCCTCATGGGTCAGGACGCATCAGTTCGTCTTGGAGAGTCCTCCGAAACGCCTATCGCGTCCTTGGTACGCCAAGATCGCGCGGACGAGCTCCCAGCGGTCGAAATCGGGCCAATACGTATCGGTGATGTAGAACTCCGAGTAGGCGATCTGCCAAAGCAGGTAGTTGGAGACGCGCATCTCGCCAGACGTCCGGACCACCAGCTCGGGGTCGGGCAGGCCCGCGGTGTAGAGCTGGTTCGCCACGCAGGACTCGTCGATGGCATCGACGTCGAGATCCGCGTTTTGGACGAGCTTGGCGATGGAGCGCGCGGCGCGGGCGATCTCCGCCCGACCACCGTAGTTCACCGCGAGCGCCAGCGTCATGCCGGTATGGTCGCGGCAGGCCTCCAGGCCGTACTCGAAGACCTTCCGCGTGCGCTCGGGCAGCGCGGAGATGTCGCCCAGGAACACAACGCGGACGTTCTCACGTTTGAGGAGCGGAAGCTCATCGACAAAGGTCTTGGCGAACAGGTGCATGAGCACGTTCACCTCGTGCTGGGGGCGGTTCCAGTTTTCGGTCGAGAACGCGTAGGCGCTCAGCACGTCGACACCCAGGCGCACGGCGGCGGTGATGACTTCGCGCAGGGAGACGATGCCCGCCTTGTGCCCCTCGGTGCGAGCGAGGCCGCGCGCGGTCGCCCAGCGGCCGTTGCCGTCCATGATGCAGGAGATATGGCGCGGGATACGCGCCATATCCAGCTGGGCTATATCGAGATCCGCCGGAGCGTCGCTGAAGTACTCAGCGAACTTGGCTTCATCGTAGTGCACTTAGATCTCCATGACCTCTGCTTCTTTGGCTTTCAGCATCTCGTCGATCTTCTTGACGTAGTCGTCGGTGTGCTTCTGGACCTTGGCCTGCTCGCGACGCACATCGTCCTCGGTGAGGTCCTCGTCGCGCTCAAGCTTGTTGTTGGCGTCGCGACGGATGTTGCGGATGGCGACCTTGGCCTGCTCGGCGAGCTCACGGCACTCCTTGACCAGCTCGCGACGGCGCTCCTCGGTGGGAGCGGGGAACGGCAGACGGACGATCATGCCGTCAGAGGAGGGCGTGATGCCCAGGTCGGAGGCGGAGATGGCCTTAACGATGGCGTTGACGAGCGCCTTGTCCCAGGGCTCGACGACAAGCATGTGGGCCTCAGGCGTCTTGACGGCGGCGACCTGCGTGATCGGCGTGGCGACACCGTAGTAGTCGACCGTGATGTCGGACAGGATGTTGGCGTTGGCGCGACCCGTGCGCACCTTGGCGAAGTTGTGCTTCAGGTTCTCGAGGGTCTTGTCCATGTTGTCGGTGATATCGGCCATGATTAATCCTCCTGAACGACGACGGTTCCAACAGGCTCGCCCTTGAGGGCGTTTTTGATATTATCCACGCCCTCGATGTTGAGAACGATGATCGGCATGCGGTTGTCCTGGCACAGGGCGGCTGCGGTGGAGTCCATGACCTGCAGGCCGCGAACGAGTACCTCGTGGTAGGTGATCCGATCGAAGCGGACGGCGTCGGGGTTGGAGACGGGGTCCTTGTCGTAGACGCCGTCGACCTTGGTCGCCTTGAGCAGGCACTCGGCGCCGATCTCGCATGCACGCAGGGCGGCTGCGGTGTCGGTCGTGAAGTACGGGTTGCCCGAACCGGCGGCGAAGATGACGATGTCGCCCTTCTGGAGATGATTGATGGCGCGGCGGCGGATGTAGGGCTCGCACACCTCGTTCATCTGGATAGCGCTCATGACGCGGCACGGCGCGTCGAGGCGCTCGAACGCATCCTGCAGCGCGAGGGCGTTCATCACGGTCGCGAGCATGCCCATGTAGTCGGCCTGGGCGCGATCCATGCCCTTGGCGGAACCGGCGAGACCGCGGAAGATGTTACCGCCGCCGACCACGATGCCGACCTGAACGCCGTCGTCATGGAGCTGCTTGACCTGGCGGGCAAGACGCTCGGTGACTTCGGGGTCGATGCCGTAGCGGCCCTCCCCCATCAGCGCTTCGCCGGAGAGCTTCAGCAGCACGCGTTTGTAGAGGTACTCAGACAAGATGTCCTCCTTCAATCGTCAGACTGCACCCATTCTAGCGAATAATGGGTGCCGCGCCCACAAAAAAGCAGGCCACAGGTCGAAACCCATAGCCTGCTCGGTCATCATGAAACGATGAACTAGTTAGCGGCTTCGCCGGAAACCAGACGGTCGAACGCGACGACGCGGACGTTGTCGCCGACCTCCTTGGAGACCTTCTCGGCGTACTGCTTGATGGACATGCTGGAATCCTTGATGAACTCCTGCTCGTTCAGGACGAAGCCCTTGAAGAACTTCTCGAGACGGCCCATGGCCATCTTCTCCTGAATGGCCTCGGGCTTGCCGGACTCGGCGGCCTGAGCCTTGTAGATGGAGACCTCGTGCTCGACGACCTCGGCGGGCACGTCCTCGCGAACGGCGCTGATCGGGGCCGTGGCGGCAACCTGCATAGCCACATCGTGGGCGAAGGACTTGAAGGCCTCGGTGGAAGCGGTCTCGGGCTTGTCGAAGGCGAACTCGACGAGAGCGCCGATCTTGCCGCCCATGTGGATGTAGCTGGCGACAGCGCCATTGGCCGGCTTGCGGATGGCGAAGCGGGTGATCTTCATGTTCTCGCCGATGATGTGGATCATCTCGGTGAGGGCGTCCTGGACGGACTCACCGTTCATGTCGCACGCGAGCAGGGCGTCGACGTCGGCAGGCTCGGTGGTGCAGGCGACCTGGGCGACATTGGCGACGAAGCCGGTGAACTTGGGGTTGGAGGCGACGAAGTCGGTCTCGCAGGCGACCTCGGCGAGCGCACCCTCGGTGGCGTCGTCGGAGATGTATGCGGCGACAGCGCCCTCGTTAGTGTCGCGACCGGCCTTCTTGGCGGCAGCGGCAAGGCCGTTCTTGCGCAGGATGTCGACGGCGGCATCCATATCGCCATCGGCCTCGACGAGAGCCTTCTTGCACTCCATCATCGGGGAGTCGGTCATCTCGCGGAGCTGCTTGACCATGGCGGCGGTGATCTGGGCCATTTGCGTTCCTTTCGCGATATCGGTGGATGGTGTCTGGGACCCGTCGCTACTCGGCGACGGCGGGAGCGGCGGCCTCGGCCGGCTGCTCCTCGGCGGCGGGCTCGGCGGTGCCGGCCATCTCGGCCTCGGAGATCTGCTCCTTGCCGGTGCCCGCGAGGCAGGCGTCGGCGAACAGCTCGCACATGAGGGAGACCGCGGAGATTGCGTCGTCGTTGCAGGGGATGCCGTACTCGACCTCGTCGGGGTCGGAGTTGGTGTCGATCAGGGCGACCACGGGGATGTGCAGGCGACGGGCCTCCTTGATGGCGTTCTCCTCGCGCTTGGTGTCGATGACGAAGAGGGCCGCGGGCAGGCTCTTCATGTCGCGGGCGCCGCCGAGGTTGGTCTGGAGCTTGGAGAGCTCCTTGCCGAGGACGGCCTGCTCCTTCTTGACGCGCAGCGCCATGGAGCCGTCGGCGACCATGCCCTCGAGCTCCTCCATGCGGTTGATGCGGGAGCGGATGGTCACGAAGTTGGTGAGCATGCCGCCGAGCCAGCGCTGGTTGATGTAGGGCATGCCGGCGCGCTCGGCAGCGGCCTTCACGGCCTCCTGGGCCTGCTTCTTGGTGCCGACGAACAGGACCTTGCCGCCGTGGGCGCAGGTGTTCTTGAGGAACGTGTAGGCGCGGTCGGCCTCGACGATGGTCTGCTTGAGGTCGAGGATGTAGATGCCGTTGCGCTCGCCGAAGATGTAGGGGCGCATCTTGGGGTTCCAGCGACGGGTCTGGTGACCGAAGTGGCAGCCGGCCTCGAGAAGGGTGCGGATATTGATCTTGGTAGCCATGGATAACCTCCTGTGGTTCGCCTCCGCGCAGGCATCCGACCTCGCTGGCCACCTGGGAAAATGCTACCGTGCCCCCAGGCACCACGGCTCAGCGAGTAGCCGCGCGTGTGTGATAGATACGTTGCCCAGTTGAGCAACCCGCAGAATAATAGCAGGGAACGGCTGCGGTGTGGAGGGGAAATTCTCCCCTGCCCCATTTTCCCACGCGACATGCACAACGGGCGGTTTGACGGAGCGGTCGGCCCGCGATCGTCCCCTTCATCTGAGTCAGCTTCGGGGGTGCGCTTGTTTAAGGGCGCCCTTGAGACGCTCGGGGGTGAGGTGCGTGTACAGCTGCGTGGTCGACAGGCTCGCATGTCCGAGCAGCTCCTGGACGCTGCGCAGGTCCGCGCCGCCTTCCAGCAGGTCGGTAGCATAGGTGTGGCGCATGGCGTGCGGCGTGATGTCGGCTGGAAGGCCCGCGCGGCGCACGAGCGTCTCGAAGCGGTAGCGCAGCGAGTCCGCGCTCATGGCCCGTCCGCGCGACGAGACGAACAGCGCGCGCTCCGCCAGCGGATCGCCCGTCTTGGAGCGCTCGAGCAGCTGGGGGCGCGCGTCGAGAAGGTAGCGGTCAAGCGCCTCCCAAGCGCGGCGGTACAGCGGGACGATGCGCTCTTTCGAGCCCTTTCCGAACAGCCTGACCGTGGCGTCGCCTCTGTTCAGGCTGTCGAGCGTGAGGCCCGCGAGCTCGGAGATGCGCGCGCCCGAGGCGTAGAGCACCTCGAGCATCGCCTTGTCGCGGATGCCTTCGGGCTTGGAGCCTTCGGGGATCGCGAGCAGCTCGTCCATCTGCTCTGAGGTCAGCGCATGCGGGAGGTTCTTGGGGATCTTCGGGGACGAGATGGCGGCTGCGGGGTCGGATTCGATTACGTCCTCGGCCGCGAGCCATGCGTAGAGGGAGCGGATGGAGGACAGGTGCGCGGCGATCGTCTTGGGGGCGTAGCGCGCTTCCCTCAGCTGCGCGAGGTAGCGTCTCAGATCGCGAACGGAGACGCGCAGGCCGTCGAGGCGCGACCGCTCGACCCATGCCGCGTACGCGTCGAGATGGGATGCGTACGCGCGCACGGTTTGCGGAGACATGCCCTCCACGCGCTCGATATGCGCGCAGAAGGCCTCGACGGCGCCGCGTATGTCCTGGATCCGCTCCATCTAGCGGACGGGCCTTTGGCCAAACAGATCGGGCCTGCTTGCGCAATAAGCGGAAAGGTCGTTTGCTGCCCGCTCGGCATAGGCGGCGTAGCGGTCTCGCTTGGACCTGCGGCGACCGTCCTCAAGCGGCGGCACGAGGCCGAAGTTGACGTGCATGGGCTGATAGCCCGACGTGGCCGGGTCCGTCGCATAGGCCACGAGTGCGCCGAACGCGCCGGTGACAGGAAGCGAGACCCCGTCGATCCCCTCAAGATCCGCATAGGTGTTGAGCGCGGCGAGCAGGCCCGATGCGATCGCCTCGGTGTAGCCTTCGGTTCCCGTGATCTGGCCCGCCAGACGCACGGAGGTCCCGGGGATGCGGAACGTCCGGTCGAGCACGTGGGGCGCATCCACGAAGGTGTTGCGGTGCATGACGCCGTAGCGGAAGAACTCCGCGCGCTCGAGTCCGGGGATCATGCGGAACACGCGCTTCTGCTCGCCGAACGTGAGGTTCGTCTGAAAGCCCACGAGGTTGTAGGCGGTGCCCTGCGCGTTCTCCGCGCGCAGCTGGACGGCCGCCCAAGGACGCCTTCCCGTGCGCGGATCGGTGAGGCCGACGGGCTTCATGGCACCGAACCGGATGGCGTCCTTGCCCGTGCGCGCGACCTCCTCGGCGGGCTGGCATGCCTGGAACAGGTCCCCTCCCTCGAAATCCTTGAGCACGACGCGCTCGGCGTTGACGAGGGCGTCGATGAAGGCCTCGTATTCCTCTTTGTTCATGGGCGCGTTCAGGTAGTCGCCCACCTGGGCGTCATCGTAGCGGGACTGCCTGAACAGGATGTCCATGTCGAGGGTCGATGCGTCCACGATGGGTGCCGCCGCGTCGAAAAACGAGAGGGAGTCCCCGCCCACAAGGTCGATCACCTTGGAAGAGAGCGCCGGCGAGCAGAGCGGGCCGGCAGCGATGACCACCGCGCCCTCGGGAATGTCCGTGACCTCCTCGTGCACGACGGTGATCAGGGGGCGAGTGGCGACTTCCTGCTCGACCAGACGGGAGAACTCGGTCCGGTCGACGGCGAGGGCGCCTCCTGCGGGAACGGCCGCGCGCTCGGCGCACGAGAGGAGAATGGAGCCCATGCGGCGCAGCTCGTCTTTGAGCAGGCCCGCAGCGGAGTCAGGTCGGGTCGATTTGAACGAGTTGGAGCACACGAGCTCGGCAAGCTGGCCCGTATGGTGTGCGGGAGAGGAAACCTGGGGGCGCATTTCGTACAGGCGCACCGCTATGCCCCGATCGGCAAGCTGGCAGGCGCACTCGCTGCCCGCGAGACCGCCGCCCACTACCGTGACCATCTTGTTCTCCATTGCGCTCCCATCGATCGTTCATGATAGCGCCCGCTTGCGCGGGCGCGGGTTCTACCTATTGTGCATGATGGCACCTCGAGCGTGAAGTGCGCGTTTTGTGGGCGCGAATCTCCCATCGATGACGCGCTCGATCCTTCCCTTCATCTGAAGCTCGCTTAGCACGTTCAGGCAGCTGACGGCATCGACGCCGAGCATCGCCGCGATCTCGTCGATCCGCATGGGGTTTGCCACCAGGGCATCCAGTATCCGGCGTTCCGTCTCCGACATCATCGGCTCCTCCGCGGGGCCGATGCGTGAGAACCTCAGGGTTTCGAAGATCCGCGAGACGGCGACCTCGAGAGACTCCTCATCGACGATGATGGTCGCCCCGACGGATATGAGGTAGTTGGATCCGCGCGATTCGGGCGACAGGATCGAACCGGGCGCGGAAAGGATCTCCCTGCCGAGCCTGTTGGCCGCATCGGCTGTCGAGAAGGTGCCCGACGGCATGCCTGCCTCGGCGACGAAGACGGCGCGCGCGAGTGCGGCGATGATGGCGTTTCGCTTGGGAAACGCGTAGGGGCGCGGCTGCGTCCCCCATCGCTCGATCGAGACGACGGCGCCCCCGGTCTCAAGGGTCCGTTCGATCAGGCGGGCAGACGATGCCGGATAGGTGACGTCCGCCCCTGTTCCGAGGACGATGACGTGACGTCCTTTTTCAGCGAGGGCGGCCTTTCCCGCCGCCTGGTCGCATCCCCGCGCGCCGCCCGAGACGACCGTGATGCCGGATTGCGCCGCCACGGTTGCCGCCATCTCGGCGACGGCGATGCCGTAGGGTGTCGGCCTGCGCGACCCGATGACCGCGAGGCCCGGACCCTCCAGGACGTCGAGGTTTCCCCGGACATAGAGCGTCTCGGGAGGCTGCGACAGGTCGAGCAGGCTTCTCGGGTAGCGCGCATCCGATGGGTGGAGCTCATAGCGCGTATCAGCCAACTTCGTCACCGGTCCTTCCTCTGAACATCGATGCCTCGAGGACATGCGTCTGCTTGACGTCCTCGGACTCCTCGATGTCGGCGATCGTTCGGGCGATCTTGCTCAGGCGCACGATGCCACGTCCCGTGAGATGGGCGGCTCGCGCGATCTGGATGAGCGTCGTCTCTCCCCCGCCGTCCAGTCGGTAGGCGGCGACCGCGCCGTCAAGCGGGCGCCTGCTCCGTCCGAGGTCCTCCGGTTTCCCCTCACGGCCTTCGCGCCAGGTCCTGAACGCTCGTCCGCGCTCGACGATTTCGCGAAGGTCGGCAGACGACATGCCCTCTGCCCCCTTCACGACCAGCTCCGGATCCGGACGCATGACGTCGATGCACAGGTCGATACGGTCCGCCAGGGGGCCCGAGAGCTTCGAGCGGTATCGCTCGATGGCATGCGGCGTGCAGGCGCAGTCGATCTCCCGGTCCCCGAGGTATCCGCACGGGCATGGGTTGCTTGCCGCCAGCAGCTGGAACCGCGATGGGAAGGAGTACGCTCCCTCCGCGCGCACCAGCCGGACGACGCCTGCTTCTATCGGCTGGCGCAGGGTCTGCAGGACGCCCGTCGAGAACTCTGCGAGCTCGTCCAGGAACAGGACGCCTCCGTGGGCGAGGCTGATCTCCCCGGGGTGCACGGGCCTGCCGCCCCCGATGAGGCCCGCCGCGGAGATGCTGTGATGAGGGCTTCTGAACGGGCGGACTCCCCTTAGGAGGCCATCGACGGCCTCCCCCATGACGGAGTGGATGCAGAGCGCCTCCTGCTTCTCCTGCTCCTCGATGGGCGGCAAGATGCTTGTCATTCGTCGCGCGAGCATGGTCTTTCCGGCTCCCGGGCTCCCGACCATGAGCAGGCCGAGCTCGCCTGCGGCCGCTATCGCCATACCGCGTTTCGCGACTTCCTGTCCCACGACATCGGAAAAATCGGGTTGCGCCCCGGGATGCTCGCTGCCCGGCATGCCGTGCGGATGCCTCTGGGCCGCTTCGCGAACGCCGATACGCAGCGACCCGATGTGCGAAAGCGTGAAATGGTCGACGGAATCGAGCGGAACGTGCTGCTCGTTGATCGCGGTCACGAGCGCCAAGCCGGACGCGCGGGCGAGCAGCTGATAGGCGACCTCTCCGCGCACCGAGCATACCGAGCCGTCAAGCGCGAGCTCTCCAACGAGCAGCGCGTCGTCCAGCCCGACTTCGGGAATCTGGTGAGACGCCGCGAGAATCGCCACGGCGATGGGAAGATCGAAACCGGAACCGCTCTTGCGCATATCTCCCGGCGCGAGATTCACCGTGATGCTCTTCCGGGGAATCTCGAAGCCCGCGGCACGCAGCGCGCACCGGATGCGTCCGCGGGCCTCGAGAACGCCCGAGTCGGCCATGCCGACGAGCGAGATGCCCGGCATCCCTTCGGCCATGGAGACCTCGACGGTCACCGGGTACGCCTCGACGCCGCGTATGCAAGCCGCATGCACCGCGTAGACACCCGAGCCGCTCATTGCTGGCAATCCCATTCAAATGCGGAGACCAGATGCTCGATCTCCGCGAGGAACCCGGGGCGAAGCGTGACCGCTATCACGTCGAAGCGCAGCGCGAAGACGGGGAAGTTTTCCATTTGGTAGCGCGCTGCGATGCGCTCGTAGCGGCGCTGTTTGCGCTCGTCGACCGCGAGCTCGGGGTACAGGCAGTCGTCGTCGGTGTGGTTTCTCCTGGTCTTCACCTCGACGAGCACCACCTCCTCGCTATCCGGGTCGAACATGACGAGGTCCGCTTCGCCTTCCGGACAACGGTAGCCCTGGCACATCGCATCGTACCCCTGGGCCTCTAGATAGGAGCAGGCAAGGGCTTCCCCTAGATAGCCGAGCTCCTTCGCGGTGAACGTGTCGATCATCTCGGGATCTTCGGCGCACGCGCTGATGAACTCCTCGTGCGTCTTGAATCTGTTCTGGATCCGGTGCTTTCGTTTGCCCATGGCTGCTCCTTTCTATCAAGAGGTGAAAGGAGTATGGAGACGGGGGCGCGCCCGCCGTCCTGTTGACGTTGACGAGCGAACCGGCGAAACCCTATCTGCATCGTACAGACGGCCAACGATCGAGGTCGCAGCGCGCTTGAGGCCTCATATTCAGTTGTCGGGCTTCACGCAGCCTTCTAGAAGAGCCGTGCGGTCTCGAGAAAGTTTCCGCAGAAGCTGACGCGATGGATGGGGCTGAGCCCATATTCCTTGATGGCGGCGATATGTTCGGGCGAGGCGTACCCTTTTGACTGGGCGAGATGGTAGCCGGGGTATTCGCCGTCGAGCTCGACCATCATCTCGTCACGGGTGACCTTTGCCACGATCGACGCAGCGGCGATGCAGGCGACGGTGGCGTCCCCGTGCACGACATCGCGCTCGTTGGGTACGGCGCCGAGCGGGTTTCCATCCATGAGGACGCAGTCGGGCGTGACGCCCGCATCTTCAACTGCCCCCGCCACCGCGCGCCGCAGGCAGCGAGCCATCCCGAGCTCGTCGATCTCCGCAGGCGGGATGTGGCAGATGCCGATGGCCGTCGCGACTTCGGCGATACGGGCGGCAAGCAGCTCGCGCTTTGTCGGAGACAGCTGCTTTGAGTCGTTGAGGCCCCAGATAACCGGATCTGCCGGCAGGCAGACGGCGCACACGGTGAGCGGCCCTGCAACCGAGCCCCTTCCGACCTCATCGACCCCCATGATGACGCCCTCCCCACCGAGGTCGCGCATGGTGCGGTACATGTCGATGACGCGCTGCCGCTCAGCGAGCGCTTTCTCCCGGCGTCTCGCCGCGCGCTCGCACGCCTTTTGGACCTGTGCGCGCGGGTCGTCTCGATAGCGGTCGAGCAAGGAGGGAATCTCTTCGATCGATGCACTTGTCAGCTCTGCCGCGATCTTGGTCGCAGGAAGCGAGCTCGTCATATTTGCCATGCCAGTTCCCTTCGATCGGCAGCTCCATTGTACTGTTCCGACCCTGCCAAAATGTCGCTAAAAAAGAGGGCCACCCCGAAGGGTGGCCCTGTGAGATGCCGGATTGAATAATCCTTAGCGCTTCTCGGGGATGCGAGCAGCCTTGCCGACCTTGTCGCGGAGGTAGTACAGCTTGGCACGACGGACGCGACCGTGACGGACGACCTCAAGCTTGGCGATCTTGGGGCTGTGCAGGGGGAAGGTACGCTCGACACCGATGCCGAAGGAGATCTTGCGGACGGTGAAGGTCTCACGGGAGGAGCCACCGCTCATGCGGATGACGTCGCCCTGGAAGACCTGGATGCGCTCGCGGTCGCCTTCCTTGATGCGATAGTGAACCTTGACGTTGTCGCCAACGCGGACCTGCGGGATGTCCTCGCGGATGTCCTGACGCTCAATTGCGCGGATGTAATCCATCTTCTCGATCCTTACTCTTACCAGAGGTGCCGCTGAGTGACGACACATGGGTTGAACAAACGAAATTATTATACGCAAGCATGTGGTGAACGCAACACAAATTATGTGGGGCTTCGATGGTGACGAGACGCCCCGGCACGTCGGGTTGCCGCGGAAAGACACAGACATCTCGCTTACGCTCGCACGAATGTAGGCCATACTGTACATGAATGACTTTATGAGCGCTCCGACTGGAGGAACCATGGCACAGCAGAAGACGCGGGTCCGCAGCATCCGCATCGGTTCGGTCGTCCTCTTGGGAATTGCTCTGGTTGCGGCGATCGTGTGGGGATCGGTGCTTATCCGCACCCAGATGCTCGAGAACGCAAAGGAGCTCGCGACGCGCCTGGCGACCAGCTATGCCCAGCTTGCTCAGACGCGCCTGAGCTCGTTTGAGCAGTTCTTGAGCTATAGTGCGAGCCGAATGGACGAGTTGATTAGTGATGGCGCCGACGACGCTCGGATGCAGCGATGGCTTGAAGGGTTCAAGAGCGGCATGGCTTCCACGATGGATTCGGAGATGGCCGACCCCTACGCGGTCATCGACGGCACCATCATCGCCGCGAATCCGTGGGAAGGCGACGAGGACTTTGATTACAGCCAGGCCTCTTGGTATCAAGGTGCCCTGAACGCGCACGGCGCGGTATATGCGACGGATGCCTATACGGATACGATCACGGGCGGGAGCATCATCACGATCTCTATCGCCCTGAGCGGCTCGGGAAATGTTCTGGCATTCGATATCCAGCTCGACGAGTTAGGGGCCGTTGCGGCACAAAGGGCGGCTGACAGCAGCATGGGCTACGCCCTGTTCGACCGAAACGGCGAGCCCGTCGTAAGTAGCGGGTTGCTGAGTACGGAATCCTCCCGATCGTCCGAGTTTCTCGATCGTCTGAGGGAGGAGATCGACACCGGCGTCCTCGATCAAAGCGACGCGTCCATCGCCGGGCCGGACGGCACGAACCTGAGCGTATTTTTCACGGAGCTCGATCCGGGCTGGCTCTCCGTGGTCACGATACCCACGATGTCGCTTCTCATGAACGGGGTCACGCCGGGGTTCTTCGCCCTCATCGCGCTGTGCGCCCTGCTGCTCGGGGTCGTGATCTACACGGTGCTGCGCGAGCGTAAAAGCTCGCGAGCCATGCACGAGTCCGAGGACATCATCCGCATCCTCGGCAACACGTATTTTGGCATCTACCGCATCAACTACCTCGATCAGACCTATACGACCGTCAAGGCCTCGCCTGATACGGCGGCCGCCGTGGGAAAGTCCGGAACCTACGCGCATTTCATGGATGAGATGCGCAAGGTGGTCCAGGAGGAGACCTTCGAGCGGTTCGCCGAGAGCTTCTCGTGCGAGAACATCCGTCGTCGCGAGCAGGAGGGCGTCACCGAGTTCGGGGGCCGCTACCTCAGGCGATTCGGCGACGAGTATCGCTGGGTGAGCGTCGCGAGCATCACGAACGCGGAGATCTCCAACGGCGAGGCCATCATCTGCTTCCGTGCTGTGGACAACGCCATGCGCGAGGAGATGCAGCGCCAGGAGCTCCTCGAAAGCGCGTTGGAGACGGCGCGTCAGGCGACGAGCAGGCAGCAGCGGTTCTTCAGCAACATCTCGCATGACATGCGCACCCCGCTCAACGCCATCGTGAACCTCACGCAGATGATTCGGAGAAACCCGAATGATCGCGAGCAGACGATGCGCTGCCTTGCACTGCTCGAGGAGGCCGGCAACCAGCTCGTGACGCTCGTGAACGACATCCTCGACATCTCCCACATCCAAAACGTCGAGCAGAGCGCGCTCGATCTGGCAACGGTCGACTTGGTGGAATGTGCGCGGACGTCGGTCGAGCTCGCTCGACCTCAAGCCGAGCAGGGCAACAAAGTCATAGAGCTCCATTCCGCCTGGCAGTCCCGTTGGGTGCGCGCCGACTCGAAGCGATTGGGGCAGGTGCTCAACAACCTCATATCGAATGCCGTGAAGTACAGCCTGGAAGGGGCCCGCGTCGATGTGACCCTGAGCGAGCCCGACGCGCGCGAGGACGATTCGCGCAAGGCGCGACTGTTCCAAATCGAGGTGGCGGACACCGGGATCGGTATGACCGAGGAGTTCTTGGGCCGCATCTTCGATCCGTTTGCGCGCGAGACCATGTTCGCGCCGCGCGGCGTGGTGGGCACCGGATTGGGCATGCCGATCGTCAAGAACCTCGTCCAGCAGATGGGCGGAGAGATCGCCGTCTCGAGCAAAGTCGGCGAGGGCAGCGTGTTCACCGTGACGATCCCGCTCGAGATCGCAACGTCTCCTGAGCAGAAGGCCTCCGATGAGTCGGCGACTCGCGACAAGGCGGCAGACGAGGACGCCGTGTCGTTTGCGGGCAGGCGCGTGTTGGTCGCTGAGGACAACCTGACGAACCAGATGATCGCCGAGGCGATGCTCGGCGCGCTCGAGATTGACGTCACCTGCGTCGACAACGGCAAGCTCGCTCTCGAAGCATTCCGTGATGCCGATGCCGACGCATTCGACGCGATTCTCATGGACATGAAGATGCCCGTGATGGATGGAGTGGCCGCCACGCGAGCGATCCGCGCACTCGAGCGTCCCGATGCTAAATCGATTCCCATCATCGCGGTGACCGCGAACGCGTTTGCGGAGGACGCCGCCGAGGCGCGCGGTGCGGGGATGGACGGTTACGTGACGAAGCCGATCGACGCTGCCGCACTCGCGCATGCGCTCGAGGAGGTGTGGCTATAAACGGTGAAGCCGCTCTACCTTTCGATCTGTTGGACGTGCATGAATAAACCGACCCATCCGAAATGTGGCGCTCTCGAACAGGCTGAGCGAGTAAAATGGCATATGCGCATATTTCCAGCGTGTTCCAGCTGCCAACATGCGCCGGATGAATCCGGTTCTGATCTCGGAGGTGCATACTGTTGGCAGGGATGAACCCACACATAAATCTTGAGAATCCCGAAATCCTGCGTTCATGGCTCGAGATGGCATTGATGAGGACCGATAGCGAGCTGTGGGTCTATTCGCCTTCTGATAAGCACCTGGATGTGTATGGCTTCAACGAGCAGGGAGAAAGCGTCCATTCTGTTTTTGAAGATGCTCCTGCTTCGTGCATAGATGGTGGCCATGTCCACCCTGATTCCATCGAGGACCTGAACTCCCTTTTCCGGGCTATCGATCGGGGGCATGAGCGTGAAATCGTATCCGTTCGCCTGAAGCAGCCGTCGACGGGAGATTTCGCATGGTGCTTACTCTCCTACCAGCTTCATGTATCTGAAGACGGCGCTGTTGACTTTGCGGTGGGCATACGCTCGGCGCCCCGTTCGGCATTTGAGGATCGTTTTCCCGTAAAGGGAACGTTTCCCGAAGTGCTGTACCCTTACCTCATGCGTTTTGGTCAAGCGAACATTTCGCGAGGCAGAATGCGATTATTGTTGCGTCGCGACGAGCGTCGGGTGCGCTTGGTTCGCGAGATTCCTTATGCCAATGCGATTGACATGGGTGCCGCTACGCTCTTCTCTTCGAATGACCAGGCGTCGTATCGCGAGCTGCTGGATCCCGGCCGTCTTGCTGAGCGGTATCAGGCCGGAAGGCGCTGGTCGGTCGCACGCTATCGCATGGTGGGCGCCGGCAGCACCATGATGAACGCGCGCATTGCCGTATGTGTCTCCAAGCCAGAGCAGGGCGAGGATCTGATTGCGTCGATCTATGTGAACGCATGCGATTCGCGTTCGAACTGGGAGGCCAAATCCGAGATCTCCGCTGTTCGAGATCGGGAAACCCAGCTGTATTCGCAGGGCTATGCCAAACTGCTCATTAATTCATTGATGGGCGACGAGTCGCAAAATGACGTGTGCGCAATTTGCGCTGTGGTGCTGGACGGAGCCGGCGGTATATCAGAGAGCCTGCGGGCGGATCTCATGACGGCAATCGGCGTCTTTATGAACACCGATTGCATCGCGTATCTGTACAATGAGACCACGCTCGGCATCTTCTTTCCCAAGATCCCCTCCTCATCGGCGGTCAAACGTCGATTGAAAGGTGTGTTCAAGGCCGTTCGGGACAGCTTCCGCGATGCAGATGCCGCCTCTTCTGAGGCGCTCGCGTCAGTACGCCTGATTGCATCGACGGTTTTCGGTTTCCTACGCACCTTCGATTTCAACGTCGCGACACTCAATGCATACGAAATGGCGTTGAAGCACACGGCTGAATCAGCTCGTGAAGGTGGGGATGTCGTCGATGACCCGTTAGCACTGCGCGACCTGACCATGGTGCAGCAAACGGTGCGAGCGGACATGTCCGATATTCCCGATATCGACTCGCTGAGCCGCGAGGAGCTTGTCGCCTACGCGGAGACGCTGCGCGCCATGCAGGATGCTGAGGCTCCCTCGCAGGCAGTCTACGTTGCACTGAGGGCCGCGGGGTTGTATTACCGGGCCCGCAGAGCCTATGTGCTCATGATGCCCAAGGATGACGAGACCATGATGGTGCTCTACGAGTGGACGGCGCCTTCCGTCATGAGCATTCAAAGCTTGTTCTCTAAAACGCCTGCCTCGCGCTTTCCGTTCATTTTGGCGAATGTGGGTTCCGACAAGCCCGTATTCGTATCGCATAGGCGCTCGGCCTCTCACCCTGATGGCTCCGAGGGTCAGGATCCATGGAGGTTCTCCATCATCCCCATCTCTCATGCCGCAGCCTGCACGATGGCGCTGTGCATCGATGGTCCTACAGACCATCTCAAGTCCTGGTCGCTCGCTTCGTGTCTCGGCGGCCGCATCTTGCATGAATGGATCAGGTTGACGCGGGCATCCCGATCGAAAGATCCGATGGTTCTTGCGTCTGATTTCTCGCTGCACAATGATCGCGACCTCGAGATGGTGCTTGCTCGATCCAATCGCAACCTCTGGGGCTCCGCGGGTATGCTTGTCGTTACCATCGCGGATCTTCAGGATGTTGCGAACGAAGTCGGATTCAAGGGCGTATTCGACCTGTATATCAAAGTCCGAATGCTGCTCACCTCGCTGTTTGGAGAGGAGCTTGTCTTCCATACGAGCGATAACGAGTTCGTCGCACTCTCCCCCAACCAGCCCTACAACGGCTTTATCCAGCGATGCGGCCAAGCGAGGCTCGCGTTTCACAGCCTGCATCCGGACTGGTTCTCACTGGGAAGCTCGTGGTCGGATAATTCGCGCGACGTTTACGGAATCCTCTCGGAAGCGCGCGCTGTCGCAAAACGGGATAACTCCCATAAGGTGAGGATGGGGCATAGAAACGATCATGGGACGAGCGATACCGAGCAGGCGGCATTCCCTTCGTCCGTTACCTCGTCACGTCCGCTTCAGGGCGGGTACACCATCTATCTGCAGCCTAAAATCGATATGCGTACCGGAGCCCTTGTTGGCGCAGAGGCACTTGCCAGGTCTATCGGCAGCGACGGTGTGGTCAATGCCCCGGCGAACGATATTCGTCGACTTGAGGAAGACGGAACGATAAGCGAGCTCGATTACTTCGTGTTTGATGCGATGCTTGCCACCATGAGCTCTTGGAAAAGCCGAGGCATTACCATGGTGCCCATCTCGAGCAACTTTTCGCGCAACACGCTGCTTGGTTCCACAGCGATGGCGTCGGTGCTTGCGATTCTAAGCAGGTATCCGGAGATACCCGTCGACAAAGTTGAGATGGAAATCACCGAAGCCGCGATCGACTTGGGCAACCATACGCTCTCTGAGGTTGTCGAGCGGTACCGTTCTTTAGGTCTGCGCGTCGCTCTCGACGATTTCGGGTCGCATTACTCAAACGCATCGGTGCTCGCAAACGTGCATTTCGACACGATCAAGCTCGATCGCAGCCTCATCGGCGACCTGCCGGGCAACGAGGTAAGCCGCTTGCTCGTTCGAAACATCGCGGATATCTGCAAGAGCCAAAATATGTGCTGTATAGCGGAAGGCATCGAGTCGATTGACCAAGCGCGAGCGCTGGTCGAGGAGGGTTGCAACGTCTGCCAGGGCTTCTACTACGATCGCCCGATGCCGGTCGATCTGTTTGAGCGGAAGTATTTCGAAGTGTAGGGGTCGCCGCCCCGTACGTGCGATGTCGTCATCGAAGTACTGCTTTGCAGTGGAGGCTCAGAGGGTGATTTTTGCCGAAAAA
>DGYMJ06203__coassemble_721_pt1 | contig 17309 bp, 15 predicted proteins | sample DGYMJ06203__metabat2_high_PE_015 | metagenome-assembled genome bin DGYMJ06203
CATCATGGGGAAGTCGCCCATGAACACGAGCTGCTCCTTGATCTCGCCGGTCTCCTTGTTGGTGAGACGGACGTCGGTCAGAAGCGGGGCCTGGTAGGTCATGTCCTTTTCGCGGCACTCCTCGACGGTGTGCGCGGGGTCGCCGAACTGGTGCTCGCCGAACGTCACCTCCAGAACGTGATTCTGGCTCTGGATGGGGCTGGATTCCTTGAACGCCTCTCGAAGACCCTCGCCCATGAAGCGCTCGAAGGACTGCTTCTGAACGGAGATGAGGTTGGGCAGCTCCATCGCCTCGGGAATTTTCCCAAAATTGACGCGGGTGCGCTCTGTTGCCGTTACGGCCTGTGTAGACTTCTGCACCAGGTGTTTCCTCCTTCGCGGGAAAAACGGGTGGTCGGCATCCGTCCGTGCATGCGCAAAGACTTCTGCCAGTTATCGCAACCTATTAGTTTAGCAGGTGCCTTCCGTTCGGCAAGAAAAGTCTTGACTTACGACAGTTTTTGGACTAGCTATTTTTTTTTCGTTCTTAAAGACGCTGGTAAACCTCGTTATCACGAACATATGTTCATGAGTTTTCCGTGAACCGCCGCCCGATCTCTCGGATGCCGAGGGCATAGGGGCCCGTCCTAAAAAGTTCCAGCCCGAAGAGACAGGCTGGTGGGTATAAGCCGCACAAAGAGGCGCGAGGAAGGCGGCACCGATGTTCAGCCCATTCAAAGATGCCCTCGGACGGCCGAAGACGCTTGCCGAGGTGACCTACGCGGATCTCGACCAGCTGCGCGAGCTCGAGGAGGGCTACGCGCTCGAGTTCAAGCGGAGCCTCTCCCCCACCGTGCTGAAGAAGTTGCCCAAGATCATCGCCTCGTTCGCCAACTCCGCAGGCGGCTGGCTCGTCATCGGCATCGCCGACGACGACAAGAGCACGTGCCCCTTGCCGCGCCTCTCGGCGGACTACAGCCAGATCATCGGCGAATCCTGCCGCCGGCACATCACGCCCGCGCCGCGCATCGACGTGCGCTTCGTGACCGACCCCGCCGCGCCCGACGAGGGCGTCGTCATCGTGCAGGTGCTCGAAGGAGACTTCCCGCCGTATGTGGCCGACGGCGTCGTGGACGTGCGCGAGGGCTCGACCTCGGGGCCCGCGGCGAGCTCGGCGCTCGTCGAGCTGTACGGCAAGGCGACGCGAAGACGCCTGGAGGTCCGGGAGTTCTGCCGCCGCACGGTGTTCTACACGGCAGAGGACATGCCGCTGTTCAACCTGTACGTGTTCCGCATGGGAAGCCGGGCCGCAGACGCCCCGTCGCGCGACGAGCTCAACGAGCACGCCGCCTGCATGCGGACCGCCTTCAAGCGGCAGGGGCTCGCCTGCCGCGTCCACCACGCGCACGACTCCCTCATCTTCAGCGTGCCTACGCGCGACGATCCGCGCACCCCGCACTCGGCCATCGAGCTGTTCGGCGACGAATCCATCAAGCTCTCGGTGCCGGCGGTGCTGGTCGGAGGCGACGAGTACGAGCACGCCCTCGCGCGACTCAACCTCATGCGCCACGAGCGGGCGGGAGGGCAGGCGCCCCTGCGCATCATGAGCGCGAGCGACACCCTCGCCCGCGTGACCCGCATGGCGTCGATCCTCGATCGCTACGTCCGCGCGCGCGGACTCGCCTGGCAGCAGTTCGCCGTGGCCTACGAGCTCGAGAACCTCGCCGGCGTGGTGCTGTGGAGCGAAGAGCCGCTCTACCTCGAGTACGTCGACGAGCGCGGGCCGCTGTACTGCGCCACCACCGACTGCCTGTCGCGCGTGCGCTACCTCGACGACGGGGCGCACAACTCGTTTAGGGCGCGGCAGTTCGCCGGCAGCCATTTCTTCGAGGCTTGCGGCCTGCCCCTCGGCTCGCCCGACGCGCGGGACAGCCAGCTCGTCGACGCCCTCTTGCGCAGTTAGGGAAACGCCGACCAATTGCTTTCGCGGCGGTCGGCGTTTCACAAGGGGACGGGGCCCAGCGCTTCCTGAGAAGCACCGGACCCCGTCCCCTAATGACCCATGTCGGGTTGGCGGAAGGCCGTTTACGCCTCCTGCTTGTAGAAGCTCTTGAAGGCGCCGAAGATGACCGCAGCGAGGGCGGCGCCCACGAGCGGCGCGAAGATGAACACCCAGACCTGATCGAGCGCCACGGTGTTGCCCTCGAAGGCCATGACGAGCGCAGGACCGAAGCTGCGCGCCGGGTTGACGGACGTGCCGGTCAGAGGAATGCCCATGATGTGCACGAACGCGAGCGTAAGGCCGATCACCAGGCCGGCGAAATGCCCGGTCTTGCCGTCGGCGGTCACGCCGAGGATGGTGAGCACGAACACCATGGTGAGGATGACCTCGACGAGGACGGCGCCGAACATCGAGATGCCGGTCGAGGAGGCCTCGCCGTAGCCGTTGCAGCCAAGGCCGGTCGCGGCGACGCCGCCGAGGTCGGCGCAGTTGTTGATCACGAGCATGAGCACGAGCGCGGCGATGATCGCGCCGATGAACTGGGCGATCCAATAGCCGAACAGGTCCTTCAGGGAGATGCGCTTGTCAACGAACAGACCGAAGGTCACCGCCGGGTTGATATGGCAGCCGGACACGTTACCGATGGCGAACGCCATGGCGACGATCGACAGGCCGAACGCGAACGCGATGCCGAGGTTGCCGAGCACCGAGCCGGCGACCGCCGCGCTGCCGCAGCCGAAGAACGTGAGCACGAAGGTACCGAGTGCCTCGGCACCATACTTCTTGATCGAATTGCTATCCACTGGAAACCCTCCTTCAGATGCGCCGCCCCCTGCGGCGCAAACGTGCGGTAGTTAACCAGCGGCGAAGGTTTCAGACAAGACCTTTCGGTCCTCTTCAAGGAGATGTTGAGGGCAGGGGGCCTGCAGACGGGCCCGCGCTTCGTACAAAAAAGACCCGACGGCCATCGCCGCCGGGTCCATACCGATCGAATGATTGCCGCCGCGTTAGCGCTTGAGGCCGCCGCGCTCGTCGATGGCCTCCCAGAAGGCGTCGCGGAACCGCGGGTCCTCGGCGGCCATCAGGGCGTTCGTGGCCATCCAGCCGCTCGGCGTGCCGGTGTCGTAGCCGGACAGCGGGTCGATGACCACGGCGTACATGGCCTCGCGCTCGAGGCTGCGCGCCATGGCGTCGGTGAGCTGGATCTCGCCGCCCTTGCCCGGCTCCTGGTCGCCCAGAAGGTCCATGACCAGGGGGCTCAGCAGGTAGCGGCCCACGATGTAGAGGTTGGAGGGGGCGTCCTCGGGAGCGGGCTTCTCCACCAGGCCGGAGACGCGCCACACGGCGCCGGGCTCGTCGTCGGCCGGCTCGCCGCTGCCCGGAACCGTGCCCACGCGCTCGCCGGCGATCACGCCGTAGCGGCTGACCTCCTCGGGCGAGCAGGGGGCGACGGCGATCACGGAGGCGCCGGCGTGGGCCTGCGAGACGGTCATCATCTTGGTGCAGATATCGCGCGAGGGCACGACGTAGTCGCCCAGCAGCACCAGGAAGCTCTCGCCGGCGACGGCGTCGGCGGCGGAGCGGATGGCGTGACCGAGGCCGCGCGGCTCGTACTGATAGCGGAAGTCGACCGGCATGTTGCCGGCAGCGGCGACGGCGTCGGCGTAGGCCGCCTTGCCGCGCTCGCGCAGCAGGCCCTCGAGCGAGCGATCGGGCTGGAAGTAGCTCAGCAGCTCGGGCTTGCCCGGCGACGTGACGATGATGACGTCATCGACCTCCTCGGGAGCAAGCGCCTCCTCGACCACGTACTGGATGACCGGCTTGTCGAGCACCGGCAGCATCTCTTTGGGGGTGCACTTGGTCGAGGGCAGGAAGCGGGTGCCTAGACCAGCGGCAGGTATGATGGCCTTCATCTCAGAAATCTATTCCTTTCGCAAACGCGCATGCAAAGCAAGCGCATCTAAATAACAAGCGCATATCTCTGCGCTCGGGATACCTATTGAGCCAGCGTACCCCAAAGCGGCCGCTTATGGGGCAGAAGGGCGAAAATTGCGCCGGAAATGCGCAGATATAAAGCGTCCGTTACGTCCATTTCCATACCAGTGTAAACGAATGTAAAGCCCCCCTTACAGCATCTGATGGAACGTGGCTACCATCGTCGCCATGGAGACGCGCCAGGCGCTCCCCTGCGGGTCGAGATTCCTCGAGCCGTCCTCCATGGTCTTGCCGCTCATGATGCCGCGATCGACGATCCAGCCCATGGCGGGACGCGCCCATTCCGACACGTTCTCCCAGCCGGGGATGGATACCGCCTCATCGAGGCTACTCGAGACGTCGAGGCCGGCGACCCGGGACGCGTAGTTGCACAGCATGACGGCGAGCTGCTCGCGCGTCACCGGCTTATCCGGACCAAACGTCGTGTACGCGCCGCTCTCGTCCCTATAGCCGTTGATGACGCCCGTGGCGCGCGCCCACGCAATGGCAGGGGCGTAGTACGCGTCTTCGTCGACGTCGTCGAACGGGTCGGCTGCAACCGTCGGTTCACCCGCCATGCGGTGCAAGATCACCGCGACCTGCCCGCGCGTGATGGAGTCGTAGGTGCCGAACAGGTCGGAATCGGTGTATCCGGACATCAGCCCATGGTCGACGGCGTATTCGAACAGGCCGCCCTGGGTGTACCACTCGCCCTCGTGGATGTCTGAGAACCCGTAGTAGCCTTGATCCGGCTCGGGCTCGGGCTCGGCGTAGCGCGTGATGCCGTACATGAACCCGCGGGAAAGCTCGCCGAACGAGATGACGCGCCCCCAGTGGATGGATGCGTTGTAGTTGCCCTCGGCGACAACGACGCCCCCGTCGCGCACCTCGAGCACCACGACCGTGTGCGTGTCGTAATTGACGCGCAGGATGTCTCCGACCCGCACCTGGGAGAGATCCTCGTACGTCGTGCCGGGATTGGACCCGAAGGCCGCGTCGCTCAGGATGAGCGCGAACGCGTGGCAGCCATAGCCCGCCTGGTAGAGCGCCGGGCTGAGGTAGTAGTCGTCATTCGTCCATCGCATGCCCTCCGGGTACTGGGCGCGCAGCGCGACGATGCGCTCGTAGGCCTCCTGCTCGCTGACGGAGGCGCCCTGCGCCGCATATGCCGGCTGGGCACCGATCGCGAGCGCTGCGGGCATGCCCATCACCAGCGCCAGCGCCGCCACGAGCGCCAACGCGAAGCGCCGCGCGCGTCCGGAGATTTCCGACAGTCGTTGCATCCCGATCACCCTGTCCCCTTGGCAATAGAACTTCAGACTCGGATCGCCTCGACTATCGCACAGCTGTAGGGTGCCCGATGCGACCCTTAGGCGAGCGAGGGCCATGGTCCGGCAACCGTCAAGAAGCCGCCGGGGCGCCGCCGGGCGCGGGGCCAGGCCCGGAAAGGCGCCGACGGGCAGCTTGCACGCCCGCCGGCACTCCCCCGCAGGCGCGCAGCCGCCCCTCACCACCCCCGAAAAGAGATGTATACGAGTTTGTCATTGTTTTTCGGTGCCCTCGCGCCACATGCGCCGCACCCGTTTGCATTTCCGCAGGATTCAACTGGGGAAATGTCGAGGGGTGCAGCGCATGTGAGGAAACGGCACTCAAAAACAGTGACAAACTCAACCTATGACCCTTATGGGTTTTATTTTGAGCGGATTTTTATGCAGTTTCGGGATGAGAATATACAATTTGCACTATAAGGGTGCTCAGGCCGGCAAGTCGCTCGGCTCAGGCCCCACTCATCCGCACAACAAGGGGCCCGGATGAGCCGGGCCCCTTTCGACGATATGCACATCGCCGCGCTATCAGATGAAGGCAGATGACGCAAAAGGACGCCCGCCCGCAGCGCACACGCCTACACGTGCACGTTTCCGCTGCCGATGCCCATGACCGGCTCGTCGAGCGGCAGCCAGTCCACCACCCGCTCGATAGCGCGGTTCCAGTATTCCCAGGTATGGCCGCCGGCGGCTTCCTCATAGGTCACGGAGAACCCTTGTGCTCCCAGCTCGCGGGCCACATCCCGGTTCGCGGCAAGCAGCGAGTCCTCCGTCCCGCACGACACGTAGATCCGCGGAAGCGGCCCGCCCGATGCGACCAGCCGACCCGCAAGCCACAGCGGGTCGTGATCGCTGCCCGCGACGGCATCCGGATCGCCGTAGACCGCCTTCGCGAACCTGCGGGACTGGAAGAACGTCGAGGTGTCGTCGGTCCGCTCGGAAACCCCGTCGACGAGCAGCGCGCCCGACATCGAGGCGATGGCGCCGAACGTATCCGCGTATTTCAGACCGTTGCGGAGCGCACCGTAGCCTCCCATGGAGAGCCCGCCGATGAAGGTGTCCTCGCGGCGGCGGGACAGGGGGAACATCGCGCGCGTGAGGGCGACGAGCTCCTCGCCGATAAAGCGGCCGTAGTAGTCGTGGGCCGCGGGCTGGTCGAGGTAGAACATGTTGTCGCCCGAGGGCATGACGACAGCCAGGTCGCGCTCCTCAGCCCAACGCTGAATGCAGGTGCCGCTCACCCAGTCCGTATAGTTGCCGAAGATGCCGTGCAGCAGATAGAGCGTCTTGAACCCACCCGCGGGCTCATTGGGCACGTAGCGAGCGCCGTCCTCCTCGGCGCGAACCGCCTCGACCTGCTTGTCCACGGGAAGAATCACGTTTATCGGCACCGTTCTCATGAGCATGGACGAGAAGCAGTTTACGGTGATCAGCGCCATGGATACCCCTTTGGATGCGGCGCGACCCATCTCAGATGGTCGCGCGGAACCCCTCGGCCCCTCACGGTGGGGAAACCTCACCGCAAAACGGCAGGTACGAGGGGGTTACTATATCTTGAACATGAATTTGGTATCAAATCGGGAAGTACAGATGAAAAGCGGCCATATCTGACAAGCCTGTGACCTGCGATTTCTTTGCTCGGCCTATTCTGGAGACCCCGGGAGGGGCCTCAGATCCGCCTCAAAGCAGCCCTTCTTGCACGCGAGTTGATACCAAATTCAAAACAGAGCGTCCCCGCACCTTGATAAAGCCTTTTACCAAGGTGCGGTTCTGCACGCGGGCGGATACAGCGGCCTCCCCACGCGTCCCGGACGCCCCGCACGGCCAAGACCGGTGCGAAATCGCTGCCCTACCGCACCGATGCCAGCAGCGCGCGGATCGACTCGATCTGCTCGGGCGTCGCCTGGACGGCCGGCTCGTTGATCTTGGTGGAGATCGGAAGGCCCTTGATGTTCACCGCTGCCTTGATGGCCGAGATGAACAGGTCGCACGCGTCGTACACCGCCATGAGCTGCGAGATGCGCTCGGCGCACGAAACCGCGGTCGCGAAGTCGCCGTCCTGATAGGCGGCATGCATCTTGGCGAACAGCTCGGGCTCGACGTTGGTGAGGCCGCACAGGACGCCGTTGCCGCCGGACACGCGGTTGACCAGGTAGTACTCATCGAAACCGGACAGCACGGAGAACTCCGGGTTCACCTTGCGCACCTCGGCGATCACCTTGCGGGTATGGCTGATGGTGTCGACCGTGTCCTTGATGCCGCAGATGTTTTTGTGCTCGCGTGCCAGGTCGGCCACAAGCTCAGGGGTGAGATCCGAACCCGTGCGGGCGGGGAAGTTGTACAGGATGACGGGCAGCTCGGTCGCCTCGGCGATGGCGCCGAAATAGGCTTTCGCGGTCGGCGCGGACGGCCCGAAGTAGTACGGTGAGACCGCCACGACGCCATCGGCCGCGACCTGCTCAGCGAACTTCGTGAACTCGATCACGTTGGCAAGCATGGTGTCGCCCACACCTGCCAGCACCTTCATGCGGCCCGCGACGCGCTCGACCGCAAACGCCAGCGCCGCTTTCTTGTCCTCCAGCGAGAAGCTGAAGAACTCGCCGATGCTGCCGAACAGCAGCACGCCGTCGATCCCCGCATCGGCCAGATGGTCGAGATGCTTGCCCCACAGCTCGTAATCGATCTTGCCCTCATCGTCGGTGATGGTGATCGACGGGCAGTAGATACCTTCAAACATGGTTGACGCTCCTCTCGGGGCACAGCCCCGCCTCTCAAGGGATACCCGCGCGAGGCTCGAGCGGCCCCGCGCATTCCGCGCGCCCTACAGCGTAAGACCGTAGGCGCGCACGGCGTTGTTCATAAAGAAGTCCTCGTCGTCGCCGAACGCATCGCGCAGGAGGCCGAAGTGCTCCTCGAAGGAGGAATACATCTCCACGACCGGCCAGTTGGACGCATAGAGCAGTCTGTCGGCGCCAAACGTCTCGCGCACGAACGCGAGCAGCTCGGACACGAAGCCGCGATCGGAAGTGGGATAACCCGAAACCTTGACGTACAGGTTGGGCAGGTCGGCGAACTTCCTCATGACCGCGCACCACGGCTCGTCGAGCGCCTCGACGTTGCCCAAATGGTTGAGGATCACCGTCTCCTCGGGCACCTGGGCGAACGCCTCGTAGGCGTCCTCGAGCTCGGACACGCGGTTGCACGACTCGAAGGGCATGCCGGCCGCGGCGAGCGCGCGCAGGCCGTCGACAAACGACTGCTCCAGGCAGCGGCCACAGGGCTCGCTATCGATATGCAGCGGCTCGCGGATGCCCGTCGCATGCAGCGGCACGCGCATGCTGGGGCTCACCGTGCTACGCAGCATGGCTGCGCGGATCTTCTCATGCCGGGCCATGAGGTCGTAGACGATCCGGTCCTCCGCGACGGGGTCGGCGCAATCCACCTCGACGTACACGCCGCCCGCGAACTCGACGTCCGGAAGCTCGCCGTAGAGTGCCTCCAGATCATCGAACATGTAGGTGCGCGTGATGCTGCCATCGGTGCCCTCGAGCCAAGGAAGGCTTTGCGTCTCGAGGTCCCACACATGGAAGTGGGAATCGATGACCTTCAGATCGGCCATGGGTCCTCCCCCTTACGCCAGCGAGCGGTCAAGGTTGACGTAGCCGCCGTCGACGTTCAGCCACTGGCCCGTGGTGTGCGAGGAGCGGTCGGACAGCAAAAAGCACGTCGTGTCGGCGATCTCCTCGACCGTCGTCATGCGATGGCCCAGCGGGATTTTGTCGGTGATGAGGCTCAGGCGGGCCTGCTGGGCCTCCTCGTCGCCAAAGGACTTGATCCACTTGGCATACAGCGGGGTCCATGCCTCGGCGACCACGATGGCGTTCACGCGGACCTCGTCGGCGACGAGGGCGGCGGCCCATTCGCGCGTGAGGCCAAGAATCGCGCCCTTGGCAGCGGCATAGGCGGACGTCTTGCCCTGACCGGTCAGTGCGACCTTGGACGAGATGTTCACGACGGAGCCCTTGGACTCCTTCAGATAGGGCACCGCCTGATGGACGAGCTCGAAGTAGTGCGTCAGGTTGTTGTGCAGCGACGCCTCGAATTCCTGCCAGGTCGTGGACTCCAGATCGAGGTTGTCGTTGCGTCCGGCGTTGTTCACGATGCCGTCGATGTGGCCGTACTTCCTGTAGACGTCCTCGACGATGGGCTTGAGCTCATCGGTGTCGTTCAGGTCGATGTAGCGGATGTCGTACTCGTCGGTGATCTCGGAGATCTCCTTGATGAACTCGTCCTCGACACCGTCTTTGCGGTTCAGCACGACCGGGATAGCGCCCTCGCGCGCGAGCTGGAAGACGATTCCCTTGCCGATGCCCTTGAAGCCGCCGGTGACGATGACGACCTTTCCCTTGAGATGCAGATCCATGGGTTTGCTCCTTATCTCCGTGCGCGCCCGGCGCGCCCGCTTACATGTAGTTGCACAGGTGCGGCAGCGCCGTCTCGGTGTAGCCGAGCGCCTCCGCACGGGTCGGCCTGCCGTTGCAGACGTCGATGATCTGGTCGATCAGCCGGTCGCGCAGCTCGATCATGGACTCGGGGCCGTAGATGGTCGCCGAGGCGTCGAAATCGATGTTGTCCGCCATGGTCTGCGCGGTGTTGCGGTTGGCGGTCAGGCGCAGCACGGGCGCCACCGCGTTGCCCGTCGGCGTGCCGAGACCCGTGGAGAAGACCACGAGCTGGCACCCGCCGGCGATGATGCCTCCCACCGAGGACGCGTCGTTTCCCGGCGTATCCATGATGACCAGGCCCTCCCCCGCCTTGAGCGGGGCCGCGTACGGGTAGACCGCGGAGATGTCGCTGTGGCCGCCCTTGTGGATGCAGCCGAGCGACTTCTCCTCGAGCGTCGTGAGGCCGCCGGCGATATTGCCGGGGCTGGGGTTGCCCTCGCGCATCTCGGCGCCGAACATCTGCACGTACTTCTCGTAGTCGGACACGATCTTGAGCGTCTGCTCGGCGACCTCGGGCGTCTTGCCGCGGCGCGCCAGTATGTGCTCGCCGCCGAAGAGCTCGGGCGTCTCGCACAGCACGGAGGTCGCCCCCTGGGCGACCATCCAGTCCGAGACCTCTCCGATCAGGGGGTTGGCGCCCAGGCCGCTCGACGTGTCGGAGCCTCCGCAGTTGGTGCCGAAGATCAGCTCGGAGACGGGGCATTCGACGCGCCGCTCCAGCGACGCCTCGTCGGCGAGCTCGCGCGCGATGCGCGTGCCCTCCTCGACGGCCTTGATGGAGCCGCCGACCTGCTGGATGACAAGCGTTCTGACCGGTTTGTCCGCGCGCTCGCGGATGGCCTCCACGACCAGGCCGTTCTGGCAGCCCTCGCATCCCAGCGACACCGCGAGCACCGAGGCGATATTGGGGTTGGCGGCGAGCCCGGCCATGGTGTCGATCGTCATCTGCTGATCGCGCGCGACCTGCGAGCAGCCGTTTTGGTTGTGGAACGTGACGCACCCGTCGACCGCGCGCGCGATGCGCTCGGTGGTGTCGGAGGCGCAGATGCTCGTGGGGAGGATGAGCACGTGGTTGCGGATGCCCACGCGGCCGTCGCTGCGGCGGTACCCCCAAAAGGTGCGCGTCGGCCCCGCCTCGACATGCCGCTCGGCGACGCGCGAGGTGTCCTGCCTGGCGGCATCGGCGTCTTTGAGCTCGTCGGAGCTCGCGCAATTATGCACGTGCACGTGCTCGCCCGCCTTGATGTCCGATGTCGCGACGCCGATGTACTCGCCGTACTTCACCACGGTCTGCCCCTTGGCGATATCGCAGCGCGCGACCTTGTGGAACAGCGGGATGTCCTGCACCGCCGTCACCGCTCCCTCGCTGCCGTCGGGCAGCGAGAAGACCGCGGTCTCGCCCGAGCTCAGCGGGTAGATGGCGACCACGACGTTGTCCCTGGCATCGATAGCTACGGAGTTCCTCATACCGTTCCTCCCGGTTGATCGCCGAGCAAGACCGCTCGCTCACTCGTGTTCCATGAAGACATGCAGGTTGTGGTGTTTCTAATTGTTCCTATATAGGAACTTTGTTCTGTATTACAACTTCAGTATAGCCTCACGAAACGTGTTTTCAAGTGAGTTCGACCACGATTCCAAGGAGCAGACCATGGAGCAGGACGTCAAGCAGCATCGCGCGACCCAACGCGTCCTCGCCGTGCTGGAACAGCTGACGGCGCACCCCGAGGGCCTCACGTTCACCGAGCTCTGCCACGCGCTCGATGCGCCCAAAAGCAGCCTCTCCCCCATCTTGCACACCATGGCAGGCAGCGGGTTCATCGCGCTCGACGAGCACGGGGCGCGCTACCGCGTAGGCATCAAAACCTATGTGGCGGGCAGGGCCTACGACCGCACCGATTCGGACATGCGCCTGCTCAGAGAGGTGGTCAGAGGCGTTGTCGACGCCTGCGACGAAACGGCGCAGGTCGGCATCCTCGACGGTGCGTCGGTGCTCTACATCCTGCGCATCGATTCCTCGCAGCCCGTCCGCCTCAAATCCGAGGTGGGGACCCTGCCGGCATACTGCACCGCGATCGGGAAGGCCCTGCTGAGCGAGAAGGCCCGTCCGGACCTGGAAGCGCTGCTCCCGCAGCGATTCGAGCGCTTCACGGATGCAACGCTCCGCTCTATCGACGAGCTCGAACCGGAGCTCGAGGCGATCCGTCGCACCGGGTTCGCCTACGATCGCCGCGAGACCGACGATGCGATCACCTGCGTGGCCACCCCCGTGCATGCGCGCGGCTCCGTGGGCTACGGCCTGGGGGTCTCCGTCCCCGCGTACCGGTTCACGCCAGAGAAGGAGCTGCTCATCAAGCAGACGCTGTCCTCTGCGCGAGCAGAGCTCGAGCGGGCGCTGTCATAGGGATCCAGACCTGGGGAAACGCCGATTGTTCGCCCACGCGCCGGGCTGCCGCACCGGCGCGAGCGTCTTGAGCCATAAAAAACGGGGCCCGGTTGCCCGGACCCCGCATGCGTTCCGCTTATGCGGCGCGCGAAAGCAGACGACTCGTCTGCAAGAAGTTACTTGATGGAGACGGCAGCGCCGGCAGCCTCGAGCTTCTCCTTGGCAGCGTCGGCGTCCTCCTTCTTGACACCCTCGAGAACGGCCTTGGGAGCGCCCTCGACGACCTCCTTGGCCTCCTTGAGGCCGAGGGAAGTGAGCTCGCGGACGACCTTGATGACCTGGATCTTGTTGTCGCCGAAGCCCTCGAGCACGACGTCAAACTCGGTCTTCTCCTCCTCCTCGGCGGCACCGCCAGCAGCGGGAGCAGCCACGACGGCGGCAGGAGCAGCGGCGGAAACGCCGAAGGTGTCCTCGATAGCCTTCACGAGCTCGGAAGCCTCGAGCAGGGTCATTTCCTTAAGGGCCTCGATGATCTCATCGGTGGTAAGCTTAGCCATTTTAAAATCCTTTCGGTTTCCCTGCGTCTCGCAGGGAGATGTGTGCGGTGGCGCTAAGCGCCGGGAACGGGTGCGGCTATGCGGCCGCCTGAAGACAAACCTGGAAACTAGGCTGCCTTCTGCTCGGAGACCTGCTGGATCGAGCGAGCAAGACCGCTGGAAACGCCGTTGACGCAAACAGCGATGTCGCGCGCGAAACCAGAGATGAGGCCGGCGATCTGACCCAGGAGCTGATCCTTGGTGGGCAGCTCGGCGATAGCGTTGACCTCCTCGGCGTTGACCGCCTTGCCCTCGGAGATACCGCCCTTGATCTCAAGGACGCCCTTGGACTTCGTGGCGAACGTCTTGAGGCACTTGGCGGCCTCGACGGGCTCGTTCTCGTAGAACACGTAAGCGACCGGACCGACGAGGATATCGTCGATTGCGGGCTGCTCCTGGTTCTGGAGAGCGATGCGCACGAGGTTGTTCTTGTACACCTTCATCTCGGCACCGGTCTCGCGGAGCTGGTGACGCAGCTCCTGAGCCTGCTTAACGGTCAGACCCTTGTAGTTGACAACGAACATGCCGTTGTTCTCCTGCAGACGAGACTCGATCTCTGCAACCATGTCGACTTTGTACTGCTGTGGCATTGTTACACCTCCTTCTCGCTTTTCTTAAGGCACGGACCCGTGCAGGACGTGACGGGGGCATGTCTTTAAGAAAAGAAAACCCCCGCGCTGTAGAGAGCGACGGGGGCGAGAAGACATATCTGCTCGACCACCTCGGCTGGCGGGTTACCCCATTGAGCTTTGGAGTCGCTGGGACTCCTTGGCACCGGCTGTCTCTGGCAGCGGATTCGTGCGTGAACCTGTTGTAGTATGCCGTGGCGCGCAGACCGCGTCAAGCACGCGGTCTAAATTCACGTCCACGACACATGAGCCGCGCGCGGCCGGTGCGCGGCCGGCGCTCGGCCCGGTCGGAGGACTCCCTATCCCCGCAGCGAGGCGACGAAGCGCTCGAGCCTGCGCAGGCCCTCGTCGAGTGCGTCGTCCGCCACGCAGTAGGAAAGGCGCGCGAAGCCCGCGCACCCGAAGCACTCGCCCGGCACGAGCCCCACGCCCGCCTCGACGATGGCGCGCTCGCAGAACTCCTCGGAGCCGAGCCCGGTCTGCGTCACGGGAATGAACGCGTAGAAGGCGCCGGCGGGCTTGACGGCCGGCGGCATGCCCATCTTGTCGAGGGCCTCCAGCACGCGGGTGCGGCGCGCGCGGTAGATATCGAGCATGGGGGTCGGGTCGACCTCGAGCGCACGCGCCGCCGCCGGCATGACGAAGGCGGGCACGGATGACACCATATATTGGTGCGCCTTGGCGATCTCGGCGGCAATCGGAGCGGCCGCGCTCACCCAGCCCAGGCGCCAGCCGGTCATCGCCCACGGCTTGGAGAAGCTGTCCACCACGACGGTGCGGTCCGCGAGCTCAGGATGGCGCACGGCGAAGCGCTCGTAGGGCCCCTCGTAGACCAAGCGGTTGTACACGTCGTCGCAGATCACGAAGATGCCGGCCTCCTCCGCCACGGCGGCGACCGCGTCGAGCGAGGCGTCGTCGAGCAGGCAGCCGGTCGGGTTGTTGGGCGTGCAGATGATGATCGCCTTGGTCGCCGGCGTGACGAGCGCGCGCAGCTCGCCCTCGTCGATCTGGAACCCGGCCTCGACCGTGCTCATGAGCACCGGCGTGCCGCGGTTGATGTGCACCGCCGCCTCGTAGAGCGTAAAGGCCGGAGTCGGGATGATGACCTCGTCGCCGGGATCGAGCAGGGCGGCGAGCGTTGCCGAGATGGCTTCGGTGGCGCCGGCCGTCACGGTGACGGCCTCGGGATCCGCGGGGATTCCCTGGCGCGCCATGTACGTGGCGATGGCGCGGCGCAGCTCCGGCGTGCCGCAGTTCGGCGGGTAGTGCGTCTCCCCGCGCGCGAGGGCCGCCGTGACCTCCGCCGAGATCTCCGCCGGCGTGTCGAAATCCGGCTCGCCGAGCGCCAGGGGGATGCAATCGGGCTGCTGGGCGGCAAGGGTGTTGATACGGCGGATGCCGGACGGCTTGATCCGGGCAAACGCTGAACTCGTTGACTTCATCATGGTGAGACCTTCCGTTATACGTGCTGTTCAGCATAGCACCCGATGGCCCACAGCCTCCCGCACGCGTGTTCTAAACATGGCTGCAATCTTTATCCTTAGCCCCCGCTAGACCTCGTGGATACGGGCCCCTCCGCGTTCATGAGATTGCGTGGAGCGGCGGGCGGCGGGACGCTTCCGGTTCCGATGGGTTGAAACGAACCCGTCCCCAACCAACCCATAGAGGCCTGCTGCGGCCGATGCGCTACCATAGGTGCAGCATGCCGTGAAAGGAGGGGTGCGATGCGAGGGGCAAAACGCGATTCTTGTCGCGGCGAGCACGATGCAGCGAGCTTTGCGAACCCGCATGTGCAGCAAGTTCTGCGGCGGGCACGGCCCGTCGAGCTGCATGCCCCTAGCCGTATCGCGCTCATCGACACGAATCCGAATACCGCCGATCCGGCAGCTCAAGCTGTGTTCGACGATTTTTCCGACGCGCTGACCGCCTACGCACGGTCCTCGAGCAGCTCGGTGCCCGACATGGTCCGTTTCGCCTGCAACAAACAGGTCGAGGCTGCTCGCGACGATTCCGATGAACCGAAAGGTTTCGATGCGGCAGTCATCGCCGTATCCCTACCAGCCGATGCGTCGTCCGCCCATCACGTCGACATGCTTGAGCGCGCGTGGCGTGCGTGCACCTTGGAACAGCATGCGCGCGTGTACGCTATCGCCATGTCCGACGCCTACGCGCCCGACGCGGCGCGCGACGCGCTGCTCGACCTTGAGGCATATTGCGACAGGGGGTACGCGATCTGGTGCGGAGGCATCGCGCTCGGCGCGGGGAACCTGATCGTCCGCACGCGTACGAGTCCTCGCATGGGAACGCTGCGCCGCACGCGCTCGCAGGCGATCGACAGGCTTATCGCCGCAGTCCGCCTTGGCACCAACGTCGACCAGGCGCTTGAGCTCGCCGGCGGCTCGGGCGACCCATCCACCCCCGACATCCTCACCGTGTCCTGCCCCCTCCCCCGCTTCCTCTACCGCCACATAGCGAAGGCATGACCGCAAGGGGCTGTATCGAAAGCGATTTTGGTGCAGCCCCTCTTCCATGCCCGGAATCCCGCGGCGGCCGCGCCCGCCGCGGAAATGAAAAAGGCGGGGGCCGGCCCTACGCCGGCGCCCCCGCCCCCGCCTTCCTCGATTCCGCGAGGAAGAGCTTGCGTATGTTGTGGCCCATGGCGACCAGCCTCCACTCGAGCTCCACCTTCTCGAGCCCCCTCAGCGTGAACCTCGTGAAGCCGAGGTTGCGCTTGATGTTGCCGAACGCGGTCTCCACGTCGACGGAGCGCCTCTTCCTCAGGGCGGACCCGGCCTCGCTTCGCAGCATCTCGCTGGCGAGCCCCTGAACGCGTTCAGGGTCGGGTTCACCCGTATCCGCCTGGGCCGGTCGGCGTCCTCCGACCTCGAGCACCTCGCCCTGATCTGTTTCAATATATCGGACAGGCAGCCGGTCGGTTCTAGGCTGCCAACGGCACCTCCCCTCGGGGACCCTCGTCCCCCGCGAGGGCCGTCTCCATGCGGGACATGAAGGCCTCCATGCGCTCGGCCGGTATCTGGTACCCGATCGTGGAGTGGGGGCGCTGGCGGTTGTAGTAGGCCTCGATGAACTCCACGACCGCGTGCCGGGCCTCCGCCCTGGTCGCCCAGCTCCGGAGCGAGTACATCTCGTTCTTGAGGGTGGCGAAGAAGGACTCCGCCACGGCGTTGTCGTGGCAGCTGCCCGTGCGGCCCACCGAGAGCCTCACGTCGTGCGCGGCCGCCCATTCCGCGAGCGCCCGGCTCGTGTACTGCGAGCCGCGGTCGGAGTGGAATATGGCGCCCCCGGCCACGTAGCCGCGCGACCACGCCATCTCGAGCGCCGAGACGGCGAGCCCGGCCGTCATCCGCTCGGACATCGACCAGCCCACCACCATGCGGGCGGAGAGGTCGATGGCGACGGCCAGGTGGAGCCACCCCTGGCCGGTCCGGAGGTAGGTGATGTCGCCGGCGAGCACGGTCGTCGGCACGGGCGGGCGGAAGCGGCGGCGCACCAGGTCGGGCCTGGCGGGCGCGCCCGGGTCGGGCACGGTCGTCGTCTTGCGGGCGTTCCGCACGACGACCCGTATCCCCAGCCCGCGCATGATCTTGCGCACACGGTAGAGGGTGAGCCGCGTGCCCTGGGCGGCCAGCCGCATGCGCACCGTCCGGGCGCCGAAGCGGCCGCGCGAGGCCTCCCAGCAGGCGCGCACGGCCTCGCGCGCCCCGGCCCACGGGTCGCCCCGGCCGCGCGCGAGCCAGCCGTAGAAGCCCGAGCGGCTCACGCCCAGCAGCCTCGCCATCATGCCTATCGGGAAGTTCGCCCTCTCCGCCTCCATCAGAAGGTAGCGCTCGGCTACCCCTGGGTCCTGGCGAAGAAGGCCGCGGCTTTTTTCAGGAACTCGTTCTCCATCTCCAGC
>DGYMJ06203__coassemble_730_pt1 | contig 17211 bp, 16 predicted proteins | sample DGYMJ06203__metabat2_high_PE_015 | metagenome-assembled genome bin DGYMJ06203
AAGACCCTTGCCAACGAGGGCTTCGTGGTCAAGGCCGCGCCCGAGGTCGTGGCAAAGAAGCGCGAGCGCGCCGCCGAGCTCGAGGCCGAGATCGCCGCGCTCAAGGCCCAGCTGGCCGACTTCGCCTAAGATCCAGGTCGGTTCCGCTCCAGTCGGTTGCATCTGATTAGGGTTTATCCTGCGCTGCCCCAGACAGTTAGTCTGGGGCAGCGCTCTTTTCTGCCCCCGAGTGCGCCGCGCATCATAAAACATCATGTCAGGAGTTGGGCTCATTATTTGCTATACTGCTATACAGACATTGAGAGGTGATGGGCATGACGGTCATGGCATCGGCTTCCAGCTCCCGGCAGACTCAGATGAACGCACGAATCGATGCGGCGCTCAAAGAAGCCGGGGATACGGTTCTAGGAAACTTGGGCTATACGCCTTCGATGGCGGTGCGTGGATTCTGGCGGTTCATCGTGAACCATCAGGACGACGCGGCCGCCGTTCGCGAAATCATCGAACCTGCTGTTGCGACGGAGCTTTCTGCCGAGGCTGCGCGCAAGATGTCGGCGACGTCCCGCCTGCGTTCGCTGTATGAACAGACGGCGGCGGAGTTGGGGATAGATGGAGAGGACGCCTCCATCCTCCCGTCTTGGGACGAGCTTCGTGACGCGTGGTATAGCGAGCGGTTAGGAGGGGATGCGTAGATGACTCTACCAGCACGCATTCTCTTGGATACCAATGTTTGGCTCGATGTGTTTGATGGCGCTCGGCCTCGTTCTCGAGTGGCGAACAAGCTGATTAATATCTGCGAGCAAAAGGGAATCGAGCTTCTTTATGCTGCTGGCTCTGCCAAGGATGTGTACTATCTCGTCGGCGCTTCGCTCAAACGCCAGGCGCGCACGACAGGAGAGGGGCTTTCGGATGGCCAGGCGCATGCCATTTCGGAGTATGCTTCAGCATGTGTGACCAATATGGGGGAAGTTGCCACGGCGGTCGGTGTGGACATCTCGGATATCTGGCTTGCCCAAAAGTATCAGCGAATTCATACGGACTTCGAAGATTGTCTTGTGTTGGCGGCGGTGGAGCGCGCTCGGGCGGATTACCTTGCAACATCCGATGAGGCACTCTTACGCCATTGCCCCGTGGCGGCGCTTTCTCCTGAAGATGTTCTTGCTCTGCTTGAGGGATAGCGCGCGTCGTCTATTAGGGAGCGTGCGTGGCGCTCGATGCAGGCGATGTATCGCCGATGCCGGCGGGTTGCCGTTGGCAGCGATGTCGTGGGCCCGTGCCTCGGTTATCGTATCGCCTCCGTTTGGCATGGGGTGCTGAAGCGACATCGTCTGCCGATATTTCTCATACGAGGGGCCCGTTGCGCTTGATTGCAACGGGCCCCTCTGTAACGTCTCTTCTGATTCGCAAACCTCTGTTAGACCACGGTGGATATGGCGGCACGGCGGAGGTTATTCATGAAATAGCTAGGGACCGTTGGCCCCTTTCCTGCGGGGATGTCAGATCGGGGGGCCTTTTTCATGAAAAGGGCACGGGGCGAGGATGGGGCGGCGGGGTGCCCCGCCGCCCTGCAGTCGTAGGAGACTCCGTATCCACGGTGGTCTAACAGAGGTATTCGCAAAAGCGAGCGCATCGGCTACGCGATGCCCATGTACTCCTTCATGCCCTCGATGGCCACCTTGGCGCCGGCGACCGCGTGCACGACGGTGCGGGGGCCGGTTGCCACGTCGCCGGCGGCGAAGACGCCGGGAACGGTGCACATGTTCTTCTCGTCCACCTCGAGCAGGCCCCGGTCGTTGGTGGCGAGGCCGTCGGTCGTGAGCACGAGCTTGTCCTTCGGCAGCTGCGACACGGCGATCACGACGGTGTCGCAGGACACGTGGTCGAGCTCGTCCTCGTACCCCGTCACGTTGCCGTCCTCATCGAAGATCGCCGTGCGGAAGACGGGGCCTTCCTTCTCGATGGCGATGACGTCCTTGCCGCGCACGATCTCGCAGCCCTCGAGCTCGGCGTACTCGACCTCTTCCGAGCTCGCCGTGACGTTGTTGGTGTTGGAGTACAGCGTCACGCGGTGGGCGCCGTGGCGCAGTGCGGTTCGCGCCACGTCCATGGCGACGTTGCCCACGCCGATGATCGCTATGTCGCGGCCCAAGTCGACGGAATCAGGATCCACGAGGTAGTCGATGCCGAAGAAGACGTTGCCGCGCCCCTGGCCGCGGATGTCGAGCTTGCGGGCGCGCCAGGTGCCCGTGCCCACGAAGACGCTGTCGTAGCCGTCGCGGAACAGGTCGTCGATGTTCAGCGCGCCGCCGATGGTGGTGGAGGGGCGCAGGCGCACCCCGAGCGACACCATGATGTCGCGGTAGCGTCCCACGAGCTCCTTGGACAGGCGGAACTCCGGGATGCCGTAGCGCAGCACGCCGCCGATCTCGGCCTTCTGCTCGAACACCGTCACGTCGCAGCCCGCCTCGGCCATCTTGATGGCCACGGTGATGCCGGCGGGCCCCGAGCCGATCACGGCGACGGACTTGCCGCAGGGGTCGGCGCGCCTGGGCGTGTAGCGGTCGAGGAAGGTGCGGGAGATGTAGTTCTCGATGCTCGAGAAATGCACCGGGTTGCCGCGGCGCCCCTGGATGCAGTTGCCCTCGCACTGGTTGGAGTGGTTGCAGATGAGCGAGCAGACGGCGCTCATGGGGTTGTTATCGAACAGCAGCGCCCCCGCCTCGTCCATCCTGCGCTCCTTGAACAGGCCGATTACCTCGGGGATGGGCGTGTGGACGGGGCATCCCTTGATCTGGCACATCGCCCGCTTGCACCCGAGGCACCTGTTTGCCTCCTCGACAACATGAATCGCCATGCTCTTCTCCCATCGTTCGCGTCGTGGTCCCAGCTGAGTTCGTTTCAGCGTGCGGTTGTGCTCTAGCATATCGCCTGGTGCGGCCCGTTTATATGAAATGGCCTGCACTTTGCGTGGTTTTGTTATAGGTGCCAGCTGCGGGTAGGCGGGCGAGCCGACAATGAGGTACCGGTACCCGCAATCTTGACGCTCCCTCCACATGCGGCGCCCGCGGTGGCGCCAAGCACCCGCATCCACGTTGCGCGCATCCGCCCGCGCGAGGGCGACGCGTGGTAGTATCTCGGGAAGCACCGATCAATTCATTCCGCAGCGGTCGGCCCCGTGGCGGGCGCCTGCGGGTTCAGGCTGCGTCGGCGCAGGTACACTGCGCCTTCCTCGCCTTCGCCCGCATCCGCCTCGCCACGGGGCCGACCGCCGCGAAAGCAATTGATCGGTGCTTCCCGGCCGCGCTCGCAGATGGCGCGGCGCTCTGGATCACATGAAACGTAGGAGCTGACCCATATGCCTAAACGAACCGATGCGTACGCGGTGCCCTTCGAGGTACCCGAGCTTTCCTTTGACGAGGCGGTGTCGCTCGCCGCCGACACGGGCCGCATCTCGGGCGACGCCGGCCCGCTGCTCGAGACGGTCGTCGACATGCTCGACGAGCTCGGGCGTCCCGACGAGCACTACGACTGCCTGCAGATCGCGGGCACGAACGGCAAGACCTCGACGACCCGTTTTGCCGCCGCGATCCTTGCCGGCGAGGGCCTTCGCTGCGCGCTCTACACGTCGCCCCAGCTCGTGCGCTACCCGGAGCGCATGGAAATCGACGGCCGCGTGATATCCGACGACGCGTTCGCCCATGGCGTGTCCGCCGCGGTCGAGGCCGGCCGGCGCGTCAACGCGGCGCGCACGGCGGCGGGGCAGCGCGCCTACACGATCACGCCGTTCGACCTGCTGACCGTTGCCGCGTTCGTCGTCTTCGCCGAGGCGCGGGTCGATGTCGCGGTGCTCGAGGTGGGCATGGGCGGCCGCTGGGACGCCACGAGTGCGGCCGATCCGGTGGCGGTCGCCATCACGGGCATCGGGCTCGACCACATGCGCATCCTTGGCGACACCTTGGGCGAGATCGCGGCCGAGAAGGCCGCGGTCATCAAACCGGGGCGCATCGTCGTGCTCGGCGAGGGGACGCACGAGCCGGAGGTGCAGCGCGTGATGGACGAGCGCTGCGAAGCCTGCGGGGTGACGCCGCTCGTCGTGACCCATGAGGTGTGCGAGCTTCCGCACCATGTGGGGGACATGCTCGCCTTCGCCACGGCAACGGAGCGGACGACCTACGAGGTGCGCTTTCCCAAGCCGAGCTACCAGCCTCAAAACGCCGCCTGCGCCATCCATCTGGTCGAGGCGTATCTCGGCCGCCGGCTGAGCTCCGCCTCGCTCCAGCTCAGTTTGGAGACCTGCCCCACGCCCGGGCGGTTCGATATCGTGCGGCGTCGGCCACTTGTCCTCATCGATGCCTGCCACAACCCTCAGAGCTGCGAGAACTTCGTCAGTGCACTCGATGAGGTCGACGAGGACGTCTCGAAGCGACCGCAGCTGCTCATCGCAGCGCTTTCCGACAAGGACGTGTCCGGCATCGTGCGCACGCTCGTCCCGGCGTTCCCGCGCTTCGCGGTGACCGCGACGGCATCCGACCGCGCGCTTGCTCCCGGTGAGCTTGCGCAGCTTGTCGCCGAGGAGCTCGAGCGGGAGGGGAGGGCGCCTGACGGCCTGCTTTCCGTCTACGACACGGTCGCCGGCGCGTTGGATGCGATCACCGAGGCGGGGGAGCCCGTCGTCGCTGCCGGGACCATCACGCTTGCCGGTGAGGTCGCCGGGTTGTTGCGGAGGTAGCATGCGGCGTCTCGAGGTGGCCTGCGGCCGTGTTGTGCGGGGGCGGGTCGCCTTGGGGCACTCTGGGGGCGCTTGGGTTTGATGGGACATCTCGATTAACCCAAAACAGGTTCATTTCCCGCATGATTTTTCTTACAGCTTGATCAGCAATACTGTTAATCGGAGTGCTGTGCCGGCGATTTCGCTTGGGCGTAGGACATGGTGCCGGCAGCTTCAGACCGAGCGCGGGGCGACGGCAGTTCCGCTAATCCGGTCGCGGGGAAACCGCCCGAAACGAAAACGGGGCAGAACCGCTTTCGCAGTCCCGCCCCGATAAGCCCGAAGGCTTTGCTAGATGAGATCATTGTAGCAGGCCTACTGCCTTCGTCAAGCGCTCGATGAACAGCAGGGCGGCGACTGCCGGGTTTTCCACGGGCACGTCACCTGAGCGGACGGCGGCGAACAGCGAGGCGAGATGCCGTTCCCTTTCCGCTCGGGCCTCGCCCGCAGGAACGATCTGCGCGTACAGGTGCAGCATCGCGCACATCTGCACCATTCTCGTGCCACGCAGCCATTTGGCACGCAGGCGCTTGGGGACTTCCGTCGACGTAAGCGCGTTCACGAGGGATGCCGGTGGGCGCATGTGCGGGTCGGCATCGGTGAGCCCGTTGACTCCACATGCGCCGTGTGCAGTCGCGTTACGGACGGAGCGCGTGTACTTGAGCAAGTAGTGAACGTCCTGGAGGTCCTCATCTTCCCATCTGTCGGCACAGAACTTGACGAGGCCGGAGAACATCCCGAAGGGAACGACCTCGCAGAACGCCCATACCGGCATGTCGTACCGGTACTTGCGTACGACGGCGCCGACGTAGGGGTCCTTCATCCGACGGTCGAGCTCCGACTCAATGTAGGACCGCTGCTCCTCCGAGCGGCTTTCGTAGTAGTCGCGCATGAGGGCGTAGCCGTCCTCGCCGGCGTCCTCGGCGGCGGCGAGCAGGCGCACCTTGGCGAAATGCTCGACGTCGAGGGTCATGGGGAGCAGGACGTCGCGCAGCATGCGGTCGAGGTTGGAGAGGGTCTTGAGGTGCCCGAAGTCCAAGTTGACGTACTGGCCATCGCGCGGGCCGCCGACGTGCTTGGGGAAGAGCTTGCGGTAGGCGTATACGCGGAAGAACTGGCATTTGGTGCGTAGGTGGGAGGCGGCCTCCTCCTCGGAGCAGAGCTCGAAGGTGATACCCTTTGCCTTCATGTGGGCGATCTGCTGCCCGATGGTGAGCAGAGGTTTGGAGTGGCGCTTTGCTTGGAACGATTCGGTCTGGTCTTGAGTGGGGCGCTCTGGCGCTGGCTGGGACTGGGTGATGTTTTGGGTCGGTTCAGTCATGGGCGGCTCCTTGTTGGTTCGGGTGTCCATTCTGCCAGCGCGGGGGCGCGCGGCGTCGAACGCGCGGCGAACCGAGTCCATCGCCTCGGCGTGCCGGCACGGGTGGACTCGCGCGAGCGGAGCTCATGGGACCTGTAGAGTGTCGCCGCTATGTGGGCGACTCGGAGGTTGCGCATCTTGGCGCGGCGCGACCTGGTGTTCTTGAGCCCCAAGGCGTTCATGGATTGCAGCATGTCGTCGGGGGCCTGGAAGACCGCACGGTCGGAAGCGGGCTCGAGGCGCGTCATAGGCCGCCGCTTCTTTCGCGACATCGTGACATGTCGCGATTGCCATTAGTCTGCTTGCTTCCTATTGCTCTTGCTCCAGCTCGTGCCCCGCCCCTCGCCGTTTCGCACGCCAAGCCCCTCGGCCTCAAGCGGTCTCAGGTTGCACTGAGCTTGGCTACGGGTCTGCCGGACGCGCTACCATGCCCGGTTATTAGCATGTATATTGCGCTGATAAACCAGCAGGTAGCGAGAATTTACGTGCATAAAAATCAGCCCAAAGTAAAACGCATCAAGAACAATAGGTTGAGTTTGGTGCGATTTTTGAGTGCCCTTTCGCCCTATGCGCCGCACCCCTCGACAAAACCGCAGGATTCAACTGGGCTTTTGTCGAGAGGCGCGACGCATGTGGACGGAAGGCACTCAAAAATCGCACCAAACTCGTATACATGGTTTTTGGACTGTCACAGAGAGGGATCGGCACATTGGGACCGTTGCCTTGTACCGGCCGCCGCCATGAGCGGGCTGCCTGTTTGCGATTTTGTGTAATGACGAGGGGATATCCTCAATCTGGCACCGCGCTGTCTGAGTGGTTCGAAGATGATACGGCACTGTTAACAAGAGCCCTGGGCAGGTTTGTAGGCCCGCCCAGGGTCTCCCTGCCCGAAAAAGGCTAGAAACGCATCATTAGCCGCCGTCTCGGTCAGTCGCTCGCGCTGAGGCTCAATCAGCCGAGCCCGGCCGCGCGGTAGCGCCTTATCCTCTGGGAGCCCTCTGCGGCGACGAGCCCGCGCTCAGCGAGTCTGCCGAGGAGCTTAACGGCGCCCCTGCGGCCCATGTGTGCCGCCTCCGCCACCTCGAGCGCCGTCGCACTATCGCGGCTGCGGAGAAATGCAAGGACGGCGCGCTCATTCTCGGACAGGCACGCCTCGGGATCGTCAGCTTGGAACCACTTGGATTCACTCGGAACCGTATTAGTTCCAAGTACCCCGCCGTAGGGGTCGTTGCGGTGGAAGCGCACGGTGGTGGCGCCGTGCGCCTGCGTGTACTCGAAGCGTACTCCCGCCTCGGTGCAGGTGTCCCGGATGCGCTTGATGCCGGAGCCGAACGACTCGGTGGTCTTGGAGCGGAACAGCGTTGAGGCGATGAGGGGGTTCGGCTCTTGGGAGCCACGACCTCGTCGGACAGATGTATCTCGTGGGTACGTCCCGCCGGAAAGGTGCCGGGGTTGGTGACCTCCACGGCGTCGGGATAGATGTCGATCTGCACTGCCGTGCCGTAGTCGATCCAGTCGCGATGGCAGAACGCGTTCACGATCGCCTCGCGGAACACCGCATGCGGGATCTCGGGCACTTCCTTGCGGGCAGGACTGCCGTCGATGACAAGGCGGCGGATGTTGGAGAGCACGTAGAACTCGGCGCGGAAGATGAGGTCGTAGACTGGCCCGTCCCATTGCTGCAGGTCGAGGATTTCGACGCGGCTGCGGTCGGCGAGGATCCCGGCCTTGAGGCGCGCACCGGTCTTGGACGGGCAGAAGAGCGCTGCTGCGGCGTTGGAGAGCGTGCCGTTGTCGGCGATGAGTCCGAGGCCTGCGAGGGCGTCGCCCGCATCCGTGTAGGGGGCCGCGATCCTGCCGCAGGCGTTGCCTTCCTCCACGAAGCGGCACAGCGCGCCCTCATCCGCGTCGGCGACCGGCCTGCCTGAGGGGCGCCCGCCCCAGGGCTCCTTGCGCTCGGCGCTCTCTAGCATCATCCGCTCGAGTGTCTCAGCGTTCATGGGCAAGGCTCTCGTTGGTGCAGCGGATGCGGTAGCGGCCCCTGGGACGCGTACGGGCACTCAGTGCCGGAGAAGGAGGCCTTGACATGGGACTTCCCGTTCTCGGTCACCAGATGCTCGATGGTGGGGTACACACGCGGCTAGACCCTGTTGGTGAAGGCTTGGGAGATAACGCGAAGCGTCTTCTCGGAGACGTCCATTCCGATGACCTCGCCGTCGCGCAGGCGCACCCCGAAGTAGAGCTCGCCGTGGTCGTGCTTGTTGAGGATGGAAGCGACCGACTCCATGGCGGCCTCCAGTTCAGCCGTGCTCCGCTTGTGCTCGGTCGTCTCGTTCTCCATGCCGAGGTTCACGGTCGGTTCCTTCCTCTCGTGCTACCTTGTCATCCTTTCATTCTCCCAGCGCCTGCTATGTGATGGCTTTTATAGAGGCTTCCTTCTTGTAATGGCGGTGGCGCGGGGTCGCCGTTGGCAGCGGTGGGTGTCTGCGCCTGATAGGGAGGAGGTTTTGTGGCAAGGAGGACGTGCAGGTAGCGCGGATGAGCATGTGCGAGCAGAACCTGGACCGGCAGCTGGACGCGTTTTCCACGTTCGGCGTGGACGGGCTGTTCGCTGACAGGGCGAGCGAGAAGGACTTCGAGCGGCCGGAGTGGCTGCACCCGACGGCAGCGCTGCGGGCGGGCGACGTGCTGGTGGTGAAGTCGATAGACCGGCTGGGCTGCGGCTACGAGGAGATCATCGAGCAGTGGCGCGCCATCACCAAGGAGACCAAAGCAGACGTGGTTGTCCTCGACATGCCATTTCTTGACGCGCGCGAGGACAGGGGCGGCGTGACGGGCGCGCTCATATCCGACATCGTGCTGCAGCTGCTCTCCTACGTGGTCCAGGTGGAGCGCGAGAGTATCCACTGGCGTCAGGCGGAGGGCATCGCTGCCGCCAGGGCGCGCGGCGTGAGGTTCGGCAGGCCGAGGAAGAGGTAGCCCGGCCTCTACAAAAACACCAGGGACAGCTACCTCGCAGGGCATATCACCAGGTCGGAGGCGGAATGTTGCATCAAGGTGCTCGTTTCCGACATCGAGGTTGCCATATGGGGGCCGGGCGAAGAATGCGGCCGCATGTGAAGCGGAAGGGCGCGAAACTGCAGGCAGAAGGCGGCACGGGTGTCGTCAAAAAGTACACCTTTTTAGGTTCATATCATGGACCCCATTATACACACGGACGCGATGCAGCGTGTAAAGAAACTGCAGCTCTTCACGCGTGGCCCACTCTTGCCTTTTGTTAAACGGGCACCCCTTCAAAATGTGTACCTTTTCGCGCTCTGCTGGGTGCGGCCGGTCGGGGAGGGAGCTCGAAAGTCGTGCTGGATACGACCGTATCGCATGCATGCAACGTGGCGCGGCGCTCTGCCGGCGCTCTCGTCGAGGGCCTGCCCTGCGGCAGGAGGACGCCAGCGGGTCGGGTCCGCTGGTACCTGCTGAAGGTGCCCGAGGGTCGCGAGGAGGCGGTGTGCCGGCAGCTGCTGCGGCTGGTGCCGAGGTCGCTTCTTTCGGACTGCTTCTGCGCCACCAAGGAACGCTGGTTCAAGCGCGGTGGCGTGTGGAGCACGGAGCGGCTGAGCCTCTATCGGGGCTACGCGTTCGCGCTCTCGCCCGATGCAGCGGGGCTCGCCAAGGAGCTCGCGCGCCTGACGGTTCCGGCGGAGCTTGCGGGGACGCGGGAGCGCTCGTGGGCGCCGCTCGATGATGAGGCGGCGCGCTGGCTCGCCTCCGTGATGGATGACGGCCACGTGATCCGCAGCTCCACCGCGGTGATCGTGGACGGTGTGCTGCACGTGGAGGACGGCCCCCTGGTGGGCCAGGAGGAGCGCGTGAGGAAGATCGATCGCCACCGCAAGAGGTGTCTGGTCGCGGTGACGGATGGCGACGGCGGATTCATGGAGCAGATGCCCCTGGATGTGCCCTTTAAGAACTAGCAGGTCGGGAGCTTTGGGAAGGACACACGGGTCGGTGGTTCGATGACAGTCGGTATGCGGGGCCCCGCTGAGAACGCGGGGGTTGTTGATGTGTGCGAAGAGGATAGCGGAAGGTTCGGTGCGCCGGGGGCGCGCTGTGCTGTGGGGCAGATGGTTATCGGTGGCACGACAACCTCGGACAATGAATTAGACGGCGAGAAGGCACGCCAAGGCTGGATCAAGACGGACTACACCGACGCCGAGGCCATCGAGGTGCTCCGCCGCGCTGATTCTGGCGTGCGCCCGGACCTTTCGCGGCACGGGTATCGCTTTGTCAAGCGGGCGTTCGACATCGTGGCGTCTGGAGCCGCCATCGCGTTGCTCCTCGTCCCCGGTCTCATCCTTTCGGCGGTCATATGCATCAAGAGCCCTGGTGCGGGTCCGCTCTATTCGCAGGTGCGCGTTGGAAGGCTACGCGGAGATGGTACTTTCCGCCTGTTCCGCATGCTGAAGTTTCGCTCCATGGTGCCCCGCGCCGACAAGATGCTCGCCGAGCTGAGGGATAAGAACGAGGCCGACGGCCCGCTCTTCAAAATCAAAGATGATCCGAGAATCATCCCCGGCGTTGGCCAGTTCATACGCAAGCACAGCATAGACGAGCTCCCGCAACTCCTGAACGTTTTCGCCGGTCAGATGTCGCTTATCGGGCCGCGCCCCGCACTGCCCAGCGAGGTCATGCAGTACGACGAACGCGCCATGCTCCGGCTTACGGTGAAGCCCGGCTGCGGCGGGGCGTGGCAAGCGGGCGAGCGCTCTGATTCTACGTTCGAGGGGATGATTGACGCCGATCTTGAATACATAGAGGCGAGCTCGTTTCGACACGATCTCGCGCTCATTTTCGGGACGCTGCGTTCCATGCTCGACGGAAAGGGGGCGTACTGATGGAGAAACCCATCCGCATCCTTGAGGTTGTCAACGCGATGGACCGCGCCGGTCTCGAGACGATGATCATGAACTACTACCGGGAATTCGACCGCGATAGGATCCAGCTCGACTTTCTCACGCACCGCAGTTGGCGTGGAGACTATGACGATGAAATCGAGTCTCTCGGTGGACGCATCTACCGTGCCCCGAGGCTCTATCCGCAGAACTGGCCGTCATACCGGAGGTTTATGCAGCGATTCTTCACGGAGCGCTGCTACCCAGTCGTGCACTCCCATATCGACGCGATGTCCGCGTTCCCGCTCGCTATGGCGAGGGAGTGCGGCGTGCCGGTGAGGATCGCGCACTCGCACAACGAGTCCGTCGACCGTGACCTGAAATACCCCGTCAAGGAGCTGGCGCGCAGGAGGCTGCCGAAAGTCGCGAACCGCTATTGGGCCTGCAGCGAGGCGTCCGGCGCCTACCTGTTCGGCGAGGGGCGCCGCGAGGAGATCCGCGTGGTTAGGAACGCCATCGAACTCGAGGAGTACGGCTTCGACGGGGCGGCCCGCGAGCTGGTCCGCTCGGAGCTCGGGATAGGCCCGGATCAGATTGCGATCGGACATGTTGGTCGCTTCTCGAGGGTCAAGAACCACGCCCTCCTCGTCGAGCTTCTCGGCGAGCTGCGGCGCGAAGGCGGGGACGCCGTCCTCGTCTTCGTCGGTGACGGCGAGCTGCGCGCCGAGATCGAGGGGAGGACGGAGGGCATGGGGCTCTCCGGGTCCGTGCGGTTCCTGGGCGTGAGGGGCGACGTCGGGCGCGTCGTCAACGCGTTCGACGTCGTTGTGTTCCCCAGCATCCACGAGGGAATCCCCCTGGCGCTCATCGAGGCGCAGGCAAACGGGCTGCCCGTCCTCGCGTCGGGCGCCGTATCGAAGGAGTCACTGCTGCTCCCCACGGCCGAGAGCCTGCCGCTCGGGGCCCCGCTCGGGGAATGGGCCTCCGCGACCGTGCGTCTCGCGCGTGCGGGGCGCACTGAAGGCGCGATGGACGTCCTCGCCGACGCGGGCTACGAGATCCACCGGGCGGCGGGGCGGCTCGCCGAAGCGTACGAGGAACTGTACTCCGGCGCCCTCCGAGACGGGGGGCGGCCGTGCGCATAGCGATGATCGGGCAGAAGCGGACGGGCTCGCGCGAGGGCGGGATCGAGGTCGTCGTTACCGAGCTTGCAGTCCGCATGGCGGCGCTCGGCCACGAGGTGACCTGCTACGACCGCAGCGGCACCGACGTTAACGGCGGTGCCGCGCCGAACGAGCCCTACGAGTACGAAGGCGTGCGCATCGTGCCCGTCAAGACGGTGGACGTCAAGGGCCTCGCCGCCCTCTCGGCCGCGTACGCCGCGACGCGGGCGGCGCTCGGGGACCGCCCGGACGTCATCCACTACCACGCCGAGGGACCGTGCAACGCGCTGCCGCTCGCGGCGCGCGCCGGCGTGCGGACCGTGGCGACGATCCACGGGCTCGACTGGCAGCGCGCCAAGTGGGGAGGCATCGCCTCCCGCGTCATCAGGCGCGGCGAGCGGAAGGCCGCCCAAAGGGCGGACGAGCTCATCGTCCTGTCTAGATCGGTGCAGGATTACTTCCGGAGCGAGTACGGCCGCGAGGCTCACCTCATCCCCAACGGGGTGAGCGTCGCGCGGCGCGTCCCCGCCGACCGCATCACGCGGAAATGGGGGCTCACGGAGGGATCGTACGTCCTCTACCTCGGCCGCATCGTCCCTGAGAAGCGCCCGGAGCTCCTGCTGGAGGCGTTCCGCGGCTTCGACACCGACAAGCGGCTGGTGGTCGCGGGTGGCTCCTCCGACACGTCGGGGTTCTACGAGGAGGTCCGCTGCCTCGTCGCGCGCGACCCCCGCGTCATCATGACGGGGTTCGTCGAGGGTCGGGAGCTGGAGGAGCTCTACTCGAACGCCTACTGCTACGTGCTCCCGTCCGACCTAGAGGGCATGCCCATGAGCCTGCTCGAGGCCATGTCCTACGGTTGCTGCTGCGTGACGAGCGATATCCCCGAATGCGCGGAGGTCGTCGCGGATGCGGGAATCACCTTCCGGAACGGCGATGTGGGAGATCTGCGCTGTGCGCTTCGGCTTCTGCTTGGCGATCATGCCCACGCGGCCAGACTCGGAGATTTGGCCCGCGTGCGCATTGAGTCCGAGTGTGATTGGGATTCCGTTGTGCACAGAACCCTTTCGCTCTACGCAAAGCGACCTGACTAATCGGTAGTGCTGCCCCTAGGACATGAAAGGCAACTGTGAAAGTATCACTTATAACCCGGCATGCTGCCATCAACTACGGCTCTCTGCTGCAGACCATAGCCACCCAGCGCTCCATCGAGTCGCTCGGGCACGAGTGCGCCGTCATTGATTACGTCCGGGGGGACGAGGACATCTGGACCATCGAGAAGACACTTCTCGCATCTAAGCCGGAATGGAACGGCTCTGCGCTCAGGCGCTTCCTCTACCTTGCGATGAGGCAGCCGTCGAGCGTCATCGCCGGTAAGCGTTTCAAGGCGGAGAGGGGGCGCTACCTGTCACTGACTCGTCGTTACACCTCCTATGACGACCTTGCTGGCGACCCCCCGGAGGCGGACGTCTACATGACGGGGAGCGACCAGGTCTGGGGGCCGGTCGCAGGGGGCGTGTACGATCCCGCCTACATGTTCGGCTTCGCCCCTGGGGGCGCCCGCAAGGTCGCGTACGCCGCGAGCTTCGGGAAGAACCATCTGGATTCCGATGCCGCGCGGGCGATGCGCAAGTACCTCGCGTCGTACGACGCCATATCGGTCCGCGAGGACATCGCTGTCGACCAGCTGCGGGAATGGGGGATCCCGTCCGAGCAGGTGCTCGACCCGACGCTCCTCCTGGGCGCGGACGAGTGGCGCGAGCTGTCCGAGGAGTCGGGTGTTTCGTCTGACGGTGGATCGCCGTACGCGCTCATATACCAGATCCATAACGACCGTCTGCTCTCCAGCTATGCGCAGAGGGCCGCCGAGCATTTGGGGCTGCCGCTCGTCAGGGTCTCGCCCTACCTCCACCAGATCAGCCGTTCTGGCAAGCTCCGTTACCTTCCTAGCGCAGGGCGCTTCATCGACCTGCTAGCGAACGCCTCCTGCCTGATCACCGACTCGTTCCACGGGACGGCGTTCGCCACCAGCTTCAACGTCCCGTTCGTGGAGGTCCTTCCCGATACCGGGACGACCGGGCGCGCGATGAGCCTCCTCCGGATGACCGGGCTGCAGGGCCGCGTGCTCGCCGATCCGGACGATATCGCCCTTGCGAGCACCCCGGTGGATTTCGGGGAAGCCAATCGGGTTCTAGCGGAGCGGCGGAGCCGCTCGCTCGAAGTGATGAGGAGACTGATCGAGGGATGCTGACCATCTGCGAGGAGGGCATGTGCGCCGGCTGCATGGCCTGCGCCGACATATGTCCCACGGGAGCTGTCGCGATTGAGCCAGGCGTCGACCGTTACCGCCCCGTAATCGACTTGGACAAGTGCATCGGCTGCGGCCGCTGCAGAAATGTGTGCCAGCAGCTCCATTCCGCCGGGCTCAGGGAGCCCGTCGAATGGTGGCAGGGATGGGCGGAAAACCCCGCCGAACGAGGGGCTTCCTCCTCCGGGGGCTTCGCCTCCGCGATCTCGCGCGCCTTCGCGGAGTCGGGCGGCGCGGTGTGCGCATGCGCGTTCTCGGGGGGCAGCTTCGGCTTCGAGGTCGTTGACGATGCGGACGATATCGACCGGTTCAGGGGATCAAAGTACGTGAAGAGCGATCCATCGGGCGCGTACAGGCAGGTGAGATGCCTGCTCAAGGCCGGCCGGAAGGTCCTCTTCATCGGGCTCCCGTGTCAGGTTTCCGCTATGCGCAACTTCGTCGGCGAGCGCCTTGGGGGGCGACTCTACACGATCGACCTCATCTGCCACGGTACGCCGTCTCCGCAGCTGCTCGAGATGTTCCTCGAGGGGCGCGGCTATAAGCTGGGCGACATCGCCGACATCGCCTTCCGCCGCAAGGCGAGCTTCCAGCTGCGCGACGGCTCCGCCGCGATCGATGCGCCGGGCGTCGTCGACCGCTATCTCATCGCGTTCCTAGAGGGCCTCGACTATACCGAGAACTGCTACTCGTGCGCCTACGCGAGAAGGGAGCGCGTGTCCGACCTCACTCTCGGCGACTCGTGGGGCACCGAGTTCAAAGACGAGGCAGGTGAAGGAGTCTCCCTTGCCCTCTGCCAGACGGAGAAGGGCGATGAGCTGTTAAGGATGGCGAGGCTTAAGGTCCTCCCCGTCGACGAGAATCTCGCAGCCGCCAACAACAAGCAGCTTAACCGGCCTATGGAGCGGCATGCTGCGCGAGAGAGGTTCCTCCAAGACGTTAGTTCCGGAGTGCCGTTTGAGCGTGCTGTTCAAAAGGCGTTACCCAAGCGATGCCGAAGACAGGATATCAAGCGCGTGCTCATCCGGCTGCATCTTTGGAATCCGTCGGGGGGCTTCTATGAAATGCGAATCGTTAGGTAAGAAGGGGCGATAAAGGTGAAGATTGCTTTCTTGAGCTCTACAACCGGGAACAAAGGCCCCTCTAACGTTCACTGTGAACTTGTAGCACATTGGCCGGCGGGGGACAGTCTGTCCTTTCCGTCGCAGAGTCCGAAACTGTTCAAGATTTTCGATTCAATTCGAAAAGGCATAAAGGCGGATGTGGTGTTTTCAGGGGATGCTGATTGGCCTGAGCTAGTCTCCTGTAGGGTGCTGTGCGCCCTTGGGAAGCCGATTGTCTGCTTCAACCATGGTTACGTTCCCTACGAGAACGAGATAAATCACCTTGGTCTCTCACAGATGAAAATGGATGCATATCGAAAATATCTTTCCGAATCGTATGCCGTTGTTGCGAACTCCAAACTCCAGATGGAGTTTGTCGCCCGAGAGCAACCAGACCTTGTCGGCAAGCTTTCATATGTGAATAACGCCGTCGATCCGTTTGAGCAGTTGAAGCATTATCCAAGCGAGAGCAGCATCATCCGTGTCGCAGTGAGCGGCGGCACCAGGCCGATAAAGGGTAACGAGGCGGTAGCGCGGGCAATCAAGCTGCTTAACCAGGAGGGACACAGGGCGACTCTGCAGATTTTTGGCAGAGATTATGCTGATAATCCAGAGCTATCAGAGCTGCTTGAGCTTCCGTATATCCAGATGAAGGGGCAAGTTTCACACAGCCAATTTGTTAAGGAGCTGCAGGACATCGATGTATTTGTCATGAACTCCGTGCATGAGCCTTTCGGGCTATCGGCACTCGACGCAATTTCCGCCGGTGCATCCTTGCTTCTCTCTCGGCATTGCGGAGTTCAGGGGATTATGAGCTTAACCGGAAAGGACATCATTAACGATGTCAGTTGTTCGCATGAAATCGCGGAAGCTATTGTCTATCTTCGGAATAACCCCAACTCAAAGCGACTGTACCAATCAATTGATTTCTCAAAGCTGAACTGGAGCTCTACGTCTATGGGGCTGAGGGACATCATGGCAAATTGTATTTGCGAATAGCGAGTATCTATATGTATAGCAATATCATCAAATCGTCGTTAGGCAGTGTTCGAGTATCCAATATCTTCTACTTATTATACTTCGTACTACTAACAAAACCTTATTCTATTCAGGCATATCCATTAGTTGAAACCTCTTGGGATATCCTGTGCATCCTCATCTCGGTGTTCTATGGATTTAGATTGCTCGCACGTTTTGAGGTGGATAGGCCCTTAATTCTTCTATGCATGTTCTGCCTGTTGTATTGCATGCTTACATGCGCAAATAATCCCGAAAGGTTACTCGGAGCAATCAGCGAGAGCCTGCGCATCATAATGATGTATTGGACCGTTATGCATCTATGTAGATTGCATCATGAAAGTGGACTTAGAGTCATTTCCATTTGCTACAGCCTAATTCTATCACTTTTAGGCTACGACAATAACGCGATATTCGACATTATACCCATGTTGACAATCGTATTCTACTCAGCGTACTCAAGGCTTAGAGCCTATGGGATGAATTCTAATATTCTGTTAATACTTTGCATTGCTTGCAAAGTATTAACAGGTGCAGCCACCTCAATGTTGGCATTAATGCTATTTGCTGTATCTCTGTTTATCATTAGATTCAGCAAATCGATTC
>DGYMJ06203__coassemble_748_pt1 | contig 16903 bp, 16 predicted proteins | sample DGYMJ06203__metabat2_high_PE_015 | metagenome-assembled genome bin DGYMJ06203
GGAGAGGGCCGTCCAAGGGGTCCTCTCCCGCAGTTCGGGGTACAGTTACGGGGCCCCTTTAGCGGGTAGCCAGGTAGATGCGGTAGTTGGGCGGACGCCGGCCGCTGCGATTGCGCCCAAGACGGGCTCTTGGCAGCGTCGCGCGGCTTGCATCCGACTCAATAAGGGCGGACGGCGTGCGCCATTCGCCTGAGCCAGCGGTCGATACAGCGGATGCGCGATATCTCTCAACAGGACCGCGCGGTACTATAGGAAAAGCTGCACCTTTATTCATATACAGGACGCAAGGAGGGATAGCATGGACGACTATCGTTCGCAACGTCGCGGTTCCGTCCGGCTCGCATCCTCCCGACAGGCGCCGCAGCCCCGCTCACCCCAGCCGGAGAAGCGCGCACAGCGCGCGCCCTCACGGCGCTCAGGCGCCCCGGCGCGCAAAGAACCGTTCATCGTGACGCTCGCCTCCTCCGTCATCGCCGCGATCTCCGACCGCGTGCACCCGCCGACCACGCGGGTGCGCACCCGCCGCCCGTCCTCGCGAGGCGGCCGCGGAGACCAGCATCTGCACAACACGTTCAGGTCGGGATCGGCCGCCCCCACGTCGAACTCGATTCATTCGCGGGGCGCCTCATACGGCCTTGGACGGGCTCCGAGCACACGGGGTAGAGCGGCCCGAACCTCCTCGGTCATCGGCCAGCCGCTTTCCGCATCGCAGCGCGCCGGCAGGCGCGGGCGTTCCGGTTACGGTCGCGTCGAGGCCGCCCCTATCCGCGTGCACTCGATCCTGCTTCGCGGCGCCGTCATCGGCCTCGTCTTGTTCCTCGTCAGCAGCTTCATCTCCAAGCCACAGGCAGGCATCGCCCCGGAAACGGAATCGCTGATGTTCGATTTGCCCGAGCTCACCCCGACCGAGTTCCCCATCTCGACGCCGGTCTCCGCATGGCGCCAAGGCGAGATGCCCCATCTCTACCAGACCGATGCACAGTGGGCCACCCTCCCCTACGGCGGAGGCACCGTGGCCAAAAACGCCTGCGGCCCGACCGCGCTCACCATGATCTATATCTATTTCACGGGCAGCACCGACATGGACCCCGGCACCATGGCGCAGTGGGCCGACTACAACAACTACGCGCCCACCGGAGCGACCGAATGGTCGTTTATGACCGAAGGGGCGGCGGCGTTCGGGTTCTACGGCGAGATGATCAACCCCACGCGCGCCAATATCGAGAGCTCCCTGCAAAACGGGCATCCCGTCATCTGCGTGGTCGACCCGGGCGACTTCACCGACGTCGGTCACTACATCGTGCTGAAAAGCATCGATGAACGCGCCATGGTTGAGGTGTACGACCCCAACAGCCCCGAGCGCAGCGCACGGAAGTGGGACATCGTCCGCATCATCAACCAGACCGACGTCGCCTGGAGCTATTCGAGCTATTAGCGCCCGGCACGGGGGCGCCGGCGCGGACAGCGTTGGCCGGCGGCGCCCCTCCTTCCTAATACGCGAGATGCATACCAGGGGCCTTGAGCTCCTTCAGGCGCTTTTCGTAGGCCGCGCGCGCCTCCTCCTCAAAGGCAAGCGTCACGTCGTCCGTGCCGCACACCTGCGAAAGCAGCCAAGCGGTAAACGGCGGATTGAGCGGCAGCAACGGGCCGATGATCCAAGTCGCGATGAGATTGTTCACCCGAAAGCCCTCGAGCACGCTCTTCTCGTCTAAGCCCCAGCCCGCGCTGTCTTTGATGAAGAACGTCGAGCTGTTGTCGCCCTTCATCTGCGTGAACTGGATCTTGAAGCCAACGACCTCCAGAGGGGCGACGCCCGGCTCCGGCACGAACTCGCCCACCTGAACGCACAGGTAGCGCGAGGCCATGTTGCGCACGACCTCCACATCGAGCAGCCCGAGGCCCTCGATCGAGCCGCCGTCGACATCGCGAATCACGCGGGAGAGCACCTCGGGCGCGTTGCCCGTAAACAGCATGTGCACGCCGTCGTCGACCAGCTCGGCCAGACGGTCGCGATAGGGGCGCAGGCGCTCGATCACCGTCTTTTGCTGGCGCTCGGTCATGCCGCACATGATGATCAGGTCGGGGCGAGCGGTGGCGAAGTAGGGCTCGGCGCCGTGCGACGTCTCGATGAACGTAGCGTTCGGCAGGCAGGCGCGCAGATACATGACGTTGCCGTTATCGCCCGCCTGATTGCCGTACTCGGGGAACAGCACCTCGATCACCGGGGCGCCGTCGCGGTTCTTCTGCATGCTATCGGACATCGGAGCCCTCCTCGATTCGCTTGATGAGCCGCTCGCGGCTCCGCTCGACGTCGTCGCCGTTGAAGATGTCGTACGCCCAGAACACCGTATCGGAAAGCGCGAGGTCGATAGCGTCCGCCGCCTCTTCCGGCGTCTTGACCATGACGAGGCGCCCCTCGTCGATGCCCGCAAGGCGCAGACGGAGCAGCAGGTCCTCGTTGGTCACGCCCTGTACGACGATCTGCTTGAACGTCGGATCGGTAAGATACTCGAAATCGGCCTGGTAGTACCAACCGATGTACTCGGTCGTGACGGGGCTTTCGGCCTTGTGCGCGTCGGCGAGCATGAGCACGACGATCTTGTCGCCGGGCTCGCGCCGAATGGTGTCGAGCGCCACCGAGGTCGCCGTGCTGTTCTCGCCTTTGGACGCCAGGGCGACCAGGCGCTTGCCGCCGACCTCCTGCTCCGCATAGCGCGCGGCGGTCACGTTGATGCCGCGCTCGAGCGAGGCCGCGATGGCGTCGGGCGAGATGCCCATCTCGCGCGCCACGACCGTCGCCGCGAACAGGTTGTACAGGTTGGTGAGCGAATACACGCCGAACCTGTAGGTGTAGGTCGGCTCGCCGGGCGCCGCATGCTCGCACACGGTGAACGTGTGCGCCGCGCGATCGACCGCAACGACCTCGTACGTCGGGTCGGGATTGGTGAACCCGCAGGATGCGCAGCGGGCATGACCGAGGTGGCGCAGGTGGCAGTAGTCGTACTCCAGCTTGCCGCCGCACTCCGGGCACGCTGTGAGGTCGCAGGCGATGCCCTGCGGCTCCGGCGTGTCCTCGGCAAGCGGGCCCATCGAGAAGTAGACGCGGTTGCGGTTCTGCGGCGCCAGGCGGCAGCTGATCAGGTCGTCCGCGTTCAGGATGAGGCGCGTGCTCGCCGGAATGTGCTCGCTCATCACCGAGAAGATGAAATCGGGGTTGGCGTTGCGCGAGAACGAGTCGCGGTACAAGTTCGTGACGAGTAGAAACTGCGGCGTCACATGCGGCAGCACGCGACGGAACGACAGCTCGTCGAGCTCCATGACGGCGGTCTGTACGCGCTGGCGGCCCGAAAGCCCCGCGTTTTTGACCAGCGTGCTCTCGACGCCGGTCAAGATGTTTCCGCCGGCGCGGTTGTCGACCAGGTCGACGCCGTTATCCCTCAACAGATCGTTGAGCAGGTTGTTCGTGGTGGTTTTGCCGTTCGTGCCCGACACGAACACGATGCGCTCGGGCTTATCGATATGCGTGATGAACGCCGGATCGAGCTTCTCGGCGATCACGCCCGGCATCTGGCCCGCATTGCGATGCAGGAGCTTGAGGCCGGAGGCGGCAGCTTTCGAGGCCGCCATGGCAAGGTAGAATCGGGGCCCACGACGGCCCTGAACAGCAGTGCTCACTGTTGGCATCCCTTCCCCATCAGTTATGGCATTGCGACAGGACATTATACGGCACGCACGAGGTCGCCAAATACCCTCCACCAGCACAGCAAGCCCTCATCACAAGCCGACGGGGCGGCGAGCGGCCCATCACACGTCCAGGGGCGCCGTGCGCGCGTTTCATGGAACCGTTGATCACTTGGTTTTGCGACGGGCGGAGCCATGGCGAGACGGATGCGGACGACGGCGCCCGCCGAAGTGGAGCCACCCGCGCCGATGGAAGCATACGATCTCCGCCACGGCGATCACCAGGCACACGCCGACCACCAACGGATAGCCCCACGGCTCCTGCAGCATGGCCATCGTCGGAAAGTTCATGCCGTACCAGCCCGTGATGAACGTCAGCGGCATGAAGATCGTGGCGATAACGGTTAGCCATTGCATCACGCTGTTCTGGCGTATGTCGATCTCCTCCTGATAGAGGCCGTTGAGCTGCAGGCTGTAATCCTGCAGCGACTCAAGACGCGTGGACAGGCGATCGAGCATCCGTGCGAGCGAATGAAACCGCAGCCGATCGCCCTGCGCGACCAGCTCGTCTGAACCCTCGGACAGCTCGGACGCGATATCGGACATGCCCTGGTACAGTGCGTCGAACCCCATGAGACGACGTGCATCCGCCATCATCTTGCCGCGATCGATACGGCGATGCCCCTCGAGCAACCGTTCTTCCAGCACCTCGAAATCACGGCGAACCGCGGACAGGAGCACGGGATGATCGCGCACGGCATAGCGCATGACGCCGCACAGCGCGCCCGCGGCCCCCGCCATCGGCACGCGTTCCCGCACGAGAAACGTCAGGGCCTCGCCGCAGGCCTCCATCTGCCCGATCAGGCGCAAGCGGGTCGGCTCGAGAACGACACCCACGTTCACCGGAGACGCGCTGTTCGAGGCGGCGGCCGGCAGCGCGATCACGCCTGCCGCCATACCGGGAGCGAACTCGATAAACGGCACATAGGCGTGGGGCATCTGCGCGACCGCCTCGCGCAGGACATGGCCGGCATCCTCCATATCGAGCTCTCGCTCATCGAGCGCCTCTATGCGCCCACGGCTCCCCGTGCTATCGGATGCGCTTCCTTCGACCAAGCGCCCGTCCTCGATATGCCAGACCCGCATACCGCTCGCCTCCCTGCATGATGCGCCACGCCCCATCAACGCTGTTGTACCCACGAGGACGGCACGAAAGCGCGGGCGGGCCTTCAACGCGACGCCCTATGCCGGGTCGCGCCGACCGCACAAGAGAACAAGCGAGCCGCTGCAGGCAACCCGACCCGTCACCCCGCGCTCAGCAGCGCTGCGGCGGTACCGGGGTCGTACCCGTATTTCTCCATCTGCTGCACCACGATGCGCTGACGGGCCTGCGCGGCCTCGGGGTCTGCCGCAAACCAGCTTGGAGCGTTCGGCAGCCCCGCCATAAGGGCGCACTCCTCATCGGTCATCTCTGCAGGCGCGTGCCCCAGATAGCCCCATGACGCCTGGCCGATTCCGGTGTACCCGTCGCCAAAATAGGAGGAGTTCACGTAGAGCTCCAAGATCTCGCGCTTGTCGAACATCGCCTCGAGGTCGAACGCCATGAACACCTCCGCCACCTTGCGCTCGAAGCGCTTCTCCTGCGTGAAGAACAAGTTCTTGGCGACCTGCTGCGTGATGGTGCTCCCGCCCTCTGCGAGGCTCATGGTGCGGATGTCGTTGACGACAGCGCGCCCGATAGCGATCACATCGATGCCGCCGTGGTCGTAAAACCGGTGATCCTCGACGGCGACCACGGCGTCGAGGTAGCGCTGGGGCAGCTCATCGATGCCGGTGTATCCATCTTGGGTGCGCAGCTGCTCGACCGCCTGCTCGATGCCCTGCTCCGCCAGGGCGTCGCGATACATCCCGTATCCGCGCCACGTCACGAACGCGCACAGGGCGACCGCCGCGACCATCACGACGACAAGCAGCCGCTTCACGATACGCGCCAGCATCTTCATAGAGCACCTCCTTGCCGGTATTGTCCCCAAAAAGAGCGCGCGGCCCGTGAAGATGCTCTTGAAGTTCGCTAACAGTTTTGCAATGTTGCGCCGTGCGTGCGTCGCTCATGGCCGCGCTTGAAGCGCAGCTACTCCCACATCCACGCAATCGAAGAGAGCGCGTCGCGCCCCACGTACCTCATGGCGACGTTGAGAAGGTCTCCGAGCGCCTCGCGGATGATGTCGCTCGATTCCTGATCGAGACGGCGCGACGCCTCGACAAGCTGGCGGAACCACTGCGCGCCTCCCGCCAGCACGTCGCGCATGTCTTTGGCGCCGCTTGCCTCGACAGCTGCCCAGACCGCGTCGGCGATGCGTTCCATGCGCGCCTCGCCGACATGCGCAAGCCATTCCGCAGAGATATCGCGCACGGCGCGGGAAACATCACTCAGCGAGTCGCGGTAGGCGAAGTCGTCTCCCGCGATCTCCCAAGAGAAGACGTTGTGCTGGTCGATGCCGACCGCGGTGCTGGATACCACATGCGGCTCCACGGGGCAGTCCAGCAGCATCCCGACAATGGAATCCTGCGGAACCGTCCGATGGATGCGCCCGTCGAGCGGCGCGAAATCCTCCTCCGAGAACAGGCCGCGCTTGAACCCCGGCGCATCGTGGCTCCACACGCGCTCGATGCGGCCCCTCGTTGCATCCGAGCAGGTCAGCGCAGCATAGAGTGCGAGATTGCCTCCTTTTGAGTGGCCGCCGACATGCAGGCGGTGCGGAAGGTAGGGCGCCACCTCCTCCAGGTACGCCCTCGCGAGGTTCTGCGCGGCGACCTGGGGCCGATACGCCATGTCGAGGTTCTCGCGCCACCCGGTAAACGAGACATCGGTCCCCCGAAAGCCGACGTACGCAAACGCATCGCGCCACACGAACGTGCACGCGGCAAACTGCGTGTGGGAGGACTCGTCGAACACGCTGCGGTAATAGCGCAGCTCAAGACCGCCGAAGCGGGGGCTGGCGCTCCCGGCAACAAGACAGCGCCTGATGTCTTCGGGGACAAGGCCCGTGACCCTGTCGTCGCGATCCGCCACATGGACCGCATCGTCGAGCCGCACCGGCGATGCGGCGGGCAGCAGCACGGACGTCAAACGGCGAAGGACACCGCTCGAGGGAGTCGGTGGAGGAGCCACAACGTCACCGAAATCGACCATGCTCAACTGGGAAAGCACTGCAGAATCGAGCGGTCCGAACGGCTTTTCGTCGAAGGTCGCATGCTCCGTTTCCAGATAGTCGAACAGCGTAGGCATACCTCTCCCCCACAGACTCGCACTACCCGCCTTGTACCCAATCGGGAAGCTGGGGAGCCATCGATCCATTGCTTTCGCGTGCCCAAACGACCCATCGCAGGTGTCCGAACGAGAAAAGGGTTCCATTTCTGGAACCCTTAACAATCAATGGTGCGGGCGAAAGGACTTGCGCGTCGCGTGCGCGACGCAATCGCTGCGGCGCCTTCGGCGCCTTGCGCGCTTCGCGGCCAACGGCTCGCGCCGTTGGCTCCGCTCCGCGCCTTCCCAGGTTCAAGTCCCTGAAAGGGGCCCGAACGAGAAAAGGGTTCCATTTCTGGAACCCTTAACAATCAATGGTGCGGGCGAAAGGACTTGAACCTTCATGGGGTTGCCCCCATATGGACCTGAACCATACGCGTCTGCCAATTCCGCCACGCCCGCGTGCTGTTTTATCTTAGCAAAACTCACGACGAGTGCAAGAAGTTTTTTCGAAATCTCTTGCCCCGCGCGAACGACCCTACTTATCGGACGTCAGGTGAATGGCGAAACCGCCGATTTCCTGCTTGAAGTACACCAGGCGCGTCGAGCCGTCCGGGTTGAGCGCACGCGAATCTTCATTCAGCTCGAACCCGCGATCGGAAAACCACTTCTCGGCCGCCGGCATATCGTTCACATGGAAACCGATGTGTCCCTTGGTACCGCGACCGTTCTGCTTCATGACCTCGACCAGCGTATCGGCGAACAGGGACACGGGGGTGTCGTACTCCGTGAAACCCATGAGCCTGCCGAACTCGCTGGAGATGGCCTTCGCGTCATCGGGGTCCGTCGCGTTGATGCCCACGTGGGCGACGTACATGTCAAACAGCTCTACCGGGTTCTCGTTCATCTCTGCCATGGTTTGCTCCTCTCCTCGCTCCGCACCCAAAGGCGCTATGCGCCCATGAGGTCCAGAATCTGCTTCTCGGTGTCGGCGCGGCCCTTGCCGGTCAGCACGGGAACGCCACTGATATAGTCACAGGTTATACCCTTGGGGGCAATGGTCGTTGCAACCAAAACGTCCGCGTTTTCGCACTGATCGGGGGCCTCCGCCATGGAACAGCGCACGATTTCGTAGTGGCCTGCGTACCCATGGGCGTCCAGCAGGTCACCGATATATCCCGCGACGATGGCCGATGTCACGATTCCCGTACCGCACGCTACGACGATTTTCTTCATGCGCCCTCCCTATCGCTCACGTTCAAAGCCCATGGTACGCAACAAGGCGGGCGGCACCTGGAAAACTTCTCCCACTGTACACCGTGCATCGGTTTGCGGGATAATACCCTCTGCACTTCACCGCGACGGGCCCGCACGGCCGGCGCGCAATCTCTGGAGGACCCTATGGACCCGTTGCAGATCTTTACGATTGTCACCATCGTGATGTTCGTCGTTTTGGCCATCATCACGCTGTTCATCTCCATCAACAAGCGCACCCTGTTCGCCAAGCTCGAAGGTCTGATCGAGCAGGGGAAGTTCGACGAGTTCTTCAAGCGCATCGATTCGCCGATGACCCGCCTGGTCTATCCGGACTACAACCGCACCTACTTCAAGCTCAACGCGTACATGATGAAGGGTGACTACAAGGCGGCGAACACCGTCCTCGACGACCTGCTGTCGCGCAAGACCAGCTCCGAGCAGCGCGCCGACCTCGTCGTCAAGGCATTCAACATCTACATCAGCCTCAACAAGGCCAAGAAGGCAAAGGCCATGCTCGACGAGATCGATCAGCTCGAAGATGCCAAGTACAGCAGCGCCAAAGAGGATTGCCGCATGATGTACGACATCGCCATTCTCAAGAAGAGCAACTACATCGACCAGATGGAACGCGCCCTGGACAAGATGTCCGGCCCGGCGCGCGGCCGCCTGGAGTACCTGCTCGCGCTGCAATACCAGAACCGCGGCGACATGGCGAAGCGCAACGAGTACCTCAACCGCTCCTCGCGTGCCATGCGCGAGGCCATGGGCGGAGACACCGAGGCGAGGTAGCCTGTCACCATACTGAGGAAACGCTCGCGCGTTTCCTCAGTCTCGCGACCTCCCGGTTCGAGTCCCCGCACCGGGCACGAAACCAAAAGGGCCCCATCGACGGGGCCCTGTTCATGCTGGTAGGGGCGGTGGGACTCGCGTCCGCCTGCGGCGTCCGCGGCTCCGGGCGGCTGCGCCGCCCTCGCGCGCTCGCTGGGAAACGCTCGCGCGTTTCCTCAGTCTCGCGACCTCCCGGTTCGAGTCCCCGCACCGGGCACGAAACCAAAAGGGCCCCATCGACGGGGCCCTGTTCATGCTGGTAGGGGCGGTGGGACTCGAACCCACAATCCTTTCGGCCGAAGATTTTAAGTCTCCTGCGTATGCCAATTCCGCCACGCCCCCGTAAGGGAAGAGTGTATCACGACAGCTCAGGCGTCCAACCGATTGCGGGAACTTCGCCCGACAAAACCTCTGCCACCGTCGTCGCCATACCCACCAGCAGGCTGTTCTCGCTGACCGTCAGCGATCGATAGCCTCCTGCTCGCAGCACCTCGCGGATGATGACGGCGCCGCCCAGCATCACCGGGGCGCGCTTGGGCTGGATGCCCGGCAGCTGGGCAATCTCATCAACCGTGCGCACGCGCATCAGGTCGATGCATGCATCGACGTCCGCCGTCGTCAGCTCATGAAGATGCACGAACGCCGAATCGTACACCGCGAGCTCATGCGCCATCGCCACGAGCGTCGTCACCGTTCCGCCGACGGCAACAAGGCAGTCGGGCCGCTCGCCGACCTCGTCCCAATACGAGGAGAACTGCTGGGCCGCCCACGCGCTCGCCTCTTCGAGCTGGGAGGACGCAGGAGGGTTGCCCGCCAAGAACCGATCGGTGATGCGGCGGCATCCGATGTTGAGCGATTGAACCCGCTCGAGCTCAAGCGGACGTCCCGGCACATAGCTTCCCACGACGAGCTCGGTGGAACCGCCGCCGGAGTCGGCGACCGCGATTCGGCGCTCGGGAAAATCATGCGCCACGCCGTAAAACGTCAGGCGCGCCTCGATCTCCCCGGGAATCACCTGAGGATGCAGGCCCAGGCCGCGAAGGCCCTCGATGAGGACGTCGCCGTTTTGCGCATCGCGCGCGGCGCTCGTCAGCGTCGTGCAGACGGCATCGGGCGCAAACGCGCCGATCTCGCGCACGAACCCGGAGCACGCATCGATCACGCGCTGCACGGCGGCATCGCTCAGGCGCCCGGTCGCATCGACCCCCTGCCCCAGATCCGTGATCTGCGTGAGCTTCGTCGATTCGACGATACGGCCGTCCTCAACATGCGCCAGCAGCAATCGAGAGGAAACGGTACCGAGATCAACTGCCGCAACGCGCATGTGAGCCCCCTATTCTCCGCCTGCCGAGGTGACCGTCTGCCCCTCGACGCCCTCATAGAAGAATATCGTATCGAGCATCTCGATGTACCACGGGGCCTGCTCGGCGACAGCAGCCTCCGCCTTCTCCGCCTCTGCGGACGTGGAGGGCACATCCTGGGACGTATCGCCTGCCGACTGCCCATCCGAGGAATCCTGATCGGCGCCGTCGCCTGTCGCGGCGTCCGCGTCGGACGAGTCGCCGTCCTGATCCGCGCTGCCGTCGGTGCCGGTCAGCTCGATGCGCGTCTCGCCGGGCAGCACCATGCCCAGCTCGGAGCGGGCGGCTTCCTCGATGCCTTCCTGGGACAGATAGCGATCGACGTTTTCCTGCAGCCCCTCGTTGTACGATTTGCGCAGCGCGACCTGCTGGCTCAATATCTCGCCCGTGCGCCATGCCGTGTAGTAATCGCGAATGGGAAAGTACAGGCCGACCGCCACGGCCACGGCGACCACGGCGATGAAGATGGGCCTGAGCGAGCCGGACGTCACCGTGTGGATGGCCTGAACCGCTCTGCTGTCCGCAGCGTACTTCATGAAGTTCGTGGACCGCTTGGAAGATCCGCTCTCCCCGCGCTCGCCCGCAGCCTGCGAACGGCGTCCATCCGCCCCCTGGCCACCCGGGACACCTCGTCCCGATGATCCGGAGCGCGGCCGGTCGTCCTGCTGCATGCGGTGCGTGTAGGCGCGGCGGGCTCCCTCTTCGGCCCCCTGCGACATGCGCGGGCCAGATGACGAGCCGGCGAGCGCCACCCTGCCGCGCGGGGAGGGGCCCGCAAAGACGGCTCGATCAGGCGACACGGCCCGCTGACGGGTCGACGCAAGAGACACAGGATTGTTGCGGTAATCGTTCATAGAGCGCCTTGTGTGGTTGAAGTGCGTGTGCGCGAGTGCTCTAGTTATACCACGCACCCCCGGTTCAGTTGTGCAGGGATTGGGCTTTCAACCGCTCGCAGAATCCGCCCCGGAAAGGACGGCGCAAACAGAACGCAAGGGGCGGCGCCGGGCCCCACTGCCCGGCGCCGCCCCATTCATCGCGCAACGCGCACGCGGCTAAGCCGCTCTCAAGCGCCTTCCTAACGCTTCTTGATGTTGTAGAACGCGTCCCTGCCGGCGTACTGCGCGCTCGTATACAGCTCATCCTCGATGCGGATGAGCTGGTTGTACTTGGCGATACGGTCGGAACGGCACGGGGCGCCCGTCTTGATCTGGCCGGCGTTGGTCGCCACGGCCAGATCGGCGATGGTGGAGTCCTCGGTCTCACCGGAACGATGGGACACGATGCACGCATAGCCCGCCTTCTTGGCCATCTCGATCGCCTCGAGGGACTCGGTCAGCGAGCCGATCTGGTTCACCTTGACCAGGATGGCGTTGGCGGCGCCCATCTCGATGCCCTTCTTGAGGCGCTCGGTGTTGGTGACGAACAGGTCGTCGCCCACCAGCTGGACCTTGTCGCCGATGCGCTGCGTGAGCTTGACCCAGCCGTCCCAGTCCTCCTCTGCAAGGCCGTCCTCGATGGAGATGATGGGGTACTTCTCCACGAGCTGGGCCCAGTAGTCGATCATCTCGTCGGTCGTGAGCTCGCGGCCCTCGCCCGCCAGGACGTACACGCCGCGCTCGGCGTCGTAGCACTCGGTCGTGGCGGGATCCATCGCGATCATGAAGTCATCGCCCGGCTTGTACCCGGCGGCCTCAATGGCCTTGACGATGTACTGCAGGGGCTCCTCGTTGTTGGCCAGATCGGGGGCGAAGCCGCCCTCGTCGCCCACGCCGGTGCTGTGGCCGGACTCCTTGAGGACGCTCTTCAGCGTGTGGTACACCTCGGCGCACCAACGCAGGCCCTCGGTAAACGTGGGGGCGCCGACCGGCATGATCATGAATTCCTGGAAGTCGACGTTGTTGTCGGCATGCACGCCGCCGTTCAGGATATTCATCATGGGAGTCGGCAGCAGGTGCCCGTTCACGCCGCCCAGGTACTGGTAGAGCTCGAGGCCCGTGGACTGCGCCGCCGCGCGAGCGACCGCCAGCGAGACGCCGAGGATGGCGTTCGCGCCGAGATTGCCCTTGTTGGAGGTGCCGTCCGCCTCGATCAGCGCGGCGTCGAGGGCGCGCTGATCGAACGCGTCCATGCCGATCGCCGCGTCGGCGAGCTCCTTGTTCACATGGTCGACGGCCTTGGTGACGCCCTTGCCCATGTAGCGGTCCTTATCGCCGTCGCGCAGCTCGACGGCCTCGAAAGCGCCCGTCGAGGCACCGGAGGGCACCATGGCGCGGCCAAACGATCCGTCCTCGAGCACCACCTCGACCTCGACGGTGGGGTTGCCGCGGGAATCGAGCACTTCGCGACCGTAGACATCCAGAATTTCGCTCATGTTGCGTCCTTTCGCTGTGAGCCAAACATCTCTTGCCCGGAAAAGGTTATCCAAAGCAAACTTTATACAGTATGCCCGTTTTTCCTGCCCGGAATCATGTGAATTTCCGAAACATGGCCTCTACATCGTATGCTTGACGTCGTCCCACAGATCGTTGAGCTCTGCGGTCGAGAGCCCTTCGAGCTGCACGCCCCGCTCATAGGCGACATGCTCCATGGCCTCCCAGCGGCGGCGGAACTTGGCCGTGCTGGCGCGCAGCGCGCTCTCGGCGTCGATGCCCTCTTTGCGCGCCACGTTCACGAGGGCGAACAGGATGTCGCCGAACTCCATCTCGCGCTCAGGGGTGCCGAGCTTCTCGCGGTCGAACTCCTTGCCCTCCTCGACCACCTTCTCCCACACCTCGGCGGTGGTGTCCCAGTCGAAGCCCACGGCGGCCGCCTTGCGCGACACCTTCTGCGCCTGCATGAGGGCGGGCAGCGAGGAGGGAACGCCGTCGAGCAGCCCCGCCGGGCGCTCGTCTGCCGCCTCGGCGTCGGCGTCGCGCGCCTCTTTCTCCTTGAGCTTCACGGAGTCCCAGATATCGAGCACCTCGTCGGCGCTGTTCGCCGTCTCGTGATCTCCGAACACGTGGGGATGGCGGCGGATGAGCTTGGCGTCGATGTCGCGCGCCACGTCGGCCATGGTGAACTCGCCGGCGTCGGCCGCGATCTGCGCATGGAGCACGACCTGCATGAGCACGTCGCCGAGCTCTTCGCGCAGATGGGCCACGTCTTCGCTCTCGATGCAGTCGACGGCCTCGTAGGCCTCCGCGATCATGTTCTTGGCGATGCTCGCATGGGTCTGCTTGCGGTCCCACGGGCAGCCGTCGGGCTGGCGAAGGCGCCATATGGTCTCCACCAGCGCCTGGAACGCGTCACGCGCGTCGCACAGCGTCGACGGGTCGCGCGGCGCTGCCTCGGGCTGCACCGGAGCCGAGGCAGGTGCCGCATCCTCCGGCTTGCGCATCCTGCCGCCACCGAATCGATCGAGCATGTCCTACTCCTCCTCGAGCACGACGTGGCGGAACGCGCCGTCCTCATAGATGCCGTAGCTGTGGGTTCCGTCCTTGGGGATGGAGACGCTGCCGGGGTTGAACGCCCAGATGCCCGGGTGGCCCGGCACCTCCTCGTTCACCTTCACATGCGTGTGGCCGTACAGGATAGCCGAGCCGTCAGGCAGCGGCGGGAGGTTGTCGACGCTGTTGTGGAAGCCCGCGCCGAACACGTGGCCGTGCGTGCAGAACAGCTGACGGCCGTCCGTGTCGAACACGATCGTGCTGTCGGCCATGCAGGGGAACTCAAGGACCATCTGGTCGACCTCCGCCTCGCAGTTGCCGCGCACGGCGATGACCTTGCCCGTCGCGGCGAGGTCGTTCAGCAGGGGGATCACGCGCTTGGGGGCGTAATCGCGCGGCAGGTCGTTGCGCGGGCCGTGGTAGAGCAGATCCCCCAGCAAGATAATGCGGTCGGGCGCCTCCGCCTCGATCGCCTTCATGAGGCGCTCGGCCCAATATGCCGAGCCGTGGATGTCGGAAGCGATAAGAAACTTCATGGATATCCTTTCTGGAAACGATGCGTCAACAGGCTACCGCAGCGCCTCGAAGCGCACGGCGCGCGAATAGTAAAGATACGCGATCATGATCACCGCGTTCACAATCGACGGCACGACGAAGCCGCCGATGAACACGTAGATGACCACCGCCACCACGTTCAACACGACCGCGAGCCAGGTGAATCCGACGTAGTAGACACCCAGCCCTCGGACGGGCTTGTTCGCCACCCCGATGCCCATCCCGCCGAGCAGCAGATCGAACAGCGCCGCCACGAGCGAGCAGATGGCAAGCAGCAGGCCGGGTGATGTGTTGGCGAACATAAGCGACATCCCCGTCCAGGCTGCCATCGCGATTGCAGCAATCACCGCGATGAAGCTCATGATCTTGAGCATCTTTTGATTCGATGACATACGCGCTCCTTCCCGCACGTCGCACACCGCGTTGTACTGTCGAGAGGGTTTATACCCAGCACGAACGCGCAATACAGGCGGAATCGGAAACGGTCGGCGCGAGCTGGATGGTATGGCGAGGCGGATGCGGGCGAAGGCGAGGAAGGCGCAGTGTACCTGCGCCGACGCGGCCTGAGCGCGCAGGCGCCCGGCACGGGGCCGACCGATGCGGAATGAATTGATCAGTGGTTCCCTGGCTCGCGCTTGACCTGATGAGCCATGTAGGCGAACGCGATCACGATGACGAAGTTGATGATCGGAGAAGGGACCAGGTCGCCGTTGAGCACGAACAGGAACACGTCGCAGAAGTTCGCCCAAAGAGCAAGCAGCGTGATGATGAACAGCTTGGATACCTTCGCAGGCTTATTGGACACGATGACGCCCATGATGCCCATGGCGAGCGAGAACGCGACCGAGAGCACGATGGACAGCAGATGAAGCGGCTCGAAGGTGATCTCCGCCGACGTGAACAGCACGCGCACCGTGATGCTCAGGTCCACAGCGCCGACAATCGCCAGAAAACCGAGAACCTTGAGCGCCTTCTGCTTGATCGACATCGCTACCTCCCTTGCGCGGGCCGCCCCGTGCGCACCCAGGATGCATTGTACCGTCGACACGTGGCGCGCAGAAGGCCTCGACCCGCCCCGCAGCAATGGTTTTCGATGCAGGAACGGTATGATTTCGCCATTGTGGTCAATTTGGCCATCGAACCGGGCCCTGAGGACTCAGACGGCACGGCGATGCGCTTGAACGATAACGTGAAATATTGCGAACTTGGGTGCCGCGGGCGGCCAGACGCGCCCCAAGGCCGACAAGGCCCGCAAATCCCGCCATCTGCCAGGTGATACGCCGCCTCGGATCACCGAAAATCCCGGTTCGACGACCAAATTGACCACGCAGCCGAAAACATAGCGAAAGGCCCCCGCGCGATCGCGAGCAGCGACGGCGCGAGAGCCCTTCTTGACACAGATAGCGGGCCAACCCTGTTCAAAACGGAATCGATCAGCCCATCTCTTTGGCGGGGCGAGCAGCGCGTACGGCGTCCATCACCTGCTGCAGCGGCACATCGTGCTCGCGAGCGATGCGGGCGCAGTCCTCGTACTCGGGGGCAACCCGGTCGCTTCCGTCGGGAAGCGCAACGTGCTTGAGGCGCGCCGGGCCCCACGGCGTGTCAACCGTCTGCAACGTGCGGGACAGCACCGTTCGATCCCATGCGCTGCGACGGACGCCGATCGTCGAGGTCTCTCGGAAGATGATCCGCTCCATGCGCTCGACATCTTCAGGTGCCGCGATGACCTGCAGCTGATAGGCGGGGCGCCCCTTCTTGGTAAAGACCGGGATCCAGTGGACCTCGCGTGCGCCGGCGGACCGCAGCTGATCGGCGGCATAGGCGAGCACCTCGGACGTGCTGTCGTCGATGTCGCACTCGAGCTTGACGATGCGATCGTGCAGGGCGTCGGACGACTGCTCGATGATCATGGCGCGCAGCAGGCTCGGCCGCGAATACGCGCGCTTGCCGGCTCCAAGGCCCACGCGCTTGACGAGGAATCGCTCGGGCAGGCAGCGCTCGGCGCGCAACGCCGCAACGGCGGCGGCCCCGGTCGGCGTGACCAGCTCGCCCTCCACCTCGCAGATGGATAGCGGCAGGTCATGCTCCGTCACCACGTTCAGCGTCGCGGGAACGGGAACGGGAATGATGCCGTGCTGGCAGCGGATGGTCCCGTGGCCGTCGACAAGCTCGGGCACGATGACCCGATCGACATCGAGGTCATCGATGCACACCGCGATGGAGACGATATCGACGATGGAGTCGACCGCCCCCACCTCATGGAAATGCACCTGATCGAGCGGGACCGCATGCGCCTTGGCCTCGGCGTGCGCGAGCACGTCGACCATGCGATGGGCGAGATCCCGAGCGCGCGGGGCGAGTTGGGCGGCGTCGATGATGCGGTCGATGTCCGCCGGCCCACGGTGCTCATGGTGGTGGTGATGGTGGCCGTGGTCGTTATGGTGGTGATGATCATGGTCGTGATGGTGACCGTGGTCGTGGTCGTGGTCATGATGGTGGCCGCTGCCGTGCTCGTGCTCGTGCTCGTGCTCGTGCTCGTGCTCGTGCTC
>DGYMJ06203__coassemble_760_pt1 | contig 16637 bp, 13 predicted proteins | sample DGYMJ06203__metabat2_high_PE_015 | metagenome-assembled genome bin DGYMJ06203
AGCGCGACGAGGAGACCGGCCAGACCATCATCTCCGCGGTGGGCGAGGCCCAGGTGTCCGTCCTGCTCAACCGTCTCGAGGAGCGCACCAAGGTCGAGGCGCACATCGTCCCCATCCGCATTCCGTACCGCGAGACCATCCGTCGCGTGGCGAGCGCCCAGGGCCGCCACAAGAAGCAGACCGGCGGCGCGGGCCAGTTCGGCGATTGCTACTTGCGCGTCGAGCCGCTGGCCGACGGCGACTACGAGTTCGTCGACGAGGTCGTGGGCGGCCGCATCCCGCGCGCCCTCATCCCCGCGGTCGACAAGGGCGTTCAGGAGACCATGAAGGAAGGCGTCATCGCCGGCTATCCGCTGACGGGCATCCGCGTGGCGTGCTACGACGGTTCCTATCACCCGGTCGACTCCAACGAGATGGCGTTCCGCGCCGCCGCGCGCATCGCGCTCAAGAAGGCCTGCTCCGAGGCCGACCCGGTGGTGCTCGAGCCCATGGAGAACATCACCGTGACCATACCCGAGAGCTATGCCGGCGCCGTGATGGGCGACGTGTCCGCCAGCCGCGGCCGCGTCACCGGTATGGACACCGATGATCGCGGCAACACTGTGGTCACCGCGACCGTTCCGTACGCCGAGCTCGTCGATTACGCGACCCGCCTGCGCTCGCTGACGCGCGGCACCGGTGATTTCACCATGGAGCCCGCCGGTTACGAGCAGGTTCCCTACGACGTGCAGAAGCACCTGATCGAGTTCTACGAGGAGTCTCGCGCGCAGGGCAGGTAAGCGCTGGCGCGGACAAGACGTTGACGACGAGGGGGCGGATGCATATCCGTCCCCTCGTCTTATATCAGCCTCCCGTTGACGCGACGGGGATTGGGCGCGTGCATTCGTGCAGTTTCCTAGTATGTTGGTTGGAATATGTGGCAGTGCGATGGAGAACGGTATAGTACCGTACCGAGGTGGGCATCAGATAAGGAGTCATCATTGACTTTTGTAAATAGCGTGGTGACAAACTATTTCCGTGCTACCATCAAAACTGCTGTATTGTGGGCAGATTATGGGACGTCATCAGATCAAGGTGGGACATGACCGAGAACACGCAAGCCAGAAAGTATGACGCAAAGATCCGCAAGCGTGCGGCCCGGATTTTGGCCACCGGAGTGGGGCATCGCGCCCTTGCGGTCGAGCTGGGTATTCCCGAGGCGACCGCGCGCCAGTGGGCCCGTTCGTATGCCGTGGGCGGACAGGCGGCTGTCATGAATGCCGGGTCCACGCATCGCGTGTACCCCTACGAGCTCAAGCTCTCGGTCGTCCGCGACCGTATCGAGCAGGGCATGTCCGTGCGCGAGGTCATGATCAAGCACGGGGTCCCGAGCGAGTCGTCGGTCAAGACGTGGTGCCGCCAGTATCGCGACGGTGGCCCCGAGGCGCTGGTGAACAAGCCGCGCGGCCGCAAGCCCAAGCATCCCAAGTCCTAGGGAAACAACGATCGATTCATTCCGCGCCGTGCGTCCCCGTGGCGGGCGCCTGGCGCGGAGTGAATTATTCAGCGTTTCGCTCGCAGGCGAATCCGCTCGCTCCCTTTTGTCGCATATCTGCGTGCTATCATGTAGCAGATTCTTAAAGAACTGCAGGTACCTATCGGTATCTGCGAGCACAGGTGAAAGGAAGCCGCATGCTCAACGCAATCGAGATCTCTCCCGATATCTGGTGGGTCGGTGGCATCGACTGGAACGAGCGCTCGTTCCACGGATACACCACCGAGAAGGGCATCACGTACAACGCGTACCTCATCATGGATGAGAAGATCACGCTCATCGATACCGCCAAGGCAACGTTTACCGATGAGTTCCTGCAGCGCATCTCGCAGGTCGTCGATCCCTCCAAGATCGACGTCGTGATCACCAACCATGTCGAGATGGACCACTCCGGTTCGCTGCCCGCCATCCACAAGATCGCCCCCAACGCGACCATCTACGCATCCGCCGGCGCCGGCGTGAACGAGGTCCGCGCCCACTTCGGCATCGAGGCCACCCCGGTCAAGTCCGGCGAGACGCTTTCCATCGGCAAGCGCACGCTGACCTTCGTGACCACGCCCATGGTCCACTGGCCCGACAACATGGTCACCTACTCCGACGTGGACAAGATCCTGTTCTCCAACGACGCCTTCGGCCAGCACTTCGCCTCGACCAAGCGCTTCGATGACGAGAACGATCTGTGCGAGGTCTACAAGCAGGCCAAGAAGTACTACGCGAACATCGTGTGGCCCTATGGCATGCAGGCGAAGAAGGCCCTTGACGTCGTGAAGACGCTCGACCTCAACATGATCTGCCCGAGCCACGGCGTGATATGGCGCAGCCACATCGCCGACATCCTCGACAAGTACGAGGCCTGGACCACGTATCAGATGCAGGACAAGGCCGTCGTGGTGTTCGATTCCATGTGGCACTCCACCGAGGCCATGGCGCGCGAGATCACCGACGCCTTCATCAAGGAGGGCATCCCCGCCGAGCTCATCGACGTCAAGCACATGCATGTCTCCGACATCATCCTCGAGATGTGCGATGCCAAGTACGTCGCCGTGGGCTCGCCGACCCTGAACTCCAACATGATGCCGACCGTGGCGGGCTTCCTCACCTACATGCGCGGCCTGTCGCCCAACAACAGCATGCGCATCGGCCTGGCGTTCGGCTCCTACGGTTGGGCGCCGCTCGGCCCCAAGCAGGTGTACGCCGAGCTGGAGAACGCCAAGTTCCAGCTGCCCGTGCCCGTCGTTGCTCAGCAGTGGATTCCTTCCGAGGAGAACCTGGCCGAGCTTCAGGACACCGTCTGCAAGATGATCGAGGCCGCTCAGGAGTAGATTCCCGGCCCGCATCGCGCCCCGTCCGCTTCTGCGGGCGGGGCGCTTTTCGTTCGGGGCCATGCGATGCCCTGTCGGGTTCTCGTCGCTGCTTCCCCGTGCGTCTTCTCCTGTGGACAAGATGTGGCGAAAATGTGCACCGAGTGTTACCGTTAATGGGATTGAAAAGCTTTATATGAAGAGGGGTGCTTATGGCTTTACTGGGCTTTTTGATCGCGTTTCCCCTTGTCGTGGCGATCGCGCTGATGTTTCTGCGCACCGACACGGTTCGCGATCCGCTCGTGATCGGCTCCGCGGTGATCATCGGCATTGCAAGCATCATCACCGCCGTCACCTTCATGGGAAACCCGACCACCTTCGCGTTTTCCAGCGACACGTCGCTTATCGGTAACTACCTGGCGACGGCGACGGACCTGTTTTTGTGCGGATTCGTGTTCGTGTTCGCGGTTCGCTCGCGCAACGCCATCGCGCTGGTGCTCGCGACCGTCCAGCTCGTCATCTCCGTCTGGTGCGGCTCCATGGCCATCCACCCCGAAGACGCCATGGCCGAGCCCATGTACATCGATACCCTGTCGGTGATCATGGTCCTCATCGTCGGCCTGGTCGGCAGCGCGATCTGCGTCTACGCGCTGGGCTACATGAAGGACTTCCAGCATCATGAGGAGGAGGCGGCCAAGCGCTCGGGCACCCCCGTGTCCGATCGTCGCCACCAGTTCATCGCCCTGATGTTCCTGTTCCTGTCCGCGATGTTCATCATCGTGACGTCGGATAACATGGACTGGCTGGTCGCCGGCTGGGAGATCACGACGGTGTGCTCCTTCCTCATGATCGGGTTCACGCAAACCGACGAGGCCAAGAAGAGCGCCCTGCTTCAGATCAACCTCAACATGGTCGGCGGCATCGCGTTCCATATCGCGCTCGTCATCATGCACGTGGTCCATATCCCGCTGTCCATCAACGGCCTCATCGAGTTCGCGGCGGGCGAGCAGCCCGACCTGATGATCCTGCCGCTCATGCTGCTTTCGGTCGCCGGCCTCACCAAGGCCGCCCAGATGCCGTTCCACAAGTGGCTGCTCGGCGCCATGGTCGCGCCGACCCCCACGAGCGCGCTTCTGCATTCGTCCACCATGGTCAAGGCGGGCGTCTTCCTGCTCGTGAAGCTCGCCCCGCTCTACCTGATCTATCCGGCCGCATCGGCCATGGTCGTCGGTATCGGCGGCATCACGTTCGTGCTCTGCTCGTTTCTGGCGATCTCCCAGAGCAACGCCAAGCGCGTGCTCGCCTACTCCACGATCGCCAACCTGGGCCTCATCTCGGCCTGCGCGGGCGTGGGGACCTCCGAGGCCGTCTGGGCCGCCATCTTCCTGATCATCTTCCACACCGTGTCCAAGTCAGTGCTGTTCCTGTGCGTGGGCACGGTCGAGCACCGGATCGGCAGCCGCAACATCGAGGACATGGACGGCCTGTTCAGCCGCCTGCCGCACCTCACCCGCTTCATGATGCTCGGCATCATGGGCATGTTCGTGGCCCCCTTCGGCATGCTGATCTCCAAGTGGGCGACGCTCGTCTCCTTCGCCGAGACCGGCAACGTGGTGTTCCTCATCCTCCTGGCGTTCGGCTCCGCGGCCACCTTCTTCTTCTGGGCCAAGTGGCTCGGCAAGCTCGCCGGCGTCTCCCAGAAGGCCGAGAACGTCGAGGGCGGCGTGCACCGGACCGAGTGGACCGCCATCGGCTTCATCTCCGCCCTGCTCATCGGCTGCTGCGTGCTGCTCCCCGTGATCTCCCAGCTCGTGATCGGGCCGTACCTCGAGGTCACCTACCACAAGGTCCCGCGCCTGATCGACGTCGACAACATGATCATCATGGTCGCCATCGTGCTGTTCATCGCCATCGTGCTGCTGACGCCGTGGGGCCGTTCGAGCAAGGCCCGCCAGCACGTCTACCTTTCCGGTAGCTGCATCGACGCCGACTCCCGCTCGTATCTGGGGTCGATGGGCCGCACCATGCGCTCCACCAAGCGCAACTGGTACCTCGACGACGTCTTCCCGGAGGCGGCGCTCACCCGCGTGGGCCTCATCGTCTGCACCTCCGTGGTGCTCATGGCCTTCGCCGCGTGCTTCATCTTCAACCCCGAGCTTCTGACCGGCGGCGCGTTCTTCGTCGAGCGCGAGGTCCTGCTCGTCGGCCCCGGCCTTCCGGGCATCGCCCTGGGCGTGGTGGCCTTCGGCGTCGCCGCGCCGGTGCTCGGCTGCCTGCTCGACGGCCTCGACCGCAAGGTCTCCGCGCGCATGCAGGGCCGTGTGGGCCCGCGCCTGCTGCAGCCCTACTGGGACGTGCGCAAGCTGCTCGGCAAGCAGCAGACGAGCGTGAACGCCATCGACGAGGCCTACGTCACCTGCGCGCTCGTGTTCTGCATCCTGGCGGGCGGCATGTTCGTCTCCGGCTCCAACCTGCTCATGTGCGTGTTCCTGGTGACGCTCGCGACCCTTTTCGTCATCATCGCCGCGTACTCCTCGCGCTCCCCGTGGGCCGACTCCGGCGCCGACCGCGAGTGCCTGCAGGTCATGTCCTACGAGCCCATGCTGCTCATCATGACGGTCGGCTTCTTCACGGCCACGCAGTCCTTCGACATCGCCCGGCTGTTCAGCCTCGAGGAGCCCATCGTCTTGAGCCTCGTGCCCATCTTCCTCGGCCTGCTGTTCATCCTCACCATCAAGCTGCGCAAGTCCCCGTTCGACCTGTCGTACAGCCATCATGCGCACCAGGAGCTGCTGAAGGGCATCACGACGGAGATGACCGGCCGCACGCTCGCCAAGATCGAGGTCATGCACTGGTGCGAGAGCGTGCTGTTCCTCATGTGGGTGGGCATGTTCTTCATCTGGGATTCGCCCATCTCCATCGTGGTCGCCCTCGTCGTCGTCGCGATCACGTGGTTTTTCGAGGTCGCCATCGACAACAACTTCGCGCGCACCAAGTGGCAGAACTGCCTGAAGCTCGCGTGGCTCGTCGCGCTGGTGATGGGCGTCGTCAACCTGTTCTACGTGCTCGTCACCCCGTTCATCTAAGGAGCAAGTGATATGGGATATAACTCCAAATCGCCGTGGCTCATCCATTACGACGGATCGAGCTGCAACGGCTGCGATATCGAGGTGCTCGACTCGCTCATGCCGCTCTACGACATCGAGCGTTTCGGCATCATCAACACGGGCAACCCCAAGCACGCCGACATCTTCTTGGTGACTGGCTCCATCAACGCGCAGAACATCCGCGTCGTGCGCCATATCTACAGCCAGATGCTGGAGCCCAAGGTCGTCGTCGCGTGCGGCATCTGCGCGTGCACCGGCGGCGTGTTCCGCGACGCCTACAACGTCATCGGCGGCGTGGACAAGGCCATTCCGGTCGACGTGTACGCGCCGGGCTGCGCGGTGCGCCCCGAGACGATCATCGATGCGGTGCTCAAGGGCGTTGAGATCCTTGACGAGAAGGCGCGCCGTCTGGAGGCGGGCGAGGTCCTGCGCGATCCCGACGACCTGTTGGACGACGAGGCGGTCAATGCGCGTCTTGCTGCCATGAAGGCGAGGGAAGAGTAGATGTACACCACCGAGTTCGTCGATATCGACCTGTGCGATCTTCTGACGCGCATCCAGAGCCTCAAGCACCAGGGCATGCGGTTTGTCCAGCTGTGCGCCGAGCTTCCCGAGGGCGGCATCGACCTGGTCTACACGTTCTACGACGAGACGTGCGACAACGCCCTCAACCTGTGCGTGCGCGTGCCCGAGGGGGCCGAGGTCCCCTCGATTCAGGATCTGTACTTCGCCGCGTTTTCATATGAGAACGAGGCCCATGACCTGTTCGGCGTGCAGTTCATCAACATGAAGCTGGATTTCGGCGGCCACTTCTTCGAGCTTGCCGAGAAGGCGCCCATGACCGTGATCACGCCCGAGATGAAGGCGGAGCGCGAGAAGGCGGCCAAGCTGCGCGCCGCGAAGGCCGCCAAGGAGGCCAAGGCCGCCCGTGAGGCCGCCGAGGCCAAGAGCGCCGAGCGCGCCCTGACCGAGGATCGCGCCACCGCCGACGCCGCTGCCGTGGCGGCCGTCGACGAGCTGGGGCCCAAGGCCGCAAAGCCCACGCCCGAGGAGCGTGCGGCGAAGATGGAGGAGAAGCTCGCGAACATGGATCCCGAGAAGGCGGCCAAGATTCGCGCCGCGCTCGCCGCGCGTACCCAGAAGGCTGGTGAGTAGTGCATGGCAACCCGTACCGTCATCCCGTTCGGCCCGCAGCATCCGGTGCTGCCCGAGCCGGTTCATCTTGATCTGGTCGTCGAGGACGAGCATGTCGTCGAAGCCATCCCGCAGATCGGCTTCGTCCACCGCGGCCTGGAGAAGCTCGTTCAGAAGCGCGACTACAACCAGTTCGTGTACGTCGCCGAGCGCGTCTGCGGCATCTGCAGCTTTGGCCACGGCTACGGTTATGCCGCCGCGACCGAGAAGCTGCTCGGCATCGAGGTGCCACGTCGCGTCGACTACCTGCGCGCCATTCTCGAGGAGCTGTCCCGCATTCATTCGCATCTGCTGTGGCTCGGCCTGCTTGCCGACGGCTTTGGATTCGAGAGCCTGTTCAACCACTGCTGGCGCCTGCGCGAGACCATCCTCGACATCTTCCAGGAGACCTGCGGCGGCCGCATCATCCTGTCCATCTGCATCGTGGGCGGCATGGCCCACGACATCGAGGACAGCATGCTGCGCGACGTATGCGACAAGCTCGAGAGCCTGCGTCATGACTACAAGATCATCGTCGACACCATGCTGAACGACTCCTCGGTGCGCAGCCGTCTGTGCGGCGTGGGCTACATCTCGTTCGAGGACGCCCTCGAGCTGTCGATGGTCGGTCCGTTCGCCAAGGGCTCCGGCGTGGAGCACGACATGCGCACGACGGGGTTCGGCGCCTACGGCGACCTCGAGCACTTCGAGCCCATCATCTCCAACGAGTGCGATTGCTACGCTCGTTGCAAGGTGCGTTGCGAGGAGGTCTTCCAGTCCATCGATATCGTCAAGGAGCTGGTCGCCAAGATTCCGCACGACGGCATCGGCGGCAAGCCCGGACCCAAGGTGGTGCCTCCCGAGGGACGCGCGCACGTGCTGATCGAGCAGCCGCGCGGCGAGGCGTTCTACTATGTGCGCGGCAACGGCACGAAGCACCTCGACCGCTTCCGTCTGCGCACGCCGACCTCGCAGAACCTGGCCGGCATGGTGCGTGCGCTGCAGGGCGTCGACTTGGCCGACGTGCCCATGATCATCCTGACCATCGACCCGTGCATCAGCTGCACGGAAAGGTAGGGCCGTATGGGATCATTCAATCTCGCTAAGATGACGCTGCGCTCTTTGGTGAGCAAGCCCGCGACGGTGCGCTACCCGTATGAGAAGCGCGACCTGGAGCGCCTGTTTCCCCAGATGCGCGGCCACGTGGTCAACGATATCGACGTCTGCATCCTGTGCGGCATGTGCCAGCGCGCCTGCCCGGTCGGCGCGATCACGGTCGATCGCAAGGCGGGCGATTGGACCATCGACCCGTATCGCTGCGTCCAGTGCGCCTCATGCACGCACGAGTGCCCCAAGGACTGCCTGTCGATGGATGTCCACTGCACGGAGCCCGCGACGGAGCTCTCCGTCTTCACCATGCACAAGGACATGCCCGCCAAGCCCGCCGCCGGCGCCAAGGCGGCAGGCGGCGCTGCCGCCAAGCCCAAGCGCGAGCTGACGCCTGAGCAGCAGGCGCGCGTCGAGGCTGCGCGCAAGGCCGCTGCGGCAAAGAAGGCCGCCAAGGCCGCGCAGGAGGCTTCCGAGTAGGTCTGGAATTCTGCAAGCTGTCACATGACGAGGGTCTTGCGTGCGGGCGGGGCCCTCGTCGTTTTTGTCTCTCCTCTGGAACGCGTGAGGGGGTGCTGTATCCGCTGGCGTGCAGAACCGCACCCCGATAAAAGGTTTTACCAAGACGCGAGGGTGTCCCGTTTTGAATTTGGTATCAATCTGCGGGTAAAAAGGGCCACTTGCGGCCGGATCGAAGGTCCTTCTCGGGGCCTCCGGAATGCGCTGGGTAAAGAAACCGCAGGTCACAAGCTTGTCAGATATGGCCGTTTTCCGCTCATACTTCCCGAGTCGATACCAAATTCGTTTTCAAGATATACTAACCCCCTAATTCCTTGGGTTTTGCGATGCGGTTTCCCCACCGTGCGCATACAGGCCTCGGAATCCGCCCGCCGTGCCGTGCCTGCCGCGCCGTATCCGGTCCGAATTGGGGCGCGCCAAGCGCCCTTGGAGTACACTTGGTGACTGTGACCGAATCTGAACGCAGACATCAGGGAGTGCGTATGCCCGCCGCCATCCAGCACACGTATCCGCTCGAGCACTATCTTTCGATCCTTGCACAGGACGGCAATCTGCTGCAGGCACCTGAGGGCGCAGGTGAGCTGGAGATCCGTTGCGCGACGGACGATTCGCGCGAGGCGGTCCCGGGGACGCTCTTTGTCTGCAAGGGCGCGGCGTTCAAGCGCGAGTATCTTGTCGATGCCTGCGGCGCCGGCGCCGTCGCCTACGTTTCGACCGTCGATTACGGCGTTGACGCCCCCTGCGTGCTTGTGCGCGATATCCGTCGTGCTCTCGGCCTTCTTGCGGACGCCGCCTATGATCATCCGTCCGCACGGACCCAGGTCTGCGCGTTCACGGGCACCAAGGGCAAGACGACCTGCGTGTACTATCTGCGCAGCATCCTCGCCGAGCATGCTCGACGCAACGGCGCCGCGGCGCCCGCCTTCCTGACCGGCGTCGAGTTCGATGACGGAGCGGAGCGAGGCGAGAGCCTGCTGACGACGCCCGAGCCGTTTACCCTGGAGCGCCGCATCGCCAATGCGGCAGCGTCCGGATGCCAGCAGATCGTGATGGAGGCGTCGAGCCAGGCGCTCAAGTTCCATCGCACGCTGGGCATCGAGTTTGCCGTGGGCGCGTTCACCAACTTCGGTGAAGACCATATCTCGCCGATCGAGCACCCGACGCTCGAGGACTATTTTGCCAGCAAGCTGATGCTGTTCCACAACTGCCGTGTCGCGGTGGTCAATCTGGACATGGATGTGGCTGACCGCGTGCTCGAGGCCGCGCGCTCCTGCGGGCGCGTGCTCACCTACTCGCTCTCCGACGTGCGGGCGGACATCCATGCGCTCGGCGCCGTGCGCGGCGATTCGGGCCTGCGCGCTCGCGTGCAGACGCCTGCGGGCGTGCTGACCATCGACCTTCCGACGCCCGCTACGTTCAACCTGTCGAACGCGCTGGCGGCAATCGCCTGCGCGGTGGCGCTCGGCGTCGAGGGGGCGTCGATCGAGCGGGGCCTCGGGGAGGTGCGCGTCCCCGGCCGCATGGAGATGCATCGCTCCGACGACGGCCGTATCGTCGGCGTCGTCGACTACGCGCACAACGGCATGAGTCTGGAAATGCTGCTGCGCGAGCTGCGTCAGACCTATCCGGAGCGTGAGATCGCCGTGGTCTTTGGATCGACGGGCGGCAAGGGCGTCGATCGTCGCGAGACGATGGGGGAGGCGGCAGGCAAGTTCGCCGATCGCATCGTGATCACCGAGGACGACCCCGGTCCCGAGAATCCGGCTGACATCTGCGACGCCATTGCGCGCGCGGTCGCCGCCCAAGGCAACGAGAACTGGAAGATCGTGCTCGACCGCGCCGAGGCGATTCGCACGATCGTGCGCGAGACGTCCGGTCCCGCCGTGATCGTCGTGGCGGGCAAGGGCGACGACGCCTTCATGCTGCGCAACGGCGTGCGCGAGCCCTATGAGCCCGATAACGTTCAGCTCGACAGGGCGCTCGGTATCCGTCGGGGAAGCACCGAGTAACTCGCGCGCGTTGCTGAAAGGCGGGCATCCGTCCGCCATGCGCATGGCGATGCCCGCATGGGCCCTGCTCAGCCGCGCCAGAACGCGATGGCGATCTGCGTGCGATTGTTGAGCCGCATCTTGGAGAGGATCGAGCTGATGTGGTTGCGGACGGTGCCCTCGCCCATATAGGCCGCCGCCGCGATTTCCCGGTTGTCCAGCCCTTCGGCTATGAGGCGCGCGACCTCGTATTCACGGTCGGTGAGGCAGGCAAAGGCCGCGGGCCGCCTTTCGGGTTCGTCCGCGCCCGCTGCCCGGGACGCCGTATCCGTCGTATCCGCATGCCGAAGCGCGTCGTCCAGGCGGGTTTCGAGGCCCCGTGCCCGGTCAAGGAGGGCTCGGGCGCGCGTGGTCAGGTCGTCGCGCGTGCGGTTGAGGGTCGCCTGTCGGGCGAGCATGCGGCTCGTGCGCGCCGAGAGCGCCGCAGCGAGTCCGCTGAGGGCCGCCGTGGCGCACAGGGTGAGCAGCTCGGGCCGCCAGAGGACGGCCGATATGCACAGCGAGGCGACCGGCGCAATCCATGAGGCGCGCATCCGGTCGCTGCGGTGCAGGTCGCGTACGGTGTCGTAGAGCGCCAGGGGAATGAAGCCTGCTCCCGCGGGCGTGGACAACGCGCATATGCAGTAGCAGATGGGCATCGCTGCGCGAATTCGCTCGGGGAGCGCATCGGACAGCGCGGCGCTGCAGATGGCGAGCAGCGTCATGATGACGCCAGCGGTGCCCAGGCCCCCGGGAACGAGGGGCAGAAGGCAGGCTGCGCACCCGCAGAAGACCAGAAGCTTGTCGATCGTGCGTTCCATGTTCCTATCATAGCAAGGGAGGTTCCTCCTTTCTGCCTGAGGAAGGCGGCCTCGATGGCGGATCGGTCTCGCACTCGTGGTGCGCGGCGGGCGCCCGAGGGTTCAAGCCGCGTTCGCCTCTCGTTGTCCATCGGTGTGCGAACGTGCGCAACCAATGTTATCTACCTGCGAAAATAGAGACCATGACAAATGTCACTGGCGCTCGCCGCGGTGCTCGAGCACACTGGACGCAGCATGGTTTCCAAAAAGATCGGCCGCGCGGCGTCCGTCTGCCCGAGGTGCCGATGCAAGCGGGTTCGGCGTCGTGTCGGATCGAGGACCGGATGGGGGGCATCCATGGATATCGTTGCGGTGGACGGACTGGTCAAGCGCTATGGCGAGCTGCTCGCACTCGACCACTTCGATCTCCATATCGCCGAGGGAGAGATATTCGGACTGCTGGGGCCCAACGGCAGTGGCAAGACCACGGCCATCAACTGCATGCTCCAGTTGCTCACATACGATCGGGGTTCGATTCGTCTGTTCGGCGAGGATATGGCGCCGGCGCGCTATGACCTCAAGAGGAGGATCGGCATCGTGCCCCAGCAGGTGGCGGTGCTCGAGGAGCTGTCGGTCCGCGAGAACATCGATTTCTTCTGCTCGCTGTACGTATCGGATCGCGCGCGCCGTCGCGCGTTGGTTGACGAGGCCATCGACTTCGTGGGTCTCGCCGAGTTCGCGGGATTCCGCCCCAAGAAGCTCTCCGGAGGCCTGCTGCGCCGCCTCAACATCGCGTGCGGCATTGCGCACAAGCCCGAGCTCATCTTTTTCGACGAGCCCACCGTGGCGGTCGATCCGCAGAGCCGCAACGCCATCCTCGCGGGTATCAAGGGGCTTCGCGACGAGGGCGCGACCGTGGTCTATACAAGCCATTACATGGAGGAGGTCGAGCAGATCTGCTCGCGCATCATGATCATGGATGGGGGCCGCGTGCTGGCGCAGGGCACCAACGAGGAGCTCAAGCGCATGGTGTCCACGGGCGAGAAGATCGTGATCGAGGCCCCCTCGGTGTCCGATGCCGTATTGCGGCGCCTTCGCGCGCTGCCCCACGTGCTGGAGGCGGGACATGCCGACCAGACGCTCACCGTGCGCTGCGAGGCGAGCCCGCACAACCTCACCGACGTTCTCGGGGTGCTGGGAGCGGCCCGCGTGCAGCTGGGGCGCGTGTACGCCGAGCCCCCGACCTTAAACGACGTGTTCCTCGAGCTTACCGGCCGCGAGCTGCGTGATTAGGGGGCTGCCATGCGAAGTACCTTCAAAGCGACCGTGATCATGCTGCTGAGGACGCCCAGCGCGCTCGTGTGGGCCCTCGCGTTCCCCGTGCTGATGGCGACGCTGTTCATGTTCATGTTCTCAAGTATGCGCAACGACGGGTCGGTGGACGCCGTGCCGGTTGCGGTGGTGGCCGATGCCGCCTGGGATGATTCGATGTTCGCGGAGGCGGTCGGCGCTCTTGCCGACGAGGGTGGTGGCGCGTCCGATGCCGGCTCCGGCACCGCCCTGCTCGCCGTCACCGAGGTCGAAACCCTCGCAGAGGCCCGCGATCTGCTGGATGCCGGCGAGGTCGACGGCGTGTTTCGCATCGATGGCGCGGGGGAGGTCCAGCTTACCGTGGCGCCTGAGTATTCTTCGGCGCACCAGGGAGATCGGGGACGAAGCTACGGAATCAACCGTTCGATATTGGAAACCGTGGCGAGCTCCTACACCCAGTCCGAGGCGCTGTTGGAGGACCTCGTCGCACGCGATTCTGCAGCTCTGTCCGACCCGCAGGTCGTCGAGCGCGCGTTGTCGCTCGCGGCCGACACCGAGCACATCTCGCTGACGCGCGGCACGCCTGACGAGACCGTGCGCTACTACTATGCCCTTATGGGCATGGCCACCATGTTCGTGGCTCAGCTCTCCATGATCGCTGTGAGCAACATCAGGCCCACGGCCTCCGCCGTGGCGGCGCGCCGCTGCATCGCCGGCACGAGCCGCATCCGACAGCTTGCGGGCGCCCTGCTGGGCTCATGGGTGCTGTCGGCGATCTTCCTGTCCGTGGCGTTCGCCTTCATTCGCTTCGTTGTCGGTATCGATTTCGAGGGACGCGAGGGGCTGTGCCTTCTGGCCTTGGCGGCCGGAGCCTGCATGGCCACGGGGTTGGGGGCGCTTGTCGGATCGCTGCCGCTCAAGGGGTCGGCAACGTCGGGATCGGGTATCCTGACAGGTCTCACCTGCGTGCTGTCCATCTTTGCGGGCCTGTACGGCGAGCCCACCATGAAGCTGGCGGACAGCATCGCGCGCGCCGTGCCCATCTCGGCGTGGATCAATCCCACCAAGCTCGTGTGCGACTTGTTCTACAGCCTGTATTTCTACGAGTCCCTGGTGCCGTTCGCCGCCCGCCTGCTCGCCTGCGTCGCATGGGGCGCGGTGCTCTTCGCGTGCGCGGCCCCGCTGTTCAGGAGGCATCGCTATGCGCATCTTTAGGACCGCTCTCGCCATCGCGTTCAAGCACCCCATCTATCTGGGCGTGTACGTGCTGTTTCTGTCCCTCATCGGATCGTTCGTCACCGGCGGTGCCACCTACGTCGAGGAGGATACCCAGGCATTTGAGTCCGCGCGAGCGAGCTTGGCCGTGATCGATCGCGACGATTCCGACCTGTCGGCAGCCCTGGTGGGCTATCTCTCCCGCATACACGATGTGGCCGACGTTGCCGACGAGGAGTTCGCGCTGCAGGATGCGCTGGCGACCAATCAGGTCGATGCAGCCATCATCGTGCCCCAGGGGTTCGAGGACGACTGCCTGTCTGCGGCGCGCGGCGACGGCGAGCTGCCGCGGCTGCAGGTCGCGTACGGCGGCTATACGCAGGCGTCGGCGTTTGCCGAGCAGCAGGCCGCCCGCTGGGTCTCGCTTGCAGGCGCCGAGGCGGCGTTGGAGCCCGAGGCGAGCGCCGCCGAGGTCGCCGCTGCCGTCGACGCCGCGGCGGCCCGCCGCGCTGACGTAGAGGTCGAGACCGCCGAGGTCGCCACGAGCTCCGCGTATCCGCTGCAGACATATTTGAGCTTCAGCACCTATACGCTCATGTGCTCGGTGGTGGTCTGCGTGGGCCTCGTGCTCTCCAAGATGACGGAGCCCGACCTTCGCCGCCGTATGCTCGCATCGCCTTTGCGCCCCCGCAGGCTCGGTCTGCACATGCTGCTCGGCTGCCTTGTGATCACGGTGGGCGTGTGGGCGGCTACGAGCGCTGTGGGGGTCGTGTCGAGCGGCATCGGCACGCTTGTCGCCGCACCGGCCCAGGTGATGCTGGCACTCGTCGCCATGCTCGTGTTCGCCCTCGTGCCGCTGTCCGTCGCCTTCATGCTCGCCATGCTGGGTGTGGGCGAGGAAGGGCTCAACGCGCTCGGCAATATCGGCGGCATAATCATGTCTTTCTTGGGCGGTGCATGGGTGCCCATCGCGTTGCTGGGTGACGCCGTGCAGACTGCGGCTCGGTTCTCTCCGGCTTTCTGGACCAACGAGGCCGTCGCTTCGCTGCTCTCGGCTCCGCAGCTCACGGCCGATGTGCTCGCGGAGGCCGGTTGCGGCATGGGCATCACGGCGCTGTTCGCCGTGGCCTTTGCGGCCATCGGGCTCGCTGCCGCTCGCTCCCGTCCTGTTCAGTAGGATTGGCGCGGCCGTGCTAGTTCGCACCGCACGGGCGTTTGGTACAATGCGCTCGCGCCAGTAATCCATACGACACAGAGGGGATCTTATGGATACCATCACCGAACCGTCCAAGGTATATTTCTGCGATCTTCGCAGCCATGGCCGTGAGAGCCAGGTCGATAAGCTCAAGCGCCTGATTCGCCGCGCCGGCATCGATCAGATCGACTTCGAGAACAAGTTCGTCGCCATCAAGATTCACTTCGGCGAGCTGGGCAACCTGAGCTTTTTGCGTCCCAACTACGCCCGCGCCGTCGCCGACGTGGTCAAGGAGCTCGGCGGCAAGCCCTTCCTGACCGACTGCAACACGCTGTATGTGGGCAGCCGTAAAAACGCGCTCGAGCACATCGACTGCGCCTACCAGAACGGATTCACCCCGTATGCCACCGGCTGCCATGTGATCATCGCCGACGGTCTCAAGGGCACCGATGAGGCGCTCGTGCCGGTGAAGAACGGCGAGTACGTCAAGGAGGCCAAGATCGGCCGCGCGCTGATGGACGCCGACATCGTGATCAGCCTCACGCATTTCAAGGGCCATGAGCAGGCCGGCTTCGGCGGCGCCATGAAGAACCTGGGCATGGGCGGCGGCAGCCGCGCCGGAAAGATGGAGCAGCACGCGTCGGGCAAGCCCAGCGTCCATACGGAGAACTGCATCGGGTGCCGTGCCTGCGAGCGCATCTGCGCCCACGGCGCCATCACGTTCGAGGAGACGCGCGAGCGCGAGCTCAAGAGCGGCAAGGTCGTGTCGGTTCCGGTGGCGCACATCGATCACGACCGCTGCGTGGGCTGCGGCCGCTGCATCGGCGCCTGCAACCAGGATGCCATCGAGCCGGACTACGACCAGGCCGTGGATGTGCTGAACTGCAAGATCGCCGAGTACACGCAGGCCGTCGTGCAGGATCGCCCCAATTTCCATATCTCGCTTGCCATCGACATCAGCCCCAACTGCGACTGCCACGCCGAGAACGACACGCCCATCGTGCCCGATCTGGGCATGTTCGCGAGCTTCGACCCGGTCGCCATCGACCAAGCCTGCATCGACATGGCGCTGGCCGCGCCGGCGCTGCCGAACACCGAGCTCACCGACATGCGCGACAAGCTCGAGGCCGAGGGCGGCATCCCCGAGCGCTGCGAGCACGACCACTTCAACATGACCCACCCCGACACCAACTGGCGCTCCTGCATCGAGCACGCCGAGAAGATCGGTCTGGGTACGAGCCGCTATGAGCTCATCACGATGAAGTAGCGACAAGCAGTCGATTGGGCCGCCCGCCCCAGGATTGTCCTGGGGCGGGCGGCGTTTCGGGTCATCTGGGGACGGGTTCAT
>DGYMJ06203__coassemble_784_pt1 | contig 16274 bp, 16 predicted proteins | sample DGYMJ06203__metabat2_high_PE_015 | metagenome-assembled genome bin DGYMJ06203
AGCAACTCCAAGCGGTTGCCTGGAGGTACACGGAGATCCCTGAGATCGCATGCGGCGTCGAGCATCTGCAGCTTTCGGTACAGGGCCCTTCGCACGTCCGACGGAACCCGTTGAGGAGGATATGCGGGATCGTTCCAGAACCGCTCAAGATCCCTGTCCTTGAATCGCATAGCATCCACTACTTCCGTATCACAGAACTATACCGTTCTACAACAGTAACGTCAACACGCTCGTCCACCGCATGCGCTCAGACCCAGCGATTCCAGTATATCGAACATGCGTTCGTATAGCAAGGCAGATCGCCGCCCGCGCCTGCCTGGCACGTCAGCCGAATAGTTCGTCGAGCGTCGATTCAATCAGCGCGTCTACTGTCGCCTCGAGCGTGTCCGACTACATGTAGCCGCGGTTGAGCAGGACGCGCGTGGGCGTGCACCAGCTGGCGCCCCTGCTGCTGCACTTCGTGCTCTTCGGAGGCGGCTATATCGGCGAGATCATCGCCGTCGCCCGCCGCTACGCGTGAAGGCGTGGCAATTCCCCCGTCTTGTCGTCACGCCGGTTTGCTATACTCGGAGCGTCGGCCGAGCGGAACATGGGGTTTCGCAGCGCGTGTGGCGGCGCCATCGGCTCGACGGAAAGAAGGCTGAACATTGCGGATTCGCTAGACACACTCATCTGAACGCACGCGTATCGTCGCTCATCCAAGGAGTATGTCTATGCAGCTTTCGCTCACCGGCGTCACCTTCGCCTACCCTTCCGCCCAAGAACCCATTCTCAACAACGTCACCGTCGCGTTCCCTGTTGGCTGGACCGGCCTTCTCGGCGACAACGGGTGCGGCAAATCCACCCTCGCGCGCATCGCCTGCGGACAACTGCAGCCCGATGCGGGATCGGTCACGCGCGGCCTGGTCAGCATCATGTGCGCGCAGGAGGTCGACGAGATGCCCGACGGGCTGTACGACTTCGCGGCGGACTACGGTCGCGACGCGCGCGAGCTGCGCCGTATCTTCCGCATCGAGGACGACATGCCCTGGCGCATCGACGAGCTCTCCTTCGGCGAGCGCAAGAAGCTCCAGATCGCCGTCGCCTTGTGGCAGCGCCCCGACGTGCTCGTCGCCGACGAGCCCACCAACCATCTGGACGCAGACGCCCGCTCCCAGCTCGCCGACGCGCTTCGGCGCTTCCGCGGCATCGGAATCCTTGTTTCGCACGACCGCGACCTGCTGGACGACCTGGTGGACCGCTGCGTATCGTTCGAGGCGGGCGGTGTGCTCGTCGTGCGGCCGGGCGGATACACGGCGGCACACGGCCAAGCCGAGCTGGAGCGAACCTCCGCCCTGCACGAGCGCGCCGCCGCCAAGGAGCACCTGGCAAGACTCACCGCCGAGCAGGAGCGTCGGGCACACGAGGCCGCACGCGCCGACGCGCGTCGCAGCAAGCGCCGGATCGACCCCAAGGACAAGTCCGCGAAGGCAAAGATCGACCTCGCCATCTACACCGGCCAAGACGGGGCGGCGGGAAAATCCGCGGTGCAGATGAACGCGCAGGTCGAAGCCGCCCGCAAGCGGGTCGCGGCCGCATACGTGCACAAGCGCTACGACGGCGACCTGTGGGTGGACGCGCAGCCGAGCCGCCGCAAGACGGTGCTGCATATCCCGGCATCGAGCATTCCCTGCGGAGCGAACGAGCTCTCGATCCCCGAGCTGTTCGTGGGAAACACCGACCATGTGGGCATCGTCGGACCCAACGGCGCCGGCAAATCCACCCTGCTCGCGCATCTGCGCCGCCTGCTGGCGACCGACCTGTCCGTGCTCGACATCCCGCAGGAAGTCGAACCCGATGCGCGCGAGGCCCTGGTCGCGCGCATCGCCGCGCTCTCCCCCGCCGAGCGCGGGCAGGTGCTCTCGACCGTCGCGCAGCTCAACTCAGACCCCGATCGCATCCTTGAAGGAGGCCGCACGAGTCCCGGGGAGCTGCGCAAGCTCATGCTCGCCGAGGGCCTGCTGCGCCGCCCGGTCCTCATCATCATGGATGAGCCCACCAACCATCTGGACCTGCATTCCACCGAGGCGCTGGAGCGGGCGCTTGCCGGATATCCGGGAGCGCTGCTGCTGGTGAGCCATGACCGAACGTTCTTGCGAGCCTGCACCTCGAGCGTCTGGGACGTCCGCGACGGACGGGTCTCGCCCCATGCATAACGTGCCCGGGCGCCGATCCGCCCGGGCATCCGTCTCTCACGCGCGCATGGGTTGTAACGAGACCGCCCCCAGATACACCAGGGGCGCCCGCCACGGGGGCGCTCGGAGCGGAATGAGTTGATCAGTGTTCCCCTAGAGGGAGCGCAGCCAGCGCACCTCGAACGGGGCGAGATCGAGCGATCCGTCCAGCTCAACCGGCGCGGCACCGCGATCGAGCAGGTCGGCAAACGACCCGCGCAGCTCATCGGCCTGCAGGGTAAAGGGCTCATCCACGGCGTTCACCGCCACCAGCACGCGCTCGGCCGGATGCTCGCCATCCATATCCGCCGCGCGCTCGAACAGCAGCTGCTTGTTGGTGATGACCACGTTGCGGTAGGACCCGTAATTGAGGGCGCGGCTGTCGGCGCGCGCGGCTATGAGCCCCTTCAGGTACTCCGTCAACTCGTTCGGCTCGGGCTCGACGAACTCGGGACGCAGGTCGTAGTCGTCGTGTGCGCCCTTCACGCCGGCCTGCCCCCATTCGCTGCCGTAGTACAGGCACGGGATGCCCGGCATGCCGAACAGCACGCCATAGGCCGGACGGATGACGCGCGGCTCGGTCAGGATGCTCGCCAAGCGCGTGACGTCGTGATTGTCGGCGAACGAGAGCAGGTGCAGCCCGCGATAGATGCACCACGGGTCGCCGCCGAACTGGCGATGCAGCGAGTGGGCGATCTCGAACATGTTCTGGGAGTTGAAGCTCGAGTACAGCCCCTTGTAGCACTCGTAGTTCGTGCACGAATGCAGCATCCCGTCGTTGACGATCTGGCTGTAATCGCCGTGGAGCGTCTCGCCGATGAGGACGAAGTCGCGCCCCGGCTCGCTCGCCGCGGTGATATCGTTTGCGACCTGACGCAACCGGCGGATGAAATCATGGTCGAGCGAATAGGCGACATCCAGGCGCAGGCCGTCGATATCGAACTCGTAGCGCCAGGCGCGCACGATGTCGAGCAGGTACTCGACGACCGCCGGATTGCGCAGGTTGAGCTTCACCAGGTCGAAGCACCCTTCCCAGCCCTCGTACCAAAAGCCGTCGCCGAACGCCGAATCGCCCTCGAAATTGATGAAGAACCAGTCGCGGTAGGGTGAGTCCCAGCGCTTCTCGCGCACATCCTGGAACGCCCAGAACTCGCGTCCGACATGGTTGAACACCGCATCGAGCACCACGCGGATACCGTGGTCGTGGAGCTCGCGGGCAACCTCGACAAAATCATCGTTGGTGCCCAAGCGGCAATCGATCTTGGTGAAGTCGCGCGTGTCGTAGCCGTGCGCGCTCGACTCGAACACGGGGTTGAGCAGCACGGCGCCGACGCCCAGCTCCTCCAGGTAGTCCGCCCATTCCGCCACGCGCTTGATTCGATGCTCCTGGATGCCGCCGTTATGGAGTGGCGCACCGCAGAACCCGATGGGATAGATCTGATAGAACGTGCTCTCGAATGCCCACATGACAGCTCCTCCTTTGCCGCCTGATGCCCACAAGCAAGTAGTATACCCGTCGCGGCGCGGGCGAACCGCCGCTTGCGGGGCACGTTCCGCGTAAGGTAGACAGGCGGTGCGGGTTCAGCCATGGGGGACGGATACGTTTGGCAGATGCGCGGGGACCTAATCTGCCGGCGTCGCTGCGAACTGCGCCCCAGGCCCGTTCATTCATGAATGAACGGATGTCTTTTCGGCATTTTCCCAGGATTCGTATATTTGACCCACCTCTTCATTCATGAATGTACGGGGGTTGTACGGGGTGTTCGGGCCACATTTTTGCGCAACGGCGGCAGAGCGTACGGGGGTGTCGGCGTTGCGAGATGAGCAACCCGTTTTGGGCACAGCGGTCGCCCGGGACTCTGCGGCGGGAGTCAGCCCATGAGGGAGCCGTTGAAGTGGATGATGGACCCGAGCATCACGACAAGGCCGATACCGCACAGCACAAGTGCCACAACCATCAGGATCTTGACGATACGGGGCATCGGTCGACGTGTGCAGCACATGGCCAGCCCGATGGAGGACGCCAAGCCGACACCGAACACGATGGTACCGGCGCCGACCCACGTGGCAAGCGCCGGAAGGTCGGCGGGATCGACGTTGACGAGATAGTATCCGTGCAGCATCGACGGGTCGCCGGATGCAATCATGAGCGCACCCGGCATCACGGTCGCGGCGCACACGACGACCGCGGCCAGAGCGCCGAGGCCGATCATGAGGGCGCGCGATCTCCCCTGCGCGCCACCTCCCATCGTGACCAAGGAGCCGTTGAAGTGCACGATGGCACCCAGCGAGATCCCGATGCCGGCGATGAGCAGCACGATCCCTATGACGCCCATCCAGTCGGGCATGCCAGCGGGCGGCATCAGCAGGGCGCACCCGACGCCCGCGACAAGCAGCCCCGCGCCCGACCAGCGCGCCAGCGGAACCATCTTGGAAGGCGGCACTGACGCGTAATGGTAGCCGTGCAAGATGCGCGGATTGCCGGAGACCAGCATGTAGACGCCCGTTGCGCCCACGATAAGACCGCAGAGCATGCAGGTGATGAAGCCGCCCATCCCTTCGTCCATGACGAGCCTCCTCAAGGTCGCACATCCCATCGATCCGAAAGGATTGAGCAATCATAGCGCTCGGCGGCAACAGTGCAAGGCACCCCCTCGCACGTCGGCAAGCGGGGCCTCCAGAAAGGCGAGCGGATGCAAATCGGGGGACGGATGCAAATCTGGGGACGTACCTTCCGCTTGCATTCTTAGGGTGCCCATGCATAGCGTGGACGTACCTATTGCGTATATTTATATATATTACATATCATAGGAGTACCCGCCGCACCAAAAAGATGCATGCGGAAGGTACGTCCCCGATTTGCAAAAATGCAAGCGGCAGGTACGTCCCCAGATTTGCACCGATCAGCGGTCCTTCAGGATCGCATGGATGGGCGACGCCGTCTTGGGCAGCCAGAACTGGACCAGGGGGCCAGTGAGCAGCACGGCAACGATCGTCCCCGCGCCCACCGTGCCGCCGAGTGCAAAGCCGGCGGCAACGAAGAACAGGTCGCAGGCGACGCGGACCCAACGGAACTCGATGTTCGGAAGCTTGTCGGACAAGATGATCGCCACCAGGTCGTTCGGGCCGGTTCCGGCGTTGCTGTTGATGACGATCGACATGCCGAGCGACAGCACCACGCACCCGACGAGCATGCTTGCGACGCGCAGCGCCATGGGAGACATCTCGTTGATGGCACCCTGGAGCAGCCAGGTGAACGCGTCGATGATGGGGCCGCCGCAAAACGCGCAGACCACCGTTCCGGGTTTGACGTAGCCTTTCGTGGTGAGCAGCATGACCGCCATCAAGATGCACAAGACGATCACGTGGACCGTGCCGACCGTCAGCCCGAACACGCGCGAGAGGCCTTGGATGAACACGGTGAACGTATCGGTCCCGAGCGACGACTGCAAAAACAGCGTGACGCCAAGATGCGCCACCGTGAGCCCGATAAGCAAGATGACCAGGGCCTTTGCCCAATCCTGTGCGCTCCTGGCAGACGTATCCGATGCGAACTGCGCCATATGGCCCCACTTTCCGACGAGAACCGATCGGCCGCATTATCTCACGTCAGCACCGAAACCCGCACGACGGGAGAGCACCGGTCACCACAACGGAAACACTGGTCGCATCGAAGGTTCCGCTCGATCAGAGGCCGAGCACGACCGCCACCTTTTCGGAGACCTCTCGCATAACCTCTTCTTCAAGCATGCCGATCCTTCTGCCCAACATCGCACGGCTCACAGAAGCTATCTTCTCGGTCATGACATAGCTTGTCTTCTCAAGACCGTTTTGCACGGTAGGCTCAACGCGAACACGCGTGGGAATACCGGAGCTTTCGTATGTTGTGAGCAGGCACAGGACTACCGAATCGAATCCAGATACCTCGTCGCTCTGAATGATGACAACGGGCCTCGCCTTGGAGGCGTACAGGTCGTCGCGCATAGACCAGATCTCACCACGCATCATTCATCATCCTCATGGCAAGCCGATCGGAGAATCCGGCGGCCTCCTGCTCGGTAGCAAACGCCTCGATCTTGGGCTCCGGAAGCCGAACGTCAAAAGGAAAGCCGCCGCAAGCATTAAACGCCGCGATGAAAATCCTCATCGCGTCGGATGGGGTCGTACCAAGCAGGCGCGCCGTCTCGCGAAAACGCTCGGCCTCCACGTCATCGACACGCGTGGCGAGTTGTGTAGTCATAGCAATCTCCATCATTTTGTGAGTATACGCTATGAATTATACCCATATGACAGCACATGTATTGACGTGCATGGCGACGTGCGCGCCATGTTCCAAAACGGACGCAAGAAGAGGGAAACGATCATGCGACCGCTTTGGACGGACGGAGCGGCTAGCCGAGCAGGCGCCGGTAGATTGCGAGGTCCTCGTCGAGAAAGACGTCGAACACGACGCGAAGACCGGCAGCGGGGTTCGCGTCGAGCCACGCGCGAACGGCTTCGACCGCGATCAGCGCGGCCTCGGCTTGAGGAAAGCCGAACACGCCGGTGCTGATGCAGCAAAACGCGACGCTTGCGAGGCTCTCCGCCGCCGCGGCATCAAGGCACGCCGCATAGCACCGCGCGAGCTCGCGCCGATGCCGCGCGGTGGGCGCCCCCTGCGCGATCGGCCCGACGGTATGGATGATGCGGCGGCAGGGCAGGTTGTACGCACCCGTGACCTTCGCCTGCGCGGTGGGCTCGGGGTGGCCCTGCTCCGCCATGATGCGCGCGCACTCAAGGCGCAGCTGCACGCCGGCAAAGGTGTGGATGGCGTTGTCGATGCACGAATGGAGCGGCTGCCAGCATCCCGTCATGGCGGAGTTGGCGGCGTTCACGATCGCGTCCGCGGCGATCGTGGTGATGTCCCCGCGCCACAGCCCCATGCGCGTATCGGCCGGGCAAGGCGCCACGTCCTCCACGCGCGTGATCCCCTCCTCGGCGATCAGCCCTTGCAGCAGCTCATCTTGCACCGCCAGGAACTCAGGCGCGGCAGGGATCGGCTCGCGTGTGTTGACCAGGGCCCGAAACGCGGTCCAGAGCTCTTCGAACGAAGACCCGGGGCCTATCATCTCCGCAGGAAGCATCCAGCCGCCCGTCTCCTCGCGTTCGCGCACCAACCACTCCACGGCCCTGCGCGCCAACGCGTCGCGACGCCTGTCGTCCACCATCGCTCCTCACCTCTTGCTCGGGAAACACCGAGTGATGCATGTTCTTGCCCGGTGTTCGCATCTGCCACAGGACGGGTGCGCTTGGCACATGCGGGCACCGAATCCGTCCATCATTCTCCGAGTTTATCCTTCGTTCATTCATGAACGAACGGGGGCCTTTTCGCCGTTTGCCTAGGATTCATATATCTGACACCCCCTCTCTTTCATGAATGAACGGGACTGCAGCGCAGGCGAAAAGGGCCGCGCGACCGCCTTGACCGCGCGACCCATTCGCCTCCGCAGACGCTACTTGCGCACCACCGAGATGCGCTCGCACACGTGCTCGCCCGCTTCGATCTCGTCGACCATCGCGATCGCGTAGTTCGCGTAGCTCACCTCGGACACGCCGTCCTCAGAAAGCGTCAGCTCCTCCCCGCCCAGAATGTAGGAGCCGGTGCGCGGGCCGTCAGCCTGAAAGTCGGCGGCCGGCGACACGTAGGTCCACTTCACATCCGTGCGGGCGCGCAGGTCGGCAAGGCCCTCGCCGTGGGCCGCGGACAACGGCTTCCAGTCCTCGGGGAAGTCGGGGCCCATGTCGAGGGTCGCGGTGTGCTCGGGATTCACGAACAGGCTGCCCGCGCCGCCGACGACCAGAAGGCGCGTGTCGGTGCCGGCGACAAGGTCCGCCAGATGCTTCATGGCCGCAGGGATACCGGGAATGGTCTCGGGCGTCCAGGCGCCAAAGGCGTCCACGACGGCATCGAAGCCAGACAGGTCGTCGGCGGTCAGATCGAATACGTCCTTGCTGATAAAGCGCGGGGCCACGCTCTTGTTCTCGCCGCGGGCGATCGCCGTCACCTCCATACCGCGATCGACCGCCTCCTTTACGACAAGCTGGCCGACACGTCCGTTGGCACATACGACTACAATCTTCATGATGTGTTCCTTTCTTTCGCCGCTTTGATGTAACGTTCTCTGTTACATCTGTAACAGCACCTAGTACACCTCACGTGAGCTGTAATATCAATGGTTACACCATAGCGGACGACTTCTCCACACTTCCTCCATGGTGTACTATAAACACGTACACCTCATGTCATGACACCGCTATTCACACGGAAGAAAGGGAAGCCTCATGCAGATCTCGACGCGCTTCACCATGGCCGTGCACATCCTGCTCGCCATCGGCGAGTTCTCCCCCACCACGCGCACCACGTCGACGTTCCTTTCACAGAGCGTCAACGCCAACCCGGTCGTCATCCGGCGCGCGCTGGGCCAGCTCAAAGACGCCGGCATCATCACCGTGGAGATGGGACCGGGCGGCGCCGCGTTCGCGCGCCCCGCAGAGCAGATCACGCTGCTCGACGTGTACCGCGCCGTGGAAAGCACCGAGGACCATCTGTTCAACTTCCACGAGAATCCGAACGCCGAGTGCCCGGTCGGCCGCAACATCCATGCCGTGCTCGACAGCGAGCTCGATGACGCCCAGAAGGCGCTCGAGGACCGTCTAGCGCAGACGTCCATCGCGGATCTGCTCGCCCGCATCAACACCCTGGTCGCCGAGCAGCAGTAGACGCAAGTGACGGGAGCAGCCGATCCGCCGCTCGCCGTCCGCTTCCCAGATTGAACAGAGGAGCCGATAACACAAAGCGGGTGAAACAGCACGCTAAAACTTTAATTGACCCCCTTTAGCGTGCCAAACGGTCCACTTTTTCGGTTCGGTCACAGGCGCCCTCCGGCCCCGACCGCGCCGCCCGATCCCGGAAACGACACGCATCGTTTCCGGGCCGCCCCGAACGGGTACGAACCACGATGTCAGCCAACATCGCAAGGAGGTATCTATGAACACGCTCGAAGCCCTCACCACGCGCCGCAGCGTCCGCAGCTACCGGAGCGATCCCGTGCCCAAAGACGCACTCGACCGCATCATCGAGGCGGGCACCTACGCTCCTACCGGCATGGGCAGGCAGTCCCCCATCATCATCGCCATCACCGACCAGAAGGTTCGCAACGAGCTCTCCGCCCTCAACGCGAAGATCATGGGCTCAGACGGCGATCCGTTTTACGGAGCGCCCGCCGTGCTCGTCGTGCTCGCCCGCAAGGACATGCCCACTCATGTGTACGACGGCAGCCTGGTGATGGGAAACCTCATGAACGCCGCGCACGAGCTGGGAATCGCGAGCTGCTGGATCCACCGCGCCAAGGAGGAGTTCGAGCTGCCCGAGGGCCGCGCGCTGCTCCAGGGCCTCGGCATCGACGCGGACGCCTACGAGGGCATCGGCCACTGCATCCTGGGCTATGCCGACGGCGCCGAACCGGAGCCGAAGCCGCGCAAGAAGGATTACGTGTACCGCATCGCGTGATACCGCTTAAGGAAACGCTGATCGGCTCATTCCGCACCGGTCGGCGGTTCCCTAAAGCTCGGAAAGGCGCTTGACGTAGCGTCCGTGCGCCTCGTCCCAATCGGAGAAGGCCTCGTCTCCGCGATGGTCACCGACCCCGTAGCGGTCCGCGAGTATCGAGCCTATAGCGTGGGTGACCTTCTGGGCGCCTCGCAGGTTGAGGTGGTCGCCGGCATCATAGGTGTCCTGCTGCCAGTCGATCTCCACCTTGTCGGACCCGGTGTTGAGGTCGATGTAGTCCACGTCCAGCTCGTCGGCGACCTGGGCGATGCGGTTGTGCCGCGCCATATTCCAGTTCTTGGTGCTCGGCGTGCTCACGAGCACCAGGCGCGCGCCGGCATTCTTGCACATCTGGGAGATCTGCTCGAGGTACGCGCGGTTGAGGTCCGCCATCGGGGCCAGCTCGTCGGTCGGTTCCATATAGCCCTGCGCATCCGCCGGCTTCGCCTCGAGCGCACGGCGCAGGCGGAACCCCTTGAGCTCATCGGTCCAGGTGTAGCGGACCGGGCTCAGGAAGTCCTCTGCGGTGAGGATCTTCCAGCGATCGTGGTACTCGAAGACGGGAAACACGTCTTTGAGCAGGCGCCGCGCCGCATCGGCCATGGAGAACCGCGCGAAGGTGCAGTTGGTCTCCAGCACCACGACGCGCGGCGTCTGCCGCTTCAGCGCGCGGGCAAGCAGGGTGCGCGTGTAGCACAGCCGCTGCGCCGCGGTGGCGCTCACGTACGACGTGATGCCCCGATCGCCCCACAGCTGCAGCGGGGAGAACGAGCTGAACGCCTCGGAATCACCGAGGAACAGCACGTCGACGCTGCCCTCGCGCTCGCCCATCACGCCGTTGGCGCGCGCGTCGATCTGCCCGAACTCCCGCTGGTTGTTCTTGGGCATCACCACATGCGACAGCACGGCCAGCACCACCAGAAGCACCGCCACCGCCGCCACGGTACGCAAGGCGTACCGCAGGGGCAGGGGCAGCCCCTTGTTTCTCTGAATCATGTCATCTCCCATCCAACGGGCGGCGGGCACGGAAGCATCGCGTCCGGCACCCGCCGCCCCCTATCAGAACTGTGCATACATGGGGTCGACCGGCTGGTAGTTCTCGCCGTACGCCCCGAACACGATGGCGACCAGAAACAGCGTCATGACCACGGCTGCGCGCCCCGCATAAGGCGCCGAGCACAGCCGGGCGAGAGGATGGACGCCGCTCTCCCGCGCGCGCCCCACCGCGGCTAGGACCAGGATCGCCACAGCCACCAGGGCAAAGTCTGCGGCGTCCATGCCCAAGCCGAGGACGGTGCCGTCCGCAGCCGATGCGAACGTGAACCCGCCCACGAGGCGGCCAAGCATGGCCAGCGCGTCGCCGGCGCTCGAGGCGCGGAAGATGAGCTCGCCCACCACGATCACCGCGAGCGTGCGCACGTGCTGCCACGCGCGCCAGGCGGCACCTGAGCGGGACACGCCCATGCGGCCGCAGATCGCGTCCCCCGCCAGGCCCGCGAACCCTCCGAGCCAGATGAGCACGAAGTAGTAGAGTCCGAACAGCAGGTACTGGCTGCCCGCGCCGTGCCATATCCCGTTGCCGAGCCACACGCAGCCGAGGGCGATGCCACTCGCGGCAAGCGGCCCCACGCGGTTGCCGAGCACGCGGCGGGCGGCGCCGGTCACACGCTTGACGGGAGCGCTCAGCGACACCGGGTAGAACACGTAGTCGCGAAACCATGCGCCCAAAGAGATGTGCCAGCGCTGCCAGAACTCCGCCGCCGTGTGCGACGCGAAGGGCTGACGGAAGTTCTCAGGCATCGTCACGCCGAAGATGCGTCCCGCGCCGACGGCGAAATCCATCGTGCCCGAGAAATCGCAGTACAGCTGCAGGGTGTAGAGGGCGGCCGCCAGGGCGATGACGCCCCCGTCGTAGGCGGCATGGTCGGAGAACACCGTCTTGACCAGCACGTTCACGCGATCGGCCACGACCATCTTCTTGACCAGGCCCCACATGATGCGCACCGACCCGCTCCACAGGCCGTCGGCCGTGATGGGCCTGCCCGCCGAAAGGCTCGCGCCCACCTGACCGTACCGGGAGATCGGACCCTCCATGACCTGCGGGAAAAACGACAGGAACAAGGCGAGCCTCAACGGGTTGCGCTCAGCCTGCACCCCGCCTCGGTACACGTCGACCACGTACGAGACCGCCTGCAGCGAGTAGAACGAGATGCCCATGGGCACGCCGATACCCGAGATGTCCAGCACCCCGCCTGCGGGCATGAAATGGGGCAGGTAGCGCAGCACCGCCAACAGGCCGATGTTGACCGCCACGCCCACCGCCACGGCGCCGCGACGGTAGCGGCGATAGCGACGCTTCACCGCGCGCCGGGCATCCGCGTCCGCAGCCGCCGCGCGCACTGCCACCTGCTGCCGCTCCAACGAGGAAAGCGCCAGGCCCACCAACCAGATGGATACGGCGGAGAGCAGCACGAACGCGATGAGCACCCCGCTGACGCTCGCGTAGAACACGCAGCTCGCGGCCAGCAGCACGTAGGGGCGCACGCGCGGGGGCACCAGCTGGTAGAGCAGCACGGTGAGAGGCAGGATGACCCCGAGCATCGCCACCGAGAAATACGATTCCATAGCGATCGTCCCCGAAGCCGATAGGTCCTACAGATCGGCCGCGCGCAGGCGGCAGACCATATCCCAGATCCCGGAGAGGGTGTTGAAGTTCGCGGGAACGATCTCCACTGCCGGGATGATGATGTCGAAGGCGTCCTCCAGCTCCGAGACGAGCGCGAGGATCGTGAGCGAATCGAGCACGCGCGCATCCACCAGATCGGTGCGGGTGCGGTAGTCCTCGCCGGGCTTGAGGTCTTCGAGAATGTCGAGAATGGCGTCCATGGGTAGTCCTTTCCAATCGATTGATGTGAGACGGCGCGAACGCGCGCCGAGGATGAACCGAGGGGTGGGTCGCGCCCCAGCCGCGGGGAGCGGGTGCAGGCGGCAGGCCGCCACTTTGGATTCGGAAGGATGGCGGGTACGGCGGTCTGCCGTCTGCACCCGTTCCTCGCGGCTGCCCTTGAGCCGGTTACGGCGTCGGGGAGTTAAGCGGATCGGTGGGAAGCGCGTCGCGCATCAGGCGGGCCTCGCCCGATCGGTCCACGACCAGCACGCGCGGCAGGTCGCGGCTCAAGAACAAGGAGATGCCCTCGGTGGCGCAGTAGGCTCCCGCCGCGCCGAACGCCAGCACGTCTCCGGCCCGCAGGCCCGCAAGCGGCATCTGCTTGGCGAGCAGGTCGTTCGCCGTGCAGAGCGACCCGCAGATGTTCCAAGCCTCGGATGCCAGGTCCGAACCTGCCGCGGGCGCCTCGTCGGCGGGCGCGCCGGCCTGCGACAACAGCCGGCACGGGGGCTGGCGCATGGCCATCGACTGCCCGTAGTAGGCCAGATGGTGCATGCCGCCGTCCACGATCGCGTAGCGCGCGCCCGCGTTCTCCTTGGCGTCCTCGACGCGCGTCAGATAAGTGCCGCAGCTTGCGACCATGCTTCGGCCCACCTCAAGCGTGACGTGACCACGCCACGCCATGCCCTCGAGCAGGCCAGCGAGCTCGGCGAGAAACGCGGTCTCGTCGAACTCATCGCCCGCGAAGTACGCGACCGGAAGGCCGGGGCCGTACTCGAACTCCGGCGCCTCCCATCCGAGCTCGTCCGCCATCTCGGACAGCAGCCGGTCGACGCGGGAAAGCTCGCGGCCGATGCGCTTCAGCGAGGTCTTCTGCGTTCCGGAGAAGAACTGCACGCCGCGCAGATCCGCATGCGGGTCGTCGAGCGCCCGGCGGGCAAGCTGCTTGAGCTCGCCTGCGTCCACGCCAAACTGGTTGCCGCTCGTCAGTCGGAGCAGCAGCGGAACGCGTGCCCCGTGGGCGCGCGCCCGGTCCAGCACCAGGTCCATCTGGGCACGCGACTCCACCGTCACCGCGGCGGGCATCTCGGGCCACCGGAGCGCCGCGTCCACCGTCTGCGCATCCTTGTACACGCCGGACACCACGACGGCGCCGGCGGGCACCTGCATGCGCTCGCAGATGCGCAGCTCGCCCGGCGAGCAGGCCTCGATACGGTCCACGAGCGAGACGAGCTCGGGCAGCACGAAGGTGTTCGCCTTCATGGCGAAGCACAGGCCCACGCCCTCCGGGAGCATCTCGCGCAGGTACGCGACGCGATCGGCTAGAACGCGCGCGTCGAACACATAGGACGGCGTGCCGAAGTCCCGTGCAAGCCGAAGCAGGCCCGCGTCGTCCATTCCGAGGCCCGCAGGAACCGTTACGTTCATGGGAAGTCCTTTCGTCTTACGTTCGCGTCCGGATAAGGCCGCGCCCGCGGCCGCTTAAATCCGGGCGCGCTTTGGCCGCCTGCTCTCCCGCATGGGAGGAGACGTATGACTGTTGCGATATCGAAGAAGGGAAAGCAGCCGGCCGAAGCGCGCCCGGCAAGGCGCTCAGTTCGGAGACGCCGCCCGTCGGCCCGCATGCAGGCGGAGGAGCTCGGCGCGGTCCACCTTGCCGTTCTTGGTGAGCGGCATGGTCTCCACCGGCACCACCGCCGCCGGCACGAACGGTCCGGGCAGCACCCGAGCCACGGCGTGGCGCAGGGCGCGCACGTCGATGTCCGCCCCTTCCACGAAGGCGCAGATCCGCTGTCGGCGCGCGTCGTACGCGCATCGGCAGCGCAGCACGCCCGGTTGCCGCTCGAACGCGGCGTCGATTTCCTCGAGCTCGATGCGATGCCCCAGATGCTTGATCTGGTTGTCAGCGCGCCCACAGAAGAAGAGCTCCCCGCCGTCCCCCAGACGCACCAGGTCGCCGGTGCGGTACAGGGTCTCGCGCACGAGCGGCTGCAGCGGATTGCGCACGAAGGCCCGCGCGGTGCGCTCGTCGTCGCCCGCGTACCCCGAGGCGAGCGCCGAGCCGCCCACGTACAGCTCGCCCACCTCACCGGACCCGCGGACCTCATGTCCCGCGCCGTCCAGCACCAAAACGCGCCGGTTGGAAAACGGCTCCCCCAAAGGCAGACCGTCCCCATACGCCCGGTCGCGATCGACCTCGTGGAACAGGCAGTTGCACGTGACCTCGGTGGGGCCATACAGGTTCACGAAGCGCGCTTGGGGCAAGCGCTCCATCCAGAGCCGCAGGTGGTGCGGGGGCATGACCTCGCCGCTGAACATGACGAGGCGCACCCGCGGCAGATCCGCCCGCTCCAAGCCGCGCAGGGCGGACAGCAGGCACAGCGCGGCCACCGCCCACACCATGACGGTCACGCGATGGGCGCGCAACGCGTCCATCAGCTCCGAGGGCGCCGAGAACAGGCGGCGCGGCAGGATGACCAGCCGCGCGCCGGCGGCCAAAGACCCGTAGATGTCCTTGACCGAGACATCGAAATCGAACGGCGCCTGGTTGCCCAGGATGTCGTCCGGACGCAGCCCGAACGTCTCGACGAACGTACCCACGAAGTCGACGATGGCGCGATGGCTCACGACGACCCCTTTCGGCGTCCCCGTCGAGCCCGACGTGAACAGCACGTACGCGGCGTCGCTGTCCACGATGCCGCGCGCGGTGCGCGCGAGCCCCGCAACGTCTACAGGGCACTCGACCAGCTCTTCGGCAGCCAGCACGTCCGCCTCGGGAAAGCGCTCGCGTGCGGCCTCCCGGTCAGAGGCGGCGGCGATGACAGCCCTGGCGCCCGACGCCTTCAGCACCGCGCGGGAACGCTCGACGGGTGCCGCCATGTCCACGGGCACGTAGCAACCCCCGGCTGCAAGGACCCCGAACATGGCCGCGAGCATCAGCGAGCTCTTCTCCATGAACAGCACGACGGGCGCGCCCGCATACCCGCCCGCGATCAGCCCGGACCCCACACGGCGTGCACGGGAAAACAGCTGTCCGTAGGTATACGACGAGCGCTCGTCCACAACCGCCACCCTGCCCGGATGACGGGCCACCCCGCGCTCGAGAAACACGAGTGCGGTATGGCGGTACGCAGAGGCCCCCGCCTCGACGGCGGCGGGAGCGCTCTTCACAAGCACCTCGTACATCGTGTCGACCTCCTCTCGATTCCCAGCGTCTGCCGGGTCGCTCGATTTCGACTATCAAGCTTACGGAGGCCTCCTTCAGGACCCCTGAAGGGAACCTAAAGGTTCGCTAAGAGTGAGGCTGTTGGACGGGGCCGATTTGTCCAGATTTGGGTACATACGAGAATTTGCATAATTCTCTGGATAGTATGCAGAATTGTTGGTAGTGTGCGCATTTCGCGGGAAGGCGGCTTGACCGGGGCCGAGTTTGTCATTGTTTTTGGGTCCCGTTTTCCCACCGTCGCGAGAGCTTCGACATTTCCGCAGGATTCAACTGGGGAAATGCCGAGAGGTGCGGCGCATGTGAAGAATCGGCACCGAAAAACAATGACAAACTCGGTATGCATGATTTTTCATCTGGCCG
>DGYMJ06203__coassemble_815_pt1 | contig 15732 bp, 15 predicted proteins | sample DGYMJ06203__metabat2_high_PE_015 | metagenome-assembled genome bin DGYMJ06203
GGACGTACCTGTTGCGTGCATTTTTGCACGCAACAGGTACGTCCCCCGATTTGCAGTAGGTCCGTCGGCGCGCCCGAACGGCTCGTTGAGGCGGACCCCGCGCCGCCCCGGCGTGCGCTAGGATGATGGGCGCTACCCCTGCGTCCCGCAACAAGGAGGCTTTCGTGTCCAAACGGATCCCATCGCTGGTCTTGGCCCTGCTCCTCGCGTGCGCGGTGGCGCTCGGCGGTTGCGCCATGTACGATCGGGTGGCGACGGCGGGCAGTTCCGTGACGGCGGAAGTCACCGAGGAGCGCGCGTCGTTTTCCCAGGAGGAGATCGATTACGCCCTCGCGCACCTGGGATATGAGTCGTATAGCGAGCTGGACGACCTCGGCAGGTGCGGTGCCGCCATGGCCTGCCTGGGGCCCGAGACGATCCCCGCGTACGGAGAGGAGCGCGAGAGCATCGGCGAGATCCATCCGACCGGCTGGCACTCCATCCGCTACGACTTTATCGAGGGGGAGTCGCTGTACAACCGAAGCCATCTCATAGGGTGGGCGCTCTCGGCGGAAAACGCCAACGAGCGCAACCTGGTGACCGGCACGCGCTGGATGAACGCCGACGCCATGCGCCCTTACGAGGAGCAGGTCGCCGACTACATCTACGACACGGACAACCATGTGCTCTACCGGTCCACCCCCGTGTTCGAGGGCGACGAGCTGCTGTGCCGGGGCGTGCGCGTCGAGGCGCACTCCCTCGAGGACGACGGCCGCGGCATCGATTTCTCCATCTGGTGCCCCAACGTGCAGCCGGGCGTGGAGATCGACTATCGGACCGGCGATGCGTGGCTGGCACAGGAGCCGAGCGTGAGCGATGCGGATGCTGAGCCAGAGGTCGAGGGCGACTATGTGCTCAACACCAACTCCCGCAAGGTGCACGATCCCGCCTGCCCCGGTGTCGACGACATCGCCCCCGCGAACCGCAAGGAGTTCGAGGGCACGCTCGACGAGGCCGAGCGCCTCGGGTACGAGCCCTGCGGACAGTGCCTCGCCGCGTAGGCGGGGCGCGTTCGCCGAACCGCTCCGCCGCGTGCGCCGTCATGGCGCCAGCGCCGAAAGCGCGGGCCGCGCGCCGACCAGCTCGATTTACGGCGTTCTGACAAAAATATGACCGTTCCCAAATGAGCGCCGGTCATACCCTCTATACTTGGTGCGTTCACAAAAAACCGTACGGGAGGGGTTTCATGGGCGGTTTCTTTGGTGCGGCATCCAAGCGCGACGTGGTGCTCGACGTGTTCTTCGGCGTGGACTACCATTCCCATTTGGGCACGAGGCGCGCAGGCATGGTGTTCTGCGAGGGTACGGGCGGTTTCCAAAAGGAGATCCACTCCATCGAGAACACGCCGTTCCGTTCTCGTTTCGATGGGGACCTGGAGCATTTCCACGGTACGAGCGGTATCGGCTGCATCAGTGATACCGACCCGCAGCCGCTGCTGGTCCGTTCCCATCTCGGCACGTTCGCCATCACGACGGTCGGCATCATCAACAACGCCAACGAGCTCATCGAGGACTACTTCGAGCGCGGCGGCTCCCAGTTCATGGCCATGAGCTCGGGCGCGGTGAACAACACCGAGCTCGTCGCGGCGCTCATCAATCAAAAGGAAGACCTGGTCGAGGGCATCATGTTCGCCCAGAAGGCCGTCAAGGGCTCGCTGACGCTGCTCATCATGACCGAGGACGGGACGATTTTCGCCGCGCGCGACCGCATGGGGCGCCTGCCGGTGCTCATCGGCCGCGACGCGAACGGCGAGGGCTACTGCATCTCGTTCGAGTCGTTCGTCTACCACAAGCTCGGCTACGAGGACGAATATGAGCTCGGGTCGGGCGAGATCGTGCGCATCACCGCCGACGGCTACGAGACGGTGGCTCCCGCGAGCGACCAGATGAAGATCTGCGCGTTCCTCTGGGTGTACTACGGCTATCCCAACTCCAACTACGAGGGCGTGAACGTCGAGGTCATGCGCTACCGCAACGGGCACATCATGGCGCGCGACGAGGCCGCGGCCGGCACGCTGCCCGAGGTCGACTACGTGGCCGGCGTGCCCGACTCCGGCCTGCCGCACGCCATCGGCTACGCCAACGAGTGCGGTGCCACGTTCGCCCGCCCGTTCATCAAGTACACGCCCACCTGGTCGCGCTCCTTCATGCCGACCAACCAGAGCGTGCGCGACCGTATCGCCGAGATGAAGCAGATCCCGGTGCCCGAGCTCATCCGCGACAAGAAGCTGCTGTTCGTCGACGACTCCATCGTGCGCGGAACGCAGCTCGGCAAGACGGTCGACTTCCTGTACGAGGCCGGCGCCAAAGAGGTGCACATGCGCTCCGCGTGCCCGCCGATCATGTTCAGCTGCAAGTACCTGTCGTTCTCGCGCGGCAAGTCGGACATGGACCTCATCGCCCGCCGCGTCGTGCGCGAGCTCGAGGGTCCCGAGGGCGACAAGCACCTCGACGAGTACGCCGACAGCTCCACTGAGCGCGGAGGCTGCCTGCTGCGCCGCATCTGCGAGCAGCTCGGCTTCGACAGCCTGGGTTACCAGAGCCTGTCCGGCATGCTCGAGGCGATCGGCATCGATCCGTCGAAGGTGTGCACCTACTGCTGGGACGGCAAAGAGTAACTGATGGGTTGATTGGGAAGGGTTGATTGGGGACGGGTTCGTTTCAACCCATCGTTCTCCGCAGGCAAGCGAGTATCCGTTGCCGGTGCTGGGAAGTCGCGCGTTTTACGACTTCCCAGCACCGGCGGCGCTTTTTATGGCGATGGACGCCAGGGCTTTCCTCGAGTGTCGTCTGGGTATTGGCCGATGATGCAAACGGGGTACGTCCCGCCTTCCCCAGAGATCCAGAGAGGGGGCAATGACACAAAATGGGCAGTTTGGCACGTTAAGAGTGCTTGCAGACCCCCTTTAGCGTGTCAAACTGCCCATTTTGTGTCATCGGTCTCCCGCTGTTACCTTTTCCTAGGCGTCCATCCCGGGGAAGCCCGTTTGCCGCAGCGCCTCGAACAGGACGACGGCGGCGGCGTTCGAGAGGTTGAGGGCACTGATGCGATAGTCGTTCGTGTCGATGAAGTTCCCGCAAATATCCTGCCTGAGCAGGGGAGACTCCGCGCGCTTGGCATCGGGGTGCAAGGCCTGCTCGTGTGCTCGCCAGCTGTCGCGGTTGGCGAGCGCCGCCTCGTCGGGCAGCATGGGTATCCGCTCGCAGCGCTGCGGGTAGCGGGCGAGCAGCTCCTCGGGAATCCCCGAGCTCTCCTTTCCGAAGACGAGGTAGTCGCCGTCGCGATAAGTCGCTTGCGCGTAGGTGCGCTGCGCCTTCTTGGTGAGCAGGTGCAGGCGCTTGAGCCCCGCGTCGTCGGCGAGCCCGCAGCGATCGAGGAAATCCTGCCAGCTCGCATGCACCGTCACGTTGAGGTTGTCCCAATAGCCGAGGCCCGCGCGGTGCAGCATCTTGCTGTCGAGCGAGAATCCGAGCGGCTCGATCAAATGCAGGTGCGCGCCGGTCACCACGCAGGTCCGGCCGATATTGCCGGTGTTGGCGGGAATCTCGGGTTCGAAAAGCACGATGTTGAGCATGCGCCCCTCCATGAGGTCGGTGTCTGATGCGGCTCCCTTAAGGTAGCACGCTGCTGCTCTTTACGTGGGCGCGCCGCTTCACCGTGCGTTTTGCGCTACTATCTTGGGGCGCGCAATGCGCCCGCACCCAACCTGCACGTTTTGAAGGGACAGTTCATGATCAAAGAGCTCGTGCACGACGACGCCATCCTCTCTCAGCCCTGCGAGCCCGCGACGGCCGAAGACGCCGTCATCGCCCAGGACCTGATCGATACCATGGAGTCCATCGACGACGCCGTGTGCCTGGCCGCCAACCAGATCGGCGTGACCAAGGCCGTCGCCGTCTACAAGGACGACAACGACCAGGTTCACGTGATGTACAACCCCAAGATGATGCTGGGTCTCGGCGCGTTCAAGTGCGAGGAGCGCTGCCTGTCGCACGAGGATGCCCACAAGGTCACCCGCTTCATCAAGATCAAGGTCAGCTACGACGAGCTGGTCGACGGCGCCCTCAAGAACCGTCGTCGCGACTTCACCGATTGGGAAGCCCAGATGATCCAGCACATGATCGACCACTGCAACGGCAAGCTGGTTTAGGTATCCGCTGGCCAGTTCATTTCGCGCCGGGCGCCCGCCACAGGGGAGCCCGGCGCGAAAGCAATCGATTATCGGCGGTCTCCATCAGTGCTTCCCTATGGCACCACGAGCGCCCAGATGACGGCGATCACCACGGCGGGCAGCATGTTCGCCGGCTTGAACGTGCCCTTCCAGATGAGGTTCACGCCCACGCAGAAGATGAGCATGGACCCCACGAGCGAGAGGTTGGAAAGCGCCGCCTCGGTCATGATGGGGCGGATGGGCTGGGCGAGCAGGGTGATAGAGCCCTGGATGACCGCCACGGGCAGCGCCGAGAACAGGCAGCCTCGCCCAAACGAGGCACTCATCACGCAGACGATGACGGCATCGAGCGCGCCCTTCAAGGCAAGCGTGCCCCAGTCGCCCGCGATGCCGTCTTGAATGGCGCCGACGATCGCCATGGCCCCGATGCTGACTGTCAGCGATGCGTTCACGAACCCGTTGACGAATCCCGCGTCGCCCTCGCTCCCGGTCTTTTCCTTGAGCCACTCGCCGAGTCGAACAAAGCGGCTGTCGAGGTCGATGAGCTCGCCGATGGCAGAGCCGACGGCGAACGAGACGATCATCATGGCGGTTCCCCCGCTGGTAAGGGCACCGTCTTTCACGGCGAGCATTTCCTCGAGCGTGCCGGCGAGCCCGACGAAGATGACGCATAGCCCCGTCGCCTTCATGAGGGTCTCCTGCACGCGGGGGACGAGAAGGCGTCTGCCGAAAAGGCCCGCGACGCCGCCGGCGAGGATGCACGCCACGTTGATGAGCGTTCCCAGTCCGATCACGCCGACGACCTCCTCCAGAAAAAACGCCTCCGATCGTGCCGGAGGCGGGATCTTCACGACTATGGAATAGTAGCAAATGACGAGGGACGGCGACGATCGATGGGTTGAAACGAACCCGTCCCCAGCCAACCCATCAGGCTTGCTGCGCGGGCGCGGCCACGCGCGGGAACGGCAGGCCGCAGATCTCCGATATGCGCTCGGGATGTGCGAGCTCGTCGCAGGTGACCGGAACGACCGTCAGTCCGGGAAACGCATCCGGATCGACCGGAGAGGAGCACGGGTCGTCCACGACGTCGATCACGATGTGCTGTTTCGGCAGATACAGAGCCATGGGGCCTCCTTCACGTGGGCGCGCGGTCGCGCAGCAAGCAGCGCGCCCAGCCTAGCAGCCGCTTCTTGCCCCGCATCCGACGCGCGTCCGACAGATCGCCCAAACGCGCTGGTAGATGTCGCGACCTTTAGCAAAAGATTTCTTTCTGAATAGAAGATGCGCTGTTCACGCACTTGTCATAATTGCGTTCCACACCTAAAGCCACCTCGGCGTTTCATATAATCGAGGGCACTGCCACTTTACCTCAGTAAAGAAAGGTGCGCCCATGGTGGACATAAAACCTATGACGGCCGAATACGAGGCGTATCTGCGCGACGAGTCGCGCAGCACGGGCGACGCGCAATCGATCTCGTTTCCGCGCGATGAGCAGGAGATCCGCGAGGTGCTGGCGAGCCTCGCGGCCGCGTCCGAGCGCGTCCCGGTGACGGTGCAGGGTGCGCGCACCGGTCTCGCGGCGGGCGCTGTTCCCGCGGGCGGCCACATCATGAACCTCTCGCGGGCAAATAGATACCTGGGCCTTCGTCGAGACGACGCGGGGACCTACTACCTGCGCATGCAGCCGGGCGTGATCCTGTCCGAGCTTCGCCGCCATCTGGCGAACAAGACGCTGCCCACCGACGGGTGGGACCGCGAGAGCCTCGCCGTCCTCAAGCGCATGTACGACGGACCCGAGCAGTTCTTCGCCACCGATCCCACCGAGATCTCGGCCTGCATGGGCGGCATGGCCGCCTGCAACGCCTCCGGCGCGCGCAGCTACCGCTACGGCCCGATGCGCCCGCACATAAGCGCGCTGCGCGTGGTGCTCGCGAACGGCGACGTGCTCGACCTGCCCCGCGGGGCGGTGCGCGCGGCCGGCCGGCACCTCGTGCTGACGACCGAGGGCGGGCGCGCCATCGAGCTCGACCTGCCCACCTATACCATGCCGAGCACCAAAAACGCCTCGGGCTATTTCATCGAGGATGATATGGACGCCGTCGACCTGTTCATCGGGTCGGACGGCTCGCTCGGCATCATCAGCGAGCTCGAGGTGGCGCTCATGCCGGTTCCGGCTGTCACGTGGGGCGTGAGCTGCTTTTTTGCCGACGAGGCGCAGGCGGTCGACTTCACGGTCGCGGCACGCCCCGCACTCAGCGACGCCGCGGCGTTCGAGTACTTCGATGCGCAGGCGCTGAACATCCTGCGCCGCCAGCGCACGGCGAGCACCGCCTTTTCGTCGCTGCCCGCCCTCGACGACGCATGGGGCTGCTGCGTGTACGTCGAGCTCGCCTGCGATGGCGAGGCTCAAGCGCTGGCGGATCTGGCGCGCCTGCGCGACGTGCTGGACAAGCATGGCGGCAGCGCGGAGCGCACCTGGGTCGCGCGCACCGACACCGACCGCGAGACGCAGCGCTTCTTCAGGCACGCGGTTCCCGAGAGCGTCAACATGCTCATCGACGAGCGCCGGCGCACCGACGCGCGCATCACCAAGCTCGGCAGCGACATGTCGGTGCCCGACGACCGGCTGCGCGATGTCATCGAGCTCTATCGGACCGGCCTTGCCGAGGCGGGCCTCGAGTCGGCGGCATGGGGCCATATCGGCAACAACCACCTGCATGTCAACGTGCTGCCGCGATCCATGGCCGACTACGAGGCGGGCAAGGAGCTCTTCGGCGTGTGGGCGGGTGAGGTCAGCGCCATGGGCGGCGCCGTCTCGGCAGAGCACGGCGTCGGCAAGCTCAAGCGCGACTTCCTTGTCGCCATGTACGGCGAGGACCACGTGCGCGAGATGGCGCGCGTGAAGCTCGCGCTCGATCCCTTCTGCCAGCTGGGGCGCGGCAACCTGTTCGATCCGCATCTATGCGAAGGAGGTGCGTGAGGCCATGCATATCGTGGTGTGCGTCAAGGCGGTCCCCTCGACCACGGAGGTCAAGATGGACCCGGAAACCCATACGATCGTGCGCGACGGCCGCGCATCGGTCATCAACCCGTTCGACGCCACGGCGCTCGAGGTCGCGCTGGCGATCAAGGACGCGCGCTCCGCTGCGGGCGAGCGCACCCGGGTGAGCGTCATGTCCATGGGGATCCCCGACACCGAGCGGCTGCTGCGCGACTGCATCGCGCGCGGCGCCGACGATGCCCTGCTGCTTTCCGACCGCGCGTTCGCGGGCGCGGATACGCTGGCGACGACCTATGCCTTGAGCTGCGGAATCTCCCAGCTCGATGAGGCGGTCGACCTGATCGTGTGCGGCAAGATGGCCGTCGACGGCGACACGGCGCAGATCGGCCCGGAGCTCGCCGGCGCATTCGAGATGCCCTGCATCACCGATGTGCAGGCGCAGCCGGAGGTCTGCAGGCGCACCCTGCGGGCGAAGCGCGCGTGCGACGGGGGCCGCGAGACCGTCGAGGTCGATCTCCCCGCGGTCATCACGGTCGCCAAGGACGCGGCGCAGTTGAGGATGCCGAGCATCCCGGGCGTGCTGGCGGCGGAAACGGCGCCCGTTGCGGTCAAGACGGCCGCCGACGTCGGCGCCGACACGGCGCGGACGGGGCTTGCGGGCTCGCCCACCCAGGTCGTGCGCTCGTTTGTTCCCGAGCGCTCGCAGGAGGCGGTCGCCATCGAGGGCTCTCCCGCCGAGCAGGCGGCGGCTCTCGCGGCGTTGATCGAGGAGGGATGTCGATGAGCGGGCTTACGATCGATCGCGAGCGGTGCATCGGATGCGGCCGCTGCGTGAAGGCGTGCGCGTCGTCCGCGCTCAAGCTGGTATGGGAGGGCCCGCGCAAGTTCGCGCAGGTGAGCGACGCCTGCGTGTTCTGCGGGTCGTGCGTCGACGCGTGCCCGGTCGACGCCATCTCGATCGCCAAGGATGGGGCCGCGGATACGCAGGAGCTGGCGAGCTATCGGGGCATCTGGGTGTTCGCGCAGGTGGATGCCGCCGGCCATGTCATGGACGTCGCCTTCGAGCTGCTCGGGCGCGCGCGTCAGCTTGCCGACGAGCGCGGCTGCACGCTGACGGCGCTGATCGGCGAGGGCGCGGACGGATCTGACGAAAACGCTCGGCGGCTCGTCGCCGCCGGTGCCGACGAGGTGCTCGTCTGCCGTGATGCGCGCCTTGCCCGCCCGGACGCCGAGGTGTTCGCGCACTGGATCTGCGAGATGGCGCGCGCCTTGAGGCCGGAGGTCATCCTGTACGGCGCCACGGCGTTCGGGCGCGAGCTGGCGCCCGGCGTGGCGGTGCGCCTCAAGACCGGGCTCACTGCCGACTGCACGGTGCTCGCGATGGATCCGGAAACCGGCCTGCTGCAGCAGACGAGGCCCGCGTTCGGCGGAAACCTCATGGCCACGATCGTGTGCCCGGCGCACCGTCCGCAGATGGCGACGGTGAGGCCCGGCATCTTCGCCGCGCCCGCGGCAGACGAGGCCCGCACGGGCGAGATCAGGTACGTGGAGCTCGATGCATCCGTGGCGCCGCGCGTGCGCGTTGTGGACGCGGAGCCGGCGGGCACCGGCCGCTCGATCGCCGACGCGGAGCGCCTGGTGGTCGTGGGCCGGGGCATCGGGTCCAAGAAGAACCTGGCGGTCGCCCGCAGGCTCGCCGACGCGCTCGGGGCGGAACTCGGCTGCACGCGCCCGCTCGTGGAGGCGGGCTGGCTGGAATATCCGCATCAGGTGGGGCAGACGGGCGTCTCGGTGGCGCCGAAGCTGCTGGTGAGCCTCGGGGTGTCCGGTGCCATCCAGCATCTGGCCGGTATCGGAGGGGCACAGACCGTCATCGCCGTCAACGAGGACGCCGAGGCCCCCATTTTCGGCGCGGCGCACTACAAGATGGTCGGCGACTGCATCCAGGTGGCCGAGGCCCTGATCGACACGCTTGCCTGTCACGCTGTTCCTGGTGACATGGGGCGTAATACCCACTAACTGTACCCAGAAGTGCGAGTGGGATCGTTCTCAGAGGTGCCTCACTGCCACTTCTGGGTACACTTGCAGGGTACACTTAGCGGGTATTTAGGGGTCGGTTGGGGACGGGTTCGTTTCAACCCGTTCCGCCGGGGGTGTCAGGCGTCCTTCTCGACCAGTTCCCGCATCTCGGCGCACATGCGCTCCCATGTCTTCTGCGTCGCGGGGTCGGCAAAGGGGTGCCCGAGCCCGAAGGGGTCGTCGAGGATGCGGTACAGGTAGCCCTGCTCGCGCACGAGGCGGAGGCTCGCGGCAAACCTGAGCTCGAAGATGAACCCCATGAGCCCGACGAGGAAGTCGGCCGGCTCGGTGCGCTCGGAGCGCGCCACGCAGCGGCGCTCGGCAAAGGCGCGTCGCGCGCCGTCCGAGATGCCGCTGTCCAAAAACGCGCGCTCGTCGATGCCCAGAATCGTCTGCACGCTGCTCTCGCTCGCCACGCGCAGGATGTCGATCTTGTCGGCGTCGCGCACAAGGTCGCAGAACAGCCGCGTGCGCGCATCGAGGCGATCGTCCACGCGCAGCGCGCTGTGCTGCCCGACGGCCTCGCGAATGAGCCCGTCCTCCTCGGATGAGGGGCTAAAGCGCCGGATGCTGCCCGCGGCCCCGGGGCCGCTCTCGAACAGCTCGCGCACGCCGAGCGCGGCATGGCTGGCGCTGCAGGAGTCGTCGAAGGTGTCCCATCGGCGCAGCTGCTCAAAACGGCCGAGGTCGTGCAGCAGGCCGCACAGCCACGCGAGGTCGCGGTCCTCGTCGCCCAGGTCCTCGTCGCGTGCGATGGCGTCGCACGCGTCCGCAACGCGCAGGGTGTGCGTCACCTTGAGTGCGATGCGGGGATTGCCCGCGTCGTAGGGCGCGACGTAGCCGTTGAACGCCTCGAGGGCGCGCGTGCGATCGATGTGCAAGACGATCATCTCCTCAAGACGGGCTGCGCGTGCCGCCCGCATCAGACGAATACGAGATTGACGAGGACCATATAGGACAGGGTGCCTGCGAGGATGGACGTCAGCATGTCGCGGCGCCACAGGTAGGAAAGCGCGGTGATGAGGATGCCGATGGCCTCGGGCGCGCCGTGATAGCCTCCCATGACGTCGACGTCTTTCACGCAGTAGACCACGAGCAGGCCGAAGACCGCCCCGGGCAGCACGTCGCCGAGGTAGCGGATGTAGCGCGGTGCGCCGTGCCTAAACGCCGCGAACGGCAGGAAGCGGGTGAGGACGGTCGCCGCGCCGGCCACGAGCACGGTGATGATCTGCTGGATGACCGTCATGCGCACTCACCCTCCGAATCGTCGCCCGCCTCGCCCGCATCGCCGTACACGGGCTCCAGCTTGGCGCGCGCCGCGGTGACCACGACCAGGATGAGGACCATGGCGGGGATCAAGAAGCTGTCGGGTCCGAAGACCACGAGGGCGAGCGCCGTGGCGGCCAGGCCGGTCAGCGAGCTCGCATGGCTCGGCTCGGAGAGCCACTGGTCCATGAAGATGACGACGAACAGGGCCGTCATGGCAAACGAGATGCCCTGGACATGCAGGGGGATCATGCTGCCGAAGACGCCGCCGAGCGTGCAGCCGACGACCCAGGAGCCCTGGTTGAGCAGGCTCACGAACGTCATGAACCAGCCGCGATCGATCGAGGCGGGCACATGGGCCGAATAGTTGATGGAGAACGATTCGTCGCACATGGCGTAGATCAGGTAGGGCTTCTTCTTGCCCATGCCGCGAAACGGCTCGAGCATGGACAGGCCGTAGAACAGGTGGCGCGCCTGCACCACGAGGACGACGAGGAAGACGGTGAGCGGGTCGAACGCGCCCGGCAGCATGGACGCGACGACGAACTCCGCCGAGCCGCCGAAGATGGCGATGGACATGAGCGTCGGCATCCACCAGGGCAGCCCGAGCGAGCTCGAGTACACGCCGCAGGTGATGCCGAGGAAGACGAAGCCCGCCATGATGGGGACGCACAGCGGCAGGGCCTGCTTGAACGCAGCGGTCTTGGTGCCGGGTCTCGTCACGGGGATTCGCCTGCCTTCCATACGGTTGTGTTGCATACGAAGAACAAGGATAGCGCAAGCGGGCCCGCCGTTGGGGCCGGGCGCTGCCGCGGTGGACACGGGCGCCGCCGGGGCCGATGACGTGGTGCAAATTGGGGACGTACCTTGCGCGTGCATTCATGCACGCGCAAGGTACGTCCCCAATTTGCACCAAAATCAGTCAGAGACGTTCAAAACCGTTCACCTGTAGAAATCGACCGTTCACGAACGATGAACGGTTTTGACTGATAGTGAACGATTCTGGTGCTAAGCTCTCGTTGTGAACGAATTAGAATGTTTTTGAATGGTTTTGATGCCATTCGCCGGACACGATGGAGAGGAGCGCAGATGCTTGCGGAAGATCGTCTTCAAACCATTGTCAACCTGGTCAACGAGCATGGGTCCATGACGGCAAACGAGCTGATGGAGCGTCTGGACGCCTCTGAATCCACGGTGCGCCGCGATCTGACGCGTCTTGCCCAGATGGGCCGTATCGTGAAGGTGCACGGCGGCGCCACCGCCGTCGCGCGCACCGTTGTCGCGTCCGATCAATCCGTCAACGAGCGGCATGGCGTCAACACCGAGGCCAAGACGGCGATCGCGCGCCGCGCCGCCTCGCTGATCGGTCCCGACGATTTCGTCTACATCGACTCCGGCTCCACGACCGAGCGCCTCGTCGACTTCATCACGGAGACGCACGCCACCTACCTCACCAACTCCATCGCCAACGCCCATGCGCTGCTCGTCAAAGGTTGCCGCGTGCTCGTGCCGGCAGGGGAGCTCAAGCAGGTCACCGAGGCCCTTGTGGGCGAGCAGACGGTCGAGGTGCTGCGCCACTACCGCTTCACCATCGGCTTTTTCGGCACGAACGGCGCCACGCCGGACGAAGGCTTCACCACGCCCGAAACCGGCGAGGCGGTCGTGAAGAGCATCGCGCTCTCGCGTACCCTGCGCCCCTTCGTGCTCTGCGATTCCAGCAAGTTCTCCGTCGTCTCCCCGGTCGCCTTCGCCGACTTCGACGATGCGACCGTCATCACCGAGTCCATCCCGCCCGAGCTCGCGGATGCAGCGAACATCATCTGCGCCGCAGTCGGGCAGGACGGGCGCTAGGCGCTAGAAACCAGGCACGTCGACCAAGAAAGAGAGCCCTTCCATGATCTACACCGTCACCTTCAACCCGTGCCTCGATTACGTCGTGGCAGTCGACGACCTTGCGCTCGGCGCGGTCAACCGCGTGACGCGCGAGACCGTCATGGCGGGCGGCAAGGGCATCAACGTGTCCATCGTGCTCAAGAACCTCGGCCACCCGAGCTGCGCACTCGGCTTTCTTGCCGGGTTCACCGGCGACGAGATCGCGCGCCGCCTTCAGCTGCAGGGCATCGACACCGACTTCATCGAGGTCAGCCATGGCATGAGCCGCATCAACGTCAAGGTCAAGTCGAACGAGGAGACCGAGATCAACGGCATCGGCCCTGATATCGACGAGCGCGACATCGATGAGCTGTACGCCAAGCTCGATGCGCTCGCTACCGACGACATCCTGGTCATTTCCGGCAGCGTGCCCGCGGCGCTTCCCGGCGACATCTACGAGCGCATCATGAAGCGCCTGGAGGGCCGGGGCGTCCGCATCGTGGTCGACGCCACGCGCGACCTGCTCGTCAACGTCCTTCCGTTCAAGCCCTTCCTCATCAAGCCAAACAACCACGAGCTGGGGGAGATCTTCGGCGTTGAGCTCAAGCGACGTGACGAGGTGGTTCCGTACGCGAAGAAGCTCCAGGAGCGCGGCGCGCGCAACGTGCTCGTCTCGATGGCGGGGGAGGGCGCGGTGCTGGTCGCCGAGGACGGCCAGGTGGTCGAAGGGCCCTCGCCCGCGGGCACCGTGGTGAACTCGGTGGGCGCGGGCGACTCGATGGTCGCGGGTTTCATTGCCGGTTGGCTGGAGAGCGCAGGCGATGTCGAGCGGGCGTTTACCATGGGCGTCTGCACGGGGTCCGCGAGCGCGTTCTCGCTGGGCCTCGCCGAGCGAGACCAGGTCGAGGCGCTGCTCGCCGCCTTCAATCGTTAACGGCTCGCGCGCAAAATTCGCGCGTCGCCCATATCAAATCTGTTCCTACAGAGCCCGTCAGATATTGGCGGCTGGGCTGGCTTATGCCGGGGAAAGGGGTTCGCTATGAAAATAACCGAGTTGTTCAGCAAGAATGGGGTGAAGCTGGGAGTCGCGGCCGCCACGCAGGCGGATGCCATCGACGTGCTGGTCGACCTGCACGATGCGAGCGGCACCATCAGCGATCGCGAGAAGTACCGCGCGGCGGTGCTCGAGCGCGAATCGCAGTTCAGCACCGCGGTGGGCGAGGGCGTCGCCATCCCGCACGCCAAGACCGACGCCGTCGTGCGCCCCGGTCTCGCCGCCATCACGGTTCCCGCGGGCGTCGATTGGAACGCGCCGGACGGCAAGCCCTCCGACCTCATCTTCATGATCGCGGCCCCCGAGGGTCAGGCCAACGTGCACCTCGAGGTGCTCGCCAAGCTCTCGATGCTGCTCATGCACGAGGACTTTGCCGATGCCCTGCGCGCCGCCAAGACGGTCGACGAGTTTTTGTCGGTGATCGATACGGCCGAGGCCGCCCACGATGCCGAGCAGGTGGAGAAGGAGAAAAAGGCCGCAGAGGCCAAAGCTGCCCGCGAGGCGGCTGCCGCTGCCGCAGCCGGCACAGGCGCCGCAGCAGATCCGGGCCTTCCGCAGGTGCTCGCCATCACCGCGTGCCCCACGGGCATCGCGCACACCTATATGGCAGCCGAGAACCTCGAGAAGGTCGCCGAGCAGATGGGTGTCACCATCAAGGTCGAGACCCAGGGCTCGGTCGGCACCAAGAACGCGCTGACAGCCGAGGAGATCGCCGCGTGCCGCGGCATCATCATCGCCGCCGACAAGGGCATCGAGCTCTCCCGCTTCAACGGCAAGCCGCTGTACTCCACCAACGTCTCTGCCGGCATCAACGACGCGGAGCGCCTCATCAACATCATCATGAACGGGGAGGCGCCCATCTGCCACGCCGAGGGCGGCTCGTCCGCGCCGGCGGCGTCCGCCTCGACCGAGGGCATCGGTTCCACTGTCTACAAGCACCTGATGAACGGCGTGTCCCACATGCTGCCGTTCGTCGTGGGCGGCGGCATCCTCATGGCCATCTCCTTCCTGCTCGACCAGGCCGGCATGGGCACGAGCTCCTATGGCTCCAGCACCCCGCTCGCCGCGTTCTCCAACCTCGTCGGCAACCAGGCGTTCAACTTCATGCTGCCGATCCTCGCGGGCTTCATCTCCATGTCCATCGCCGACCGCCCCGGCCTGGCGCCTGGCTTTGTGGGCGGCTGGATCGCCAAGCAGGGCTTCACGCTCGGCTATCTTTCCAGCGCCATGGACGCCGACGCGCAGGCTGCGCTGATCTCGGGCGGCTTCATCGCGGCGCTGTTCGCGGGTTTCGCCGCCGGCTACCTGACGTATGGCCTCGAGAGGCTGTGCGACAAGCTGCCCGACTCGCTCGAGGGCATCAAGCCGGTGCTGCTGTATCCGCTGATCGCGATCTTCCTGATCGGGCTCGTGATGCTTACCCTCAACCCGATCTTTGCGGCCATCAACTCGTGGCTCACGTCCGTCCTGAACGGCATGGGCACGACCAACCTCGTGCTTCTGGGTGCCGTGGTCGCCGGCATGATGTCGGTCGACATGGGCGGCCCGTTCAACAAGGCCGCATACGTGTTCGGCACCGCCATGCTCGCCGACGGCACCACGACCGGTCAGATCATCATGGCCTCCGTCATGATTGGTGGCATGGTCCCGCCGCTGGCGATCGCCCTGTCCACGACGATCTTCAAGAACCGCTGGACGTCCGAGAACCGCAAGGCGGGCATCGTGAACTACATCATGGGCCTGTCGTTCATCACCGAGGGCGCGATTCCGTACGCCGCGGCCGATCCCGGGCGCGTACTGCCCTCCTGCATCGTCGGCGCCGCGATCGCGGGTGCGATGTCCGCGGGCTTCGGCTGCACGAGCCCTGCGCCCCACGGCGGCGCCTGGGTGATCGCGGTCATCGGCAACCCGGTCATGTACCTTCTTGCGCTCGTTGTCGGCGCGGTGGTCGCCTGCCTGATCCTGTCCTTCTTGAAGAAGCCGCTGCCTGCAGAGGTGTCCGGCTTGGAGCGTTAGTACCAGCTGAGCCTGGTGCGAACGGGGCCGCGTAGTTCGGCACGCGTTAGATATATGTTGGAAAAGACCCGATTCGGTCATGTGCCGGATCGGGTCTTTTTTGTGTGTCGGTATGTGTGCGGGCTTGTGGCGTGTTGGTGGATGCGCGGTCCGTTGTTTTGGGCCGCGGGCGTGTGGGATGAGATGCTCTTGCAGGTAGAGGGCCCGGCGAGGACACCAAAAGGTACACCTTTT